>Ga0209274_10000549_pt1 | contig 21936 bp, 14 predicted proteins | sample HubBroMetageREF1_FD_188343 | JGI IMG/M metagenome (GOLD analysis project Ga0209274, IMG submission 188343) | Reference soil microbial communities from the Hubbard Brook experimental Forest, New Hampshire, USA - Hubbard Brook CCASE Soil... | ecosystem: Environmental > Terrestrial > Soil >...
GTCCGATGATGGCGGCGGCGGCGGCGATCGCGGGGCATTTTACCGACATTCGAAATTGGAAGTTTCAGTGAGCAGTCAACGCTGACTCGGGCGAACGCCGGCAAAAGCAGATTTCTCGACTCCGCTCGAAATGAAAAAGTGACTTATAAGAATGAGAACGTCATTGGAGACACACGATGAAACCATTCACTGTGCATCGCGGGCGCGTGGCGCCGCTTGATCGGGTCAACGTGGATACCGATCAGATTATCCCCAAGCAGTTTCTGAAGAGGATTGAGCGCACGGGCTTTGGCCAGTTTCTGTTTTACGATTGGCGGTTTGGCGCCGACGGGAAGAAGAATGCTGAGTTCGTGTTGGATGAGCCGCGCTATGCGGGCGCAAGTATTCTGGTCGCGGGCAGGAATTTTGGCTGTGGATCGTCGCGCGAGCATGCGGTGTGGGCGCTGGCTGACTTCGGATTCCGCGCCGTGATCTCATCTTCATTCGCCGACATTTTCGCCAACAACGGTACGAAGAACGGATTCCTCGCCGTGCGATTAACCGAAGATGAGCTGGCGCAGTTGATGCAGCGGGCGCAGGAGATCGACGACTACCAGATCACCATTGACCTGGAGAAACTCGAGGTGCGCGATGGGCAAGACTTTCGTGCGCAATTTCCCATGGATGAATTCGTCCGCCATTGTCTGCTGAATGGGCTGGACGACATTGGGCTCACGCTGCAGCATGAGGCGGAGATTGCGGGCTACGAAGCTACGCATCCGGCGCCGGCCACTCTAAGAGCTTCCTAACCGTAAATTGACGGTCGCAAACAGACAGTCGTAAACAGACGGTCAAGGCGAGTAAAGATTTGTAAAACCTTCGCCCCCGGTCTTGACCTGCCGATGGGCCGCAGTGGATGCTGGATATGCGCGGTTTTGCCTAGCAACCGCGCTTTGTTCCCTGCCTGAACTGCTCTCACTGGGAGGCCTTTTTTGCGGCAACGGAAAAATTTCTGCCCCTCGGAAGAGTTGCTGTAACGAGCCTACAATGCTTACGTCTAATACTTGCGCCTCCTGCCGAGCCGGTGCCCGAAAAAAGAACGCGACGGATTGATACTGTGAATTTATGACTCATTTTTGCATGACCAACTCCATGAACGAGCGTTCTATGAACGATTTCTCTGCCGAGGTCGCTGGAAGAAAAACTCGCCCTGCGGAGATTCGCATTTCACGCATCGTCACGATTCTCGCTGTGGCGGCGGGTTGCGCGTTTTTCATCAGCTGCAGCAGCACCGACTCCAGGCAGCAGAAGGCGCAGGCGGCTGTTTCCCGTACCGTTTCAGTGGCGACGGCGCAGGTGCAGCGGCAGGATGTGCCAGTGTATCTGACAGGCCTGGGTGCGGTAACGGCGTTCAATACCGCCAACATCAAGAGCCGTGTCGATGGGCAGATCATGCGGGTGAATTTCCAGGAGGGGCAGAACGTCAAGGAGGGCGATCTGCTGATCGAGATTGACGCTCGCCCCTACCAGGTTCAACTGGAGCAGATGCAGGCGCAGCTGTTTCGCGATCAGGCGCAACTGCGCGATGCCCGGCTGAATCTGGACCGTTACACGTCGCTGATTCCCTCGGGCAGCATTGCCCAGCAGCAAGTCGACACGCAGAGGGCGCTGGTCGACCAGCTGGATGGAACGGTGCGCACCGACCAGGCGCAGATCGACACTGCAAAGCTGCAGATCGTCTACTGCCACATCACGGCGCCGTTCACGGGGCGAGTTGGACTGCGGCAAGTCGATCCCGGCAATATCATCCATGCTGCGGACACGAATCCGATGCTGATTTTGACTCAGTTGCAGCCGATTGCGGTGATCTTCACGCTGACGGAGGACGTGCTGCCAACGGTTTCGCGGCGCATGCAGCAGGGAACTCTCGAGGTCGACGCTTTCAGCCGCGACGATCAAACCAAGCTGGCCACGGGAAAGTTGCTGACCATTGATAATCAGATTGATCCAACGACCGGCACGGCGAAGCTCAAGGCAGTCTTCAGCAATACAGACAACCAGCTCTGGCCCAACCAGTTCGTAAACGCTGACCTGCTGCTCGAAACCAGAAAGAACAGCACGGTCGTTCCGACCGCCGCGATCCTGCGCGGTCCGCAGGGAACGTTCGTGTATACAGTGAACTCCGATAAGACGGTCGAGGATCGCGCGGTTACGGTGTCGCTTACGCAGGGCGACACCACCGTGATCACCAATGGACTCAATCCGGGAGAGATGGTGGTAACCGACGGCCAGGACAAACTTCAAAGAGGCAGCCCCATCAATATGCGCACTGCGACTCCCGGAGGCGGTGCCAGCGACGGACGAGGCGTATCCCCGGTCAACGGCGCCGCCGGTTCGGCGCCTGGGGCGGCCGGGTCTGCAACCGCTTCAGGAACATCGCGTTCTGGAACATCGGGTTCATGAGTCCTTCACGGTTATTTATTCTTCGGCCGGTCGCGACCACGCTGCTCATGGTCGGTGTGCTGCTGGTGGGTTGGGTTGCGTTCATGCAACTGCCGGTGTCGGCGCTGCCGGAGGTCGACTATCCAACCATTCAAGTGGTGACGTTCTATCCGGGGGCCGATCCTGATGTGATGGCTTCATCGGTGACTTCTCCGCTGGAGCGGCAGTTTGGCCAGGTGCCCGGGCTGAGCCAGATGACTTCGACCAGTTCGTTTGGCAGTTCGGTCATTACGCTCCAGTTCGGACTCGATCAGAACATTGACGTGGAAGAGCAGCAGGTGCAGGCCGCGATCAACTCCGGCTCAACTTACCTGCCGGTGGACCTGCCAAATCCCCCCATCTACAACAAGGTGAATCCGGCGGACGCGCCCATTCTCACTCTGGCGCTGACTTCGGATTCGCTGCCGTTATCGAAGGTGGAAGATCTGGCGGACACCTCGCTGGCGCAGAAAATCTCGCAACTGCCGGGCGTGGGACTGGTTTCGATCAGCGGCGGACAGAAGCCGGCGGTGCGGATACAGGCCAACCCGACTGCGCTCGCCTCTTACGGGCTGAGTCTGGAGGATCTGCGCGCGGCACTGGTGCAGGCGAACGTGGATCAAGCCAAGGGCGTGATTGACGGCGCGCGGCAGTCTTACACGATCGGCGCCAACGATCAGCTTTTCGGCAGCGAGCAGTACAAACCGATCGTCATTGCCTATCACAACGGCGCGCCGGTGCGGATCAGCGACATCGCCAACGTCATCGACGGAACCGAGAATACCCGGCTGGCAGCTTGGATGAATCTGACTCCGGCAGTGATCGTGAACGTGCAGCGGCAGCCGGGCGCCAACATCATCAGCGTGGTGGACCGGATCAAGAAGCTTCTGCCGCAGTTGCAGGCGTCGCTGCCCACGGCGGTAAAGGTGCAGATTCTTACCGACCGGACCACCACGATTCGTGCCTCCGTCAAGGACGTGGAATTTGAGCTGATGCTCTCGATCGCGCTGGTGGTGCTAGTGGTTTTCCTGTTCCTGCGGAATCTGGCGGCGACGGTGATTCCGAGCGTCGCGGTGCCGCTCTCCCTGATCGGAACCTTTGGCGTGATGTATTTGCTGGGTTACAGCCTTAACAATCTGACGCTTATGGCGCTCACCATCTCCACAGGGTTTGTGGTGGATGACGCCATCGTCATGATCGAGAATATCGACCGCTATCTGGAGCAGGGAGATTCGCCGCTGGACGCGGCGTTGAAAGGCGCGGGGCAGATCGGGTTCACGATTGTTTCGCTGACGGTTTCGCTGATTGCGGTGCTGATCCCGTTGCTGTTTATGGGCGACATTGTGGGACGGCTGTTCCGCGAGTTTGCGGTCACGCTGGCAGTGACGATTCTGGTTTCGGCGGGAGTTTCACTTTCGCTGACACCGATGATGTGCGCCAAACTGCTGAAGCATCGGAAAGAAGGTGAGAAGGGACGGTTCTACGACGTCACCGAGGATTACTACAACCGGATCATCGCGTTTTATGGGCGCACCGTGAAATGGGTGCTGAAACATCAGACCGCAACGTTATTCGTGACGTTCGGAACCCTCGTGCTCACGCTCTTTCTCTATGTGATCGTTCCCAAGGGATTTTTTCCGGTGCAGGATACGGGGGTGATCCTGGGCGTGTCGGAGGCTCCCGACTTTATTTCCTTTGATGCCCTGTCGCAGCGGCAGCAGGAACTGGCGAAAATCATTCTGCAGGATAAGGCAGTGGAGAGCCTGTCGTCGTTCATTGGAGTGGATGGCACGAACACGACGCCGAACCAGGGCCGGATCCAGATCAATCTCAGACCGCGCGACGAGCGCTCCGACGATGCTTCCGCGATCATCCGGCGATTGCAGCCGCAACTGGCGAAGGTTAATGGAATTACCCTATATATGCAGCCGGTGCAGGATCTCACGGTGGAAGACCGGGTGAGCCGCACCCAGTTCCAGTATTCGATTGAGGATGCGGACGCACAGGAACTCGCGCAGTGGACACCGAAGCTGGTGGCCAAGCTGAAAACCCTTCCGGCGTTGACGGATGTGGCCACAGACCAACTCAACAACGGGCTCAAGACTAACGTTACGATTGACCGCGATACGGCGTCGCGGCTGGGAATTTTTCCGCAGGCTATCGACAACACTCTTTATGACGCATTTGGACAACGACAGGTCTCGATCATCTTCACGCAGTTGAATCAGTATCACGTGATCCTCGAGGTTCTTCCGAGTTTCGCGCTGACTCCCGAATCGCTGAAGGACATTTACATCCGCCCCAGCACGGTGACGCCGAACTCAGGCGCGCCCACGGCCAACGGGGCGGCAGTCACGACCAGCGGCGCACCGGTTCCGATTTCGACGTTCACTCACCTGACGTCGAGCAATGCCTCGCTCTCGAACAATCATCAAGGGCAGTTTCCCGTAGTGACGCTGTCATTCAACCTTGCGCCAGGGGCATCGCTGGGAGACGCAACCAAGGCGATTCAGCAAGCGGAGAAAGAGATCGAGTTGCCGCCCAGCATTCACGCGGCGTTTCAGGGAACGGCGGCGGCGTTTCAGAACTCGCTGGCGTCGGAACCGTATTTGATTCTGGCGGCGGTCATCACCGTCTACATTGTGCTTGGCGTTTTGTATGAGAGCTACATACATCCTGTGACGATTCTTTCCACTCTGCCATCGGCGGGCGTGGGCGCGATTCTGGCGTTGATGATGACGGGGAATGACCTGACCGTGGTGGCGCTGATCGGCATCATTCTTCTGATCGGCATTGTCAAGAAGAACGCCATCATGATGATTGACTTCGCGCTGGAGGCGGAGCGCGAAGAACATAAACCGCCAGAGGAAGCGATCTACCAGGCCTGCCTGCTGCGGTTCAGGCCAATCATGATGACGACGATGGCGGCGCTGCTGGGCGGACTGCCTCTGGCCCTGGGATCGGGGACTGGAGCGGAACTGCGGCGGCCCCTGGGCATTACGATTGTTGGCGGATTGCTGTTGAGCCAGTTGCTCACGCTGTACACGACGCCGGTGGTTTATCTGTGGTTCGACCGGCTGGCGCACAGGCTTTCGCGCTATCAAATCGGCAATGTGATCCCGCAGGAACCGATGTCGGCGGATTAGCAACGCCTAGACCATGAGTATTTCAGCTCCATTTATCCGGCGCCCGATTGGCACGTCATTGTTGGCGGCGGCACTCTTGATGTCGGGAATTCTCGCCTTCAATTATCTTCCCGTGGCTTCCCTGCCGAGAGTGGATTTTCCGGTGATCAGCGTGGGAGCCAGCTTGCCCGGTGCGGACCCGCAGACTATGGCATCAGCCGTGGCCACTCCACTGGAGCGGCAGTTCGGACGGATTGCTGCCATCAATCAGATGACTTCGTCGAGTCAGCTGGGTACTACTTCGATCGCGATGCAGTTTGATCTGAACCGGAATATCGACGCTGCTGCGCGCGATGTGCAGGCTTCGATCAATGCCGCCCGCAGTCAGCTTCCACCGAACCTGCCAAGCAATCCGACTTACCGCAAGATCAACCCGGCGGATGCGCCCATTCTGATTCTCGCGTTGACTTCGGACACGCAGACCGTGCCGCAGATGTACGATGCGGCGGATTCCATTCTGTCGCAGAAGCTGGCGCAGGTGAACGGCGTAGGCCAGGTCTTTGTGTTCGGAGCTGCCCAGCCAGCGGTGCGCGCGGAAGTGAATCCGACCCTGCTGAATAAGCTGGGAGTTGGGCTGGACACGGTTCGCAACGCCCTGTTTGCCGCGAACGCTAACGCCCCCAAGGGCCAGGTCTCCAACGGGACGAGGTCTTACGCTTTCACCGATACCGACCAACTCTTCACTGCGGACCAGTATCGGCCGCTGATCGTGGCCTACAACAACGGGGCAGCGGTGCGGTTGGGAGATGTGGGCGAGGTGGATGATGCCGTGGCCGACGTGCGCAACATCGGCATCGCCAACGGCAAAACGGCCGTGCTGATTATCATGTTCCGCCAGCCGGACGCCAACATCATCGAAACGGTCGACCGGGTGCGGTCGCTACTGCCGTATCTGCAGTCCTCGATTTCGCCGGCGATCAAACTGACCATTGCGATGGACCGCACGGTGACGGTGCGCGCTTCGGTCAAGGACATTGAGACCACGCTGATCATCTCAGTCGTTCTTGTGATCCTGGTCGTGTTCGCATTTCTGCGCACGGTACGGGCCACGATTATTCCGAGCATTGCCGTGCCGCTGTCGCTGGTCGGAACCTTTGGCGGGATGTATCTGCTGGGCTACAGTCTCGACAATCTGTCGTTGATGGCCTTGGCCATTTCGACCGGCTTCGTGGTGGATGACGCGATCGTGGTGCTGGAGAACATTACACGCTACGTGGAGCATGGCATGGGCGCGGTACAGGCGGCGTTCACGGGAGCGGCTGAGATTGGATTTACCGTCGTCTCGATGAGCGTGTCTCTGGTAGCCGTATTTATTCCGCTGCTGATGATGGGTGGAATTGTGGGCCGGCTGTTCCGCGAGTTTGCGGTGACGCTGAGTATCGCGATTGGGGTATCGCTGCTGGTTTCGCTGACTACGACGCCGACTTTGTGCGCGCAATTCCTGCGGCCGGCAAAAAATGAGAAGCACCAGATCTTCTACCGCTGGAGCGAGTGGGTTTTCGACCGGCTCCTGGCGACCTACAGCTACGCCCTGAGGTGGGTGCTGGCGCACCAGCCGGTCACGCTGACCGTGACCATTCTGGTGGCGTGCCTGAGCGTCTACCTTTATGGGATCGTGCCCAAGGGTTTCTTCCCGCAGCAGGACACGGGGCGCATCATGGGTGGCGTGATGGCCGCGCAGGACATCTCCTTCCAGTCCATGAAGGAAAAGATGCAGAGCTACGTCAGCATCGTGATGACCGATCCGGCGGTCGACACCGCGGTTGGATTTGCTGGAGGAAATACTGCGCTGAACCAGGGCCGGTTCTTCGTGATGCTGAAACCGCTGGAACAGCGTAACCCTTGCCCGACCAGACATTTCTGGCGGAGTTGCCCGCTGGTGACCGCGGATGATGTGATCAATCGTCTGCGCCCCAAACTGGCCGTGGTACCGGGTGCGACGCTGATTTTACAATCCGCCCAGGATCTCAGCATCGGCGGGCGCTTTGGTAACGCGCAGTACCAGTACACGCTGCAGAGCGCCAACTTCGACGACCTGAACAAGTGGGCGCCGCTTTTGCTGGACAAGCTGAAAACCCTGCCGGAATTGCGCGACCAGAACTCTGACCAGCAGGACCGGGGGCTGCAAGCCAAACTGGTCATCGATCGCGATACCGCCAGCCGGATGGGAATCACTTCAGAGACGGTAGACAATGCTCTCTACGATGCGTTTGGGCAACGCCAGGTTTCGACCATGTACCGTCCGCTCAACCAGTATCACGTCGTGATGGAGGTAGCGCCGCAATTCCAGCAGACGCCGGAAGCACTGCAGAATATCTATCTTCGCTCCACCAGCGGTACGGCGGTGCCGCTGGCGGCGTTCACGCACTATGAGCCGTCGAACACTCCGCTCGCCGTGAATCACCAGGGACAGGTGCCATCGGTCACCATCTCGTTCAACCTGGCGCCCGGAATCTCTCTCGGCCAGGCCACGCTGGCGATTGAGAAGGCCGAGCGCACCATCGGTTTCCCGGATACGATTGAAGCCAGTTTCCAGGGCACGGCGGCAGCTTTTAAGGATTCAGTTTCAAGCGAGCCCATCCTGATTCTGACCGCGCTGATTACGGTCTATATCGTGCTCGGCATGCTCTATGAAAGCTACATTCATCCCATCACGATTCTCTCGACTCTGCCATCGGCGGGCGTAGGAGCGCTGCTGGCGCTGCTTTTGACGCACAACGAACTGAACGTGATTGGCACGATCGGCATTATCCTGCTGATTGGCCTGGTGAAAAAGAACGCCATCATGATGATTGATGTGGCGCTTGACGTGGAACGCACTCAGGGGAAAAAGCCGGCGGAAGCGATTTACGATGCGTGCATCTTGCGTTTCCGGCCGATCATGATGACGACCATGGCGGCGCTGCTGGGCGGGTTGCCCCTGGCTCTGGGCACGGGGACCGGCTCCGAGCTGCACCGGCCGCTGGGCATTACCATTGTAGGCGGGCTGACCGTGAGCCAGATGCTGACGCTGTTCACCACGCCGGTAGTGTATGTATATCTCGATCGCGTGCGACTGTTCTTTCGGGGCGGCGCGGACGAGACTCTTCCCGAAACCTCATCGCCGGGCACGCCACGCCCCAGTCCAGCCCACTGAAACGGTAGGCGGGCACGAGCGATTCCAGTCTCGCCCCGGACACCGACAAACCCTTCATTCCGAAGTGGCAAGTCGACTACACTAAGAAGCTCGTGCGAACTGGCGCGTGAAACCTGACTTGTGCAACCTGACGGGAGAAATCCTGCATCGCAGCAGCCAGGAGAGCGCAGGCCGGGTGCGCAATGGGCGTCTTGTCCCGTATGATAGACATTCAGCGATTGTACTGCTCGATAGATACTTTTATCCCGGGTTTGCCGGGAGCCGGCGATTCTCCAGATTTTTCGTTTTTGATGATTTCCTCCAGGAGTAACGGATGCTAAAGAAGGCAGCGGCCCTGTTTCTGGTTTGTGCAAGCACGGCCATATGTGTGAGTTGCGGTCCTACCATCAGTCGTTATCTGTACGTGGCAATTCCTACCTCCGACCAGATTGTCGCTTTTCGCGAAGACCCCAATTCGGGCATCCTCACGGAACTGGCGGTAAGTCCAATTACGGCGGGCCCGGCAGTTCAGTCCCTGGCGATTCTTCCTTCCGACAAATTCATGTACGCGGCGAACGCCGGTGAGGGCGACGTTTCTTTATTTGCGATTTCGGGCGACGGCACGATCGCAGAAAAGGGGACGCGCACACCTGTCGGCCAGGATCCTACGGTGCTCGCCATTGACTCGGCGGGAGCATACCTGTACGTCGCGAATACCGGCGATGAGAGTATTTCGGTGTTTTCCATCGACGCGAGCACCGGCAGTCTAGCACCGGTGGCGCAGGTCTCAGGTCCAACGGCTCCGCTCGGCATTATTCCGATCAACCTGCAAGTCGCGGGAGGATTTCTCTACGTCACGGGCGCAGGAGCCCAGGGGTATATTGAAGTCTTCAGCCTCAGCAGCGGAGTTCTGACCCCGCTATCTCCGAGCTCGTTCTACATTACGGGTACGAATCCTTACGGGCTGGCAATTACCCCGAACGGTGGTTTTCTCTACACCGCCAACAACGTCGACAATTCCATTTCCGAGTTCAGCGTTACATCAGGGGCTCTCAGTCAGCTCTCAAACTCGCCCATTGGCCAGGAAACCGGATATTCGGGGCCGGTTGCGCTTCTGATCGACAAATCCGGCAGTTACCTATACGTCGCCAATCAAGGCACCACGAATCTTGCGGGGTACTCGATCGGCTCCACGGATGGTTCACTCACCCTGCTGACTACTTCGCCGTTTGGCACGGGGGCAAATCCGAGTGTGCTCGCCAGAGACTCAACCGGCGCGTATTTGTTCGTGGGGAACCAGAAGAGCCCTTTTTCGATTCAGTCTTTCAGCCTCGACAGCAGTACCGGCGAGCTTACTTCTGTCCACAGCTACACGATCCCGAACGCGCCGGCCTCGATTGCGACAACCTTCTAGCGACTGCCTGAGGGAGCGTGATGGAGGAGCGGTGCGTGGCACATTTGATTTGACAGGTTCATTTAGCAGGTTCTTTTGACAAGCTCATTTAACAGGTTCATTTAACAAGCGGGTGACAATTCGGCCCACCATCATTGGGACAATACGCTGAACGGCGGTGCAGCCCCTGGCAACGCTCGGACATCGTAGGTCCGTAAGATTAGGTCGGCAAGCTCCATGGCCGGGAAGGGAGCTGGCCGCGCGCCGGGACCAAGGATCTACAAATGAAAATCGCCAGCGCCGCGAGCGCCTTCCCCAAGCATTACTATTCCCAGAAATTTCTGCTGGAACAGCTCCAGGAGTACTGGGGTGACCAGCTGAAGAATCCGCTGCTGCTGGCGCGGCTGCACCGCAACGTGGCCGTCGAGGGGCGCCACCTGGCGATACCCACCGAAAAGTACTACGAGATCACGACCTGGGGACAGGCCAATGACATCTGGATTCAGGTTGCACAAGAACTGGGAGAGCAGGCGCTCTGCCGCGCCCTGCACCATGCCGGGCTCAACTCGAGCGCGCTGGGTGCGCTGTTTTTTACCTCGGTCACCGGCATTTCGAGTCCGTCGATTGATGCCCTGCTGATCAACCGCATGGGGCTGCCGGCAAATATCAAGCGCGTGCCGATTTTTGGCCTGGGATGCGTGGCGGGAGCGGCAGGAATTGCGCGAGCTTCAGATTATGTGCGCGCCTATCCGTCGCAGGCGGCGGCGCTCGTATCGGTTGAGCTTTGCTCGCTGACCATTCAACGCGACGATCTTTCGGTGGCCAATCTCATTTCCTCCGGACTGTTTGCGGATGGTTCGGCAGCGGTGATCGTGACGGGCGACGATTTGAATTCCACCGGGCATTCTACGGGACCGGAAATTCTGGCGACTCGATCTGTGTTTTATCCCGACACCGAACAGATGATGGGATGGAAAGTAACCGAGAAGGGATTTCGCATCACACTATCCCCGGAAGTTCCAGTGCTGATTCGCGAACATCTCGGCCACGACATGGACGCATTCCTGGGCGACCACGGACACCAGCGCAGCGACATTGGAAGTTGGGTGCTGCATACCGGCGGGCCGAAAATTCTGGAGGCGACCGCAGCAGCGCTTGATCTGCATGACGGGCAACTTGATGCTTCCTGGGATTGCCTGAAAAAAGTCGGCAACCTTTCGTCCGCGTCGGTTTTGGTGGTGCTGGAAGATGTGATGAAGAACCGGCGTCCGGCGCCGGGCACACTGGGCGTGCTGGCGGCGATGGGTCCGGGATTCTGCTCGGAGCTGCTGTTGCTGCGGTGGTAAGAAAAAACAAAAGGTCAGAAACATGACTCAGAGCGCACCAGACGCGACCCCATACGAGACGGATGTTTTCGTGATCGGGGGCGGCCCGGCAGGATTGGCGACTGCGATCGCGGCGCGGGAGCGAGGCCTGCGCGTACTGGTGGCAGACGGTTCGCAGCCGCCTGTCGACAAGGCCTGCGGCGAAGGCTTGCTTCCCGACGGGCGTGCGGCCCTGGAGCAACTGGGGATCCACGTGCCCTTGGCGGACGCTCATCCCTTCCGCGGCATTCGTTTTGTGACTGCGGCCCTGTCCGCGGAGGCTCGATTTCCGGGCGACGGCTGGGGTCTCGCCGTCCGTCGCACCACCTTGCATCGTCTAATCACCGAACGCGCGGAACAACTCGGTGCTGGCCTCTTGTGGCGAACCGCGGTTACCGGCATCTCTTCGGAAGGAGTTCATCTTCGCGATCGCGTGGGCGATCGAGTTAGCGATTGCGTGGTTCGCGCGCGCTGGATTGTGGGCGCGGACGGCTCGAATTCGCGGGTGCGGCGTTGGGCTGGGATCGACCATGATTTGGAAGACAATGGTTTGCAAGATCGTGGTTTGCAAGATCGTGGTTTGCAAGATCGTGGTTTGAAAAATCGTGGTTTGAAAAATCAAAGCTTGCGACCTCGCCTCCGCTATGCCTTCCGGCGGCACTATCGCGTGGCTCCGTGGAGCGATCACATGGAGGTCTACTGGGGCGACCGCTGTCAGGGTTATGCCACGGCGGTGAGCGGTGAGCAAGTCTGCGTTGCGCTGGCTTCGCACGATTCCAATTTGCGCCTCGAAGAAGGACTTCGTGCCTTGCCAAAGTTGCGGGAGCGGCTGGCTGGGGCGGAAACAGTGTCCGCCGAACGAGGCTCGCTCACCGGTAACCGCACTTTCAGCCGGGTGTGGCGAGGCAATGTAGCTCTGATTGGCGATGCCTCCGGAACGGTTGACGCCATCACCGGCGAAGGTCTTGGACTGGCATTCAGCCAGGCGCTGGTCCTGGCTAGATGCTTAGAGTCTGGCGACCTGAGTCGCTATCAGTCTGAGCACCGCAAGCTGGCCCGGCGTCCGCTGTGGATGGCACGGCTTATGCTCTCTCTCGATCAACGGCCCTGGCTGCAGCACCGCACACTACAGGTGTTCCAGAAGCGGCCGGAAGTCTTTCGCCGGTTCCTCGAAATGCACGTGGGAGCACTGCCACCTCTGCATGCTGTGCGCGACGGTCTGGCTCTGGGATGGGGACTGTTGACCGCATAAGATCATGAACGTCGCGAGCTCTGAGTCTTTCAAAAAAGTCGCCGGTCGAAGGATTCGATGGGCAGTTTTAGCTCTGCTGGCCTCCTCCGCGATTTCTGCTACCGCCCAGGAAACGACATTTCAGCTTGATCCGGCGCAAACATCCGTCAAGTTCACGCTGGGCGATGTTCTCCATACTGTGCATGGAAGCTTTCGATTGAAGCACGGAGCGTTGCAATTCGATTCAACCTCGGGAAAAGTTTCCGGCGAGATTGTGGTCGATGCTACCAGCGGGGAGAGCGGCAGCGGCATGCGCGACCGCAAAATGCATAAGGAAATCCTCGAGAGCGATCGCTACCCCGAAATTGCTTTTCGCCCGGACAGGATTGACGGCGCCGTCGCGAATCAGAGCAAGTCGTCCGTGAAGGTGCACGGCATGTTCAGCATTCACGGCGTGGACCGCGAAATCATGGTGCCGGCTGACGTGGAGATTTCGGCCGACCATTGGACTGCGACCGTGCACTTTACCATTCCTTATGAAAAGTGGGGGATGAAAAATCCGAGCACGCTGTTTCTGCGAGTGAACGATTCGGTGGAGATTGATCTGGTCGCAGCGGGAACTGTCGCGCGAGGGGCCGTCAGTCCTACCCGGTAACATCTACTCAGTAGCCATCACTCAATATCCATCCTGCGGCACAATCCCTTTCCCTTCCGTGCACTCGTAGCAGCGGCCCGCTGCGAGATTCTTATACTCTTCCGTCCGTCCGCTGGGCCAGTCGATGACCACGCGCTCGATGCGGTCGCGTTTTTCCGAGCCGAATGTCACCGGAAGTTCGGACTGCGACAAGTAGCTTGAGCCGCCCTTCACCATTCGCGATTGCGTTACGCCGCCGGCAAAAACGCGCACTATTGCGCCGATGCCGTCGCGGTTGGACTTTGTTCCCACCAAACGAAAACGGATGCTGTGGTTCCCGTTGAGAAGATCGTTGCGATACAGATACGCTGGCCCGTTGTTGGTGGTGAGCAGAAGATCGAGATCGCCGTCGCGATCGAAGTCTGCGAAGGCCAGTCCGCGGCCGACTTTCGGCTGATCGAAGTCTCCGCCAACTTCTGCCGCAATATCGCGAAACGTTCCCTTGCCGCTGTTGAGAAAAAGCTGGGGGGGTTGGGCATATCCCACATTGCCGCGAATGTTGCGCACAGTTTCGTCGATGTGTCCGTTGGCTACGGCAAAGTCGAGCCAGCCATCGAGATTGGCATCCAGAAAAGCGCAGCCAAATCCCAGGCTGTTTCTGGAAGCCATGCCCACTCCTGATTGCGGCGCGATGTCTTCGAAACTCTTGCCGCTCATGCGGTAGAGTCCGATCATTTCATTGTCGAAGTTGGTGATCGCGACTCCCGGCAGGCCTGAATTATCGAAATCGGCAACGTCGACACCCATGCCCGCGCGGGCCTTGCCTTCGCTGCTGAAAGCCAGTCCGGCTTCCACTGCGGCATCTTTGAATGTGCCGTTGCGCTGGTTGCGATAGAGCTTGTTGGGCTGAGTGTCATTGGCCACGAGCAAGTCGGGCCAGAAGTTTTCTTTGCCTCCGTCGTCTTCGAATAAGGCAACTCCCAGCGATTTGGAACTGCTGTCGAAAATTCCGCTGGCCGCCGTGACATCTTCGAACGTGCCGTTGCCTCGATTGTGAAAAAGCCAGCAGGTCGCCCCGCGATAGGCTTCCGGGGTGCAGTAGGACTTATGTTTTCCGTCAAGGCTGCAGAACACGTCGTGCTCGGGCGACCACTTCACATAGTTGCAGACGAAAAGATCGAGCAACCCGTCGCGGTCGTAGTCGAACCAGAGAGCGGACGTGCTGAAGCCCTCGCGCTTTCCCAGGCCGCTGGTGCTGGTCACATCGACGAACGTGCCTTTGCCGGTGTTGCGGAATAGGCGGTTCTGTCCCACGCATGTGACCAAGATGTCAGGGAAACCATCATTGTTGTAATCGCCAACGGCCACGCCCATGCCGTACATTTCGACATCGAGCCCGGCGCGCACCGTTACGTCGGTGAAAGTACCGTTGCCGTTGTTGTGATAGAGGCGGAGGGTTGAGCGGCGTTTCTTATGGCCGGGCCAGTCGGTACCGTTGATCAGCAGAATGTCTTGCCAGCCGTCGCGATCGTAGTCCAGAAAGGCGCATCCAGAGCCGAGAGTTTCAGGCAGAAACTTCCCGCCGAAAGCTCCGCTGTTGTGCTGGAACTGAATTCCAGCAGGGCCGGTCACGTCGGTGAAGCGAAATCCCGGGGCGGCCGCGGCTCCCGTCTGCGGCGTCGTCGTCAATGCCTGAAGATGAGGCAACCGCAATGACGACGCTGACGCCGACGCCAGTCCCCATAGGAAAGACCTGCGATTCACGGAACACTTCACGGAACGTTCACCAGCCCGGCGCGGATGGCGTACACCACCAGTTCCGCAGTCTTATGAATTCCCAGCGAATTCATAATGTTGGCACGATGAACGGCAATGGTGTTGGCGCTGAGATCGAGTACGGCAGCGATCTCTTTATTTGACTTGCCGTCGACGATCATCTGCAACACTTCCAGCTCCCGCTGGGTGAGAGCCGAGTTGCGCTCTCCCTTCAACACCGGTTGCTGCTCGACCTGCGGATCGAATACCGTTTCCCCGGCGGCAACCTTGCGGATGGCGGCCCCGAGTTCCAGGTCCATGGCGTTCTTGAGAACGTATCCCCTGGCTCCGGCTTCGACGGCCTGCCGCACCCACGTGCTCTCGGTGTGCATGCTGAGCATCAACACGGCGGTGCGCGGAGAATCCTCGATGATCTGCCGCGTGGCCTGCAGGCCGTTCATGCCCGGCAGAGCGCAATCCATCACGACTACCTGCGGATGAAGTTCTTTGGCCAGCTTGATGGAATCCTCGCCGCTGCCCGCTTCACCGACTACTTCCATATCGGGTTCGTCTTCGAGCATGCGGCGGAAACCGCGCCGCACCAGGCCGTGATCATCCACCAGCAACACTGTGATCTTCTTTTCCATGAGACTCCGCTTTCTCCCGAGGAACGGCTAGATGCACCCGCGTTCCACCTTCCGGCGGACGCGAAAAAACTATCTGGCCGCCCATCAACTCGGAACGCTCGCGCATTGCGACCAATCCGATGCCGCGCTTGTTCGGACGCTCCGCGAACCCGACGCCATGATCTTCCACTTCCAATTCAAGCGCATCCGCCAGGAAATGCAAACGCACCCACACCTGCTTAGCGCCAGAATGCCGCGCCACATTGTTCAGCGCTTCCTGCACGATGCGGTAGACATGCACCCCAGCGCCGCCGTCCACGGGGAACGGCGCACCCTGCTTCTCATAGGATATGGCAATTCCGGTTTGTCGTTCTATAGTGGGGATGTACCAGTCGAGCGTGCTCTCTAGCCCAGCTTCGTCGAGCATCACAGGATGCAGCGCCTGCGAGAGACTGCGAACACTTTCTAACGTGGTCTGTACCGTCTGCAGCACTTCCTGCAAGTCTGCTCGCAGCGACGAACCCTCGGGCGCATGCGTTCCGGCGCGACGCAGCATCGACCCAACCGCGGTGAGAATCTGGCCAAACTCATCGTGCAGTTCGCGCGAGATATAACGCAGTGTGGATTCCTGAGTGGCGATCAGTTTCTGCGCCAGCTCGCTGCGACGCTCCGAAACTTCAGCCAGACGCCCGAACAAGCGCCGGTTCCAGCGGATCACCGAAAGGCCGCTAAGCAAGATAGCCAGAAGAGTGGCCGCGAGAAAAACGTACACCTGTCTTTGTACCCGGTCATAAATCTGCACGATGCGCTGGCCGGCTTGCTCCTCATTCTCGCTGTTTTGCACCAGCAATCGGGCCACGGCCGTGCTCAACGCCGCTTGCCGCTCCTGCAACGAAAGCTGGATCTGCTCGCGCGCTTCTTTTTCTTTGCCGCCGTGCGCCAGAGCGAACACGCGGTCGACGGCGTCCCAGAACTGGTTGAAATTTCCGGCAAGAAACGCACTTTGTTCCGGCGTTCGACTGGCGGCAGCGAATCCCGCCTCCCGGCGCATGGCGTCGTCCAGATCGGTGCGAATGCGCTGGAACTGCGCCGACCATGCGGTCAGAGGATAAGGCTCATCGCTGCTGACCATGTCGCGCATGGCCACGGCAAGCAGGTTGAGATCGTTCTGAATGCGCAGCAACTGCAGGGAATCCTTGCGGTTGCGGTCCACCAATTCGGCCTGCAAATGGCGTAGCCCGGTCACTTGCCACGTGAGGTAGGCCGAATACGCCACTACCGCGGACAGCGTAATGAACAAGCCCAGCAACAGGCCGAGGGTCGGTGAACGGTCCGGCGAGGACGGGCGGAACACGCCCCGAGCATACAACGCCGGGAGGGCGCGTGTCACAGGCCGGCGGTGGTTCATGCGACAATGCAGTAATAATGAAGCCAAGCCGACCCGAACGGAGTCAAACAGTAGATTGAGTTCTCCAGCCAAAGAAGCCGCGAAGCCAGCGAAGATCGAGAGACTGAAGGCCGTTTGGCCGGAAGTCTGGAAGTTGATGCGTCCGCGCCGGGCGCTGCTCACTCTGGGCTTCGTGCTGATGGTGATCAATAAGATCGCCGGGTTCGTGCTGCCCTATTCGTCGAAATATCTCATTGATAACGTGGTGAATAAGAATCAGACCGCTCTGCTGCGGCCTCTGGTTTTGTCGGTTTTACTCGCGACGCTCGTCCAGGGCGTGACTTCTTTTTCGCTGACGCAGTTGCTGTCGAAAGCGGCACAGCGCCTGATTGCTGATCTCCGTGAGCAAGTACAGGCGCACATCTCCCGCCTGCCCGTAGCGTTTTACGACGCCAACAAAGCCGGCGCTCTGGTGTCGCGCATCATGAGCGATGTGGAAGGCGTTCGCAATCTTCTGGGAACGGGCCTGGTGGACTTCGCTGGGGGTCTGGTCGCGGCCAGCATCGCGCTGGCTTTGCTGATTCGCATCAGTGCACCGCTCACGCTGATTGCGGTCGGCTCTCTCGGATGCTTCGCGTTCGCCTTGAATAAGGCCTTCGCGACGATCCGGCCCATCTTCCGCGAACGCGGCAAGATCAATGCCGAGGTTACCGGGCGCCTGACGGAATCGCTGGGCGGTGTGCGGGTGATCAAGGGATATCACGCGGAAGAGCGCGAAGAAAGGATCTTTGCCGGGGGCGTGCGCCGGCTGCTGGATAACGTCATGCGCACGTTGACGGCAACTTCGCTGATGGGGCTTTCGGCGAGCGTGCTGCTGGGAGTCGTCGGAGCGGCCACGATGTACGTCGGCGGCCGTCAGATGACGGCCCATACTCTGACCCCTGGAAGTTATTTCTCCTATAACTTTTTGCTCGTGTTTCTGATCGCCCCGGTTATGCAAGTGGTGTCGATCGGCACGCAACTCACGGAAGCGCTGGCTGGCTTGGAACGCACCCAGGAGATCATGCAAGAGCATCCGGAGGATCAGGACCCGAAGCGGACGGTGCAGCTTCGCGATATCGTGGGCACAGTTGAGTTCGAGAATGTGACTTTCAGTTATGACGGTAGTCACGACGTTCTGCGCGACATTTCCTTCCGCTCCGAGCCGGGAACGGTGACTGCGCTGGTCGGTTCGTCGGGATCGGGGAAGTCGACGACGATCGGACTGATCTCGGCTTTTTATGTGCCTACGAAGGGCACCATCCGAGTAGACGGGGTGGACCTGAGCACCGTGCGGCTCGATTCTTACCGCACGCGCCTGGGAGTTGTATTGCAGGAATCATTTCTGTTCGACGGAACGATCCGCGAGAACGTAGCATTTTCGCGGCCGGATGCCAGTGAGGAAGACGTGATGCGCGCATGCCGGATCGCGCGCGTCGACGAGTTCGCCGAGTCGTTTGCCGACAAGTACGCCACGGTAGTAGGTGAGCGCGGCGTGAAGCTGTCGGGCGGCCAGCGGCAGCGAATCTCAATTGCCCGCGCCATTCTGGCTGAGCCGCGCATCCTGATTCTGGACGAGGCCACTTCCAGCCTCGACTCGGAATCGGAACAGATGATCCAGCAGGGGCTTTCGTATCTGATGCAGGGACGCACTACGTTTGTCATCGCGCACCGGCTTTCGACCATTCGCCGGGCCGACCAGATTATGGTGATGGAACAAGGGCAGATCGTGGAGCGAGGCACGCATGCGCAGCTCTACGCCGCGCACGGCCGTTACTACGACCTGTACACGCGGCAACACGGAGTCGAAGAGAATTTATTCCTGGCCCCGGGCGAAGGAGATGCGGTTGCTGTGAACGGCAACGGCAGGGACGCCAAGAGCGGCGATGTAAAAGCAGGCGACGCTTTGCGGGTTCTGCGAGGAGAGATGCGCTAGCGCCTATGACGACGAGCACAACCCCTGCAGCGCCTTCTGCGCGCGGCATTCGAGCTATCCAGGTTGAGAATCTGTGCCGGCATTACCGCATGGGCGAGACCGTGATCAGGGCGGTCGATGGTGTCTCGCTCGAGATTCGCGCCGGAGAGTTTGTCGCACTGCTCGGCAGTTCCGGCTCCGGAAAGTCGTCGGTGCTGAATTTGATTGCAGGGCTCGATCGCCCAACTTCGGGAAGCGTCATCGTACAGGATCGCGATCTGGCCAGGCTCTCGCGCGAAGAACTCGCCAAGTATAGGCTGCATGTTGTCGGGATGGTTTTTCAGTCGTTCAATCTGATCGCCAGCATGACGCTGGTGGAAAACGTGGAACTCCCGCTGCGTTTTGCGGAGGTTGACCGCAGCCAGCGCGCGAATCTGGCGCGTGAGGCTTTGGAGCGAGTGGGATTAGGGGCGCGCTTGGATCATCGTCCCAGTGAGCTTTCCGGCGGCGAACAGCAGCGGGCGGCGCTGGCACGAGCCCTGATCAATCGTCCGCAGCTTCTGCTGGCCGACGAGCCCACGGGAAATCTCGACAGCCACACGGGAACTGAAATCATGGAAAGGCTTCGACAGTTTAACCGTGATCTGGGAATGACGGTCGTGATGGTGACTCACGAGCGCGCCCTCGCCGAACGCTACGCGCAGCGCATGATCTTCCTGGCCGACGGAAAGCTGATTGATGACCGGACCAACGATCAAAAGAACTCGCACGCCGTCGATTCGGGTAAACACGATTCGGGCGAGCCGGGAGGACAGCAGTGAAGATTCCAGATCTCACCGAACTCGCTCTGCGGAATCTGCGCGAGTCGTTGCTGCGGAATTCCCTGACCACGGTCGGCATCTCGGTCGGCGTGGCGTCGCTGGTAGCCATGCTTTCGCTGGGCATCGGCCTGCAGCAGTTATTCTCGCGGCGTCTGGCGAAGTCGGGGTTGTTTGACACGGTCCTGGTCACTTCCCACCGGGATATGCGCAGCATGGGCCGCGAGCGCGACGAAGACCGCAGCGGGGCCAACCCGGCCGAAAGCCGCGTCCTCGATGAAGCGGCGCGAGTCGAACTCGAACACCTGCCGAACGTGCTCGAGGCTTATCCTGACATTCGCTTCAGCGCGGAACTGCGCTATGACGACAAGCCGCATCTCGCGATGATCTCCGCTCTGCCCGAATCCGCAAAATCGAACGACGCTTTCGACGGCATGCAAGGCGGTTTCTTTTCCTCCGATTCAGCACCGGAAGTCATCGTGCAAAAAGCGTTCGCCGAGGAGCTGTTGGGCAAGACTCCTCCTCGCGGGGGCGAAGAGCCGAATGTGGCCGACCTGGCAAAGCCATTGCTGGGCAAGGAATTGACGATTCATTACATGCAGCGCGCAGTCAGCCCCGCCCAGCCTTCGCCGCCCAATGCCGACGCGCCGAATTCCACTTCCGACCCCCATTCCAATTCCGACGACAGCTCCCTCGCCGGGGCCTCATACTCTGTCGTTTCCCGCGAGCAGAAGGTCAGGATTGTCGGCGTTGCCGATCTGGACCCCGAGAGCATGCGCGGACCAACGCGCGCGCGAGTGTTTCTGCCCTTGAAGCTGGCCGAGGGCCTGCACGTCATGCAGCTCACCGACCTGCGCGAGGTCTCGCGCGTGGCCACTGATCAGCCGGTCTATTCCTCCGTCAGTGTGCGGGTAAAGAATCCGGCACAGATTCAGGCATTGGAAGACGCGATCAAGAAAATGGGGTTCGGCACGTTCTCGATTCTCGACGCAAGCCGCGGTCTGCAGCAAGTCTTCCGAGTGCTGTATGCGTTCCTCGGCATTTTCGGCAGCTTGGCACTGATCGTTTCCTCGATCGGCATCGTGAATACTCTGGTGATGGCAATTCTCGAACGGCGACGCGAGATCGGCATCATGAAAGCCATCGGCGCGAGCGACGGAGATGTGAAGAAGCTCTTCTTCGCCGAAGCTGGCGCCATGGGAATTCTCGGCGGCATCGTGGGAGTCGTGCTGGGTTGGGCGATCGGCCAGTTGATCAACTTTGGCACCAACCTTTGGCTCAAGAGCCAGTCGGTTGCTCCCGAACATTTTTGGGCAGTGCCGTGGTGGCTGGTTGCGCTGGCGATTGGGTTCTCGTTCCTCGTCAGCCTGGTCTCGGGCTTGTATCCTGCGGGGCGCGCTGCCCGGCTCGATCCCGTACAGGCGCTACGCTACGAGTAAACTGACCCGCATGATCCTCGCCTGGATGAGTCTCGCTGGTATGACCCGCGCCTTCAGGCTTGTTTGCTTTTTCGGCCTAATCGCCGGAGGCTCGGCAGTGGCGCAGAGCCACATCGACTGCGGCGCTCTGAACAGCCGCATCCTCAAGCAAGTGGTCCACTATTGCGTCTACTTACCCCCAACCTATGATGCGGGAGCGTCGCAACATCCGCCGAGTCGCTATCCGGTGCTCTACCTTCTGCACGGCCTGGGCGACAGCGAGCAAACGCTTTTCAATAGTGGCGGCTGGACCTTGCTCGACGATCTGCGCAGTCATCACAAGATGGGCGATTTTCTCATTGTCGCGCCGGAAGGTCGGCGCAGCTTTTACATCAACTCGGCCGACGGTTCCGTGCGCTACAGCGACTTTTTTCTGCTGGAGTTCCTGCCGTACATCGAAAGTAAGTACCGGATTCGCTCCGGCCGCGCGGCTCGCGCCATCAGCGGAATTTCCATGGGCGGCTACGGGGCCTTGCGCTTCGCTTTCGCGCATCCTGAACTGTTCTCCGCGGTGAGCGCGCAGAGTGCGGCGCTGA
>Ga0209274_10000550_pt1 | contig 21911 bp, 20 predicted proteins | sample HubBroMetageREF1_FD_188343 | JGI IMG/M metagenome (GOLD analysis project Ga0209274, IMG submission 188343) | Reference soil microbial communities from the Hubbard Brook experimental Forest, New Hampshire, USA - Hubbard Brook CCASE Soil... | ecosystem: Environmental > Terrestrial > Soil >...
GTCGGGCTTGGCTTCGTCGTGTGCGGGGGCGGGGTTCGAGGGTTGGGAACGTCGGCGCTGAGCTTGCGCGCTCGAGGCGACGGCAAGTTGGACAATCACAGCCGCGGTCGCAAGCAAGACCGAGCGAGTCCCGAGCACAGCCTTCGTCACGAGGTTGCCTTTCCGAGCCCCTGGGAGTCGACGGTGCGCGACGCGGCCCTCAACCGGTCTGCCACGATCCGTAGCGCCTGGTCGCGTGCCATCCGCTCTTCCGTACGCCCCTCCAGATCCTTGACCTGCACGGAGTTGTCGGCGAGCTCGCTTTCGCCCAGGATGAGCACGAGACGCGCGCCAAGTTTGTCGGCCCGCCTCAGCTGACTCTTGAGCGAGCTTCCTCGCGTGTCGACTTCGCAGCGGATCCCGGAGCCTCGGAGCTCGCGCGCCAGCGCAAGGCCCGGACCCATGGCATCGGGCCCCAGCGGCGCCACGAGGGCATCGACGACGTGCGCCGACACTTGAGTATCGGTTGCGATGAGTAGGCGCTCGAGACCGGCCGCGAAACCGATGGCGGGCACGTGGGGCCCGCCGAGCTCCTCGACCATTCCGTCGTAGCGCCCGCCCCCGACGAGCGTGCTGCCCGCACCGAGTCTCTCGGGGGCTCCTTTGATCTCAAAAAGCGTCCGCGTGTAGTAATCGAGCCCTCGGACGAGCCGGGCGTCGACGGCGTAAGGCGTGCCGAGCGCATTGAGATACGTCCTGAGCTTGGCGAAGTGCTCTCGGTCGTCCGTGTCGAGGAAATCGTGGAGCGTCGGCGCGTCACGGATCGCTTCTCGGTCGCGCTCGTCCTTCGAGTCGAGAATCCGAAGCGGATTCGAGGCCAAGCGGCGCTGCGAGTCGGCCGACAGGCGGTCGGACTTGGGGGTCAGATAGTCCAAGAGAGCCTGACGGTAGCGGAGGCGAGTGGCCGCGGCTCCGATCGTGTTGACGAAAACCTCCAGCCCCGGGACTCCGATCTCCGTGAGAAAGCCAACGAGCATCGAGATCATTTCGGCGTCGCAGCCGGGCCCCTCGTCTCCGAAGACCTCCGCGCCGAGCTGGGCAAACTGCCGGTAGCGACCGCGCTGCGGGCGCTCAGCCCGAAACATCGGCCCGGAGTACCACCAGCGCGTCACGGGCTCGCGGGCCTGCACGGAGTGCTCGATGTAAGCCCGGGCAGCCCCGGCGGTGCCCTCGGGGCGCAGGCTCAGAGGCTCGCCGTGATGCTCGAAGGAATACATCTCTTTTTCGACGACGTCGGTCGCTTCGCCCATCGTTCGCACGAAGAGCGGCGTCCCTTCGACGCAGGGCGTTCGCACCTCACGAAATCCGTGCAGACTCATCGTCCGCGCGTACGTGCGCTCGATGAGCTGCCACCGCCCGATCTCGTCGGGGAGCACATCGTTCATTCCCTTGAGGGCACGTGGCGAGGTCATGTGGAGGGCGGCTGCGGTGAGTCCAGGAGCTCCGAGCTCCTGTTTGGCGTCTGCTCTTAGCCGATTACACGGGGCGACGTAACGAGAAACCTCGGGACTCTTGCCGCAAGCACCTCGCCGCGCTAGTCGCCCATCCCGTGGCGGACTCGTCGCGCCGTTCGGGTCGAACGTGCGGGCTCGACCCGGGCCGCGCTCGGGTGGGTCTCGCCATCGACGACGAGCTGGGGCTTTTGGCCCACCCTCGCGGAACGCTCGCCGCGCGGGATCCCGTCGCGCTGGTGCGAGATTTGCGCCTCTGGGCCGATCGGGAAAACGTCACCCGATTCGTCATCGGCTTGCCCGTCGACTTGCGCGGCACCGAAGGGCCAGCCGCGCGCCAAGCGCGCGCCTTTGCGCAGCGTGTGGCCGACTCGACCGGGCTGCCCGTCGAGCTCTGGGACGAGCGGCTCACCACGGTACAAGCCCAGCGCGGGCTCGCCGAAGGGGGAGTGCGTGGGAAGAAAGCGCGCGCGCATATCGACGAGGCGGCGGCGTGCACGATCCTTCAGTCGTGGATGGATGCTCGCCGTTCGCGATAAGTGAGCGATGGGAGCGCGCGGAAAGCAGAGCGAAGGCGGGCAGCCGAAGCCCAGGCGGCGACGCCGCAAGAGGGCTTCCCAGGGAGAGCGAGCCGCCTCGCGACGAGCGCCGCCGCTCGCGCTCCTCCGCGGCTTGGGGGCCGCAGTCGCGCTGCTCGCATCCGCCGCTGTGGTCTGGCTCCTGATCGTCTATCCTTCGGGCCGCGGCGTCGGCGACGGTCACGGCGTGAAGGTGACGCTCGCGCCGGGTCTCGGGTCCGAACAGATCGCGGACCGACTGGCTGAGGAGGGTGTGCTCGCCAAGCCGCATCTCTTCGCGTTCTGGCTATGGGCGACCGGAGGGGCAGGACGGGTCGTGCCGGGGCCCCACTTGCTCACGGACGACGCCAGCCCGCGCGAGCTTCTCGCACGCCTGGAGCGGCGGGGAGGAGGCGAGACGGCTCGAGTCACGTTTCCCGAGGGCTGGACTCGCTTCGATATCGCTCGCCGACTCGAAGAGAGGCATGTGAGTCCACTGCGGGACTTTCTCGACGCCACGGTCGACCGGGATCTGCTGGGCGAGCTCGCGATCGACGCCGCCAGCGCCGAGGGATTCCTGTTCCCCGCGACCTACGACTTCGCCTTCGACAGCGACCCGCACGAGGTCGTGCGCCGGATGAAGCGCGAGTTCGACCGGCGCTGGGACCTTCTTTCGCGCGCCCGGGGGGCGAGCCTTTCGGATGTCATGTCTTCGGCCAAGCTCGACGAGGCCGGCGTGGTGACTTTGGCTTCGCTCGTCGAGAAGGAAGCCGCCGTCGACGACGAGAGGCCCATCATCGCGAGCGTGTTTCTCAATCGCCTTCGCGTCCCGTCCTTTCGCCCCAAGCATCTCGAGTGCGATCCGACCGCGAGCTACGGGTGTCTCCTATTTCCCGAGAAAGCGGCATCGTGTGCCACCTTCGGCGGCAAGGCGACGGCGGCGATCGAGCACGACCCAGACAACCCGTACTCGACGTACACCCACGAAGGTCTACCCCCCGGCCCGATTGCCAATCCGGGCTACAAGTCGCTCGACGCCGTTATGGCACCCGCGGTGACTCCCTACTTCTACTTCGTCGCTCGCGGCGGCGGGCGCCACGCATTCTCGGAGACCTACGAGGCCCATCTCGCCGCCGTCCACGACGCCAGCGCCCACTCCCGCTGAGAGGGCGTGTATATCTGCTGGCCATGGCGGCATGGTCTCCACCGGCGCTTGCCGGTGCGGTGTTCATCGCGATTCACTATTTGCTGCTTCGCGGCGCCTCCGGGCGCATCGACGACCGCCTTGGAGCGCTCGTGCTGGAGGCCAGCGCCGCAGCCGGGCTCGCCGCGAGCCTGATGGTCGGTCGGCGCGATCTGCGCGCCCTGGTGGAGACCTCCACCCGCGCGGGGCTCGCCTTGGCGTTGACCAGCGGTCTCGCGGTCGCTGTGGCGAGCGTTCTGACGTTCGCCGCGATGCGCCGTGGGGGTCCCGTTGCATCGACGGGCACCATCGTTCTCGGCGGCGGCGTAGTCCTGAGCGCTCTTCTGGCGCCGTGGCTCTTTGGCGAGTCATTCACGGGCCGTCGACTCCTCGGAGTCGGGCTTGGGCTCGCCGCCATGTGGGTGCTCGGCAGCGAATCTTGAATCGTGATACAATCCGCCCTCTGTGTTCGTCGTGGGCGACATCGGGGGAACGCATGCCCGGCTCTCGCTCTTGGGTCGAACCGGGCGCACCGTGCGTCGCGCGGCGCTTGAGAGCCGTCGATACCCGTCGCTCGAGTCGGCGCTCGACTCCTTTCTCGAGGCCGACGGCCCGCGGCCCAAGATTGAAGCGGCTGCATTCGGAATCGCGGGCCCCGTTGTCGGCAACCGTGTAGTCGCCACGAACCTGCCCTGGGTCGTGGACGGGCGGATGCTGGCGCGAAGGCTGTCGATCAAGCGCGTCACGCTGCTCAACGACCTGGTCGCTCTCGCGCTCGGGACGCTCGAAGTGTCGCGCTCCAAATGCCACGTTCTGGGCGACGCCGGCTACCCGAAGAAGAAAGGCGCCAACATCGCTGTCCTCGCGGCAGGCACCGGGCTGGGCGAAGCCATCCTCGTTTGGGACGGCCATCGCTTCGTCCCGACAGCCACCGAAGGCGGTCACGCCGACTTCGGGCCGCGCGACGACCTCGAGGTCGAGCTTCTACAATTCCTGCGGTCGCGCTTCGGACACGTCAGCTGGGAGCGCATCCTGTCGGGGGCGGGTCTCGGCAACCTGTACGACTTCTTTCGACACGCCCAGGGCGTCGCCGAGTCGGCCGACAACACCCAGTACGTGGAGACCGCGCTCGACCGCAACGCGGCGATCGCCGGTCTCGGTCAGCTGGCCACGAGCCAAGCCGCCGTCCGCGCGGTGGAGCTCTTTGCAACCATCTACGGAGCCGAAGCCGGCAATCTCGCGCTCAAATCGCTCGCGGTCGGGGGCGTTTACGTCTGCGGGAACATCGCGGCTCGGATGCTTCCGGTGCTCGACCGCGGACATTTCCGACGCGCGTTCGCGGACAAGGGACGCTTCACGCCCCTCATGGAGAAAATCCCCGTCGCGGTGATCGCCGACAGCGACATCGGCCTCGCTGGGGCCGCCCGAGTCGCTCTCAGCAAGTAGATCAGGCAAGCGGCGTCGATCCGCTCGCCCCCGCCAGGACGCCCACGGCATCGGCGTCGACGATCCAGAATACCTTGCCCAAACAACCCCGAATGATGCGCGCGGGCGTGGCATGCACGTCGCCTCGCTCCTCGGACACGCGGCGAAGCGCATCGCGCTTCTGCACACCGACGGCGAGAACGAGAACCTGCCGTGCGTGTTGGATGACCGGGACCGTGAGCGTGAGCCTTGCCTCGTGTCCCCCCCGGGCCTCCACCGTCGCGACCCACCGATCCTGCAGATCGACCGTCGGCTCGCCCGGAAAGAGCGAGGCTGTGTGTCCGTCGTCGCCCACCCCGAGCACCATCACGTCGAATGCGGGGACGCCTTTCGCATCGGGGGGTACGCGCGCGCGCAGCGCCTGCTCGTATTCCAGCGCCGCTTGCTGCGCATCCGGTCTCTCGGCCTCCATGCGCACGGCGCGGCTCGCGGCTGCAGGCACGGCGTCGAGCAGCGTCGCCTTCGCCCAGCGGTAGTTGCTCCGATCGTCGGTGGGGGGAGCCGACCGTTCATCGACCCAAAGCACGTTGACCTTGGCCCACTCGATCCCGCTCTCGCGCGCAAGCTGAGCGTAAGCGCCGCGGGGCGTGTTGCCGCCCGATAGTGCGATGGACGCCGCGCCGCGTAGGAGGATGGCGCTCCTCAGCGCCTCGGCGATCTTCGAAGACGCCACCGTGGCGGCCTGAGCCGCTCCGGTGGTCGTCAGCACCTCACCGGGGAGCGAGATCATCGAACGCCTTTGCCATCCAGAAGGGCCGCGAGAAGATCCAGAGCCTCCGCGACACGCTGCCTGTCGGCACGCGGCAGGCGCTCCAGAAGGGATGCGTAGGTTGCCGTCCAGCTCGTCGCGGTGGCTTCGGCCGTGCGCTTGCCCCGTGGCGTAAGGCGCACATCGCTCAGGCGTCCGTCGTCCTCGCCGCGGCGTCGGGCGACGAAACCCGCACGCTCGAGGCCCGCCAGGTTTCTGCTGGCCGTCGAGGGGTCGATCCCAAGCCACTCCGCCAAGGATGACGTCGAGACGACGCCTCGATCGGCAATGAGCTGCAAGGCCTCGCATTGCTGAGGCGTGAGCTCCGAGGTGCTGCGGGCTCGCTCCCGTCCAAGCCGACCGAGCGCGCGGGCCACGGTCTGAAGACTCCGAGGTGTTCTTGCTTCCGGCATCGGCGTCGATAGCGGATGGCCAAGGTCCGTCCCGGCGTCAAGCGTCGGCGGCTCCGTCACGGGCGCGAATCCATCGCTCCCGCGTAGCAGCGTTCGCGCCCCATGGCGCCCGTCGCGGCCTCGGAAACGGGCGTACGAGCCCGAAGCTATTGCGAAACGCGGGCGCTCGCCCTACCGTGTCGCCCGTAGAAAACCGCCTCGCTTGGGCGGAACCACGATGGCCAATCCGGTACTCGAACCGCAGCTTCCCCGAGGAGCGACCCATTCCCACGGTTCCCGTGGCGAGACCTGTCGCATGTTCGAGAACGAGCTGCTCGAGAAGTTCTCACGGATTCATCCCTCAACGCCGTTTCTGGCGTGGGTTCCCGTCACCCTGTTTTTCCTCGGCCGCAGCTGGCACAGGCATGATATCGGCGTGCCGAGCGTCATCGCCCTCTTTCTGGGCGGCATGCTGGCGTGGACTTTCGCGGAATATCTCCTGCATCGTTACGTGTTCCATTGGACGAACGAGGCGAGTTGGGGAAAGCGTATCCACTTTCTCCTGCACGGGGTGCATCACGACTATCCGAGCGACAAGGACCGGCTCGTGATGCCGCTTCTGACGAGCGTGCCCCTCTCGGTGATTTTCTATTCGCTCTTTACCTTCGCCCTCGGTCGGTCGATTGGTGAGGCGGCCTTCGCGGGGTTCATCGTCGGCTACCTCTTCTACGATGGAACGCATTACTACGTGCATCACTTCATCCCGACGACCCGTTGGGGCAAGTTTCTCCGCCGGCATCACCTGACGCATCACCATGCCGATCACGATGGCGGTTTCGGCGTGTCGACGCCCCTGTGGGATCTCGTGCTCCAAACGATGCCCGCGAAGAAGAAGTAGGCGCGCCGCCTCGCCCGTTCCCCTGGGATCCGCGGGGCTGAGCCGCACGTACTGCGCTAGAATGGCGGATCGCGCGCCATGACGACTGCAGGGCAAGCCCCCAGCGCACCGAGCGAGATCGGGACGATCCTCGCCCATCGCTACGAGGTCGTCCGCGAGCTTGGTCGCGGCGGCATGGGCGTCGTGTATCTTTGCAAAGACGCCGTCACCGGAGACCGGGTCGCGCTCAAGCGTCTGCGCACGCCCGAGAAAGGGGTGGCTCGCGCCGCGGAGGAGAGCTGGTGGTTTCACCAAGAAGCTCGCGCCGTGTCGCTTCTCGACCACCCGGCGATCGTGCGTGCGCGCGACTTTGGCCAGCTCGCCGACGGCACACCGTTCTTCGTCATGAACGTGCTTCCGGGTCGAAGCGTCCACGAGTGGATGCATACGACCCACATGCCGTTCGGCGTCGTGTGGGCGATGGTCGATCAGGTGCTGGCAGCACTGGCCCACTCCCATGCGCGCGGCGTCATCCATGGGGATCTGAAGCCCTCCAACGTGATGCTCGACCTCTCCTCGGGGCCGCTCGGTCCACGCGCGTACGTGCTCGATCTCGGTCTCGCCTGGCTGCGCGAGTACCGGCACGATTCGCGGCTCGACGGCGCTTCGGCGCCTGAGGTCGCCGTGCATTCGGGGGCCGGCACCGTCGGGTGGGTCGCCCCCGAGCAAATCCGGCGTCAGGTGGCCCTCGTGGGCCCACCGACCGACCTCTACGCCCTCGGGTGCATCATGTACCGCGTCCTTACCGGGCGCGAAGTCTTCGAAGGGGGCGCGCAGGAAGTTCTCCGTGCCCACAAGCGCGTGGCCGTTGCGCCGCCGAAGCTGCCCGAAGGTGTTCCGGCGACGGTGGGCAAGTTCATCGTCAGGCTTCTGGAGAAGAAGCCTTGGAGTCGTTACGAGCTCGCGGCCGACGCGCGAAAAGCCTGGCTGCAGCTCCGGCCTGCGGGAACCCCGACGCTCGAAGAGATCGTGAAATCGCGGCCGAGCCAGCGGGCGATGCCAGCCGCTCACGCACGCTCGCTCGCTCCCGGCATCCTGAGCTTGCGCTCCCCCAAGCTGGTTGCGCGCCTCGAAGAACGCCACGAGCTCTGGAACTCCGTCCAGGCCATTGCCGCCGGTACGCGCCGACAGGAGCTCATCGCCCTCATCGGCGAGGCAGGCGTCGGCAAGAGTCGCATCGCCGAGTGGCTTTGCTCCGAGGCCCACGAGCAGGGCGTGATGCTCCCGCTTCGTGCGCGCTACGGCCGCACTCCGTCGCCGCTCGACGGCATCACCGGTGCGATCACGGCGCACTACGGGCTCACGAGGGCCGATCGCACGAACGTCGAGCACACGCTCATGGCCCGCTGGGAGGTGGCGGCCGACGACGACGAGGCTCTCGCATGGGTGGCGGCGACCGCCGAGTGGATGCGTCCGTCGCCGCCGGGGGGCGTCGCGCCGGTGGGGCCCACGGGCAAGCGCTTCGTGCTCGATCGCCCCGAGCTGCGGTTTCTCGTCATCAAGCGCCTCTTGCAGCGCCTCACCGCGCAGCGTCCCGTGCTCATGTGGCTCGACGATCTGCACTTTGCGTCGCCCAACACGTTCGAGGTCCTGCGCCGTCTCAAGGTCGATGCGCCGGAGCTGCCCCTTCTCATCGTCGCGACCGCTCGAAGCGAAACGCTGACCACGGACCTCGACGCGGCGCTGCGCATGGAGGCCGTGCGCGCGACCTGGGGAGGGAGAGTGCTCGACCTCAAACCTCTCGCCACAGAAGATACCGAGATGCTGCTTCGAACGGCCCTGCCGCTCGCCGACTCTGCGGTGCGCCGCGCCGTCGAGCAAAGTCGCGGCAATCCGCTCTTTGCCCTCCAACTTCTCTACGCGTGGGCGGGAGGGGGCTACTTGACGCTCGACGGCGACCGCTACGGCGTCCCCGAGCAGGCGCTTCGCGGGCGGCCCATCACGACCGCAGAGCTTTGGGACGAGCGCATCCGCGCCATCCCCACTGAGCTTCGTTTGAGCGCGTACGCGGCCGCCGCGTTGGGCGTCGACGTTCGCGGCGAGGTGCTCAAAATGCTCTGCGCTTCACTCGGGATGGATGCGCGTGACGCGCTCGTCGAGCTTACGCGCGCGCAAATCCTCTTTCCGGCCGGTAACGATCAATACAACTGGCCTCACGCACTGCTTCAAGAGCACTTGCTCGAGCGTCTCCACGAACGCAACGACGCGCCCGCCATCTACCGGCTCGCAGCCAACGCGCTCGCACGGCATCCCGCGGCCGGAACGCGGCGCATCATGAAGCACCGCGTCTCCAATCTCCTCAAGGCCGGCGACGACGACACGGCCGCCAAGCTGATGTTCGATTTTCTTCGTGCATCCTGGCGGCGAGGTCGCGATACCGCCGCGGCCTTGCGCGATCTCGAGATGTTCCAGGGTCGGCTCCATGGCGCCAATGCCGCCGAAGCGGGCCTGTGGCGCGCAGAAGCCATGCGCTACATGGGCCGGCTCGAAGAAGCCCAAAGCCATGCGGAGGCTGCGCGACGCGCTTTCGAACAAGCGGGCGACGCCGGCAATCTCGCCGGAGCCATGCGCCTGCTCGGCCACATCGCAAGCGACCTCGGGCATCCCGCGCAGGGCCGAGCCCTCGTGTCCGAGGCCCTCGACCGCTACGGGAGGTTGGGCGACGCCGCGGGCCGGGCGCAGGCCGAGGTGGTTCTCGGAGAGATCGACTATCTGCTTGGGGACCACGCGCGCGCGCGAGACACGCTGCTTCAGGCCGTCGACCGATGCACACGCGTCGGCGACGTGCTCGGGCGAGCCCAATGCTTGATTCTGCTCGCCGTCATCGAAGAGGCGGCGGGGGCGTTTCAGCGCGGTCGGGAGCTCCTGGGGCAGGCGCGCGGTGAATTCGACCGAATTGGGTATCGGCTCGGTGTGGCCCAATGCGACGTCGCGCTCGGGCATGCCGACCACCGCGCCTTTGAGTTCGCGAGCGCTCGGGCGCGCGCTCTCTCGGCACGGGCCAGCTTCCAAGAAGCCCAGAATCCGCGCGGGGAGGGGGGATGCGAGAGGCTTCTCGCCATGGTGGCTCTCGATTCGGACCACTTCGACGCGGCCGACGCGCATGCGCACGTGGCTCTCACGATCTACGAGCCCTTGCAAGACCCGTGGGGCACTCTCGAGTCCAAACTCCTTCTCGCACAGCTTGCGCTGGCCCGCGCCGACCACGGAGCCGCCGACCTCGTGGCATCGTGCGACGAGGCGACCCCCGAGGAAGCCGAGCCGCGACAGCACAGGCACTTGACGCGCGCCTGGCTCGCGCAGACGCAAGAGCGCTGGGGCGACGCTCTGGCGGAGCTCGACGCGGCCCGGTCGGCCTATGCGCTGGGCGCGGGCGACTCGAACGGCTCGAGACCGAACGACGGGGCCCGCACCGGCGACCACACGCCCCACTTGCTCGTGCGTTTGGCGGGTCTGGAGTGGCCCGACGAGGCGGCCCCCACCCGCATCGAAGGCTGGCTCAGCCAGCTCGACGCAGCCGCCGCTCGCTCTCCCGCGTCGGGCCCTGCGTCGCCGCGGCGTCTCGGCGCGTAGCGGCTTTGCGGCTCTCTCGCTATAGGATGCGCCCATGACCACCGCGCAAGACTCGCCTCGACGAAAAAAGCAGAAGATTCGCCGCGCCAAGCAGCTGGGCGCCTGGAGAGCCCAGCACGAAGCGAGTGCCGCTGCTGCGCCGCCGGCGCCCGCGCCGCGGACGAAGTAGCTCGGGGAGCACGATGCGATGACGGGCCCCGCGATTGACCCGCGCAGCCTACAAGAAATCTACGGACCGCAAACGGTCTGCTTCGGCTGCGGCCCCGCCAATGCGCAAGGTCTTCATGTGCGGAGCTTTCCGCAGGGCGACGACGCCTGCGTGTGCCGTTGGCATCCCGCGCCGCATCACCTCGCGTTTCCCCACGTGCTCAACGGGGGCATCTGCAGCGCGGTCCTCGACTGCCACTCGAATTGGACGGCCGCGTGGCACCTGATGCGCACCTCGGGCGCGACGCAGCCGCCATGCACAGTGACCGCGGAGCTCGCGATCGCCCTCAAGCGTCCGACGCCCCTCGATGCCGAGCTGCTCATTCGAGCTCGCGTCGTCTCGGCTCAAGCCGACCGCGCCACCGTCGACGCGCTTATCGAAGTGGGCGGCCAAGTGACTGCAACCTGCCGCGGGCTCTTCGTCGCCGTTCGAGAGGGCCATCCCGCGTTCCACCGCTGGGGCCTGGGTGGGTGGATGTAGCCGGAAATTGTACCCCGTGGAGGCGAAGGACATACCCTTCGATCCATGGTCGGAACGCTCGTTCTCTCTCATCAGCGACGCGCCGTTCGGCGCGCCGTCCGCGTGCCTTGCCTGGTTCTGAGGCAGCGCGACTTTCGCCTCGTCGGAAGCTACGGGATGGACCTGTCGCCGAGGGGCATGCTCGTGAAGGCGCATGAGCGGGTCCTGACGGGCGAACCAGTGCAGGTCTCGTTTCGGCTGCCCAAGAGCCGCGCATGGATCGCGGCTTCGGCGACGATCGCTCGGGTGCTCCATGGAAGGCGCCCCGGAGACACCGGACGGTGCCTGGGGCTTGAGTTCGATTCGCTCGATCCCGCCTTGCTCCGGCGCCTGCGGTCCGATCTTCACAACCTGCCGCCTCCGCTCCCCAACCGCGAGCCGCGTATCGACTACGCCGCCAGCGTGCATCTCGCGGCTCTCGCGTAGAGCTCGCCGCTCGAGAGGGTAGGAGCTCTCCTTCTGTCAAGCCGCGTGGCCACCGCGCACGCGCCTCGGACCCGTTTGTTCCGGATCGTCCTCGCCCGGTAGCGCGAGCTGCCTGGTCGCGTCGAGCGCGAAGTGTGGGAGGTCTTCGAGCCCCTGCCCAGCGATGCCCTGAAGGTCGCCATAGAACGCGGTGACGTTGCTGAGAGCCCGCTCCATGAGCCGCTCGCGGCGCTTCCACGTCGTCATCATGGCGCGGCGCTCGCGATCGAGCTCCTCTTGCATCTCCTTGAAGGCTTCGACGAAGCCGCCGACACGATTGCGAAATTCGCTCCCGGTCAAGTAGTCGTAGAGCATCTGCATCTTTTCGCCGCGCCCCTCGGCGACACGACGGGCCATAGCAACTTCGATGAGCCCCCCACGCAGCGCCGCGCCGAGAGCGGCCGCGTAAGGCCATGCGCAAATCCAGATGCCGCCCCGGAGGCCGAAGTGGCGAACGTCTTGGGGGAGCGTCTGCGTCACGATGACCGCGCATCCTGCGTCGGCCACGCGCACGTCGTCGCGAAGCTTGGCGAGCCATGAGTCGGACCAGGCCTTCGTGCGCTTGCTCTCCCAAAGGATGCCCCCGCAGTCGCGCCCGTCGCCGCCGCGCACGCGCTGAATCAAGTCGGCTCCGTTCAGGCCCTTGGGAACATCGACGACCTCGTCGTGCGGAAAGGCCTGGGCCAGCAAATCGCGGAGCACGACCTCTTGGGCCTCGCCTTGGATCTGCTGCGACCCCTGATGGGCTCTCCGCTGCAGCTCCTCGATGTGCTTTTGCATCCCCTCGAGCTGCTGGCGGTGCTCCTCGTCGCGCACGCGCTGCCTCGCGGCCTCGAGATCGCTCCGCTGCTGGGCGACCGCCGCATCCTGCCCACGGATGCGCCGAAGCTCTTCGGCCACTTTGAGCTCGACGTCGAGCTCTCGCGCAGCCTCGCGCTCGGCGAGCTCTCGCTGTTTTTTCAGGAGGTCGGTCTCCTTGGCTCGGGCTGCCGCGAGCTTCGTGCGCGTCTCGGCGAGCTCGTCGTCTTTGAGACGCACGCGTTCGTCGGCCTCACGCGCGTAGCGCTCCCGGGCCGTCGACGCGATGGAGTCGACACGCTTTTCGAGCTCGGCTTGCAGGGTCGCGCGCATCTCGGTCTCGAGCTGCTCGCGCAGAGCCGACGAGACCTCGAGCTCGAAACCGCATTGGGGACAATGGATGAGGTTTCCCATGGAATCTCGGCGCGGGAGAAAAGACCCCCAGCAAGGCAAGGATGTCAGCCGCCCGGCTTCCCGTCACCGGCCCCGAGCGATTATGATCCTGTGAGGATCGCGCTATGCCGGAATCGCACCGCTCGATCAGCATCGCTCGCCACCTCACGCTCTGCGCGGATCTGCTGAGCGGTCGAGAGCACGACCGGCAGACTCTCGCCGTGCGGCTCGGGGTGCGTCCGGCCATGGCCGACCGTCTCATTCGGGCGGCCATCGCGCAGCTGCCCGGCGTCTCCGAGCGGCGTCACGGCAAGCAGCGAAAGATCCGCATGGAGGCCGGGAGCCGGACGGCGGCGCCCGAGTATCCGACCGCCGTGGCCGCGTGCTTCGGGGCGAGCCTCTGGCCCCTCTTTCGCGGGTCGAGCTACGAGGCCGGCATTCGTAACGCGCTCACGCACGTCGTCGGCCGCACCAAGCGGCGCCTCGTCTTCGAGAACATCGACCGCAAGTTCTGTTTCTTACGGCGAGGCGGCGAGGCGGCGCTCACAGACCGGCAAACCGTGCTCGACGACGTCATCGAAGCGGTCCTCCATCATCGCGTGCTCTTGGTACGCTACACGCGCTTTGCGGGGAACTCCGAGCAGCTTCGCCTCGAGCCCCTGTCGATCGCCGTTCACGATCACCAGCTCTACGTGTTAGCTCGAAGCCCCCGGCGTGCCCTGCACCCATACCGGTTCGCGCGCCTCGAATCGGTCGATGTCCTCGATGATGTCTTCTCGTATCCGAGTCGCAAGGCCTACGACCCGGAGCACGTGTTTCGCGATTCGTTCGGCGTGTTTCTCGACCTGCCCGTGCGAGCCGTCGAGCTTCGCCTCCAGAAGCGATGGGAGGTCTACGCGCGCACGCACCGGTGGCACGACTCGCAGGTCGTGACCGTGGGCTCCGATCACGTGAAAGTGAAGCTTCGCGTCCGCGTGTGCCCGGAGCTCGAGGCCTGGATCTTGGGTTTCGGCGCGGAAGCCGAGGTCGTGCGTCCGGCAGCCCTGCGCCGTCGCATGGCGGCGCACGCGCTCGGCCTCGCCCGGACCTACCGGCGCACGCCTACTGGCACTGGAGCTCGTTCATCCGCATGACGTCGTGGGTCACGCCCGCGACCGTGATCGCCTCCACCCACACGACGTCCCAGCTAGCCGAAGTCGCCGCGATGTGAGCCGGCACGGCGCCCGCCCAGATGAAGTCTGCACGGTCATTCAAGATCTCGTTCTGGCCGACCTGGTCGGCCCGGATCCCGCCCTCGGAGTTGACCCACAGAAGGTTCAGCCCGGGCCCTGGGCCGGCGTCAGTGACGCCGTTGCGGAGGCCGGGACCAAGCAGCATCGTGTTGTCTTGGAACCAAGGGGCCAGGTTCTGGGCGGGCGAACCGCTACCGTTGAAGACCGGAGCCCCGAATGCACTCACACTCCGGTTGAGCTTCGTGAGGTTGGCCACAGTCCACGAAGAGAGGGACGTAAAGGGGACCGTTCCCACGTAGTACTTGTAACCGCTGGTGAATTGCCCCGAGAAATCCTCCTCGAGCATGAAGATGTCGGCCGCAGGAGCCGACGTGTTCGGGCTCAGGCCAATGACCCCGATGGACTGGCCGGAGGCCACCACTTGTTTGGGCGGCGGGCTCGGCACGATGGCCGTGTCGGGCACCGTCCAAGCGCTGGTGCCAGGGGTCGAGAGGTCGTTGAGGTCGTAGATGTACACGCTGCTGTTCGTGTGAAGAAGGCGAATCGCGGAAAAGTCGGCCTCGTTAGGCGAGGTCGCTATTGGCGCAAGGGTCGACGGCGTGACTGCGGGCGACGTCGGCGATATGCGCGCCACTCCCAGGGTGTAGACCGGTGGATTGCCGGTGCCGATAGATGCGGCCTCGAAGACGTCCGTCGTCGAGAACGGGAGCACGCCCAGGTCGTCGACCGTTTGCGCGGACGTGACTTGCGACAAGAAAGGAAATGGCGCCGGAAGCGGCCCCGCTGCGGGCATCAGATCGTTTAGAGTCGTCACCGAGTAAGAGGTCGTCGACCCCATCGGGATCGGCGAATGCTGGCCGACCACCACCGCGGTCGTTCCTCCGAGGGCCGCGGAAACGTGGCGGATCACGGCTACGAAAGGCAAGGTGCCGCCGTCGGCCGCGGGCGCGTCGAGCTGCTGCACTTGCATCGAGCTTTTGGTCACCGTGTAGACCGAGAAGGTCGGCGTCCCGCTCTTGCCCGCGACGATTCGCACGTCGCCCGTGTCTCCCGGGAAGACCGCGTACTTGCCAGAAAATGTATGCGATGGCGCGAGAAGCAGATCTTCGACGACGAGCGGCTGGTTCCACAGCCACGTCGAGCACGAAAGCTGCTGAGCCCCAGCTTCGGTCGCCCCGTCGGGCGCGCCTCCCGCGTCCGCAACGGCGCCGCCGGGCGCCGTCGCGTCGGGCTCGGTTTGGTGCGCGGTCTCGCCGGCCGTGAAGTCTCCCAGAATCGACGTGCACGCGATGGCGCCCATGAGGCCGACCCCTGCCACGACCCGAAGCGTGCCCCGCATGGGCGGAAACGTTACAGAAACCCCGTACGCGAATCGAGCCCCAAGCAGCGCGGCAGGGAGGGGGCCGAGCGGGCAGGGGATGCGTCTCTTCACGGCCAAGAGGCAGGGCTCTTGAGGCCTGGAGGCCGGCTCTTCATGACCAAGGGGGTGCGTATTCCGCTCGACTTGGGCACTCATTCCAGGGGGACCTGGGCACTCGTTCCAGAGCACCTGGGCACGATCGGAGCGCAGCCGTTTCGAGGATCTGCTTTTCCACGCGACCGGCTCGGTCGAGGAGCGTCGCCAACCTTCTGCTCCGCCTCGAGCCGGTGCGTGAGCAGCTCGCGAGCTCGCGCTGTTATGAGAAACCAATCGAGGTGCCGACGACTTTTGTCGCGTGCCGTCACGGAGCGTCGCGACACTAGGTCCCGCAGGGGCGAATGCGCAAACGGAAAGGGCGGCGGGCCCGATCCGCGCCTTGCAAGCGACGATGCGCCACCCGAACCGAGCTGAATCGCTCGACGTGAACGCGGGAGAGGCGGCATGATGGCGCGAGAGATGCGCGAGGACGTTCGATTCACGGGCCGGCTCATGGCGGGGGTCGCAGGCGCCACCCTGGCGGGCTGCTCGGGGAGCTCGTCGACGACGGGAGCCGAAGCACCAACAGCAGTGCCGGATGCGGGCAACACGCTCGACGGCTCGTATGCGTTTCCCGTGCGCTATTCGGTCGTCGACACGCAGCTCGCGCACGACCAGTGCGGCTACCAGACCGTGCTCAGTGGGGGCGCGTACGCAGCCTTTGCGCTCTGGCTTTCGGACGTAGACGTCTTCGACGATGCGGGCGGGATGTTCGCGGTGACGCCGTCTCCCTCGCATATCCTGAGCATTCAAGTCGCTGGGCCGAGCTACGTGGGCTCCAACACGCCGCCCAGCGGAACCGATCCGAAGCCCATCAGGCCGGGGGTTTTCCCCATCGGCTTCGAGGACGCCGACGACGACGAACTGTGCTCTCTCCCGAGCGGCGGCGCGGCGACCTTGGACCGGTACGATTTCGCCGGGGATGCGGGTGAGTACACGCAGGCGACAGCGGTATCCGGCTCGGTGACGCTGACGCAAGCGGGTCAGGGACACGTCGTCGGAAGGTTCGACGTCCAGATTGCGCCCATCGTCTATGGCGACGTGTTCATCGATACGCAGCACGCCGTCGCGTTCTCCGGCACCTTCGACGCGACCGGCATGTGAGCCCGCGGGCGGACCGCAGGCGGACCGCAGGCGGACGCTATTCGCTCGCAGCGTCACCGGCGTCGCCTGAAGTCCCGCTGCCACCGCCCTTGCTGCTGCAAGCCGCGGCGAAAGCGGCGGTCCCGAACATCCCGAGCAGAATGGCAACTCGCTTCATGTGCAAGCTCCTATCGAGACGATGGCCGCATCGGTGATACCGAGTTGCTCCTCCGTCAAGCGTGAAATACAGAAGGGGCTGCTTCTTGGAATTGCCCGAGAATCAGCTTGGGGGTTGACGTGTAGCGCGTATGCGCTACTTGAAACGAGCATGAGCGAGAGTCTCCCAACGTCCTTGCGCCTCAACGACGAGGATCGCGAGATCCTGGCGAAGCTACAGCGAGTGACCGGGCTCACGGTGACCGGCGCTGTCCGCTTGGCCATCCGTGAGGCTTTGGCCACTCGGGAGAGGCGCGGGACGAAGCGTCTGAGGACGGGTTAGGCCGCACGTTCCGGCGCTGGCTCTCGCCGCGCTTCTGGACGACCCAGGGGGCTCAAGAGATCCGCGCTTGAATCCGTTAGGGGACCAAGAGCGGCATCAGATCGCTTCCAAATGCAGGTGGTCGCCGATTGCGAAGCCGATCATGGGCCCGGCTACACTGCAAGCGAGCGCGGCGACGGACCCGACGAGCCGCAGGGCAATCTGCAGGTTTCCTCCGGCATCGATAAGGGCGACCCGTGTTCGAGCTGGATCGACCGATACGAGCTGCACGCCGGAAGGGTCCCTCGCTCCAAGCCGTGAGAGTCAGCGCTACGTCGAGAGTTTCCGGATCGCGCCTTGCCGCAAGCTGCAAACCTGCAGCGCAACGCAGGATCCGCGGAGGATCAAATGGGGCGTAACAGCATGGACTTGCTCATGATATCCATGCTCCTTTAATCCATAGGTGCTTGGGTTCGATTCCCAGCCGGCGTCCCCCCTCGACCCCCATCGTGGCCTCTTGTCAGGCGTCGGCAGGCGCCAAGTGCGCGAACAAATCCCTGCGAACGGCGGGGTTTCGCAGCTTGTAGAGGCAGCTGTCGATGAAATAGTGATGCACGTTGACGAAAGAGACGAACACGGAGGTGAATGCCGCGGCCAAATCGTCGACTCCGCCCGAGTCGGAGTAACAAACTTGAAAAAGCCGTGGAAGCCCCGCGAACGCCGCGACGCTGAGAGCCACCAACACGACGAGCCAAGTCGCCGTGTACCGCGCGCTCACGGGTCCGGGCGGTGTGTCTCCGACGCGTGTTCGCTCGATTCGCAGCGGGAAGATCAAATATTGCAGCGCGTGCGACACCTGCACGATGACGATACTATTCGGATCCTTTCGCAACAGCGCGTACCACGCGTAGAGTGTGAGCCACGGGATCACAACTCGCAAAGGTAGCGGCGCTCGGAGACGCAGGGCCATCGCTCCGAGACCGCCGAGCCCCACCAAGAACGATACGCCCGCCAGGGGGTCCACGTGCGCGTCGGCGATCCGCGCGAGCGGTTCGAGCGAAGGAGCAACGCTGCCGATGGTGAGCGCCGTCGCCCACACCATGTGCCACACCATGATGAGGTTCAGGCTCCATCGAATGATCCGGCGCTCGCCGCCGGAGAACGGCTTTCCCTCGATGAAAGAGAACGTGGCCATCATGCCCCATGCTTGACCCGTGTAGTGACGAGCGAGGTAGACGCCCGCGGCCAAGTTGAGAACTTGAATGTGCACTGCCGTCGCAGGCGATCGCGCCAGCGCAAACGCCCCGTACGCGGCAACCGCGAGCGGAAAGTAGATAGACGCCTTGCGGTACGTGAAGATGCTTTCGCGCGTCGCATAGAGCAGTCGATAAGACGAAGCGAAGTGCGGCCATGTGATCGTAGCCGTCAGCAAGTAAGGCAAAAGCGGCCCTGCGCGGTGATAGCCCGCGGTACCGAGCACGATAAACGCAAGACACACAACGATAGACAGCCCGCCCACGGAGGCGACGTCGACCACCGGAGAGACCATCGCGCGACGGGGCGCGGAACCCGTAACCATGACCGCCATTTTCCCACGAGATGAAGGCTCGCTGTGTATGATCCGCCCATCCTCGGTTGACAGCGCGCACTGATCTCGTGATTCCCGATGCGGTCGTCGAAGCCGTGGCGGGAGCGTCGTGGCTCTTGCCTACATCGGCGCTCCTGCTCCTCGGGTTCTCGGAGCAAGGCGGCGCCCTCCTGGAGCGCGCCGCAATTGGCCCATCGCTGCTCGGCGTTCTCGCCCTCATCGCGGCGGGAGCTGGCCTGGTCCTCGGTGTCTTCGCATGGCTTGTTACCCGCCGTGCCGTCGCTCATCCACCCGAACGGCGCCGCGCGCTCCTCGGCATCTTCACGAGCGGGTGCGCATTGACGGTGGTGGCCATCGCTTCCATTTCCGGCGCCCGCTCGGGCGAGAGCCTGCGCCGCGCCACTGATCTTGCGCTGCACGACTCGCCGGGCTGGAACGGGGGCGTCGCGATCGACGGGGCCCTCGTGCTCGCGATGGAAGTCGGCGCGGGCTCCGAGCTCGGGAGGCGCCTCCTCGAACCGTATGACCGATCGTACCGAATCATGCTGCTCGGTGTCGACAATACCCGGGGCCAGCATGAGATCGTGCTGAGTCGAGAGGGAGCGGTCCTCCGAGGCAACGGAGGTGAGCCGATCCGCGCGCTCGCACCGTCTGATCTGCTGGCGCGCGCGGCCGATAGTCAGCGCGCCGTCGTCGCGGCGGAGCTCGCTCCCGTGCACGTTCCGGTCGGAGACCGCATGGACGGCGCAAAGCTGCTCTTCGAGGTCACGGCTTCCTTCCGAGACGCGCGCGCCGTGGAGCTGCGCATCGATGACGCGATGCGCTCGATTCCAGGACGGTACTTCACCTTGGAAGAGAAGCGCGCCATCGATCGCGAACGAGAGGCGAAGGGCGCGCGTTGAAAGTCACGTTCTTGTGGGTCGCTGCAGCCCTCGCGGTCATCGTTCGAGCGCCCCGCCGGCGTGACTTGCCCTGGTGGACGGGAGGTTACCGCGCACCAAGCGTTTTCTCGACCTCTCTCGAGCGCCTTGTTGACGAGCGCGCATTCCGTCGTCGGACGCCGCGCGTGGGCCTTTCACGCGCTTACGCTCCTAGCTAGTGGGCGCCGGCAACGTCGCGCTCGCGGGCCTGGCGCGCGCGCGCCTGTTTCGGCACCCGTGAGGCGGCGATCGCCCTTCTGTTCTTTTCCGTGCACGCGATGCACATCGGCCCCGCGCACAGCGGCACGCGCTCCTCTGTGGCAACCCGGAAAGGCGCGGCAGCGCAGCCGACGGGGCGGGCCCGGTGTTCCCGGTGCGTCGGGGGCCGCGCGTGGGGCAAGCTCGGACGGGGACCGCGGTGCCGATGCGCGTAGGTCCCAGCTCTTGACCAGTTCGGTCGAGCCCTTGGGCCATTGAGATGTTTTTGGCCCGGGCCATGAGCATGCCGAACGTGACGGCCTGCGCGTAGCCGTCCGCGAACTGCTCGGCAGATGCGCTACCGCCCAAGCAATAGCGAAAGCCCGAGTCCGCGCAGTCGGACGCGTACGCGATCCCTGCTCGCAGTCCCCAAAACAGGCACGAGTTGCATCCAGGCTGTCTGCGACGAACGCGCTATTGCAGCCTCAACGCCCGCCTCATCCAGCGGGCCTGGGCGCCCGGGATTGCGTACGACTACTTTTCCTTCTTCTTCGGCGGCGCCGGAGTCGGCTTCTTCGGCTGGGTCGGAGGCGGGGCGGTGTGCGCAGGGATCGGAGTCGCGTGTGCAGCCTTCTCTGTGGACTCGTCTTTCTTCGGTGCCTCGCGCGGCGCGGGAGTGGGCTCACGTGCAGTCGTGCTCTCGTGTGAGTTCACTTCGTGTTGGGTCGCGCCCTCATGTGCGGGCGTCACGCCTTCGTGCGCGGTGGTTGCTTCGTGAGTAGTTGCGGCCCCGTGTGCATTGGGAGCCTCCTTGTTCGGCTCGGACCGGGGTGTGGCCGTCTCGTGCGTCGAGGCTACGCGATGTGCCGGTGCCGTGGCTTTCGGCAGGGGTCGCACCGTACCCGTCGCCTTCACGTAAGCGCCGCCCGGGCGCTTGCCCGGCGCCGGTCCAGCCCGGTGCTCGACCACCGGATGGTCGCCGCGGTGATAGTTTGCGGGCCTTGCTGCCGCCCTCATCTGGATGCGATCACCCCCATAGCTGCGGCGCGGGGCGTCGTGCGGCCCCCAGTAGCCTCGCACGTAGACGACGTGGTCGCCGACCCGCTCGTAGTACGGCTCGATGTAGATCACCCCGCCCTCGGGAGCTGGCTCCCATCGTCCCCAGTTCCAGCCCCAGTCCACTCCGTTCCAACCCCAGTACCCACCGATCCAAACATAGCCCGGGCCCGTCGAGACCGTCTGTTCCTCGTAGACTGGATCGGGGGGCTCGGAGGTTGCCGTGACCTCCTCTGGGTCGCCAGTGGACACGGGTTCGACGTCAACAGTGAAGGACGCCTCGGCGGCCGGAGGTGCCGGGGCTGCGGGCTCCGGGGGAGGCGGCTGCGCGGCCACATCGACCGTCACGACCGGCGGGGGAGGCACCGCGGCACGCAACTGAACTCCGCACGCAGAAACCAATGCGGGAACCACCAACAACGCAAGGCGTTTCATCGATATCCTCTCCACGGCGCGCATACTCAGCCGAATTGTGGTCAACCGCAACGACAATCGCACGCTCCACTTGCGACCGTTTTCGCGCTGGGAGAGAGCAACAGAAGAGCGCGGACGACAAGACCCGGAAAGGGGTGCAGGAGCCTGCAACCTTGCCGCCGTCATCCCCCAACGTAGCCATCCTTTCGGCGAGCGCGTGGTCGGCGCTGGGTCGCGTTGATTTCGAGCCGCTGTCGGCGAAATCGCCATTACGAGACCGCCGCGACGGCGCTTTTCTCGCCGCTCGAAGGAGACGCAAAACATTGCGACCGCGAAGAAGACGAAGCCCCTCTCGAAGAGCGCAGTTCTCGATGCGTAGTCAAAGCGAACGGTGACGAGATTCCGCGCAAGCACATCAAGCAGCTCGTCGAGGCGCTCGTCGCCGTAGGCCACAAGGAGGCCAGGGTGGGCGAGTCCGTTCGCGCGGCATGGTCAATGCTGGCAGCGTTCGGACCCGAGGGGGTAGGGGGTGAGCCGCGCTCGGACGGCGAGGGAGCGCAGCCCCCTAAAGCGGTTCTCCATGGCTCGGAACGAAAGGGGCTTTTTGTCCGCCGCGAACCGTGTTAATGGCGGAAGGTATGATCAAACCGTACTCGCTGGACTTGCGTGAGCGTGCGGTGGCGCTTGCCGATGAAGGCGCAAGTAGCCTGGAAGTCGCTGAGATGCTGGGGGTGAGCG
>Ga0209274_10000551_pt1 | contig 21828 bp, 20 predicted proteins | sample HubBroMetageREF1_FD_188343 | JGI IMG/M metagenome (GOLD analysis project Ga0209274, IMG submission 188343) | Reference soil microbial communities from the Hubbard Brook experimental Forest, New Hampshire, USA - Hubbard Brook CCASE Soil... | ecosystem: Environmental > Terrestrial > Soil >...
TTGGTCGTTAGTCGTTAGTCGTTGGTCGCTGGTCGTTCGGAAACGATCAGCCTCCCGAAAGGATGCGCTATGCTGTGCCGGTCTCTGCTTGTCTTGCTGCTCTTGTCGTCTTTGCCCGCGCTCGCTCAGAAGGAGCGGCACTTCAACTTCCACTACTCATTCACGGTCAAGAATGTCAGCCCGGGTGAGCGCGTGCGCGTCTGGATTCCGCTGGCGCACTCGGACTTGTTCCAGGAGGTGACGGTCGTTTCCAAAGGCGGGGACTTGCCGCTGCGGCAGGTTCAGCAGCCGGAATACGGGAACGAGGTGCTGTACGCGGAAACTGTGAAAGCGGACAAGGGGGAATACAAGTTCTCCGTCGACTACGACGTGGTGCGGAGAGAGCATGTGGTGCTGGTGAATGGGAAACCGCTGGCTGACGCGCCCTCTGAGAGAGCTCCGCGAGTTGAATTGGCGCGATTTCTTGAGGCAGACCGGTTGGTGCCGGTTACGGGAGTTCCGGCGCAATTGGCTGAGCAGGAAACAAAGGGTGCGGCTACGCCGCTGGAAAAAGCGCGCGACATTTACGAATACGTTTTTCGCACCATGAAATACGACAAGAGCGGCGAGGGCTGGGGACACGGGGATACGCTCTGGGCCTGCGATTCGAAGCATGGCAACTGCACCGATTTTCATTCGGTTTTTATTTCGATGGCGCGGGCGGAGAAGATTCCGGCGCGTTTTCAGATAGGGTTCCCGCTTCCGGCCGATAAACACTCGGGCGAGATTCCCGGTTACCACTGCTGGGCGGAGTTCCATCTGGATTCGACGGGGTGGGTGCCGGTGGATATTTCGGAGGCATGGAAACATCCGGAGAAACATGATTACTTTTTCGGAGCGCACGACGTGAATCGAGTACAGTTCACACAGGGCCGCGACCTGAAACTTTCGCCCGCGCAGGATGGGGCTCCGCTGAATTATTTTGTTTATCCGTATGTGGAGATCGGCGGGAAGGAATATCAGAATGTTTCGATTGCGTTCTCGTTTGCGGATGCCGGGTCGACGACGGTCAGCGCCTTGCGCTAGAAAGATTGCAGCTTCTATTGCAACTCCTGAGAAGTTTGAGCAGTGCTAGAATTCGGGTGGTTGCGGCATCCAGAGCTTCGTATCACGAAACATCCGAAAGGAACGCAACCCCGGAGCCCACTATGCCTAAATACGTCATCGAGCGCGAGATTCCCAATGCTGGCAAGTTGACCCAGCAGGAACTGCAAGCGATCTCGCAGAAGTCCTGCGGAGTTCTGCGGAACATTGGTCCACAGGTGCAATGGCTTGAAAGTTTTGTCACTGACGACAAGATTTATTGCGTGTATATAGCGCCGAACGAAGAGATGATCCGCGAACACGCCCGGCAGGGAGGTTTTCCGGCGAATCGAATTTCCGCAATCCGGTCGGTCATCAGTCCAACCACGGCGGAAGGTTGAGCTCTGAGCACCGCTCGCAAATCATCCAGGCCAGGTTTACACAAACCAATCATCGGCGTTTTTGACTCGGGGGTTGGCGGCCTCACCGTCCTCCGGGCGCTGGTCGAGCGCATTCCTGACGCTGACTATCTCTACTTTGGCGACACGGCGCGGCTTCCTTATGGATCGAAGTCAGCGGCCACGGTTGCGCATTACGCGGTGGGGGCGGTGCGCTATCTGCAGGATCAGGGAGCGGAATTGCTGGTGATCGCCTGTAACACGGCCACCGCGCTGGCGCTCGACGAGATCAAAGCGGCAGCGGGCGTTAAGGTGATCGGCGTCGTCGAGCCGGGGGCGATCGCGGCGGCGGCGGCTACTCGTACGCGCAAGGTAGTGGTTATCGGCACGGACGCTACCATCGGCAGCCATGCCTACCGGCGAGCGCTCGAAGCTAGACGAGTCGCGGTGCGGGAAAAGGCTTGTCCTTTATTTGTGCCGCTGGTCGAAGAGGGGTGGGTGGAACATCCGGTGACCGAGCAGGTGGCGCGGATTTATTTGTCGGAGGCTTTTTCGGAAGTTTCTTCGCGAGGTCTTCCCAAAGTTCTTTCGGAAGTTCTACCCAACGACTCCGGCGATTTTAGCGCCGATGTGCTGGTGCTGGGCTGCACGCACTATCCGCTGATCAAGCCGCTGCTGCGCCGAGTGGCGCCGGAGCATGTCGCTATTGTGGACTCGGCTGAGTCGACTGCCGTGGAGGTGGCGCGTCAGTTGGGGCGCGAATTGAAGATCGAGCGAATCGCGGCTTCTGCCGGCAGCGAAGCTATCGCTGTTCTTTCTCCTTCACTCAGGTTCTTTGCTACCGATTCGGCGGAGAAATTTCGGAAGATGGGAACGCGGTTCCTTGGGCTTCCGGTGGAAGATGTGGTGCATGTGGATTTGAAGGAATAGGCGGCGACGGGCCGTGCTGCGCACGGCTGGACGGGCGAGGTCGCCCGTCCCCACACTGCCCGGGTTCAGTACAGGCGGAAGGTTACTTCTACGTTGATCATGGTGGCTACTGGCTTGTCGTCTTTCTTGCCGGGCTCGAAGCGCCAGGTTTTCACCGCTTCGATAGCCTTTTCATCCAGGCCCAATCCCAGAGTGCGAGCCACTCTGATATCGCGCGGTTTGCCATCCGCACCGACCACCACCCAGAGCACGCAGGTGCCCTGAAACTTGGCTTTGCGGGCTTCCTCAGAATATTCAGGGTCGGGCTGATAAATAAGCTTGGGACCGGAAACACCACCGCCGACACGGTACGCTCCGCCTCCGGCGCCGCCGCCGTGACCGGGGCCATATCCGGGACCTTCGCCCGGACCAACGCCACCACCGTGACCATCGTCGCCGATGCCGCCGCCGCTACCCTGTCCGTTTGAAGGCACGGATGGTATATGCGACATGGGATCGCCCAAGTCGGGCGCGGTGGGGGTCAAGTGCAAATCGGGAGCCACGATTGTCGGAGCAATCGGCAGCTTCGGGTCGGGGTTGCGGATAACCGCCGCTGGAGGAGTGATCTGATCCCGGGCTTGAAGCGGCAAACGGCCCGGCGACGCTTTCAGTTTGTCGCGATCGCCGCCACCTCCACCGCCGCCGCTCACGCTCTTCGAAGCCGGCAGAGGGGGAATGTCATCGGGTGCAATCAAATAGACGGTCTCTTTCGGCTTGGCGACGTCTACCATCTTTTTTCCGAGATAGGTGGCTGCAATGATGACGGCTACGGCCAGCACGTGAATGACGGTTGAGCCGAAGGCTCCGCGTCCTTTGTAGTTGTAGAAGCCCCAGATGTCGCGCACAGGGACGGGCTTCGAGGTCAGGACCAGCGGAGGGAGCTTCTTGGGGAAGAAGAAATCGTCAATATTGCGGAACAGGGATTTCCATATAGGCTCGTCCAGAGTCTGATTGTGCAGCAGAAGATGGAGCTCCGGCTCTGGACCCATCGGATTCTGCGGTGATTCAAATTCCGGCATATGTTCCCAAGCAGCTACTGCAAACTAGATGCACGTAAACTCATGTTATTCAAACTCATGTTATTCAAACTCACGGCACCAAAACTCATGAGATACAAGGAGTCGCTCATTTAGATGCTTCGGCGCTCCTCACAGCTTGCAAAAAAGGTCGAAAAAAACTCGTCAACCGAGCGGGACGAACCTACCCACTCCAATATTTCACTTCGGCTGGATGCGCGCAGGCTTCGACCTGCTGAAAATTGTACACGTTTTTGGCGGACCGGAAACAGTACTTTTTGCATTCCTGTGAATAAGGCATCCCGGATGGACGTGTCCTTTTCGCACTCCCTATATAATGAAAAGATTCAATCAGTTGGGAGAAACTTGCGCGTGCCGATGGACCTGAAATCCACCATCAATTTGCCCAAAACCGGCTTCTCCATGAAGGCGAATCTGCCTCAGAACGAGCCCAAAATGCTGGAGCGCTGGGAGCAGATGGGCATCTACGAGCGCATTCGGCAAGCCCGTGCGGGGCAGGCGAAGTACGTCTTGCACGACGGCCCGCCCTACACCAGTGGACCGATCCACCTGGGAACGGCGATGAACAAGTGCCTGAAGGATTTCATCGTCAAGTCCAAGAATATGGCGGGATTCGATGCGCCCTACGTCCCGGGTTGGGACTGCCACGGACTGCCCATCGAAATCAAGGTCGACAAGGAGCTCGGGGGCAAGAAGCTGCAGATGCGACCGACCGACGTTCGCGCCGAGTGCCGCAAGTATGCGCAGAAATTTCTTGACCTGCAGCGCCAGCAATTTAAGCGCATCGGCGTATTCGGGCGCTTCGATCGGCCATACGCGACGATGAATCCGCAGTATGAGTCGGTGGTGCTCTCCACTTTCTTTTCGTTCTATGAAAACGGGTTCGTCTATAAAGGGCTGCGCGCCGTCTACTGGTGCATGCATGACGAGACGGCGCTCGCCGAGGCCGAAGTCGAATACGAAAACCATACCAGTCCGACGGTCTGGGTGAAGTACCCGCTGCTCGACGATCCGGCAGATATCGACACTGCGCTTGCGGGCAAGAAAGTCTCCACTATTATCTGGACGACTACTCCCTGGACTTTGCCGGCTTCCATGGCTGTGGCTTTCCACCCTGACGAAGAATACGTGGCGCTCGAATCAGGGGGCGAGGTTTATATCGTTGCTTCGAAGCTTGCCAAGGATGCGGCTGCGAAATGCGGGCTGGCCGATCCGCGCGAACTCGCTCACTTTCCCGGCCGCAAGCTGGAGCGTCTCAACTTCCAGCATCCGTTTCTTGACCGCAAAGTACTCGGCGTGCTTGCCGACTACGTCACTATGGACGCCGGAACAGGCGTCGTCCACACCGCTCCGTCGCACGGCGCTGAAGACTTCATCACCGGCGTGAAGTACGGGCTTGACGTCACCAGCAACGTCGATGAAAAAGGTATCTTGCGGAACGGGCTGCCTGAGTACAACGGCAAGCGCGTCTGGGATGCCAATCAACCGATCATTGACCTGGTGAAGAGCCGGGGCGCTTTGCTGCACACGGAAAAAACCGAGCACTCGTATCCGCACTGCTGGCGATGCCACAATCCGGTAATTTTTCGCGCCACCGAGCAGTGGTTTATTTCGATGGAAACGCCTATGCCCGGCGGTAGAGGGAAAGACGACACGCTGCGCTCGCGCACGCTTCACGATATCAAGAGCGTCAAATGGGATCCGGCGTGGGGCGAAGAGCGCATGTCGAACATGATTGAAACTCGCCCTGACTGGTGCATCTCGCGGCAGCGCGTATGGGGCGTACCCATCGCCGTTTTTCTCTGTGAAGGGTGCGGCAAGCCGCTCAACGACCCGGCCATCAATCGCAAGGTTGTCGAGCTGTTCGCGCGGTCGGGCGCGGATTCGTGGTTTACCTCCGAGCCGGATAGCATCGTCCCTGCTGGGACGAAGTGTCCGCATTGCGGCGGTGCGAAGTTTGAAAAAGAAACGGACATCTTCGACGTCTGGCTGGAATCTGGAGCCAGCTATCTCGCGTTGATTGCGGATGAGCCTGCGCATCAATATCCGTGGCCTTCCGATCTTTATCTTGAGGGCGGCGATCAGTATCGCGGATGGTTTCAGTCATCGCTGCTCTGCGCCATGGGCGCGCGCGGCACGCCTCCGTATCGCGGTGTGGTCACGCCGGGGTGGACGCTTGACGAAAAAGGGCAGGCGCTGTCGAAGTCGCGGGGCAACGACGTGGACCCGGTCGACATCGCCAGCCGCCTGGGTGGAGAGATCGTGCGCTTCTGGACGGCGTCGGTCGACTTCCGCGAAGACGTGGTGGGCTCGGAAGCGCTGATGCAGCGGGTGGGCGAAAACTACAAGAAGATTCGCAATACGTTTCGCTACATTTTGAGCAATCTTTATGATTTCGATCCGGCGAAGGACGCGGTTCGGTTCGAAGAGATGGAGGAACTCGACCAGTACATGCTGCGGCAGACGGGCGCTTTCACGGCGGATGTGCGCAATGGGTATGACGAGTTCGCGTTCCACAAGATCTACCACCGGGTGAACCATTTCTGCATTGTGGACTTGAGCGCCTTTTACTTCGACGTGCTCAAGGACCGGCTTTACATTTCTGCACCGAAGTCGCACGCCCGGCGCAGCGCGCAGACAGCGATCTGGCACATTGGAGAAGCGCTGGTGCGCCTGCTTGCGCCGATCATGACTTTTACCTGCGAGGAAATCTGGGGATATCTGCCGCCGATCGCAGGCCGTGAGGAGAGCGTGCATCTGGCGTTGTTTCCTTCTCCGCAGGAGATCGGGAAGCGCGCGGACTCTAAATCGTCCGCATCCCAGTCCGACGACGATTGGAGCTCGCTGCGCTCGGTTCGCGACGTCGTGCTGAAGGCGCTCGAAGAGGCGCGCAACAACAAACTTATCGGCACGGGCCTTGAAGCCCGCGTCTATCTCACTGCTTCCGAGCCGCTCTACTCGGTGCTCAAGCGCTACGAAGGGCAGCTGCGCTACCTGTTTATCGTATCGGCGGTGAAACTCGCGCAGGGCGGGGGCAACGGCACCGACGCGGTTCAGGTTGAGGTTGCGCGCGCCGATGGCGCTAAATGCGAGCGCTGCTGGAACTACTCGATCTACGTGGGCGACGACGCGAATTATCCCAGCGTGTGTGAGCGCTGTAGCGCCGTGCTCAAAGAAATCGGCGGCGCGTGACGGTGAACTCTCGCAAACGCGATAAGCTAGGGTTGTGTCCGGCAAGCTCGCGGCCTAAAACCTATTGTGTCATCCGGAGCGAAGCGAAGACCTCTGCTTTCCGGCGCCGCGAGCAAAGTGCATAGGTCCTTCCCCTTCGGCTACGCTCAGGGTCAGGATGACAACTTGGGCGCAGGTGGTTGATTTGCGGGACGCTCCATGAAAGAGGGACGCAAGAAACTTTTCGGTCATGCGTAAATATCATTTTCTGATCGCGTTGTCGGTCGTTGCTCTCGATCGGGTCACCAAGTGGACTATTGCCCACCGGCTTTCCTTGCACGACAGTATCTCCGTGATCCCAGGGTTTTTTCGCATCATTCATGCCGAGAACCCGGGGGCCGCGTTTGGGATTTTTGCGGATTCCCCTTCGCAGTGGAAGGTTGGGCTGCTGATTACGTTCTCGATTATTGCGCTGCTGGTCGTCTCCGCGCTGCTCTGGAAAAACAGCCACAGCCTCACCTCCACTGGAGTTGGGCTGTCTTTGATTCTGGGCGGCGCGGTCGGTAATTTGTGGGACCGGCTGGTCAGCCGGCACGTGGTTGATTTTCTTCTCTTCTATATAGGTCCACACCAGTGGCCGGCCTTCAACGTGGCGGACAGCGCCATTGTGGTGGGAGCGGGGCTGCTGGTGTTTGAGATCTTGTTTACGAAGTCGCCGAGTCAGCGGTCGACTTAGCAACCCACTCATTCGCACAAAACGCGAATGACTGGGGCACCCGCTGCGAACTACAGATTCCTCGCTTCGGTCGGGATGACAATTAGGGGGTTTACTACAGGCGGGGCGTCGCCCCGCTGGGCAGGTGAGGGCAGCTGCCCCCACGTGAGCAAGGCTTGCTATGGCGTCCCGTAAAGTTGGCGATAGACGTTGGCATTGCGCAGAATGGCTTGCACGTATTCGCGGGTTTCGGTGAAGGGGATGGACTCTACGAACTCCTGCGGATCGCGGTAGTGGCCCTGGCCGAGCCAGTCGCCTACGCGGTCGGTGCCGGCATTGTAGGCGGCTAAGGCGTATTCGAATTGTCCGTTGTACCTGTCGACCATCTCTTTGAAGTAGCGGGTGCCGAGTTCGAGGTTGACGGCTGGCGTGTAGAGTTGCGGCGCGCTGTATTTCTTGAGCTTGACTTGTTTGGCTACGGATTTGCCGGTTTTTGGCAGAAGCTGCATCAGGCCTACGGCATTGGCTCGGGAGATTGCTCCCGCATTGAATTCGGACTCCTGCCTGATGAGCGATGCGACCAGGTAGGGATCGAGGCCGTTGAGCTCAGAATATTTGCGCAGATCAGGCCAGTAGGCTTTGGGGAAAAGCGCTTCCCAGTAGGGGCGCGGCAGATCGGGAAGGTCCACGGCGAAGTAGTTGGGCGTGGCTCGCTTCATGATTTCGATGCCGCGATCGTAGCGGCCGAGATCCTGATACACGCGGGCCATCTCGGGCGGCGCCCAAGTTCCACCTTCCTGGCTGGCGGCGGCTTGTAACTCGCGCACGGCCATATCCGCGAGTCCTCCGTTTGAGAGCAGGCGGGCGCGTTCCACGCGCAGGTTGTCGTCGGGAGGATCGGCGGCGGTAATTTTGCCTGCGGTTGATAGCGCAGCGACGTGGTCCAGCAGCGCGAAGTGCGGCGGGTCTTCTTTGGGCGGGCTGGGCAAGACCTTTAAGCGCAGGCGGCCAAACTCGGCGTAGTAGTAGTTGCGAAAGCGATCGGAGAGCTTCTGATAGAACGCCCGCGCCATGGCCGGATTGCCATCTTCTTCGGCGAGACGCGCGCGCCAATAGAGGGCGGCGGGAATTTCCGCGGAATCGGGATAGAGCGCGATTTGATTTTCGAAACCCTGCCTGGCCTCGTCGGTGCGGCCTTGCCTAAAGGCCAGCCATGAAGCTTTCCAGTGCGCATAGGAGGCGCGCGTACCATTCGGAAAGCGCTGCTGCAACTCGCGGAAGTAGTCGATGGCGTGATCGTAGTCGCGCTTCAGAAGGTACATGTTTCCGGCGGAGAGCAGCGCTTGCTCGAGCCACGGGCTCGCGGGACCAAACTGCCGCAGCTCGTCCAGCGTGCGTTGGACAGCTTCTTCATCGCTGGTTGAACGCGCGGTCTCACTCAGCAGGTAAAGGCGCTGGGCTTCGGCGTCGCCGGTCTGCGCTCCCATTGAAGTCAGGAGCTGGCGCGCTTCGTGACTGCGGTCGCTTTTTTCCAGCGCTCCCGCCAGTGCCAACTGCACTTCCGGACGGTCTGCGGGAGCGAGTTCTTCGACCAGATCGTGATAATCATGAGCCGCGTCGCTGTAGTGTTTGGCTTTGTACAACAGGTCGGCGCGGGTGCGGCGCTCGGCTACAGAACCGGAGATTCCGAGCTTGCGCAATTCCGTTCCTGCCACCTCTGCTTCGAAACTCGTGGGGAGATTGAAATAAAGATTGCGGAAGGCGCTTGCGGCCTTCTGATTTTCGCCAGCGGCTTCGTAGGCACGCCCGATCGCCAGTTCAATGTCGCTGCGGACGGGAGCACGATCTTTTTCCAGCAGAGCCGCTGCCTCCGGCGCGCGGCCTTCCTCGAGCAGCGCGTTGGCATAGACGAGGTGGGCATCGCGGATCAGAAGCGAGTCGGGAAAATTCTTGCTGAAATCGGCCAGCGTGGAGAGGGCTTCGGCATTATGCGCCGTGTTCAGATACGCCTCGCCCAAATAGTAGGCAACGTAGTCTCCCAGTTCGCTGCCTCCGGCTTTGGCGCGGTTGAACGGGTCGATGGCTTTGGCGTAGTCGTGATCGAGCGTACGCGCGTAGCCGAGGACTAGCCACGCCAGGGCTCCGGCATCTTCTTTGGAGTGACGGCGGGCGTAGGCTTCGACTCCGGCATAGGCGGTGGGGGTGCGGTCCTGCAACAACTGCTGCGCCATGGGACGAAGACTGGCGGAGGCGACAAAGGCCTGCCGCACACGGCGCACCCGGGGAGAGATGGGCTTGCGCTTCTTGCTGGCGGAAGCGGCGGGCTTCTTCTTGGCGACTGCTGTCTTTGTTCCCGCGTTCTTGGCTGGGGCGTTTTTCGCCGAAGTGGGCTTCGATGTTGCGCTCTTCGATGCCTCACTCTGAGCGGGTGCGCTCGCAGGTTGAGACGGGGCAAGCCCGGTCTCTACGGATGATTGGGATTGGGCGGCTGCGGGCGGCAAAAAGCCAGGCAGCAGGAGGAGAAATTCAACGAGAACCGCAACTGCAAAACTGCGCACTCAAACCCTACCTAGTGCCGAAAGTTGGCACCCATGATGGAGAGATCGTCTTCTGCGAGACTTCTTATTATTTCATGCTGGAAGTAATTGCCGGAAGCGGCAGCCGTGTTCCCGTAACGTTTGTGGTACGTAGCCCGGCTTTTCTCGATCGTATCCTTGAGGCGATCGTAGAGATCCTTCTTTTTCCGGCCTTCGGTCACCTTGGCCTGATTATAGAGTTTGATCTCGTCAACCAGCAGGCGAGCAAAACGCTGGGCCTTGAGGTGAACTTCGCGATCCTCGGGCGAAATCTGTGGCGAACTCGAGGGAACCGGCGGCGTCTCGGGGGCTAGCTTAGTCTCCGCATCAGCGGTCGGGATGGGCTCTGCGAGCGCGGGCTCCATTTCAGCAACCGCAGACTGAAAGTCGCTGTGGGCGGCGGGGATCATTGCGGGAGCTTCAACCGCAGCGCTGGCGACAGCGACCGAGGTTTCTCCGGACGATGCAGCGGCCGCCGCCATTGCGTGGCCAGTAGCGAACGCGGGAGCATGGGACGCGAAGGGATCGTTGAAAGCGGGCGCCGGATGTGAGAGCGCCTCAGCCACGGGCGCATTGCTACTGTCAGCGTGCGTTGCGGAGGGATCCTTCTGCGCGTGCTTGCGCAGCGAGTTCACCTCGAGCCATGCGCTCGCCGACAGCACGAGCAGATCGAGCGCGCCGGCTTCGAGCAAACCGTCGGTATCGGTTCCGCTGTCGGCGTAAACCAGAGCGGCAACCTTGTCTTTTAAAATCAAGGGGAGAATGCGGGCTTCTCCGTTCGCCGGCGATCCAAATTCCTGCAGGAAATGCGAGTCCAAGTCGGCAACCGGGGCGCTCGCCACCACGCGATCACCGATCGCGCGAGACACGGCTGGAGCGCTTTCGTCGAGAGCGAAATCTTTTAACGCATCGCTATTGGCGAAACCTCGTCCTTGCCATCCCGTGGCATGGCTGCCCTTGACCACAAAGAGCGCGACTCGGGACGCATAACGGGTGCTGGTATCGATCAAGGCGCGAAGAATCTCCCGTTGTGAGGAGCCTAGCTGGATTTCAGCAACGGCCCGCGCCAGTTCTGCCGGAGCGGACGGGGAAGCGGCGCTGTCGCGGGCGGGATCGGCGGGCGCAGGTTGGGCGGCGATCTCTTCCATGACCCGGCGGACAATCTCGCTGCGAAGCTGGGCCGCATGACTGTCCAAGACCTGGCCCACAACTCGCTCCACGATGGGTTCAATTGATTCAATCCAGCCGCGGTCGTTCATGCGTACTCCGTCATGCGCACTCCGTCATGCGTACTCCGACATGCGTACTTCGAGGTAAAACCTCATTTGGGGGGAGAAGGGTGTAGCACCTTCTAACCTTTGATTATAGGGCCGGTTGCGGACGCGCTCGGGACACCTTGGTACTTGCCCTTCTGGGTTACTCGATAATTTCAGTCGTCCCTCCGGGACTTGAATCTCTGTCCCTGCTCTTCCCGGCGCTGAAGCGCCGCGCTATTGGCAGTCGTCCCTCCGGGACTGGAGTCTTTGTTTCCCGCTTTTCCCGGCGCTGAAGCGCAGGGCTATTGGCAGTCGTCCCTTCGGGACTTGAATCTTTGTTTCCCACTTTTCCCGGCGCTGAAGCGCCGGGCTATTGGCAGTCGTCCCTTCGGGACTTGAATCTCTGTCCCTGCTCTTCCCGGCGCTGAAGCGCTGGGCTATTGGCGGCCGTCCCTCGGGACTTGAATCATTTCTTGCACTTCAAAGCGGGTTTCATGCACATCCCAAAAAGGCTGGGCTACGGCCGCTTTAGCAGGGGCGAGTCAAAACAACGCGCGAAAACCACCGGCAGCAAGTACAATAGCAGTGGGGTATGAGTCCGGAGCATTGACGTATCAGTCCGGTGGTCGGAAAAATCTGCATCAAGTTACGAATGAGTACCATCCAACCAATCGTAGAGCAGCCGGTCAGCGAAGAAATGCAGCTGGTCCGGCGGGCCAAGCGCGGCGACGATCAAGCGTTTGAAGAATTGGTGCGGCGCTATGATCGCAACGTTTTCCGCATTGCACAGCACATTACGCAGAACCGCGAGGACGCGGAAGATGTGGTTCAGGAAGCGTTCCTCAAGGCGTATAGCAACCTGGAGAAGTTCCAGGAACAGTCGAAGTTTTACACCTGGCTGGTGCGAATTGCGGTCAACGAAGCCCTGATGAAGTTGCGCCGGAGAAAGCCGGAACGCACGGTTTCTCTGGACGAAGATGTAAAAACCGAAGATGACTCGCTGCCCCGCGAGGTTGCGGATTGGAGCCCCAATCCAGAGCAGATGTACAACCAGGCGGAGTTGCGGGACATTCTAACGCGCACGATTCAGGGATTGCCGTCGGGGTTCCGGACGGTGTTTGTGCTCCGTGACGTGGAAGGCTTGTCGACTGAGGAGACAGCCGATGCGCTGGAGTTGAGCATTCCGGCAGTGAAATCGCGTTTGCTGCGTGCGCGCCTGCAACTGCGCGAGCGGCTGAACCGATTCTTTGAGAAACGGGCGAGTGGAGATGGCGACCAGTGAAGTGTTCTGAATTTCTAAACGAACTGACCAATTACCTCGATGGCGCGCTGGACGCCCAGACCAAGACTGAGCTTGACGAGCACCTGGCGTGGTGCCACAACTGCTACGTCGTCTGCGACACCACGCGCAAGACGATCGAAATCTACCGCAATTCGGAGCTCTACGAGTTACCCGACGATCTGCGCACGCGGCTGACGTCGGCAATCATGACGAAGTGTGCGGCGCACAAGAAGTCCAACCCGCCGACGACGACCTGAGCGACCCCGCTTCTCGCTGCTAATCGCACAATTTCTTCTGCCATCACCTACCGGGAATGTTGTGGTTCCATAAAGGGCCATAAGTGCTTGATTCCGGTGCGCCTATCGGTTCCCTATGAGATGTATCCATTGTTGCACCAGTGGCGCGAACCTTTTCTGCACAGCAGGAATCTAAGTCGTTGGAGCTCATCCTGAATTCAAGGGAAGGGGATGGGACGGTTTTGTCGCGTTAATCCTTGTTGCTTCAATCTTTGTCGCTTTAATCTTTGTCGCTTTAATCTGTGGAGGTTAGTGATGTTATCGAAGTTGGTGGACGCCATGTTTGGATGCCGGCACGCTCGCTACAGTTTTCCGATCACGGTACGCGCCGGTTCACGTCGCAACCCGACGGCGCAGCGCACAGGCACCTATGTGGCTTGCCTGGATTGCGGCAAGGAATTCCGCTACGACTGGCAGGAAATGAGAATCGTCGGTGCGAAGGCCAGAGAGGCCGCGCGCTCCCTGGTTACGAAAGAAGCCGCGTAAAGAGCTGCCAAAGGAAGACCCGCGCTGCTTCCCCGGCAGCGCATTTGGCGGCGTTCGCGGCCAAGAGTGAACATTCTTGGTTATCCCCTGGTGGTTTTTGCCTGCGTACATAGAATTGTTTTCGTGGACCGGGTTCTGGCCATCGGGTTCTGGCCGAGGACAAGGAAATCGCCTTCAACGCGGGTTCGCACCGCACGCGGATTGAAGGCCGCGGGAGCAAATCTGATTCCCTTTTGTCGGATCGTGCCGCGGTCGGCGGTCAGCATCGCCATGGGCGAGCGAGCGCGTGGCCAATCGGGCGCGCTTCTCTCGGGCGCTCCTCGGGAAAATACTGTATCCGCTGTTTTTTCATACAATCTTCACAAATTGCTGTGTTAGATTTGCCCTTCAGATCAAAGACTTAAACACTAACTCAGAATTTCCTGGAGGAAAATGAATTGGGCAAGGACATGGTCCCCAAGAAAATCTTCTTCACCAAAGGTGTGGGAAAACATCGGGAGCGCCTCACTTCATTCGAACTTGCCTTGCGCGACGCGGGGATCGCGGCGCAAAACCTGGTTCGTGTTTCTTCCATCTTTCCGCCCAACTGCAAATTGGTTCCGCGTTCGCAGGGACTGACGTATTTGTCCCCCGGAGAAGTCGTATTTTCGGTGGTGGCGGAAAACTCCACGCACGAACCGCACCGCCTGCTGGCGTCTTCGATTGGCGTCGCCATCCCCGCCGATCGCAACACCTACGGCTATCTGAGCGAGCACCATTCGTTTGGCGAGACCGAAGACGCTGCCGGAGACTACGCCGAGGAACTCGCCGCCGAAATGCTGGCCACTACGCTGAATGTGGAGTTTGATTCGGATCGGTCCTGGGACGAGAAGAAAGAGATCTATCGGATCTCGAATAAGATCGTCCGCACGGCGAATGTCACGCAGTCGGCGGTGGGCGATAAGCGCGGGCTTTGGACTACGGTGATTGCGTCGGCCGTGCTGATCTTTGACTAATTGCGCTGTCTCGCGGAAAGACGCGGCAAGCCGCGTCTCTACTTTGCTGCGATTTGAGTAATTGTCTTCTTGGCGGCTGGCTTCTTCTTCAAGCGCTCCAGAACTGCCGCCACGATCAACGGCAAACCTACCGTAGCATCCACAAAAACTTCGCCAAACTTCCCGCCTTCAGCGGGCGGTACGAACTTGCCCCACGACACCGCCTCGCTGTAAGGACTGCCCGAAAGCCCGCCCCAGTACACCGGCTCCGGACAGATGCGCAGCCCATAGTGATAGCGCTTCAGCGGCAGGTCTTCCCCGCCCCGGCGGTGACGTAATTCTATGAATGGGCCGAACTGTTGCGACCAGTTGCGCGGAACGCCTCCGCCGATGGTAAAGATTCCCAGCCGCTTCTGGGCAAGTAGAGTAGCGGCAAAATGCTCGAGATCTACAAAGGGATCAAAGCGGAAGCGCGCCTTTCCTTCCTTGTCGCGCTCGCGGTTAGTCAGCGCATAATCGAGGCCCAACTCCGAATCCGAGAATGCGGGCACAAACACTGGAACATTTTTTTCATAGGCCGACTTCAGAATGCCGCGCTCATCTTTTGAACGCTTCGCAAGATATGCTCCGATCGCGCGGTTCAGCTTGTACGAGCACATCACTTCGTCCGAGTCCCAGCCGCCAAACACGGCCGCCATCACCCGTTCCACGTCATCAAGGTTCTGCTCAGGTTCGAGCGTGTCATAGACGCGGTTATATCCCGCCTCGTAAAGTTTCTCGTCGCTGAATTCTGGGTTATACCGAAAATGAGCGCGTCCGGTCGCTTCGACCAGCCCATGCGCCATGAGCGCTCCAGTGGAGACAATCGCATTCACGATCCCGCGATCGATCAACTCAGCAATCACCAGACCCTGCTTGGCCACCGTCATCGCCCCAGCCAGCGTCATCACCACGAAGCATTCCTGGTCGCGCGCCATAGCTTCCAGCACGTCGGCAGCTTCGCCAAGCTGGCGACCCGTAAACGCCGTCTTGGACATCGCGCGCACCAGGTCGTCAATAGATCCAATCTTGCCGAGGTCAAGCGGTTTCAGCGGAATCAAACGATCCGCGACCGGATCGTGCAGCTTGCGGTCGATGCCCGCACCTTGGTGGTGTTTCGCTGCGAGGTTGTGTTTCGTGCCCTTTTGCTTCAAGGAAACCTCCCGAATGAATAGCGATTCCTACTGAATGAACACAATTCTTGATGAATCGACGAAACGCTGGAGTAAACGTGGCATTAACGCTCTCTTTGCATAATAATCTCACCGATCTTCGGAGCGCGGCTTCAGTAACCGGTATGAGATCACTGACACGACGATAAAGAGCGGCACGGCGAAAACCAAGAGAATCAGCGCTACCGAGTCTTCATTACCTGGTCTTGCCAGCCGACCACCACCAAGAACGAGCATAAGCGCCGCCATGAGTCCCGCTACAAAGCTGGTGACAACCCGACCCCACCAGCGGACTACCTTCATGAACGACCGGTATACCACGGCAATTTCGTTCTTTCCAACCCAAGTTTGAAGTCGAAACTAATGTACTAGAAGCCACTGGATCGCGCCTTCGATTTCACGCGACTGTAACAATCGCGCGCGCATCGAACAGTTTGTTATCCTAGCTCGGACCCTCGATCACAAATGCCTGATACCTTCACTGTCGCCCTTGTTCAGATGTCGTGCGGCCCCGAGCCCGCCGACAACCTGGCCAAGGCGCTCGACCGCGTTTCAGAAGCGGCGAGAAAAGGGGCCGACGTTGTCTGCCTCCCCGAACTGTTCCAGACACAATATTTCTGCCAACGCGAAGACGCCGCCCTGTTTGATTTAGCCGAGCCAATCCCTGGCGCGACCACGGAGAGACTCGCCGCCGCCGCCCTGAAGAATAAAGTCGTACTGATCGCATCGCTTTTCGAAAAACGCGCCCCCGGCGTGTATCACAACACGGCGGCGATTTTCGATTCGGACGGCAAGCTCAGCGGCATCTATCGCAAGATGCACATTCCCGACGATCCGCTCTACTACGAAAAGTTTTATTTCACGCCCGGCGATCTCGGCTTCAAGGCCTTCGATACCTCCGCTGGAAAACTCGGGACGCTCGTATGCTGGGACCAGTGGTATCCGGAAGGCGCACGGCTCACAGCATTGCAGGGCGCCAGCATTCTGTTCTACCCCACCGCCATCGGATGGCATCCCGCGGAGAAGGCTGAATTCGGCGAGGCGCAACACGACGCCTGGCGCACCATCCAGCGAGCACACGCCATCGCGAACGGCGTTTATATAGGCGTAGTGAATCGCGTCGGCTTCGAAACCGGCAACATCCGCGGCAATTCCGTGCCCGGCAAAGGCCTCGAATTCTGGGGAGGCTCGTTCTTCTGCGACCCCTTTGGCCGCGTGCTTGCGGAAGCTTCGCACGACAAAGAAGAAATTCTGCTGGGCGAAGTCGACCTGCGTCATCTGGAGGACGTTCGCCGCAACTGGCCCTTTCTCCGCGACCGCCGCGTTGACAGCTACGCTTCCATCACCAGTCGCATGATTGACGGAAAATAATCGGACACGATAATGACCAGATTATCCGCAGCGCGCGCCGACACTCCACCCGCTGCGCTGGGATACCGTATGCCGGCCGAGTGGGAAGCGCACGAATCCACATGGCTTGCCTGGCCGCACTTTCGCGGCGACTGGCCGGGGAAATTCGAGCCAATCCCGTGGGTCTATGCGGAGATCGTCCGCAACCTGGCGCGGCATGAGCGGGTGGATCTGATCGTCAACGACGCGAGTTGGGAAAAGCGTGCACGCACGGTGCTGGAAAAGGCGGGCGTGCTTTCCGACACTCTTGGTCACAATATTTGCTTTCATCGGTGGCGCACCGACCGCGTGTGGACGCGCGACTCCGGCTGCATCTTTCTCGCGCCGCCCGCCGATCGTCATGATGATCACGCCGATTCAGGGATAATCGCGCTGCATTTTCGATTTAATGCCTGGGCTAAGTATCCGAATTACAGTCTCGATGAAAAAATTGGAGAGCGCATGGCCGCAGCTGCGGGCGCAAGCGTGGTGCAGCCGTTTAGCAAAAAGCATCGCATCGTGCTGGAAGGGGGATCGATCGATGTCAACGGCCGCGGCACTCTGCTTACTACTGAGGAATGCTTGCTTTCGACTACGCAGCAGCGCAATCCGCAGATGGACCGCGCCGCTTATGAACGGCTGTTCGCCGATTATTTTGGCGTGCAGTCCGTTATATGGCTCGATAGCGGCATCGCCGGCGACGACACTCATGGGCACGTCGATGACATCACGCGCTTCGTCGCTTCCAACACCGTGATCACGATGATCGAGCGGGATGAGCGGAGCGAAAACTACGCGGCGCTGCGCGCCAACCTTGGCCGGTTGAAAAACTCGCGCACGGCCGACGGACAGAAACTTGAGATTGTTGAAATTCCCATGCCGCGTCCCGTTATTTTCGAAGGGCGCCAGTTACCTGCCAGCTACGCTAATTTTTATATTGCGAATGGCATGGTGCTGGTGCCGGTCTTCAACGATCCTAACGATCGCATTGCGCTCGACACGCTCGCGGCGCTGTTCCCGGCGCGCGAGATTGTGCCGATTTATTCCGGCGATCTGATCTGGGGATTCGGCGCGCTGCACTGCATGACGCAGCAGCAACCGATGAAGCCGATACCCGGTGGCGGCTAGCGGCGTGTCGCGCAAATTCGTGCGATAAATCCAGATTGTCACGCTCAACGAAGGGAAATATCTATGCGTGGGGGCGGTGCAAATGCATGGGTCCTTCGCTTCGCTCAGGATGACAACTTGTACAAGGCGACGGCATCTTCCACATCGTTTACACTTTTAGCCGTGAACGCCGAGATCATTGCGGTGGGGTCTGAGTTGCTCACTCCCCATCGCCAGGACACCAACTCGCTCTACCTCACCGAAAAACTGAATGAACTGGGCGTGGAGGTGCGCTTTAAGTGCATTGTGGGCGACGACCGCGAAGGACTTACCGCAGCCGCGAAACTTGCCATGCGGCGTTCGGACATCATCATCTTTAGCGGCGGCCTGGGCCCTACTGAAGACGACCTGACGCGCGAAGCGGTGGCCGACGCGCTAGGTTTGAAATTGCAGCGCGATCCCGAGATCGTCGCGAAACTTGAAGAGCGCTTCGCCAAGCGCGGCTATAAATTCTCCGCCAACAATGCCAAACAGGCGGACGTTCTGACCAACGCCGTGGTGTTGCCGAATCCGCAGGGCACCGCGCCCGGGCAGTGGATCGCCGGAAAGTACGATGGACAGGATCGGTTGCTGATGCTGCTCCCCGGGCCTCCTTATGAACTGAAAGCGCTGTTCGAAGCCGAGTGCGTGCCGCGGCTGCGCGCCCGGGTTCCTCCGCAGCACATCGCCACGCGCACGCTGAAGATGGCGATGATGCCGGAATCGCAAGTGGACGCGCGGGTTGCGCCCATTTACAAAACTTACTCCGACGTGGAGACCACGATCCTCGCGGGCGGGGGCGAGATTCAGCTCCACCTGCGCTGCCGGAAGGATTCTGCGGCGGAAGCTGAGGCGCGGGTCGAGGAACTCGCCGAGAAGATCGAGGACGAACTTGGCGATGCCATCTTCTCTCGCAAAGGCGAAACCATCGAACAGATCGTCAGCTACTTGCTGCAGATGCGCAGCATGACGCTGGCCGTCGCTGAATCTTGCACCGGCGGCCTGCTGGCAGAGCGCATCACCTCGATCAGCGGCAGTTCGCGCTATTTTATTGGCGGCGCGGTGGTTTACTCGAACGCGTTGAAGACGCAATTTGCGAACGTTCCCAAGGCGTTGATCGATAAGCACGGCGCGGTCAGCCGCGAAGTTGCCGCGGCTTTGGCCGAAGGCATTCGCAAGCGCTGCCTGTCGAGCTACGGAGTCGGAATCACCGGCGTCGCCGGCCCGAGCGGCGGAACTGAACAAAAACCTGTCGGCCTGGTCTACATCGCACTGGCGGGTGAAGAAGGCACGCAGGTTGTGGAGCGCAACTTCCCCGGCGACCGCAAGCGCGTCCGCCAGTTCGCAACGCAGCAGGCACTGGAGATGATCCGCAGGGCGCTGTTGTGATGCCTTGGTGTGGAGACTTGGCTCCGCTTCGTCGGAACGGGAACGGGCCAGAGGCCCGTCACCACACAACATTAGTATTTTAAAGATGCGAATATTCATTGGCATCGATCTTGACCCTGAAGTCCGCGTTCGCATCGCCCGCTTCCTCGAAGGTGTGCAAGGCTTCGCACCCGATGCCCGCTGGGTGCGGCCGGAATCGCGGCATATTACGTTGAAGTTCATTGGAGAACAAAAGTCAGAGCAAGTCGATGCCATCACGGAGCGTTTGCGGCGGATTGAGGACAGCGCATTCGAGATTCGGGCGTTCGAGGTTCACTTCGGCGGATACGGATTCTTTCCCACGGCAAAGGCACCGCGCGTATTCTGGATCGGAATTCAGGCCGGTGCGCAACTCGCGGAACTGGCGAAGAGTGTCGATATCGCCACAGCCGAACTCGGTATTCCGCGCGAAGATCGGCCGTATAGTCCGCATCTGACTTTGGCCCGCGGTGGAGGGAGATCGGGCTCGCCGAAATGGCGCAAAGGCGATGGCCCTAACGCAGCGTTCGCAGTGCTTGAAAAGCGGCTCGCTGCGATGGGCGAGGTGGAGTTTGGCACAATGATGGTGCACGAGTTTATTCTCTATCAGAGCCAGCTTTCGCCGGGAGGATCGAAGTACACCATGCTGCAACGGTTTGCGCTCGCGCGAGGATAGTGGAGAGACTTGCATCTCGCGACTCTGGCAGTTGGGCGGCCGGGCGAGGGCGCCCGGTGCTCCCTAACAGCTTATATGAATTCCTACCTCATCGCCGCTGCCATTAGCTATCTGCTGGGATCGATCCCGTTTGGTTATTTGCTGGTGCGGATTTTCACGGGTGAGGATGTGCGCGCCAGCGGCAGCGGCAATATCGGCGCGACGAATGTGGGTCGCACGTCGACTGCGCTCGGGGTTGCTACTCTCGTTCTCGATGCGGCCAAAGGTCTGGCTGCGGTTCTATTGGCGCGGATGCTGTTCAGCGGGCCGCATCAACAGCTCATCATGACGACGGCGGCATTTTTCGCTGTGTTGGGCCATCTCTTCCCGGTCTGGCTCAAGTTTCGCGGCGGCAAGGGTGTTGCCACCAGCCTCGGAGCTTTTGTCCTGCTCACTCCGAAATCCATTTTGTGCATGGTGGTGCTGTTCCTCATCGTCGCCGTCGCGTTCCGTTACGTCTCGCTCGGATCGGTTGCCGTGGCGGCGGCTTTTCCGCTGCTGGCATGGGCTTTTCACGAATACGCGGACTCGCGGCAACTGATTATTGTTGCTCTGGTTTCGCTGCTCGTTATCTGGAAGCATCGCCAAAACATCGGCCGCCTCGCCGCGGGAACGGAATCCAAGTTAGGAACAAAGCTGGGCGCAAAGCCGGGAGTCTCGGGAGCAACTCATAGATGAGCCGCATTGCCATTATCGGCGCGGGAGCGTGGGGTACGGGGCTGGCCATTGTCCTCGGACGCAAGGGGACACACGATTTTCCGTACGATTTTCGGAGCGAGGTCAGACACGATGTCAGGCACGAGGTCCGGCTCTGGGCGAACGAGCCGGAAGTTTCGGAGAGCATCGGAAGAAGCCGAATTAACGAGCGCTTTCTGCCGGGCTTCAGCTTGCCCGAATCGATTACAGCGACCACCGATCTGAACGCTGCTCTCAACGGAGCGGAGATCGTGGTCAGCGTCATGCCTTCGCAGCATTGTCGAACGCTGTTCGAGCGCATGGCGTCGTCGCTGCACCCCGAAACACTTATCGTCAGCTGCACCAAGGGGCTCGAAGACGGCACGCTGCTGCGCATGACAGAAGTGATCGCCGGTGTTTTGCGCAGCCGCAAGTTCACGCCGCGCTTGGCAGCACTGAGCGGTCCATCTTTTGCCAAAGAGGTGGCGCGCGGCGATCCGACGGCTGTGACCGTGGCATCGGTCGATGGCGAAGTGACGCGGGCCGTGCAGCAAGCGTTTAACGATTCCCGCTTTCGCGTCTATACCAACGACGACGTAATTGGGGTGGAGTTAGGCGGCGCGCTTAAGAACATCATCGCCATTGCGGCGGGCGTCTGCGACGGCCTCGGCCTGGGACACAATTCGGTCGCTGCGCTGATTACGCGCGGTCTCGCCGAAGTGGCGCGCCTGGTTGTCGCCTGCGGCGGGCGCCTTGACACCATGGCCGGGCTCGCCGGACTTGGCGATCTGGTCCTGACCTGCACCGGAGATCTCTCGCGCAACCGGAGCGTCGGCGTTGAACTGGGGAAGGGCCACAAACTTTCCGACATCATCGCCGGCATGCACGGAGCGGTCGCTGAAGGCGTTTTCACGATTAAGGCCGCGGTTGGTTTGGCTCGCAAGAAAAACATCGAGATGCCGATTACCGAACAGATGTTCGCCATCCTCGAAAACGGCAAGCCGCCGCAACAGGCGATTGAAGAACTGATGACGCGCGCGGCCCGCTCGGAGGTCTACTAGAC
>Ga0209274_10000558_pt1 | contig 21662 bp, 18 predicted proteins | sample HubBroMetageREF1_FD_188343 | JGI IMG/M metagenome (GOLD analysis project Ga0209274, IMG submission 188343) | Reference soil microbial communities from the Hubbard Brook experimental Forest, New Hampshire, USA - Hubbard Brook CCASE Soil... | ecosystem: Environmental > Terrestrial > Soil >...
GCGGCACGGCTCAGCCACGTCACCGTGCGATTCGGGACCCGCCTCGCGCTCCAGGATGTCGACCTCTCGGTTCGACGGGGGGAATTCGTGGCCCTCGCCGGGCCGAACGGGTCGGGCAAGACCACCCTGCTGCGGGCGCTGCTGGGATTTGTCACTCCCCAAGAGGGTACGGTTGAACTGTTCGGAACCCCCGTTCCCCAGCTCACTGTTCGCGAGCGGGCTCGACGCGTCGCATGGGTCCCTCAAGAGGAAAGTCCGCGCGACAACGTCCCGATACTGGACTACGTGCTGTATGGGCGGTACGCGCACCTCGGCCTACTCGAGGGCGAGTCCGAGGAGGACCGTCGGTTCGCGCTGCAGGTGTTGGACGAAGTGGGGCTGGCAGACCGCGCGCGGGACGGGGTGCTGTCGATCAGCGGCGGAGAGCGCCAGCGGGCGATCCTCGCGCGGGCGCTCGCGCAGGAGACGCCCGTCCTCCTGATGGACGAACCGACGTCCCACCTCGATATCGGCCACCAGCTCGACCTGCTCGAGCGGGTCCGCCAATTGAGCCGCCTACGCGGGGTGACGGTCATCGCCGCCCTCCACGACCTGAATCTCGCCGCACGCTTCGCGGACCGCATCTTCGTGCTTTCGAGGGGGCGGGCCTACGTCGACGGATCGCCCGCCGAGGTGATCTCGGAGGACCTGCTCGCCCGAGTCTGGGGGGTGGTGGCCGACCTGCGCCGCGACCCGCGGACGGGAGCGCCCTATCTCCTTCCCCACCGCGTCATCACGCCCGCGCCCCCCGGCGAGGTCCCCGTCGCCCTGGGACCGGTCCACGTGCTCGGAGGGGGAGGCGCCGGAGGTCCCTACCTGCGCGCCCTTTCGGATGCCGGTTTCCGCGTCACCGCGGGGGCGCTCCATCTTCTGGACTCCGACTCGGAGACCGCTGACACTCTCGGAATCCCGGCCGTGATCGAAGTACCGTTCGCTCCGCTGGGGGCCGAGGTCCGTTCGCGGAATCGGGAACTGCTCGCCGCGGCGCGGACGATCGTGGTCACGCCGTTCGCGGTCGGCCCCTCGAACGTCGCGAACCTGGAGGACGTGCTGCCCTTCGTCCGGGGAACCCCGACCTTTGTCGCGGTCCGGCCCTCGACCCCCGCATGGGATTTCACCGGGGGTCGCGCCACCGAATTGTGGGAGTCGATCGTACGGTCGGGAGCCCGCGAGGTCGCGAGCCCCTCGGCGCTCCTCGCAGAGTTGGGGCGGCCGAGCGAGTCCCGGAACGTAGGAACCGACGCCTCACCGGCCGCGGCCCTTGGGTAGCGGCGTCACGTCGAGCGGGGGCGGGTCCGGCCCTCCAAACTCGGCCAGGAAGCGCGGCAGCTCCGCTTCCAACACGAACACCGTGCTGGCCACTCCGATCCGCGACGCCTCGCGGGCCTCGGCGGCGACCGCGAACCGAGCGACGGGCAGGTCCACCGCGGTGCGCAGGGCGTGATACGCTTCGAGGCCGTGGGCGGCGAGCAGGCCGGCCGGGTTCCCTCCCACCCACCTCCGCACCCGCTCCGAGAGCCGAGGGTCGGCCAGGTCCTCCTCCGACAGCGTCCGGACGTGTACGGGAGCCGGGGACAGTCGGACGATCCCCTCGAGCTCGGAGACGTCCACGAGCGACCCTTTCGGGCCTCCCCGGGAGACGCGCCCTCGGGAGGGTCCGGTATCTCCGGCTCGCGCCGAGAGGAGTCCGTCGACCAGCTCCAAGGAAACGACGTCGCCGCTCTCCACGGGGTCGAGGGCGATCGCGCGGCAGGAACGAATGACATGCAGGCGGTCGAGTCGGGCGCGAACCTCGTCGCCGAGTCGCCCGAGGGAGGCATGGAGCCAAGCGACGCCCCGTACGGTGGGGCGGTAGCGACCGTCCCGAAACTCGACCAGTCCCCGACGTGCGAGCGAGCGGTAGGAATGGGACGTGGCCTGGACCGTCAGCCCCAGTCGGTCGGCGATCGGCCGCAGCTGGTTCGGTTCGAGGGTCGTGCACTCGTAGAGGAAGAGGAGCTCCGTGACCGCTCCCCCGCGTCGCAGGCCCGCGAGCCCCTCGGAGGTCGCGCTCCGGCCGCTCCTCGCCATCCGGGCTCGGAGACTTCCCCGGGTTTAAAGGCCTCTTTCCCCGCCGGGCAAAACGCGTTTACGCCGCCCGCGCCCCGCTCAGACCGCGGGCCGCCGCCTTCTCCTCGGCCTTCCGCTTGACCTCACGGATACGGTCCCGGATGCGCGCGGCCTCCTCGAAGTCCAACCGCTCCGCGGCGAGGCGCATTTCCTCCTCCAGGTTCGCGAGGAGCAGCGGCATCCGTTCCTTCCACTTCTTCCCCAGTCCGGACGTCGATAGGTCGCCCGAGAGCGACACGTCCTCGGGGGCGAGGAGGGCACGAACCTCCTTCACGATCGTTTCCGGGACGATCCCGTGCTCCGCGTTGTACGCCACCTGCGTCGCCCTCCGACGCGACATCTCTGCGATGGCGCGCGCCATCGAGCCGGTGGTCCGGTCGGCGTACAGGACGACCTTGCCCTCGACGTTCCGACTCGCCCGGCCCGCCGTTTGTACGATCGACGTCTCACTGCGGAGGAACCCCTCCTTGTCCGCGTCGAGGATCGCCACGAAACTGACCTCGGGCAGGTCGAGCCCCTCTCGGAGCAGGTTGATGCCGACCAGCACGTCGAATCGTCCGACACGCAGGTCGCGCAATACCTCGACGCGCTTCAGCGTCTCGACCTCCGAGTGGAGATAGCGGACCTTGAACCCCTGGTTGGCGAGATAGTTCGCCAGCTCTTCCGACGTCGCCTTGGTGAGCGTGGTGACGAGGGCGCGGTCTCCGCGGGCCACGCACGCCCGGAGTTCGCCGATCAGGTCCGCGATATGCCCTTTGACGGGACGGATCTCGATCGGGGGGTCGACGAGCCCCGTCGGGCGGATGATCTGCTCCACGACGCCCTTGGACGCTTTGCGTTCGAACGGCCCCGGGGTCGCCGAGACGAACACCAGTTCCGGTACGTGCTCGAGGAACTCGGGGAACTTGAGCGGGCGGTTGTCCCGACACGACGGCAGTCGCCAACCGAAGTCGACCAGGTTGTCCTTTCGGCTTCGGTCTCCCTTGTACATGCTCTGCAACTGGGGGACGGTGACGTGCGATTCGTCCAGGAACACCAGCATGTCGTCCGGAAAAAAGTCCATGAGAGTGTAGGGCGGCTCGCCGGGTTTGCGCCCCGAGAAATACCGGGCGTAGTTCTCGATCCCCGAACAGTACCCGGTTTCCCGGATCATCTCGAGGTCGTACTCGACCCGCCCCCCGAGACGTTGCGCCTCCACGATCTTCTCGGCCTGGCGCAGTTCGCGCACGCGGGCCTCTTTCTCCTTCTCGATCTCTCCGAGGACCGCACGAATGCGATCGTCCACGGTCAGGAAATGGGTGGCCGGGAAGATCGAGAGGCGGTCGAGCTCCCGGACCTCCTCCTGCGTGACGGCGTCGAGCTCGGCGATCGCCCCGATCGCACTGCCGTCGAGGATGATCCGGTGGATCGTTTCCCCCGCGCCCATGACGTCGATCGTGCCGCCGTGGACTCGGAAGCGACCTCGCTTCAGCTCGATGTCGTTCCGCTGGTACTTCATTCGGACGAGATGCTCGAGCAGGCTCTGGCGGCCGATCGTCTGCCCCACGGCGAGGTCGACGACCGACGCGCGGTAGTCCTCCGGGGACCCGAGCCCGTAGATGCAACTGACCGAAGCGACGATGAGGACGTCCCGCCGGGTCAACAGCGCTTGGGTCGCCCGGTGGCGCAGTCGGTCGATCTCCTCGTTGATCGACGCGTCCTTCTCGATGTACAGGTCGATCTGGGGAACGTACGCCTCGGGCTGGTAGTAGTCGTAGTAGCTGACGAAGTACTCGACCGCATTGTGAGGGAACAGCGCCCGGAACTCGCTCACGAGCTGGGCGGCGAGGGTCTTGTTCGGGCTCACCACGAGCGTCGGCCGCTGGAGCCGCGCGACGGTGTGGGCCATCGTGAACGTCTTTCCGCTGCCCGTTACCCCGAGCAGGGTGACGTACTTCTCTCCCTTCTCGATCCGTTGAACGATCTCGTCGATCGCCTTGGGCTGGTCCCCTTGGGGGACGAGGTCCGTCTCGAGCTGGAATCGGCCGGGCAGCGCGGGTGCGACCTTCGTCCCGGAGCGCTCCCCGGTCATTCGACCGACCTCGGAGGATGCGATCCCGAGGCGTAGCCGAGAGGGTCGATCACGACGGGGTCGAACCCGAGTGCGGCGAGCGTCCGCCGGACCTCCGATGCCAGCGGCTCACTGGACAATCGGGCGACTTCGTCCGGGTCGACCTCGACTCGCGCCCCGCCGGCCCGGGTCCTCACTCGAACCCTTCGAAAGCCCTGACGCAAGATCCACGCTTCCCCGGCCTCGATCCGAGCCAGCAGTGCCGTCGAGATCGAGTCCCCGTGCGCCACCCGGGAGGAGAGGCAGGCGTCGGACGGTTGGTCCCAGTTCGGTAGCCCGCGAGCGCGCGCCGCGTCACGGACCATGTACTTTCTCCAACCCGCCCAGACGAGGGGATGACGGAAGCCCGCTTCGTCCATCGCCCGGAGTCCGGGACGGTCGTCGGCCAGGTCGTCGACCTGCACCCCGTCGAGGTACTGGGCGATCCCCCGCCGAGAGCCCTCGCGAAGGAGCGCCTCGGTCTCCACCGACCGGCAGAAGTAGCACCGGTTCGGGGTGTTGGCCCGATAGTCCGCGCGGGCCAGCGGGTCGATGTCGAGCACGAGATGGTCGATCCCGATCGAATCGGCGACACGACGGGCCCGCTCGACCTCCGTCCGCGCTACGGCCGGCCCGGCCAGGGTGACCGCGACGGCGGCCGAGCCGAGGGCCTCGAACGCGAGGGCGGCGACCAGGGAGGAATCGACGCCCCCGGAGAGTGCGACCAGGGCGACGCCGCCCGTCGCGATGTGCCGGACGACCTCCTCTTCGAGTCGGGCGGAGGACGGCACCGAGAGTGGTCCGAGCATGGAAGGCACTTCGGAAGGGAACGCGGGCCAAAACGATTGAGGTGCCCGGAGGGCCCTAGCCGCGACCGCGGCCCCCGGCCGCGCCCCCCAGGGGGGCTTTCTCGACGGCGGATCGCACTCTTTCGAGTCGCCAAGAACGCCGGGAGCCTACACAAAATCACTTTGAGCGCTGCGGCCTCCCGATGGCGATGCAAGCGGTGCACGAAGGAACGCGCTGGATGCTGCGATTGGACGACGGCCAGGATCTGTTCGAGACGTTGACCGGATTCGCCGAGAGGGAGAAGGTGACCGCCGCAGCGATCGTGTTCGGCATCGGCATGTTCCAGAAGGCAACGTTCGGATACTGGGACGGCAAGCAGTACCAGCCCCATGACCTCACCGCGCCCCACGAGGTAGTCGCCCTTCACGGGACGATCGCGCGCGTCGACGACGCCCCTTCGGTGCATCTGCACGGGGCGGTCGCGGGCCCGGACCACCACCTCGTGGGAGGACACCTGATCCGAGCGACCGTCGGAATTCTCCAGGAAATGGTGATCGAGACGTTCCCGGGTCGTACGTTCGGCCGCCCGCTCGTGGAGAGTTGGGGGTTGCGTATGCTCGACCTCGAGCCGGGGTCGCACCCCTAGAGCGGCCGACACCCCTTTCCGCCCGGTCACGGTCGCGCGGGCCCGACCATGGCGACCGAACCTGTCCCGACGCTTGAGGGGATCGACCCCCGGCTGGCGGAGGCGGTCGGACGACGGGGCATCCATGTCTACACCGAGATCCAGCGCCTGGCGTTGCCGGTTCTCGCCACGGGGTCAGATGCCCTGCTGATCTCTCCGACCGGCACCGGAAAGACGGAGGCCGCCCTCCTCCCGCTCCTCTCCCGCCGCCTCGCCGACCCGTCTCCACCCATCTCTCTACTGTACGTCACGCCGCTGCGGGCGCTCAACCGGGACCTCGAGCACCGCCTCGTCACTCTCGTCCGAGACGTGGGCCTCACGGCGGCGGTTCGTCATGGGGACACTACGACGTCGGCACGCCTCGCGCAATCCCGCTCTCCGCCGGATCTTCTCCTCACGACCCCGGAAACACTCCAGATCCTGCTCGTGGGGAAGCGCCTTCGCGAGGGTCTCCGGAACGTGCAGACGGTCGTCGTGGACGAGATCCATGAACTCGTGGGGTCGGACCGGGGCGCCCAGCTCAGTCTCACGCTGGAACGGCTGGATGCATGGACCCAGCGAAAGATCCGGCGGATCGGTCTCTCGGCGACCGTGGGAAACCCGGACGAGGTGGCCCGCTTCCTTTCCCCGAGTCCCCGTTCGATCGAAGTTCGGACCGCCCGAGGGCCGCGGGACCTCGTCCTCACGGCCCGACGCCCGGTGGAAGGTCTCGAGGCGTTGTCCCCGGAACTGGTCCGTGACCTGAAGGCGGACGAGACGCTGCTGGGCGGACTGCGCGCGGTGGAGCAGGAGGTCCGCGCCCATCGCACCACGCTCGTCTTCGTGAACACCCGCCCCACGGCGGAGGGACTGGCCGCGCGGCTGAACCGGCTCGCCCCCGACCTCGCCATCGCCGTCCATCATGGTTCTCTCTCTCGGGAGGTCCGGGAGGAGGCGGAGCAGGCATTCCGCGAGGGCCGGCTCCGGGCGCTGGTCGCGACCTCGTCCCTCGAGCTCGGAATCGACATCGGCGTGATCGACCACGTGGTCCAATTCGGTTCCCCCCACCAGGTCGGGCGGCTGCTCCAGCGAGTCGGACGTTCGGGCCATCGCAGCGACCGGACGATCCACGGGGTCGTGCTTTCGCTCGACGACGACGATCTTGAGGAAGCCGCGGTGCTCGCGCGCCGCGCGGACGAGGGCTTGGTGGAACCGGCGTCCTGGCGCACGCGAAACCGACTCGCCGCCGCCCAGCAGATCGTCGCGACCCTTCGAGCCGAGGGCTCGGTCGACCGGACCCGCCTGGTCACCACCTTGGGCGGCGCCGCGGCGGTCGCGGACCTCTCCTCCGCCGAATGGGACGCGTTGATCGACTACCTGGTCAGCCTCGGCCTCGCAAAGTGGGTCGATGGCCGCCTGACGTCGGGCCGGGGGACGCTCCACCGGTTCTACTCGTCGCTCTCGCTCATTCCCGACGAACGCACGTACCGCCTACGAGATATCGCGACCCGGCGGACCATCGGCACGCTCGACGAACGGTTCGTCCTCACCCAGATCCTCTCGCAACCGCAGGAGATCTTCCTGCTCCACGGGCGCACCTGGAAGGTCGTCGAGTATCGAGACGGCGAGCTGCTGGTCGAAACGGTCAGCGAGATCGGACAGGAGCCCCGCTGGGCCGGCGAGGACCTGCCGGTCCCGTTCGACGTGGCGCAGGAGATCGGTCGATTGCGACGGGAGGGAACGTTCGCCGAGTACCCGCTCTCGGACTCGGACCGTTCTCGCCTGGAGGTCCGGCGGGCCAGCGCCCTCGCGTCGGACGCACTCCCGACCGACCGGCGGGTCACGATCACCGCCCGAGGTCGGGTCGTCGTGTACGGGGCGTGCTTCGGCACACGCACGAACGAAACGCTCGCTCTCGCCACGGCCGGACTGCTGACGGCCCGTCTCGGCGCCCGGACGGAGGTCGCCGCGGTCGAGCCGACGTGGTTCGTGCTCGAGTTGCCCGTGGCGGTCGACACCGCGACCCTGGTGGATGCGTTCTCGGTCGATCCGACATCGCTCCGTCCCCTGGTCGAGCGGCTCGTGCCGTCGGGCCTCGACTACCGGTGGGTTTTTCTCGCCGTGGCCCGAAAGTTGGGCGTCCTGCCCGCTTCGGCGGACCCGCGCGACCTTCGCACGCTCGAACCGCTACTCGACGCGGCACGGACGACGCCGCTCGGCGACGAGGTCTTGGAGAAAACGCTGCACGATCGGTTCGACGTCGCGCGAGCGGAGTCGGTGCTCGAGCGCGTCCGCTCGGGCGCGATCGAAGTGGGGCCGGCGGCCCCCGCCCCGCTCTCCGACGGCCCGCTCGAGCGGCTCCAGTGGCGCACCCTTCCGGACACTCCCCCACCGACATTGCTGAAGGCGGTCCGGGAGCGCCTCGAAAAGGAGTCGCTCGTCCTCGTCTGCCTACGCTGTGGGTTCGTCCGCACGACCACCCCGTCCCGGTACCGTTCGGAGGGAGGGAGCCGCTGCCTGCTCTGCCACGGCTCGCTCTCCGCCGTGCTCTCGCCCCGACGGATGGACGAGGTCGACCGCCTCTCCCGCTACGCGCGGCAGAAGTGGAAGCCGACGCAGAAACCCGCGGCCCGACCCCGTCGGCGAGAGCGCCCGCCGACCGCGGAGGTCGAGGCCCTGGTCCGCGCGGGCTACACGTCCGCCGAACTGGTGGCGCACTACGGGGAGCGGGCCCTGTTCGCTCTCGCCGCAAGGGGCATCGGACCGGAAACGGCGCGCCGCTTGCTCATGCGGCTGTACCGCGACGACGATTCGTTCTTCACCGAGATCCTCCGGGCGGAGCGCAGCTATGCGCGCACCCGGTCGTTCTGGGGCTAGTGGGTCGGAGAAAGCGTCCGGGCAAGCTCCTCCAGTACCGGTCGCGGCGCGTCGGTCCGAAACCCCTCGGGACGGGCGTGGGTCCGGGCCGCGCGAAATCCCCTCTCTCGCAGGGCGAGGAGCAACCGCTCGAGGGAGGGCGGTCGGGTCAGCCCGAGGTCGCCGGCGAGGCGGTTGGATTCGTAATAGAACGGGCAGTCGGCGGCCGACTCTTCCTGAAGGCGCTCCACGAACCGGGAAGTTTCCCGCGGTCGCGCCGCCGTCGACGGCACGCGCAACGCATTCACCAATCCCCGGTCGAACAAAGGCCCCAGCCAGAGAGGTCCGAACGGACCGCCTTCGCCGAGCGGAGGGCCGCTCCACGTCGTGGAGTCCACGGTCTGGATCGGATCTTCGGCCGATGGCTCGCCCTCGGCCGATACCTCCACGTACGCGCGCACGTGGTGGTCGCGAGTATAGCAAAGGAGCGGTCGGATCGCCCGGTGGCGGGTCCTCGCTTCGCGAGCCAGGTAGGCGAGCAGGATGCGCAACCCCCCTTCGGGACCGAGGCGTCCTCGCAGCGGCCGAGCCCCGTACCGACGTTCGCACGCCCCTTTCTGCACTCCCGCGAGCACCATCATGTCGGTGGCCGTGACGGCCAGGACCCCGCCGGGACGGACCGCCGACAAGGCCGAGTTCACGAATGGCGCCGGGGTCCCGTACGGGTCGACGTCGACGTAGTCGAACGGACCACCGTCCGGTAGGATACGCGCATCGCGACGCGCAGCCACGGCCCCGGGATAGCGCGCCGCGTTCTGGGCGAGGACGCCGGCCGCCTCGAGATTCGCCTCTGTCAGGGTGACGTGGTCGAACGCGGTGGTCTCATGCAGGAGTCGGAGCCCGCGGACTCCCGTCGCCGCCGTGACGTCCCAGCCCGAACGCCCCGGAGCGACGCGGGCTCCCCAGGCACGGATGAACGCGACCGCGAGGTCCCGGTCCCCGGCCATCGCGGGGTTGTAGAACACGGGGGACTTCGGCCGCGGACCCGGCCCCGGCGTCGACGTGGGGAGCAGGAGCTCCGTGCCGCCTTCGCGCGAGGCGACTAGTGCGACCGGCCGGTGATCAGGTGGACGATCTTGAACGCGAGGAGGTTCTTGTTGATCGGCGTCACTTCGAGGAGTCGTAGTTCGTCCCTCCGACGGATGTCCTGCAGGAGCGGGTTACGGGACTTCTTGTGGAGCGTCATGATGATCGATTTCTTGGCATCGAGCGTGTCGATGACGCTCTTGGTGAACACCTCGCTCTCGACCTCCATCTTTCCGACCTCGTCGATGACGATGACGTCGGCCTCCTCGCGCGCCTCGGCGAGGGCGCGGGTGCCGAGGCCCTCGAGTGCAGCGATGTTGACCCCGTACCGTCCCGAACGGATCCGGGACTTGAGCCCCTCGTGGGCGAAGACCTCGTGCTCCTTGGTGAGCCAGTTGGTGATCTTGAACCCCGCGCGGCGCTGCTTCTCGACGATCGGTTCGGTCACCATCCCGCCGACCTTCACGCCCTCCTCTTCGAGGAGTTCGATGATCCGTAGGAGGGTCTGGGTCTTCCCGGAGCCCGGGAGCCCGGTAATGCCGATCTTGACTGGAGGAGAGAGGCGTCGAGGCATAGCCGATACGCACCGTTACGAAGCGCATCTAGGCAGATATCCAATAAGAGCGTATCGCGGATGTGTCGCGCTTCGAAGGGTCCCGCGTGGCGGATAGTCATCTTCCGGACGCGACGGCGGCGATCTATCCGTCGCGAGAGGATTCGCTCCTCCTCCTTCCGTTCGCGCGGATCCCGTCCGGCCGCACGTTGCTCGAACTGTGCGCGGGCTCTGGGCTGGCGTCGATCGAAGCCGCTCACGGCGGGGCCCGGGTGGTGGCCGCAGACCGCAACCCCCACGCCCTCCGCGGGCTCCGCGAGCGGGCGCGGGCAGAGCATCTCGACATCGGGGTAGTTCGCACCGACCTCGCGCGAGGGCTGGGCCGCTTCGACCGGATCCTGGCGAACCCACCCTACCTCCCTACCCGACCCGAACAGCGAGACCCGGACCGCTGGCACAACCTCGCCCTGGACGGGGGACCCGACGGCTGTCGCGTCACGGCGCGAATCGTCGACACGCTCGCGGACCACCTCACCGCGGGTGCGAGCGCGTTCCTGGTCGTCTCCTCGCTGCAATCGACGACCGGGCTGTGGGAGATCGCGCAACGATGGGCATCGAGAGGGGGATCCTATGCGGTGGTTTCGGAACGAGCCTTGGAGGGAGAGCGGCTCGAAGTCTGGCGGTTCGCTCTCCGGACGCCGGGGACTAGCGGGAGCGCTCCGCCTGCGTGAGCACCGCGTCCAGGAACCGATGACCGTCGCCGAACCCTTCCGGTCCACCGGTGCGGGACCAGTCGGGGTACTGCGCTCGGAAGAACCCTCGCTCGGGATGCGGCATCAGGCCGAAGACGTTGCCCTCGGCGTTCGTGAGTCCCGCCACATCCCCCTGCGAACCGTTCGGATTCCACGGGTAGACCGCCGGGCTACCGTCGGGCGAGACCCAGCGAAAGAGGATCTGCCCGGACGTGCTCAGCTCTTTCAGCCGGGCGGCGGGATCGCCCGCGAGTACGAGCTTTCCTTCCGCGTGGCCCGACGGGAAGAGGAACCGGGTGCCCTTCGGCGTTCCTTGGAGCGCGGGAAACGCCCCTCCGTCCCAGCTGAGGAATGTCGGTCGACATTCGTACCGTCCCGAGTCGTTGGTCATGAGTACCGCCTGGGGGACCCCGAGGCGCCCGTCGGACCGGCCCGGGAGGAGACCGAGCTCGACGACGACCTGGAATCCGTTGCAGACCCCGCCGACCATGTGGCCGGAGCGGATGAAATCCTCGAGCTCGGGACCGATCGAGGCCCGGACGCGGGCCGCGAAGATCGCCCCCGCGCGGACGTAATCCCCTGCCGAGAAGCCGCCCGGGAAGAACAGCGCGTCGTAGTCCGCGAGGCGCCGTCGTTCGTCCGGGTCGACGTCCCGTCCTTCGAATTGCTTCAGGGAAACGACTTCGGGACGAGCCCCGAGCTTCGCGAACGCGACGCGGAGCTCCTCGTCACAGTTCGTGCCCTCGATCGAGAGCAGCGCGATCCGGAGGTCGCGGCGGGCCACGCCGAGGTACGGGCGGTGCGGGCTTAACCGTTCCGACGCCGAGAAGGCGCCTCGTGCCCCGGCCCCAGCGGCGGGTCCAGATGGTACACCGTCAACGAGGTCCCCGCGGGCACGGGGCGTCGGCCCGGCGGGAGAAGCGCGAACCCCGTCGCGCCCGAGAGACTGGTGATCACGGACGAGCCGCGGTAGGTCGAGTACGCCCGTCCATCGCGGAACTCGAGCGGCACGATGGTCGAGAAGCCCGGCGTGGGTCGAACGGCGTCGCTGCCGAGCACTGCGGTTCCCTCCGTCCATCCGGGCCCGGGGCGATGCGCGAGCTTCCGAAGGGCGGGGAGCATGAGCCAATACATGTTGACCAGACACGAGGTCGGATGTCCCGGCATCCCGACCACGAGCTTGTCGTGGACCACCGCCGCCAGGGTCGGCTTTCCGGCCCGGACGGCGATCCCGTGGAAGAGGACCCTCCCCAGTCGGGGGAGGATCCGCGGAAGGTGGTCTCGTTCTCCCACCGAGCTCCCGCCGGTCGCGAGGACCAGGTCCGCGGTTCGCAAGGCCCGCCGGATCGCCGACTCGATCCGGGCCGGGTCGTCGGGGAGGGGAGGGAGGGGGCGGGGGATCCCGCCCGCCGCGACGATCACTGCTGAGAGAGAGGCATTGTTGCTCTCGTAGATCATTCCCGGGTGTTCCCGCGCGCCGGGCGCGAGCAGCTCGTTGCCGTTCGGGAGGATCGCCACGACGGGGCGGGAGAAGACCCGAACCTTGGGAATTCCGCACGCGGCGAGGGTGCCGAGGGCGGGGGGCGTGAGCTCCTCCCCTCGGCGGACGAGCACTTTCCCCCGAGGAAAGTCGTGGCCGGGCGGCGAGAAACGGTCCCCGACCGGTACCGGGTGGGGGACCCGGATCCGCGCCCCCCGACGCTCGACCTCTTCGAAGATGACGACCGCATCCGTCCCCGGGGGGAGCGCCCCCCCGGTCGCGATCGCAACGGTCTCCCCCGGACCCACCCGACCGGGATACGCTTGTTCGGCGAACACCTCGCCCACGACACGGAGCTCGGTGGGGTGGCGACGCGTCGCGGCGCGCGTGTCGGCCGCGCGGAGAGCATAACCGTCCCACGTGGCCCGGGAGAATCCCGGCACCGGCCGAGGGGCGCGATACGTGGACGCCGCAACGCGGCCGAACGCCTCGTCGACGCGAACGAGGTCCGTACGCTCGACCGGGTGGGTCGCCGCCAACAACTTCCGTCGTGCGACGCCGACGTCGATGAGCCGCCCGAACGCATGCATCTCCACGGGAGCCGCCGGACCCTATCGGGTCCCCTCCATCCACAGCGCCGCGGCGCGAGCTCCGGCGGTGAGGCACGTCCTCAGTTCCTCCCCCTCGAACCACGCCGCATAGAATCCTCCGCGGAACGCGTCCCCCGCCCCCACGACGGAGCGGACCTTGCGCGGCCGGACCGAGGCCGCGTGGATCGTACCCCCGCGAGAGAACGCGGTCGTTCCCTCCGCTCCCTCGGTGCGGACGATGAGCGGAACCTTCGAGAGCAGACCTTCCGGCCGTGAGGCGCCTACCATCGCGGCGATACGGTCGACCTCTGAGCGATTCCCGAACAGGAGTTCGACCCCCGAGAGCAGCCTCCGGAGACGTCCGCGATCCCAACGGTAGTGAACCTCCTGGGCAGGGTCGGCCGCTCCGCGGAGCCGGTAGGCACGTCCCTGAGCGAGCAACTGGAGCTGGAAATCCGGGTCCCCGGTCGTGAGGTGCAACCACGAGTATTCGGAGAGCCAGGGGCGAGCGGCCCCTCGCCGCGGAACCGCGCCCATCGGTCCCTGATCCATGAGGGTGCGCTGATCCCCCCGGCGGTCCTCGATGATGATGGCGGTCGGGCTCAGGGCGCCCCGCACCACTTCCATCCCGCGCAGGTCGATCCGCGCCCGCCGCAGTCGGTCCTGAAACTCGGCCGGAAACTCGTCCCCCACGCGCGCCACGAGACCGGTCGCCACTCCGTAGCGCGTCGCCGCGAGGGCGATGTTCGCCGCCGTCCCTCCGAGCTCGACCCGTTGCGACCGGACCGGGACGGTTCGGTCCGATGCGGGAAAGGTGTCTACCCGGAGAAACCGGTCCACGTTGACATGGCCGGAGACCAGGAGGTCCCTCGGTCGATCGTCGAGGTCCTTCGTCTTGGGCACGGAGCGCGCCAGAGGGCCGCCACCCCATAGCGCTTCGGGACGGGCTCGGGTCGGCCTTATGCGGTCCGGGTCCTCCGACGGCGACCGCGATGCTCGTGGAGGGGGCGATCCTGGACATCGACGGCGCGCGTCCGGCGTACGTTCTGATCCAGAAGGGCCGGGTCGTCGAGGTCGGCCAACTGGGTACGGACTCGACCCGGGGCCGGGAACGACGGATGCGAGGGATCGTCGTCCCGCCCCCGGTCAACGGTCACACGCACCTGGGGGACTCGATCTCGGTACGAGAGCCTCCCGCCGGGCCGGTCGCCCGCCTGGTGCGGCCGCCGAACGGCTACAAGTTCCGGCTCTTGGCGAGCGCGTCCCGAGCTACGAAGCTGCGGGGTCTGCGCGGCGCGTTCGCCCGAATGGCCCGGGACGGGGTCGCCGCCACGATCGACTTTCGCGAAGAGGGCGTGGACGGCGTCCGCCTCTTCCGCACGGCCGCGAATGGCACCGGGGTTCGCGCGGTCGTCCTCGGCCGGCCCCTCCGGCGTCCGGTCGACCCCCAGGAACTGAACGCACTCCTCTCGGTCGCTGACGGGGTCGGACTCTCGAGCGCGCTGGAGGAATCGCTGGAAACCCGGCGGACCATCGCCCGCGCGTGCCGGAGGCTCGGAAAGCGCTACGGGCTCCACGCGAGCGAAGCCCGGCGCGAGCCACCGGACACCTTCCTCCACCCTCGGCCGGACCTGGTAGTCCACCTGGCGAAGGCGACGGACGACGACCTGGAGGCGGTCCGCGACGCGAAGGTCTCCGTCGCGGTCTGCCCTCGGTCGAACGCGTTGTTCGGGCGGCAGCCCGACCTGCGCGCGATGGAACGACTCGGACTCTCCGTACTCCTCGGTACGGACAACGCGATGTTCCACGCCCCGTCGATCTGGCGGGAGCTTGAGTTCGCGTATGTCGGCACGCGCCTCCGGCAGCGGCCGGCATCGGCTTCCTTCCTCGCGCGGGCGGCGCTCGTGGAACCGTGGTGCTGGCTCGGGGAGGAGGCAGCCGCACGGGTCGCCCCGGGCATGCCCGTCTCCCCGCTCGTCCTTCGGCTCCCTCCCGACGACCCCGCCTACCAGGTGGTCACGCGGACGACCGAACATCTTATTGTCCGGGTCGGGCCCCGGAACTCCCGACCCGAGGTGAGCCCGTGAAGAGCGACGAGCTGTTCGCCCTCTTGCGTCGCCGGGGGGTGCTCTGGCCCTCGGCCGAGATCTACGGGGGAACGCAGGGCCTCTACGATTACGGACCCCTCGGAACCGCGCTCAAGCGCCGGCTCGAGGACGCATGGGCGGCGTGGTTCGTGGGCCTCTCCCACGACTACCACCTGATCGAACCCGCCGAGATCCTCCCGGAGGCGGTCGTGCGGGCCTCCGGCCACCTCGAGAACTTCACCGACCCCGAGGTCACCTGCGACCAGTGCCACACCGCCTTCCGGGCGGAGACGATCCTCGAGAAGGTGCGGCCCGAGGGCGTGGACGGGCTCACGTCGGCCCAGATCTCGGAGATCATCCAGGCGCGGCAGCTCCGGTGTCCGCACTGTGGGTCGGCGTCCCTGAGCGTTCCGCGCTCGTTCAACCTGATGTTCGGCATGGAGTTCGGCGTCACCGGCAAGGAGCGGGCGTACCTTCGGCCGGAGACCGCGCAGAGCAGCTACCTCTCCTTCGCGCGGATGTGGGACGTCGGCCGGCGAGCGCTGCCCCTCGGGATCGCAGTGATCGGGAAGGCCTATCGAAACGAGATCGCCCCTCGGCAGGTGCTATTCCGGATGCGGTCGTTCACCCAGGCGGAGCTCCAGATCTTCTTCGACGCGACGCAGTTTCCCGTGCCCTTCGACCGGGTTCGGGAGGAGAAGCTCCCCGTGCTCCGGGTTCCGCGCCGGGAGTCCGGGGAGGAGAGCCCGGAGTGGGTCTCCGCGGGCGACCTCGTCGCGACAGGACAGCTTCCGGAGTTCTACGTCTTCCACCTGGTCCACACCTTCCGATTCTTCCGGGACGTGCTCCGCTTCCCGGCGGAGCGGATCCGGCTCTTCGAGAAATCGGACACGGAACGGGCGTTCTACAACCGCATCCAGTTCGATGTCGAAGTCCACCTCGACAGCCTCGGGGGCTTCAAGGAGCTCGGGGCGGTCCACTACCGGGGCGACTACGACCTGACCCGCCACGGGGAAGGGTCGGGCAAGGACCTGGCGGTGACCCCGCAGGGACGCGCGAAGCTCCTCCCCCACGTTCTCGAACTGACGTTCGGCGTCGACCGGAACATCTGGGGACTCGCCGACCTACACCTCGTCAAAGACGGGGAGCGCACCGTGTGGCACCTTCCTCCGTACCTTGCTCCCGTGCCCGTCGGGGTCTTCCCGCTGATCGCCAAGGAACACTCTGCGGTCGCGCTGCGCGTCGCGGACGAGCTCGCGGCCGGCGGGGTCCGGGCCCAGTTTGACGACGCCGGTACGATCGGGAAGCGGTACGCCCGGATGGACGAGGGGGGGACGCCGTTCTGCGTCACGGTCGACCGCCATACGCTCGACGAGGGTCCCGAGCACGACACCGTCACCCTCCGCGACCGCGATTCGACGACCCAAGAGCGCGTCCGCGTCGCCGACCTGATCCCCCGGATCCGGCCGATGCTCGAACCGCCCCGCCCGTCGAGGGCGTAGGCCGGTCCCCGCACCGTTCCCGTTCGGGCCACAACGCATATACCTCGAACGCCGTAACTTTGCTTCGATGGCAAGCGGTGGGGGCGCTCCTCCGAGCACCGGCGGGACCCTCACCCCCCTCCACCACCGCGAGTCCCGGTGGCTGGGGCAGGGATATGCCGATATCACGAAACTGCGCGAGCTCGCCGCCAAACACGACCGCGCCGCCGGTCGCATGAACCAACGAGCCTCCCGCATCAACACTCGGATCGAGAAGCTGCGCCACCAATCGACGGTGCTCCGGGAGAAGGCCCAGCGCGCCCTCGCCACGATCCCCGAGATCGAGCAAAAGATGAAGCAGCACGAGCGGGACATCGAGGCGGGCACGAACCAGGCGGGCGGGGCGCCGGTCGGCTCCGACGTGACGAGCCTCCACTACCGCGTTCGAAAGCTCCAGCAGAAGGTCGTCGACCGTCAGCAGAAATCGCGCACGCTCGAGCACCGGGCGGCAATGAAGACCCAGAAGACCGCCGAATTGAAAGTGAAGGTCGACCGGTATCTCGAGGCCGCCCGCCTCGAGGAACAGGAGGCCACGGCCTACCGACAACGCGCCGACCGGCTTCAGATGATCACCGAGACCGACGTCGCCTCGAATCTGAAGGCTAGCGCCGCGCCCCGCGCGGCCGACGACGGTTTCCGGGCGCCATGAAACTCATCGTCACGGTCGGAATGCCCGGCTCGGGCAAGGACGAGCTGATCGCGGTCGCCCAATCGATGGGCCTCGCGACGCTGAAGATGGGGGACCTCGTCCGGGAGGAGACCCGCCGTCGGGGCCTGCCGCTCAACAACGCGAACGTCGGTCGCATCGCCTCCGAAGAGCGGGACAAGCACGGACCCGGCGTCTGGGCGCAGCGGGCCCTCCCGAAGCTCACGGAGACCCGGATGCTGGTCGACGGCTGTCGATCCGACCAGGAAGTATCGGTCTTCCGTCACAACTTCGGGGACCTCTTCGTTCTCGGCATCTTCGCGTCCCCCGAAACGCGGCACGACCGCCTCACCACGCGTCACCGGAGCGACGATGTCGACCTGCAGGACTTCTACGACCGGGACCGCCGGGAGCTCAAGTGGGGGATCGGCAACGCGTTCGCGCTCGCGGACGGGATGCTCGTGAACGAAGGGCCGCTCGACGAGTTCCGGCGGAGCGCCCGCTCGATGCTCGACTGGGTCCTGAAGCGCGACGACGCCTAGTCGTCGCCCATCGCGTCCGGCACCCGGCCCGACAGTAGCTCCCGCACGAGGTCGAACCGTTCTCGGTCGACGACCACGGCGATGCGCGAGCGACCGGTGCCCAGTCGTTGGGCACCCCGCACGAGGTCGCGGTCGCGTGCGAGGGCGAAGCCCCGGGACCCTCGGCCCCCCGCCACCTGGCGATCCCATGCGAGGGCGTACTCGTCCGGCGTCGAGGGGGTCGGGGGCTTGCGCGAGACGGCCCGTTCCTTCACGGTCCGCCGTACGAGCTCGACGTACCCGATGTGTTCCGTGAACAGGCTCGCCGTTCGGTCATCGCTCGGGTCGAGCGCCGCGACGGGGACCCCCCGCCCCTGGGCCCAGGCCAGGAGTTCCACGAAGGTCGGGTTCGGGACGCGCACCTCGCCGAAGCGGCAGAGCCCCCGAACCTCGCTCGTCTCGTTCGTCGTAAGCGGGACCACCGGCTCGGCCTCCGACGTGACGAAGTACTCGTTCAATCCGCGCATCTCGCCCTCGGAGAGCCCAAGGCCCATCGCCTCGGGCGCGTACGACTCGAGCTCCCGGAGGACCGGGGGGACTTCGGCGGCGAGGCCGCGGACCGGGGCGAGGAGCAGGACGTCGCTGACCGAGCGGATCCGCTCGGAGATCACGGCCCTTCCCGCTCGGAGAGGTCCTCAATGAGGTCGTCGCCGTCGCGATGCCGCTTCAGTTCCGCGACGTTGAGGATCGGCAAGCCGGCGATCGAGGGGCGGTGCACGCTGTCGCGGACGATGAACATCGCGTGACCCTCCGAGACCCGCGCCAGTCCGTGGAGGATCTCCGCGCGGTGGAGGGCCGATCGGAGGCTTCCCACCGAGGCGAGCAGTATCTCGGGGGTCCGCGTGAACGCATCGAACGGCGCGCGGACGGTGACGACCACTTCGATCCCCATGCCGTCCAGCTGGTCGAGGACCCCGTCGCGCAGCGCATCTCCCGTGCGGGGGCGCGGCTTGGCGACCCCGCCGCCGTCCTTCGCGGCCCCCGACTCCGCATCCTTCGATGGAGGCGAACGCGCGGCGGGCCGTTCGAAGAGTTCGATCGGGCGGACGATCGGTTCTCCGAGGAACGTCTCGATCCGATCGATGACGCCCACCTCGGCTCCGGCGCCCTCCTCGTACAACTGGATCGCGCGTCGGGAGACTCCGGCGACACCGGCCAGAGTCCCGAGGGACAGACCGCGCGTCTCCCGGAGCAGGCGGAGTCGCTGGCCGTCCACCCGGGCGAACGTTCCCCCCGGGCTGGCGTAGAGGAAGGGCGGCAGCGCCTTGTCCAGGTACTCCTGCAACGTCTCTTGGCTGATGATCGGAACTCCGTAGCGGGTGTACACGACCCCGGGGTCGAGCTCGGAGGCCCCCGACGTCTGCCCGATCACGAGCGCGATGGCCGGGAAAAGCCGACTGAGTTCGAGGAGGCGGGAGGCCTCCCCGGAATCCAGCGCGTCGATGTTCTTGAGGACCTTCACGAGAAGCAGCGTCGAGTCCCGACGGGCCGCGAGGTCGAAGCTCGAGGGCCGGACCCCGTGGGTGTCGGCCACGTAGAAGCCGGCGCGCTGGAGTGTCTGCTGGACCTGTTCGATCCAGCGTTCCCGGGACCTCGGCACCGTCTCCCCCCTCCTATCGAGCTATCTCTTCTATATGAAGGAGGTAGGTGTTTTCTCTCGGAGCGGCGGTCCTGGTTCGCCCGAGGTCTCGGACGCGAAGGGTCATGGTTTGCAGCCGGCTCCGGCACCCATGGAATCCCCGTTGCGGCCGGTCCCGGACGAGCCCGCGCTGCTGCTCGGGGGGCCGGGGGAGGGGGGCGCGCGGACGATCCTGGTCGCCGACCTGCACCTCGGCCTCGGCGGAAGCCCGGACCGACCGGGCGGGCCACCCGAGGGGTCGGCCGAACGGCTCGCCGACCGCCTCGCCCGACTCCTGCGTTCGCAGCGCGCGCAGGCTCTCGTCGTCGCGGGGGACGTGAAGCACCCGATCGTGGGCACGCCCCCGCCGCTGCGGCCCATCCTGTTCAACTTTTTCAGCCGACTCCTTTCGGAGGGGGTCGCGGTCGAGGTCGTGCTGGGAAACCACGACGTCGGACTGGTCCGCCATCTCCCGCGCGAAGTGGTCGTACATTCGGCCCGCGGCGTGGTGCGTGAGGGGGTGGGGATCTTCCACGGACACTGCTGGCCGTCGAACGCCGTGCTCCGGGCTCCCCGACTGGTCGCCGGTCATCTGCATCCGGGGTTCCGGCTCGCCGCGACCGCGGACGACCCGTTGGGGAAACGACCGTGCTGGGTGCGGGTCGAGTTCGAACCGGTCCCTCCCCCTTCGCGACGCCGCCGTCGACACCCCGAACCTCGGGGGAGGGAGATCGTGATCCTCCCACCGTTCAACCCGCTGGCGGGCATCGAGTCGCTCAACCGTCAGCGACCGGCGCGCGGCCGCTCGTTCCTCTTCGGGCGGTTCCTCTCGAGGGGGGTCGCGCGCGCCTACCTGCTCGACGGCACGGACGTCGGGACGATCCCGACTAGGTCACCGCCCGGCCGGCCCGCGCGAGGAGCGGGGCGAGCCCGGACGGCTCGGTAACGGGGGGAGCGCACGACGAGCCGAAACAGACGAGCGCCCGGGCGCCGGAACTCGCGTTCATCGCGGTCAGTTCTTCGGGAAGTGTGAACGGAGGCGGAGGAGTACCGCGGAAGACCCAGAGATTGGGATGCCAGGAGCGGCGCGCGGCCCGCCACAGCGCGTCTGCGGCGGGACCCGTACCCTCGACCACGACGGTGGCCGGCCCGGTGAGCGAAATTCCGGCCGCGAGGGCCGACCCCGACGCGAACAGTCCCGCTCCCCCGATGCGGGCGGTGATCGGCAGAAGGAGCGCGTTCGCCTTCTCGACCCAGCGGTCGTCCTTGATCAGGGACGCGAGGCGAAGGAACGTCGTCACCGCCGAGGCGTTGGCGGAGAGATGGGGGCTGTCCTCGAGCGGGTAGCTCGCTTCCTTCAGGGCGGCGAGCGCGGTCCCGTCGTAGAGGCGGGGCGCGATGTCGCGCAGGAGCCCGTCCTCGCCGCGGAACTCGCGGTCTACGGTCTCGAGCAGGTCGACAGCGGGAGGAACGTACTTCGGCTCGGCCGTGGCTCCGGCGAGCTCCACCAGGCCATACGCGAAGGAGACCTGATCCTCGAGCAGCCCGAACCCCTTGGCCCCGGAGGGGTCGATCCGGTGCGCGATCCCTTCCCCCGGACGGTACGCCTCCCGCAGGAACCGGTCGGCCGCCTTTCGGGCATCGGCGACCACGGCCGAGTCGGCGAGGAAAGCGCCGGCCCTCGCGAACGCCCCGATGAATCGGCCGTTGATGTCCGCGTACAGGGCGCGGTCGACGGTCGGGGTCGGACGCTTCGCTCGGGCCGCACGGAGCTGCGCGACGACCCTTGGCAGCGCAGCGGCGGGGCCGCCCGCGAGCGAGAGGCCCGCCGCGGCCTCCTCTCCCGAAACCATTCGGAACAACACGTTGCGTTCCGGGTCATGGTGCATGCGGCCGTCGGTCCCGAGGCCGAAGAACCGCGTCGCGAAGCGGAGGTCGTCCCCGGCAAGGACCTCCTTGACCTCGCCGCGGGTCCACGTGAAGTAATTCCCGTCATCGCCCGGAGCGTTGTCCGCATCCTGAGTGCTCCCGAACCCGCCGGCCGGGTCCTCGAGAACCTCTCGGACCCAGCCGAAGGTCCCGCGGACGATCTCCTCGAGTCGTTCGTCGTCGAATCTCTGGGCTCCCTCCACGTACGAGGTCAGCAGCGCGGCGTTGTCCACCCCCATCTTCTCGAAGTGGG
>Ga0209274_10000562_pt1 | contig 21585 bp, 17 predicted proteins | sample HubBroMetageREF1_FD_188343 | JGI IMG/M metagenome (GOLD analysis project Ga0209274, IMG submission 188343) | Reference soil microbial communities from the Hubbard Brook experimental Forest, New Hampshire, USA - Hubbard Brook CCASE Soil... | ecosystem: Environmental > Terrestrial > Soil >...
TGGCGGAGCGCGATGCTCAGTCGCGCATTTCCGCCCATTGACACTTTTCCCCTTCACCCTTACCCTACCGCCACTGGCTGCCTGTGCCCCCGCAAGCGCACACGCCGGATGGAGTGCGATGCAACGTGACGAAATTCTGAAGCTGCTCGAACAAGTAGGCGCCATCCGCACGGGACACTTTGAGTTATCCAGCGGACGCCACAGCGCCACCTACATCCAGTGCGCGCTGGTGCTGCAGCATCCGCAACACGCCGAACAACTAGGCCGCGCCCTAGCCGAGCGTTTCAAGGATCACACCGTCGCCTGCGTCGTCTCCCCCGCTCTCGGCGGCCTGATTATCGGCCACGAAGTCGCACGCGCGCTCGGCGTCCGCTCGCTTTTCGTCGAACGTGATCGCTCCGGCCAAATGGCCCTGCGTCGCGGCTTCGAACTGAAGCCAGGAGAACGCGTGCTGGTGATCGAAGATGTCTGGACCACCGGCGGCTCCACCCGCGAAGCCATCGGCGTAGTCGAGCAGGAAGGTGGCTTGGCCGTCGCCGCCGGTGCCATCATCGACCGCAGCGGCGGACGCCTCGAGCTCAACGTAACCGCCCGCGCCCTGCTCGAAATGGATGTCCCCAGCTACGAGCCCGACGATTGCCCCCAATGCCACGCCGGCGGCACGGCCAGCCGCCCCGGCTCCCGGTTTTCACGCAGCCAGCCGTAACTTTTTCGCATCCGCGCAGAAACTGTTCCCTCACGATAGGGTCTAATTCGTCAAGGCCTGCGTAAAATCACAATCAAGGACAATCACGATGAATGCTCGACGCACCGCCGCTTGGATTTGTCACATTTTACTGTTTGCTTTGCTTTTCTGGACTCCCACTGCTTTGCGCGCAGGCAGTAATAACAACCCAGCCTCGAGCTTTCCTCTGAGTGAGGGCACGTACTGGGTTTACCGAGGTCTCGTGCGCTGGACGCATGACCTCAACAAAGTCTCTGAGACTCCGGTTGAGTGGAGGATGGAAGTTCGGAAGCGAGTTAACAGAGGCGATTTATCGGTAGCCGTGGTGAACGGATTTCTTAGAGATTTGGATTGGTCTAACGGAAACCCCACCCGACAGGATTCGCTGATCATTCAATCCGGAGAAGGGAATCTGTACATGGTTGGCTCAGAAAAGATGCCAATCATCCTTAACGGAACCCAAGATTCTCGTGACGCTCCGGAGGGAATGCCAAGAGACGATGATCTCTTTCTCGAGCTGCCATTGAAGAAGGGAAAGAAATTCGGCTGTGATGCCGAAGCCATGCAGCGTCCGGATTCCCGCTATTGTTGGGTCGTGGACACATTACACCAGACCTCTCTTCGCGAAGTGAAGGGAATTTCACACGGAATTCGGACCGCATACACCATCCGCTACGTTACCGGTCCCGACGATATTGGATTTAGCTATGTGTCGGGGGTGGGACTCACAACTTACGAATACCATCATCACGGTACGGTGGCGGATACGGAGCTCAAGCTCGTTGAATTCCATCCCGGAGAAAATCCGTAGTCTCGCAAAGCGCTTTTCTTGGACGATCCCTTTCGCCTTGATCAATGCCCTTATCAGTGTTCATCTGCGTTCATCAGTGGTGCCTTGGACCTGGTTTCACATGCGATAATCTCAGCAGCCACATGCAAACAATAAAACTAACCATCGCCTACGACGGCTCCGGCTTCCACGGCTGGCAACTCCAACCCGGCCTGCCCACGATCCAAGGCGCGCTCCAAGACGCCCTCCGCCAGATAACTCAGGAACCGATCACGATCCAAGGCGCCAGCCGCACTGACGCCGGCGTTCACGCGCAAGGTCAAGTCGCGCATTTCAAAACCCGCTCCACTCTCGACCCGCACGAAATTCAGCGCGGCATGAACGCTCTGCTCCCACCGACCATACGCATTGTCGCCGCGCAAGAAGTCGGCCAGGATTTTCACGCGCGCTGGCTAGCGCAGGGAAAGACGTACCGCTACCGCATCTACCGCGGCGAAGTCCTGCCGCCCTTCGATCACCGCCGTGCCTTCCACTATCCCTGGCCGCTCGACGAAGCCGCCATGTCCGCCGCCGCCCGCGCCTTCGCAGGCCAGCACGATTTCACGTCCTTCGCCGCATCCACCGGCTCGGAAGAAGACGACAAAGACCGCGACATGCAGCGGACCATCCACTCCTCGGAAATCGCGCGTGAACCCGACCGAGACGAAATCGCCTACGTAGTCCGCGGCCGCTCCTTCCTCCGTTACATGGTCCGCAAAATCGTCGGCACCCTAATCGAAGTCGGCAGAGGCCGCCTCGCCCCCACCGACATCCCAGAAATTTTCGCAGCGCGCGACCGTTCCCGCTCCGGCCCCACAGTCCCCCCCGAAGGACTCTACCTCGTAGCCCTCGAATATCCCGACCCCACCGATTCGCTCGCCATGCATGCGGCCCGTCGCCGCGAACGAACCACGTAGCGCCAGCGTCTCGCCGGACTCGGTAGCATCGGCAATCTTGCCTGTGCGTTTTTTGGTGCGTATTTCATTGCCGACGTTTCACGCAATCTGTTTGCGGTCGTCTCGCTGTATTTCAGTTACAATCACGAAATAAATGGCGGTCCCTTCACAGCTCGGTTCACCACCTCTGCGCGCCGCGGCTATCATTGACTCGATCAACCCCGCCACGCAGGAAATAAACGCGCAAATTGCCGTGACCCAGCCCGCCGACCTACCCGCGATTTTCGCCCGCGCCCGCAGCGCGCAAAAAGAATGGTCCGGGCATCCTCTGCGCGAACGCTGCGCCATGCTATGCCGCCTGCGCGATGTAATTTTCGCGCGCCGCGACGAAATCGCGGACGTGATCACGCGCGAAGCAGGGAAGCCGCGCGTCGAAGCGATCTTCGCCGAAGTGCTGCTCGCGCTCGACACGGCCGATTTTCTAGCGCGCCGAGCCCCGCGCTGGCTCCGTCCCGAACGCGTGCCGCACCACAACATCGCCATGAAAGCGAAATCCGGCTGGCTCGAATTCGATCCGCTGGGCGTCGTCGCGATTATCTCGCCGTGGAATTATCCGTTCTCGATTCCCATGGCGCAGGTAATCCCCGCGCTCGCGGCGGGCAACGCGGTGCTGCTCAAACCCTCCGAACTCACACCATGGAGTGGCCAACTGGTCGGCGAACTCGTCGCACAAGAAAAATTTCCGCCGGGCCTGGTGCAAGTGCTGCAAGGCCGCGGCGAGCTAGGCGCGGCGATCATCGAAGCCGGCCCGGACAAAGTTCTCTTCACCGGCAGTGTCTCGACGGGCCAACGTATCGCCGAAGCCTGCGCCAAGAAGTTGATCCCATCGGTCCTGGAGCTCGGCGGCAAGGACGCCATGATCGTCCTCGCCGACGCTGACCTGGAAATCGCCTCCAGCGCCGCCGTCTGGGGCGGCTTCATGAATTGCGGCGAGACCTGCATTTCCGTCGAACGCATTTACGTCGAGCAGCCGGTCGCCGAACGCTTCACCCAACTCTGCGTCGAAAAAACAAAAAAGCTGCGCCTAGGCCCCCCCTCCGATCCCGACGCCGAAATCGGCCCGATGATCCGCATAAGCCAGCTCGAAAAGGTTGAAGTTCAATTGCACGAAGCCATCGCGCGCGGCGCGCAAGTTCTCACCGGCGGCAATCGACGTCCCGATCTCGGTGCAAATTTTCTGCAACCCGCCGTAGTGACGAGCGTGGACCACTCCATGCAGCTAATGCGCGAAGAAACCTTCGGCCCGGTGATCGCCATTTGCGCCGTCGCGAGCGCCGAAGAGGCCGTCGCGCTCGCCAACGATTCGCCCTTCGGCCTGAGCGCCAGCGTCTGGACCGCTGACAATCGCCGCGGCCGCGAAATTGCCTCCCGCGTGCGCGCCGGCTCCGTGATGGTCAACGACGTCGCCAGCTACTACGGCATCACCGAAGCCCCGCACGGCGGCCCCGGCTCGAGCGGTTGGGGTCACACCCATTCCCGTCTTGGACTGCTCGAAATGGTTCGAGTAAAATATATCGATGTGGACCGCATGCCGCGCGTCGCGAAAACGTGGTGGTTCGGTTACACTGCGGAGCTGGCCGCCGCAGCCGGTGCATTGCTCGAGTCGTTATTCGCGCCCAGCTGGCGCGTCCGCATCGCGGCCATGACAAAGAAGCACGGAGCCCGCGGCGTAATCTTTCGCCGCAACAGAATCTGAAGGTGCGTTGAAGCAAGGAAGCAGGGAGGTAAAGGATGGGGAAGAAGTGGAGGAGATAGGGGAAAAGAACGAACGTAGTGCGGTTCGATTTTCTCTGTGTCCTCCGGCTTTCCTCTCTGCTAAATCTTTTGACTTAGTCGTTGCAGTTGCGATGTCAGCCACACAGGAGCGAATCGAATGACTGACGCGACTCCGGAAACGCCAGAACCAGCTGCTCCACCAGCGGCAGCTGCAACGCCAGCAACTCCGCCTGTAGCGAGCCCGGCCGCCGCGGCAACAACTCCGCAAACGACCGCAGCCGCGCCCGAACCAGAAGCCCCCGCAGGCCCGAAGCTCAAACCCAAGAAACCCACCATGCGCGCCTGCGACGAAAAAGACGCCAAAGGCAAGCTCTGCTGCGGCCATCTGAAACGCTGGTACGATTATCCAAAAGAAATCGAAGCGCTAGTAGGCAAGAAAGCTGAAATCTATCGCTGCGAATTTTGCCAGACTATCTACAAGCCGGGCCTCTCGCAGGCCCCGCGCAGCTACACCATTAGGTACTAGGTTCGGCGGACCGCGGTAGTATTCGTCGTCATCCTGAGCGCAGCGAAGGATCTCTGTTCGCTTTGCAGTTCTATCGAGAGTCAAATACAAGCAGCCGCCTCACAAAATGAAACACGAACTCATCCACGACTGGAACACCTACACCGGCGCCGAGATCCCCGCCACCCATCACGTGGCACTCAACGACGAAACCCTCCGCGACGGCCTGCAAAATCCCTCCGTCCGCGATCCCAGCATCGCTGAGAAAATCGAAATCCTGCATCTGATGGAATCGCTCGGAATTGACACCGTAAATATCGGCCTGCCCGGCGCCGGACCGCGTGCCTACGCTGACACCGAAGCGCTCGCGCGCGAAATCGTCACGTCGCGCATGAAAATCCGCCCTAACTGCGCCGCGCGCACCCTGAAGAACGACATCCAGCCCATCATCGAAATTTCCGAAAAAGTAGGCCGCCCCATCGAAGCCGCCACTTTTCTAGGCTCCAGCCCGATCCGCCGCCTGGTCGAAGACTGGACCGTCGATCACCTCCAGCGCACCACCGAAGACGCCGTGAAATTCGCCACCTCGGCGGGCTTGCCGGTAATGTACGTCACCGAAGACACCATTCGCACCGACCCCGCAACGGTGATCACGCTGTACTCGACTGCGATTCGCGCCGGCGCGCGCGCCGTGGTTCTGTGCGACACGGTTGGCCACGCCACTCCGCGCGGCGCCCACAATCTGGTGAACTTCGTAATCGAAGAAGTCGTAAAGCCGTCCGGCGAAGAAATTCGCGTGGATTGGCACGGGCACAACGATCGCGGCCTCGCCATCGCGAATTCTCTGGCAGCAATTGCCGCCGGAGCCGATCAAGTCCACGCCGCCGCGTTGGCTCTGGGCGAACGCGTCGGCAACACCCCAATGGAATTGATGCTCGTCAACCTGCGCCTGCTCGGCTTGATCGAACAGGATCTCTCAAAGCTCAAACAATATTCCGAAGCCGTCTCCAAAGCCACACACACGCCAATCCCGCCGAATTATCCTGTCGTAGGCCGCGACGCATTTCGCACCGCGACCGGGGTGCACGCCGCAGCCATAGTGAAAGCCTACAAAAAGGGCGATCAAGAGCTGGCCAATTCCATTTACAGTGGTGTGCCCTCGCACCTCTTCGGCCTCGAGCAAATTATCGAAATCGGCCCGCTCAGCGGCCGCTCGAACGTCCTCTACTGGCTCGAAAAGCGCAACGTCCCGGCAACCGACGAGTTAGTAGATCGCATCTTCGCAGCCGCAAAGCAAGCCGAGCGCATCATGACCGAAGTAGAAATCCAGACGATCATCGCCTCTGCCGCGGCCCCAGCTAAAACTCGGTAGCTATTGAACGCACCTCGATCGTCGCGTCGCCGTGTACAATGTTCATGTCCGGCGCCGGAATTCGCCGCACGAATCTCGTGAAACTCACACTGATCTGCGGTATCTTTTTAACGATGGCCACACTTTACGCGCGCGCCGCCGGTGACTCGATCGAGAAACTCGCCGACGACCCCGCGTGCGCCCGCGCTCTCGCCTGGATTGACACAAGCTCCGCCTGGCTCACCGACCAGCAGATCCACCTCACCGAAATCCCCGCTCCTGAATTCAAAGAAGCATCGCGCGGCGAATACCTAAAAAAAACGTTCGAAGCCGCGGGCCTGAAAGTTCAGCTCGATAAAACTGGCAACGTAATCGCCGAGCGCCTCGGGACAGACCCGAAGAGCGTGATTTTACTGGCCGCGCACCTGGACACAGTTTTTCCCGCCGGCACCGATGTTCGCGTGAAACGCCACGGCAATCGCCTCACCGCTCCTGGCGTAGCAGACAACGGCGCAGGCCTCGCCGCGTTGGCCGGCCTCGCGCGCGCTCTGTCCGAATCGCGCATCAACACAACGAAAACGATCGTCCTCGCGGGCGATGTCGGCGAAGAAGGCGAAGGTAACCTGCGCGGCATTCGCTCGCTGGTGGAAAGTTACGGCTCGCGCCTCGCCGCGGTTATCGCGGTGGATGGCGCCTCCACCGAACACATCACCACGCAAGGCATCGCCTCACACCGCTTCGAAATCGCCATCACCGGCCCCGGCGGACACAGCTGGTCCGATTTCGGCGCGCCCAATCCCATCACCGCGCTTTCCCGCGGCATCGTGAAATTTTCCGCGCAGCCCGTCCCCGACGATCCGCGCAGCTCCTACAATTTTGGAATGATCGAAGGCGGCACCTCGGTAAATTCCATCCCGTCGCGCGCCGCTGTAAAAGTAGATCTGCGTTCCGAAGACGAAGCCGAAGTGAATAAAATGGAGCGCGCTCTGCGCGATGCCATGCAATCCGGCGCGCGCGAGGAAATGGCCACGGCGCACAACGAAAACGAAACGCTCCGTGTCATCGTCCGTTCGCTCGGTTCGCGCCCCGCCGGCAAATTGCCGGATAACGCTCCTCTGCTGGAAACTCTGCGCAATGTGGATCGGTTCCTGGGCAATCGTTCGCGCATAGAACGCAGTTCCACCGACGCCAACATTCCTCTTTCGCTCAACATCCCGGCTGTCTCGCTCGGCGGCGGCGGAAAAGGCGGCGGCTCGCACACCACCGCCGAGTGGTACGACGCCAGCGGCCGCGAAATGGGCCTGAAGCGCCTGTTCCTTGCAACCGTCGCCCTCGCCGGAGTTCAGCCCTAGAATGTCCCGCCGGTTTCTCCTGACTTTTTTCTTTGGCGTCACAGGCGCTGCGTTGTTGATCGTTGCGCGTGCTGTGAATTCGGTTGCGGACGCTACAGCGAGGCGGAACACCCCCGCCAGCCAGACTTCCACGACGCTTTCTCCCGCGCAAGGTCCCGCCGACCTCGTCCTCACGAACGCGAAGATTGAAACGATGGACGACGCCCACGCATGGGCCGGCGCCCTGGCGATTCGCGGCGAATCCATCGTCGCGGTTTCCTCCATCACCCGGGATACGGAGGACCTGCAAAAAGCTTCCACGGTCGACGCCCCCGACATCAAGCCGTGGCTCGGCGCGAAGACGCGCGTGATCGATCTCCGCGGCGCCTTCGTCATGCCCGGCTTCAACGACGCGCACGTGCACATCGGGCAATCGGCGCTCAACAAACTCGCCATTGATTTCACAGGCGTGCAATCGCTCGCGGAATTTCAGCAGCGCATCCGCGAAAATATCAAAGACCGCGCCCCCGGCGAATGGATCACCGGGTTCGGATGGGACCAAACGCTCTGGCCCGGCCGCCGCGATCCCACGCGCGAAGACCTGGACGCCGTCTCGAGCACACTGCCCATGTTTTTCTCGCGCGTGGACGGCCACGTGGCCATCGCAAATTCACTCGCGCTGAAAATCGCCGGAGTAACGCAGGACACCGCCGATCCCGCACGCGGGCACATCGTTCGCGACCCGCAAACAAGCCAGCCCACCGGCTTGCTGCAGGAAGACGGCGCCAAGAACCTGGTATTTTCCAAAATGGCCGCGCCATCTTCAGCCGAGCGTCGCCGTGGCATCGAGCTGGTGCTCGCCGATGCCGCGCGCAACGGCATCACTTCGCTGCAGGACTGTTCCTATCTGGAAATTAGCCGCGACGTTTCGTTCAGCAAGGAAAATCTCCTGATTTATCAGCAGCTGCGCCGGGAAGGGAAGTTGACCGCGCGCATCACCGAGTGGCTGGATTTCACTTTACCGGTCGCCACTCTGGAAGCGCTACGCAAGGAATGGGGTTCAACCGATCCATGGCTCAAAACCGGCGCGCTAAAAGCGTTTCTCGATGGTTCGCTCGGCTCGCGCACCGCCGCGCTCCTCGCGCCTTACTCTGACGCGCCCGGCACCTCGGGACTTCTGCACCTGGATGCAGCGAAACTCGCGCTCATGGCCATCGCGCGCGATCGCGCCGGATTTCAACTTGCGTTTCACGCGATTGGTGACCGCGCGAATCGCGTCGCGCTCGATACCTTCGCTGCAGTCGTCGCAGCGAACGGCCCGCGCGATCGGCGCGATCGTGTCGAACACGCGCAAATCGTCGCGCCCGAAGACTTCGCCCGCTATGGCAGCCTCGATATCATCGCTTCGATGCAGCCAGCGCATCTGCTCGATGATGAGCGCTGGGCCACCGGCCGCCTCGGCCCCGAACGCTCCCGCGGCGCCTACGCCTGGCGCACCATGGAGCAGAACAACGCCCGTCTCGCGTTTGGCACCGACCATCCTGTCGAGCCGCTCAATCCTCTGCGCGGAATTTACGCCTGCGTCACGCGCGAATTGCCGCAAGGCAGCGCAAGCTGGCAGCCGCAAGAAAGTTTGCCGATCAAGGATTGTCTGCGTGCCTACACCACAGGATCGGCCTACGCCGAATTCGAGGAAAAACGCAAAGGCACGATTGCCCCAGGAATGCTCGCTGATCTGGTGGTTTACGCTGTGGACTTAAATCAAATTCCCGCGCGCGATCTGCTCACAACAAAAGTAAAAATGAGCGTCGCAGGCGGCCGCATCGTCTACCAAGCACCTGACCCCGGCCCACTCCGCTGACGCCACGCCGCGATTTTCAGCGGCCGCCATCTCAATTGCGCTACTTCAGAACTTCCACGCCCTGTATCTCCCCGTCGTACGTCTTCCCCTCCACCGTAACAAACGCAATCTTCACCGCGCGCCCCTTCAACTGCGTGCATGGCTCGAAATTCCCCGCGTCAAACGCCACGTCCTGCTGGAACTGCACCCGCGTCGTATCCCGCGCGTGCAAAATATAAGCTCCGTCCCCCGCATCCAGGTTCAAAGTAAGTTCGCGCCCGTTGCACAAAACCTGCGTCACCTCGCCCTCCGCCGAACCCTTCACCGGCTCAGCATGCGCACCCTCGACGCTCAGCCGCCGCGCGGCTCCAGAATTTCCCGTACTCCCGCTGCCGCCTTCGCCGCTAGCAGCCGTCGCCACCGTCAGCGATTCCACCTCGCCCATCTTTCCATCGCTGCCCACCGGCTGATATTCCACCTTCACGCGTTGGCCCTGAATCGCCGTGCAGGGATTAAAAGGTCCGCTCGGTCGTGTCAGCACTTTTATGTGGTACTGCGCGCCCGGCTTGACACGCAAAGTCAACGTCCCCGCGCCGGTGTCGAGTTCGAATTTCAATCCGTTCATGCAACTCAGCTTCGTCACTACTCCCGCCGCCTCGCGCAAAGTGGCAGCGCCTTCAGCCCCCGCACCGCCGCTAGCCGTCTGCGCAGCAGCAGCTTCTGGCGCCCGTGCCGGCGAATTCGTGCCCGACGCAGGACTCGCTGCTGTACCGGAGGACTCCCGCACCACAGCAGGCTCCGCCGCATCGGAATCGTCTCTCGAGTATTGGCTCACCTGATAGAGGAATGCCAGAAAATGCTCGGCCTCTGCGCGCTCCATGGGATTGGAGGCGTTCACGCGCGCATGCAGCGCAATATTGCGCGCTTCTTTGTAACGGTTCATGCGCGCCAGCACCTGCGCCAGATCAATCTGATAAATTGTGCTCCCCGGCTCGAGCGCCTGAGCCTTTTGCGCCAGCTTCAGCGCCTCCTGCAAATTATCTCCTTGATTGGCCATATACACCGCGAGCACGCCATAGGGCGGCGCAAACTCCGGGCTGACGGCAATCGCCGCGCGCAAGTCTTCCTGCATCTGCCTGTCGTCGCCAACGGTCCCGCCCTGCGTGGAAGTCAAATAGGCGCGCAAGAATCGTGTCAACGCGTTTTTCGGATTCAATTCGATCGCGCGCGTGAAATCGGCCAGCGCCTCCGCGCGCTTGCGGTCTTGATACTCCGCGAAACCGAGGTATTGATAACCGAGCGCCAGTTTCGGGTCGAGCTTCACCGCCTGCTCCAGAATCGGTATGGCGTCCTGCGTCCGTCCGCGCACGGCCGCGAATCCACCGCGATACGCATCCACCTCGGCTCCAGCAAGTTCATGTACCCGCAAGTCGGTGGCGGGTATCTCCGGGGGCGGTGGCGCTTTGATGTAATAGAATGCCGCGTTTCCGATATAGGCGAACAGCGCCGCTTGCAGTTGTTTCAGGTCGCCAAACGCTTGCGCGGCGGCCTGTTCCTCCGTCGCTCCTTTCGTCATCGCATTGATGTAGGTCTGCAGTGTCGCGCGGTGCGCAGCCTTGTCGCCCACCATCAAGTAGTGCGTCAGCGCCCAAGATTCCGCATAGAAAACCGATATTTTATGCTGCTCGTTGTAGTACGGAGAGTTGTGATCCACCTTGAACAAAACGTCCAGCGGCATCAACCCGCCCTGCTTGAGCTCGGCAATCAAATCCGGGTCCGGCCGTCCCATCCCCACTTCGGAATCGCCGATCAGCGTATTGCCGTAAAATTCGGCGAGTCCCTCGGACACCCACACCGGCAAATTCGGATAATAAGGCGCGGTCAACGAGTGAAAGTACTCGTGATAAATCGTGTCGTAGGGATTCGAGCCCGGAGCATCGAGCTGGATCGTCGCAAAGTACTGATTCATGTTTTCCAGGAACATCCCCGCCGGGTGCGCATGACCCTTCACCCAATATTCCGGCAGCAGGGCCTTCATGGAGTCCTCGTCCTTGACGGCCATGATGGTGATCACCGGGCTCTCGTGTCTGCTGGCAAGTTCCAGCTCGCGCCGAAATACTGCGCGAATCTGCTCGAAACGAATCGCCGTTTTGCGCGCCTGCTTTTCCCCCGCATTGCACACCACGATGAAATTCGGGCTGCGTGCCTCAAACCACGTTTCGTGCTTCGCACCGGGCAGGGGACCCGCCAATACGATTGCGAGGCCGAGGAAGGTAAGTACGACTGCGGTTAATGGGCGAGTCATTGGCAGCACCTTCTGTACTACAGCGTGCCGCGTGCGTCAATCAATCTGGGGCACGCTGTTGCGGCACGGTTTCTCGCCTTGTCACCTCCGCACGCAGCGCATAAACTCTTCCGTCCATGCTCAGCAAACATTTCCGCGCCGATCTCGCTCTGGGGTTTACGGCGCTCATCTGGGGCGCCACGTTCGTCGTGGTGAAAGACGCGCTCGCCGACGTTTCCGTCTTCATGTACATCGCCGTGCGTTTCGCGCTGGCCGCGGTGGTGATGGCGATCTTCTTCCGGCGCGCGCTGCGAGGACTGACGGGCAGCTCCATCTGGGCCGGCGCGCAAATCGGCTTTTTCATGTTTGCCGGCTACGCGTTTCAGACCACCGGCCTGAAATTCACTTCGCCCTCGAAGGCCGCATTCATCACCGGCGCCAGCGTCGTGATCGTTCCGCTGCTGCTTGCGGTGTGCAGCAAGCGCCGCGTGAACGCCTGGATCTGGGCCGGAGCTCTGGCCGCGCTGGCCGGTCTGTATTTTCTCACCGTGCCGCCCGAAGGATTTGGCGGCCTGAATCGCGGCGATCCGCTGGTCTTCGGCTGCGCTGTGATGTTCGCCGTGCACATGATTTTCATCAGCCGCTATGTCGCGCATCACTCCGTCGGCGCGCTCGCCGTCGTTCAGGTCGCAACTACGGCGATTCTCGCGACCATTGCGCTGCCGTTGCTCTCGGTCACAAATGTCGAACACCCGCGCTGGGTCTGGAGTGGCACGCTGGTCTTCGCCGTGCTCATCACGGCGCTCGGCTCGACCGCCTTCGGCTTTTCCGCGCAAACCTGGGCGCAGCAATACACCTCGCCCACGCACACGGCGATCTTGATCAGCCTCGAACCAGTTTTCGCCGCGCTCACTTCGTGGTTTCTCGCGCGCGAACATCTCGGCGGCCGCATCCTGCTCGGCGCCGCGCTAATCTTCGCCGGCATTCTGCTCGCCGAACTAAAAGGTCCCGCGCCGATCGCGCCGGAATCTCCTGAGCCCGTTGTCCGCGCCACGGATTAGTCAGAAATGGACGCAGGTTGTCCCTGGCACAGAGCATTCGGATCTTTTGAATGTGAATTGAGCGAGAAGATGCTAATTGTGGCGCGCGGATTGGGGCGAATCGCTATGGTGTTTCACATCGACAGCCTCATACATCGCCGGATGCTTTAGATTGTTCGCTTCGAACGCAGAAATACGCGGCTCATGCACCAAAGTAAGGCCGATATCATCCAAACCCTTCAGCAAACAATCGCGCCGGAACGGATCCACTTCGAATGAGTAGCGCAGTCCCTGGTCGTCCGTCACCACTTGCTGTTCCAGATCAACCGTAACGCGGTAGCCTTCCTTCCTCTCCGTTCGCGCAAAAAGCTCATCAATCTGTTCGTTCGACAAAGTCACCGGCAAAATCCCGTTCTTGAAACAATTGTTGTAAAAAATGTCTGCATAGCTCGGCGCTAGAATCGCGTGAAATCCATAATCCAGAATCGCCCAAGGCGCATGTTCGCGGCTCGAACCGCAGCCGAAATTCGCGCGCGCCAGAATCACCGAAGCACTTTTATAACGCGGCGCGTTCAAAATAAATTCCGGGTTCGGCTTTTCCCCCGGCAAATAGCGCCAATCGTAAAAAAGCACGCGCCCATAACCTTGCCGCGTCTGCAATTTCAAAAATTGTTTCGGCACCATCTGATCGGTATCCACGTTCACGCGATCCAGCGGAGCCACGAGTCCCGTATGCTTGATGAAAGGTTCCATCGTCACTCCGCTCCGTCCACATTATTCCACTTGCGGATGTCCACGAAGTGGCCTTCGATCGCCGCCGCTGCCGCCATCACTGGACTCACCAGGTGCGTGCGCCCGCCCTTGCCTTGGCGCCCCTCGAAATTGCGATTGGAAGTGCTCGCCGAGCGCTCGCCGCTCGGCAGCACGTCATCATTCATCCCGATGCACATGCTGCAACCCGCATCGCGCCATTCAAAACCCGCCGCGACAAAAACTTTATCCAGCCCCTCGGCTTCCGCTTCCGCCTTCACCACGCGCGAACCCGGCACCACCAGCGCCTGCTTCAACGATTTCGCAACGTGTTTGCCCGCGACAACTTTTGCCGCCGCGCGCAAATCCTCCAGCCGCGAATTGGTGCAGGAGCCGATGAACACGCGGTCGAGCGATATGTCCTCGATCGCCGTGCCCGGTTTCAAATCCATATAAACCAGCGCGCGCGTCGCCGCCTCGCGGTCCACGGGATCACTAAAAGAAGCCGGATCCGGCACGCGGTCGGAAACCTGCGTCACCATCCCCGGATTCGTGCCCCAGGTAACCATCGGCGCCAAATCGCGCGCGTAGAGGGTCAACGTGTCGTCGTATTCAGCATCGCGATCGCTCGGCAGCGTCTGCCAGAAATCCACCGCGGCCTGAAATTCCTTTCCACGCGGAACGAACGGCCGCCCCTCCATATAGGCAAACGTGGTTTCGTCCGGCGCCACCATTCCGGCGCGCGCCCCGCCTTCGATGGACATATTGCACATCGTCATGCGGCCTTCCATGGAAAGGCCGCGTACCGCTTCGCCGGTATATTCGAAAACGTATCCGTTGCCGCCGGCAATTCCGATTTTCCCGATTACGGCCAGAATAATATCCTTCGCAGTGACGCCTTGCGGCCGCTTGCCGCTAATTTCCACCTTCATCGTTTTCGATTTGAATTGCGTCAGGCATTGCGTCGCCAGCACGTGCTCGATCTCGCTGGTGCCGATTCCGAAAGCCAGCGCGCCAAACGCGCCGTGCGTCGAAGTGTGGCTGTCGCCGCACACAATCGTCTGCCCGGGCTGCGTGATTCCCAGCTCCGGCCCGATGATGTGCACGATTCCCTGGTTCTTGCTGTTCATGTCGAACAGGTGCACGCCCGTCTCCGCGCAATTGCGCTCCAGCGCTTCGAACTGCCCGCGCGCGTCCGCATCCAGCACCGGCAACAGGCGATTCTTCGTCGAAACGGAGTGGTCCATTACCGCAAACGTCAGCTCCGGCCGACGCACTTTGCGCCCCGCGGCCTTCAGCCCCGCAAACGCCTGCGGCGAAGTGCCCTCGTGAATCAAGTGTCGGTCAATGTAGATCAAGGTAGGCTGCCCCGGCTCTTCCCGCACCACATGGGCATCCCAAATTTTTTCGTAAAGCGTGCGTGCAGCCATTCGTTTGGTGTCCTGCCTGGGGAGCATCGTCCCGGTAATCTGGATGAGAGCCGGCAACAATCGGCCAGCCAGTTCTCATTGTAACAATTCCGTCATCATCCGCCAATCCCAGTGCCGCGTGAATCGTGATTCGTGACTTGTCAATCGTGATTCGCGCTCCGCGAACCGTGGCCCGCGATCTGCGCAACGGAGCATGGGCAATCGTGCCTGCGCCGCGGCGCTTTTTGTTGTTGCGGTTAGAAAATCGTTTCTCTTTATATTTTCATTGGTTTGCCAAATTTCTGAATCCGGGTCTGTTGCGATTCGAGTTGCGCGGGCGGCAATGTTGCAATGCAGTGCGGAAACGCCCGGAATAGTAGCGATTCGAAAATGTTTTCTCGTTTGTTGTGAGCGGGTTAACCCGATATTTAATATTGGGGTAGCGGCTAGAAACGACCGGAGGCAGTGAGGAGTGGCGAGTGATGAGCGGCGCGCCACGGAGCGAGCCGGCGCGGTGGGGCGGGGGAGAGTCTGAGTTTGCGCCAAACCGAGCATGTTGCGTCCTTTGGAGGCTAGAAGACTGCCCCGACTCACGCTAACACATTCTTTGCTTCGGCGCGATTCGTCCAATTACGGAGAGGAACCAGAAGATGAAAGGAAGACACATCTGCGCGGGTGGTCGGAGCACGGCACCACGAGTAGAATTAACTGGCCGAAAGATATCAGATGGCAGCACTTGGCTGTGATGGCGGCCCGAGCAGCGTCGAAACCCCCGACCCATCGCCTGAAGCAAAGGCGCGAAGGGCGGGCATCGGTGGAATCCGATCCCTACGTCGAGGCGGTGTGGAAGCGGCGGCCACCGAAGCTGCTTCAATCCCTCCAGCGTCCGAAGCGGATTGCGTCAAGGAGATCGGCCCCTGCTGCTGCTTTCGCTGCAGCCTCCAGTTCGGTAATCAGAGAGTTTCCTGGAAAGCGATACGCACCCATCACCAGGTTTATTTCCAGGCCGCTTACGCTCTGTCCGATATATTGCGGATCGTCGGGACAGGCACGGGCATTATCGGCGGTGACAGTCTTCTTGAAGCCAACGTATTTGCCATAACAGGCGTAATACCGAGTTGCCATCTCGATGGATTGCTTGTGAGATCCACGATAGCCATAGGCGTCGAACCCAGCGTTCTCCATGAGTTCCGCCATATTGTAGAGGCCTGCCAGGACACCCAATGGATAGCCAAAACCTTGGGATGCGTTATGGTTTCTATAGCGATCCTCGATTTCTCCTGGCGCAACAACCGGCGTCTGGAAGGAATCAGGACTAGTGGACCGATCGGGACCCTTGTTTTTGTAACAGGAAATCGGCTTATCATTTTCGCCATACACGGCATGGTTGAACCATGCCGTCCAGGGAAGCGCCACAGGAATCGAGTGGTCATTACCGTAGAGAACCGCATTGAATTTTCGCCTGTCGTCAAGCAGGCGCGCAATCGCCAGAAGCCCTGCCAGATGGGCACCCGCGTGATTGCTGTAAAGCTCGCACCTTGTATCGGCGGAACGATTCAGCTCCGGCAGCGTAAAGCGGAAATTGGATGCCTCGCGGATCAAGTCAAACATCGCGGCGTGAAAGGCATTAAGCTCGGTTGTTTCTGCGGCGTTGAACGCGGCAATCGACTGCAGCAGATCCTGGGCATGAACGGAATAGATAACACCTCTTGCGATCTGCAGCCCGACATTATTTTCCTCCAGCCGGTTGAAACGCGCCTGACCATCGCAAAACTGCTCGGCCCGGTTCAGAAAATGTCCATTCTGATCGCGAAAGCCGCGACCCGCCCAGGCCAGAAGAATCCGTTTTGCAAGAGCCGTACCTTGATCGGCGGTGGGAGCGCCTGCTGGTGTTTTTGCTCCGGCGTTGATCAAGGCCGCATAGAGCGCCAGCCTCGATGCGACAATCGCTGCACCAGCAGGAGGGGCCAAGCCCGGCTTCACATGCAGTGCCGTAGTCAGTTGGGATTCGGCACGAATTTCGTTCGCGTATCCGCTCGCTGGCTCATACGAAAAAGCGTGCAGATAGATGTCGAGGTCGCAACCCGAATAGACCGCATCCCAATCGACTTTGGCCGCGAGATGAGATTTGACTTGATTAGCGAGCCTGGAGAAATTCTGCGCGGAAAATGAGCGGGGAGCATTGATGCGCGTGACCATGTCGGTCAACTCGGCTGATGTCACGAAGACTCGAGGATGCTGCGCAGAGCTTATATAGGCGCCGGAAAGAGCGGGATAACCGGCTGAATCCTGAGCGAATGTTCCTGGAGTGATCAGCGATGCGCACAACAGGCGCGCCGCCAATATCGCGACTCGTCGCAACCGATTCAGCTTGGATGAAATACTGAGCATCGAAGCACCCTTCAAAAATATTGTCCCGTCAATCCCGCCAGCGCCCGAAACGGATTGGGTCCAGAAGATTTACACCTGCTCCCGCTTTTGCCGCTGCTTCCAGTTCAGTGATCAAAGCATTTCCAGGAAAATGGTACGCGCCCATCACGATGTCCGTCTCCAGGCCATTTACAATCTGTCCAATGTACTCTTGATAGTCGGGGCAGGCTCGAGCGTTCTCGGCGGTCACGGTTTGCTTGAATCCTGGAGTTTTGCCGAAACAAGAGTAGTAGTCGACTGACAACTGAATCGTCTGTCCCCGCACTCCCCGGTAAGCAAAAGCGTCGAATCCGGCATTCTTCAGCATGTCCCCGGTAAGGAGGAAGTCTGCCAAGACACCCGTTGTATAGCCGAAGGCTTGCCCTGGATTTGAGTGTCGGTAACGGTCCTCGACCTCGCCAGCCGCAACGGTTGGGGTCTGGAAAGAGCCCTTGCTTGTGAGGCTGTCAGGGGACGAATTCTTGTAGCACGGAATCGGCTTATCGTTATACCCGTAGGTGGCGTGATTAAAGTATTTTGTCCAGAAAAGGTCCAGCGAAGTAGAGGGGTCGTTACCGTAGAGAACGGCATTCAATTTGCGCCCATCGTCGAGCAGACGCGCGATCGCCAGAAGACCCATCAAATGGGCGTTGAAGTGGTTGCTAAAACGCTCGCACGTCCTAGCAGGAGTGTTTGCTACTTCCGGCAGGTTAAAGGCGAAGTTAGAGGCCTCGCGGATCAGGTCAAACATGGCGGCGTGAAAAGAAGCGAGTTCGCTTGCCTCTTTGGGCCTGAGCACCTCGATCGATTGCAAGAGATCCTGAGCATGGACGGTAAAGATGATGCCTCGTGCGACCTGCAGTCCGACGGCACTTTGCTCAAGGGGAATGAATTTCTGTTCAGCGTCGCAGAATTCCTCAGCCTTGCTTATATAATTTTCCCCCTGATTGCGAAATCCGCGACTGGCCCAGGCCAGAAGAATCCGTTTCGAAAGAGCCGCCGCCTGATCGGCGGTGGGTGCACCCGCTCGTGGCTTCGCCCCGGCTTTCAGCAACGCCGCATAAAGCGCCAGCCTGGCTGAGACAATCGCTGCGCCCGCCGGAGGGGTTAAACCCGGCTTTACATTCAGGGCCGCGCTCAACTGGGATGCGCTACGCATTTGTGCGGCATATCCGCCCGCCGGCTCATACGAAAAAGCGTGCAGATAGATGTCGAGGTCGCAACCCGAATAGACCGCATCCCAATCGACATTGGCCGCGAGATGGGATTGGACTTGGTTAGCGAGCCTGGAGAAGCTCTGCGCGGAAAATGAGCCGGGAGCGATAATGCGCGAGACCACGTCGTTGATATCGGCTGGCGTTATGAAGACTCTGGGATGCTGCGGGGAGCTTCTGTAGGCACCGGAAAGAGTGGGGTAAGCCCCTGAATCCTGCGCGACTGATTCTTGTAGGAGCAGGAACGCGCACAACAAGGCAGTAGCGAATGCCGTGGCCAGGCGCTTAAAATTTGATGAAACACCGTGCATCGAACCCTCCCGCGACAATTGAGGAAACTCAACCAGTATGCCTCCCACGGCAACGACGCACCAATGCGATGACGGATTGACCGGCGATTTGGCACAGCGCCATTCGCGAGCAGGCTTCTGGATCACGGTCGTTCCGCTTAGCGGTTCCGATCAAGCTAAAGGCCGCAGCTGCGCGCTCGCCTCCGGTGTCCCACCCTGCCAATCAGTAACCGTTTGCGACCAAGAGCAACAGCTCGCCGAGCGCGCTCTGCGGAATTATTGTCGATCTTCCAACGACGATCATCGCAACCGTACGTCGCGCTTCCCAAAGTCGCAGCGCATAGCGAATCGCCGCCGACGTGTCCGACTTGCGGGAGAGCCTCAGGAGGCGTGGTTCGCGAACCGCCCGCGCCCGGCGAAATAGCCGCGAGGATGCAGTCCCGCCAGGCGGACAATTCTGAAGCGATCTCTTTCCAAAACTCGCGCCCAGAATGCATCACCCACACGCAAACACCTCTTCTTCGTTAACTTGGCTTTTGGCGCACCCGCATATGTGCAGCACGTGCCCAGCAACGATTCGCTGCTTGAACAGACCTTCTCGCACGATCGCACTGTGGAACGCCTTGGCGGCGGTGGGATGGGCGTGGTTTACCAGGCCGCGGACGTTCGGCTGCATCGTTGCGTCGCGCGGAAATTCCTGCCGGAAAATGGCCACAAAGGTGTGGGAGCAACCGCTAGCAGGCGGCCCGCCTCGCCCCCTGACCGACTTCACCTGCGACCACATGATCGTGTTCGCGTGGTCCCGCGATGGCAAGCAGTTGCTGCTGGCCAAAGGCGACGAGACGAGCGACGTCCTGCTTGTCAGCAACTTCGGCTGATCGCCGTAAAGTCTTCCTGAGAGAACGCAGCATTTTTCGGAATGCGTGCCCGCGTAAAGCTATTCGATGCGGCGCACAACCGGTGCATCCTTGCCTCCCGGAGTTCGTGCGCCGTGCTCTTGCAGAATCGCGGCGGCGCGATGGGCGGCTGGTTCTGCTGTGACTCGCACGATCACGACCGCGCCACCCTGTTTGACATGACTTGCGTAAAATTCCTGCTCGCCGATGTAATCAGGCTGTAGGCCGGATTCATCGCGCACTTCGCGCTTTTCCAGCGCACCGCCCTTGCCGAATAAACGCGCCATCCAGCCGTGATGCGCTTCGCCGGACTTCGTGGTTGGCTCGCCCGGAGTATTTGCCGTGCGCGCGTCCTCGTCAATCTCGCTGATCACTTCCACTTGACTGGCCGTGATGCCCGCATCCTCCAAATCCTCGACCGCAGCTTCCGCCTCGCTGTAGCCCTTCAGAATTCCGACGATCGCGTATCTCATGATTTGAGCCTCCAAAAAATATGAATCGCTCATCAACTTTATGTTCGGCACAAACGAACGTGCACATTTGTTGCGACGCGTTATTTTTCCTTCACGGCCAGCGATTTCGAGAGCAGCCACGGAAATAACTGCGGATCGTCGTACGCCTTGTCCCAGGAAGCATGCCGCACGCCGGGAAATTCTGTGTAGTGAACATCGGCGCCAATCTGCTTCATGGCCGCGTACATCCGCTGCGATTCCGTCACCGGCACAATGTCGTCATCCGCGCCGTGAAAAATCCAAACGGGAGTATTGCCTACCTTCGCGGCTGCGTCAGCGTAGCTTTTGGGGTCGTCCGCCGGCGTCCATTTGGCAAGCGCGGGATTCGCTTTCAGCGCGCCCGCAGATGGACGGATGCCGCCGCAGATCACGATCAGCGCGGCGAACCGGCCCGGATATTTTTCCGCCAGGTACCACGTTCCGTATCCGCCCATCGAAAGTCCGGTCAAGTACGTGCGCTGGACGTCGCCGTGAAATTCCTTGATCGCCGCATCGAGCGAAGCGATCGCCAGATCGTCCATCGGCGGCTGTAGCCACCAGACATTCGGCCGGCACTGCGGCATGACCACGATCGCCGGAATAACGCTGCGGTTGCTGCGAATCGCAGTGCCGATGCCGACGTCGGTTTCTTGCAGGCCGTCCTCACCACGTTCGCCCGCCCCGTGCAGGAACAATATTACCGGCCACTTCTCGCGGGGCGTCCAGGTGTCCGGAACGAAGACCTGGTATTTATAAGTCGCGCCTTGCACCGTGATGCTGCGGTCGAGAAATCCAGTTTCGTGATTTTTTGCGTGAGCCGGAATTGCGATTAGGAAATAGAAAACCAGAAGCGCCAACAGCCGTCGCGATGCAACAAGCACGAGTCCCTCCGAACTCCAAACTTTAGCACGAGTGTTCGGCAATCGCCCGAGCGGATCATCGCTCTCCAGAGCAGCCCAGCGTCCGGGTCGCGCGCGGCGCATCGTCGCAATCATCCGTCTCTGTTAAGCTGCCAGAGTCATGCATTCCGAGCAGCCAGCAACCGCCGCGAACGGCGCCCCGTCTAACGCAGTGATGGGACGCCGCCTGGAACTCGACGCCGCGCGCGGGCTGATGCTCGTGTGGATCACGCTGACGCATTTACCCACGGCCGCGAGCGCCTACGTCAATCAGCCCTTCGGCTTTGTCTCCGCCGCTGAAGGATTTATTTTCCTCTCTGCTCTTTTCACCGGAAGGATTTATTTCCGTCTCGCCGAGCACGATGGCTACAACGCCATGACCCTGAGGCTCTGGTCGCGCACGTGGCGGCTTTATTGTTACCACGCGCTTCTGCTGGCTTTCGCGTTTCTGGTTGCGGTGCCGATCGCGTCGCGCGGCAATCGCCCCGGTCTGCACAATCTTTTGGACTTTTACTTCATGGCTGGTCCCAAACGGTCGGTCATCGAAGCGTTCCTGCTGATCTATCGCCCGCCGCTGCTGGATATTTTGCCGATGTACATCATCTTTCTGATATTCACGTCCGGGGCGTTGCTGCTCGCGCGCAGAATCGG
>Ga0209274_10000563_pt1 | contig 21561 bp, 21 predicted proteins | sample HubBroMetageREF1_FD_188343 | JGI IMG/M metagenome (GOLD analysis project Ga0209274, IMG submission 188343) | Reference soil microbial communities from the Hubbard Brook experimental Forest, New Hampshire, USA - Hubbard Brook CCASE Soil... | ecosystem: Environmental > Terrestrial > Soil >...
AGCGTGTTGCCGGAGGCATCATAGCTCAGTCCAGTAAGCTGGTTGTTGCCACCGGCTGTGGCGGAGGAAGTGTACTCCGAACAGCCGCTGTAGCCCGACGATCCCGCCTGCGCATTGAGATTGCCCCCAGGCGTCCGGCCCCGCCCAAGCGGAACCTGTACGGCGCACTCTTTGAGTTGGGAGCAGGTTGGCTGGGCCAAGGACCAGCACAAGCGCGCGATTGAACGCGCCAATGCGAAGGCGAAGAAGGACGGCGAAAAGGAAATCAAGTTTTTCCAGCCTTACGTTCTCAGGCATACTGCCCTTACTCAATTAGCAGAGGCAGGCTGTGACGTGTTTACTCTAGCCCGAATCGCGGGACACTCTTCAATCACGATCACGCAGCGCTACGTTCACCCCCAGGCTGACGCGATTGAGAGAGCCTTCCAGGAGACAGCGCAGGCGGCACTACCAGCAGCGGAGAAGTAGGCACAGAAAAACTTTAGGTGGGCACAAAATTGGGCACAGTAGAAAAAGGGCCGATTCGAGATCGGCCCTAAACGATTGGTGCGAAAGGGGGGACTCGAACCCCCACGGTTTTACCCGCCAGATCCTAAGTCTGGTGCGTCTGCCAATTCCGCCACTCTCGCACTATCCACTCCGGCCATCATAAGTCTAGATGCGAGCCGGTGCCGGTTGCAACGTCGGCGCTGCAGGCTGGGATTTCTTTCCCCGCCACCAACTCGGAAACAGCGGCGGAATGTACTCAGAGAATGCCCGCACCAGGAAAGGATCGGCGACCATCCATGAGCCGGGCGCTTCGCGATTTTTCCGGTTCCAGTGCTCGCGCTCGTTGTACGAATCAGATATCGGAAGTGCCATGCGCTGTGATTCTAATCCCAGCCCGCTCAGCGTGCAGGCAGCCTGCATGATAAGAAATGTTTGCGTTTCGCGGCAATCTCTGTAATGCTCGCAGCGGAGAAAACGAGCCGTGTGCTTTTCAGCAACAGCGAACTTTGTGGGCAGCGGCGTTCTGGGCGCCGTCGGCATCGTCACCTTGACTAAGGTGAAGCACAGGCGCGAACTGCTTTTTGCGGCGCTGCCCGTGCTCTTTGCCATTCATCAGTTCATCGAGGGATTCGTCTGGCTGGGGTTGGATGGGATTCTTTCGCCCGTGGTGGCGCACGACATGGGCGCGGCGTTCATGCTTTATGCGCAGGGGCTCCTCCCTTTTTTGTTGCCGCTCAGCGTGCTGCTGTTTGAGCCAACCGCGAAGAGCCGTAGGCGTATGTTTCCATTCCTCGTGCTCGGCGGCGGGACAACGCTCTACATTTTATGGGCGCTGACGGCGTACCCATTGGAGCTGTATGTCAGGGGAAACAGCATCGTGTACATCAATCAGGCGACTAACAATTTGACGGTTGCGGTGCTCTATGTGATTGCAACTTGTGGTTCGCTGTTTTTCTCGAAGATCAAGATGATGGTCGTCTTCGGCGCGGCCAACCTGGCGATTCTGCTGGTTGTTATGGAGTTTAAGCGGTACGCGTTCACTTCGCTGTGGTGTGCGTACGCGGCAATCGCTAGTCTGATCATCCTCGCCTATTTCTGGACAAGCAGCGAAGAGCGGCCATTCGTCTACGCGTAGCCGCGGGCAATTGGCAGCTCCATAGAAAATAGCTTGTGATACCCTGCCCGGAAATGAGGTGCGACCATGCTCACTTATATTCCGGCTAAGTTAGCGCTTCTCGCCATCGTTCTTTTTTGCGTGGCAACTCTGCTCGCGCAGCAGACCGGCCCATTGCCCACGCCTAGGGAAGGTGACTACGTTTCCCACGATTTTCACTTCACATCGGGCGAAACGCTGCCTGAGTTGCGCATGCACTATGCGACCTTTGGGACTCCCGTGCGCGATTCGAATGGCAGGGTCACGAACGCGATTCTGCTTTTGCATGGCACCAGCGGTTCCGGCAAACAATTTCTGGTTCCGCAGTTTGCGGGCGTGCTGTTTGGTCCCGGAGAGCCGCTTGATGTCACGCGTTATTACGTCATTCTTCCGGATAATATCGGTCACGGAAAATCGAGCAAGCCGAGCGACGGCATGCACGCTCATTTCCCGCAATACGACTATGACGATATGGTGCGGTCGCAGCACGAGATGCTGGAAAAAGGACTGGCCGTAAACCATCTGCGCCTGATTCTGGGGACTTCCATGGGCTGCATGCATGCGTGGGTTTGGGGCGAAAGCTATCCTGATTTTATGGACGCACTCATGCCGCTGGCCTGTCAACCGGTGCCGATCGCGGGACGGAATCGGATCTGGCGCAGGATGGTGATGGACGCCATTCGCGACGATGCCGATTGGAAGAATGGCGATTACGCCGCCGAGCCGCACGCGGCGCTGGTCACCGCGGCGGATATGTTCTATGTTGCCACTGGCGCACCTCTACAGATGCAGAAGAACCTTCCTACGCGCGCGGCGGCCGACGCGGCGGCTGAGGACTACGCGAAGGTGTTCGCTGCCGAGCACGATGCCAACGACCTGTTTTATGCGTTGAATGCCTCGCGGAACTATGACCCCTCGGCACAGCTCGGAACCATCAAAGTTCCGGTGATGTTCGTGAATTCAGCCGACGACTTCATCAATCCTCCAGAACTCGGAATTGCGGAGCGTGAGATCAAACGAGTGCAGAAAGGCCGACTCGTGCTGATCCCGATCTCCGAACAAACCCATGGCCACGGCACTCATACCTGGGCCGCCGTGTGGCAGCAGTATTTGAAAGAGTTGCTGGACGCTTCGCAACATTGAAGGCGCTGACGCGGCGGCGAGGAAGTAGTTGGAGAGCTTATTCTCGCGGTGCTTCTTGTTTGCTAGCTTCTGTTTGACGATTGGACGCGTGTTTCGGTTATCGACTACCGAGGATTTATAATAGAGGATTCGGTAGCGCTCCTGAGCCTGTCTGTGACGCTGGTGATGGCGTTTCAGGCCAGGTCTACCTTCTTAGGGGAAGATGTCGACAGATAGCATTGTGGTTCGCGGGGCCCGGGTTCACAACCTCAAAAACATTGATTTTGAGATTGAGCACAACACTCTGACTGTGGTAACCGGCGTCTCTGGTTCGGGCAAGTCGTCGCTCGCCTTCGACACGATTTATGCCGAGGGACAGCGGCGTTACGTTGAATCGCTCTCCGCATATGCCCGGCAGTTTCTGGAACGCATTGAGAAGCCCGACGTCGATGTGATCGATGGAATCGCGCCCGCGGTTGCCATCAAGCAGAAGAACTCGACGCGTAATCCGCGGTCGACCGTGGCTACTGCGACCGAGATTTTTGATTACCTGCGCCTGCTCTTCGCTCGCGTCGGACGCACTTACTGTCTGCTCTGCGGGCAGGAAGTCAAAAAAGATACGGTGGACGAAGTGGTTGAGCGTTTGCTGGCTTTCGGTGAGGGCACTCGGCTGAATGTGTACTTTCCGATTCAGACGCAGGCGCCTGCGGCGGAAGAGAAAAGCGCCAGGAAATCTCGCGGAAAGAAAAAGGTGGATGAGTCTTATCTGCCTTCCGACGCGATTAAGGCGCGCCTCTTCGATCTGCGCAAACGCGGCTTTAACCGGCTGTTTCAGAATGGCCAGGTATTTGAGTTCTCGACGCCGGAGTCGCTGCTTGACGTTAATTTTGCGGAACCGGTGTTTGGTCTGGTGGATCGGCTGGTTGTCTCCGCCGATCAGCGCTCCCGCATCGTCGATGCGGTCGAGATTGGGTATCGCGAAGCCGGCGAAGTGATTTTTGAAACCGCTCCCCGAAATGTGAATGGTGATGGCGACAGCCAAACTCCTGAGCGGCTGCGTTTTTCCCAGCGTTTCGAATGCAAGAGCGACGGCAGCCGCTACGACGAACCCGAGCCGCGGTTGTTTTCATTCAACAATCCCTATGGCGCCTGTCCGCGTTGCCAGGGCTTCGGCAACACCATCGATTTCGATCTCGACCTCGTTATCCCCGATAAAGGCAAGACTCTGAACGAAGGCGCGATCGAGCCCTGGACCAAGCCCAAGTACCGGCCGCTTTTTACCGAGTTCAAACGCTTCGCGCGCCAGATTGAAATTCCGCTGGACGTGCCCTGGTACGACCTCGACGCCGAGCAGCAGCGCATCATCGTCGAGGGAGGTCGCGGGTTCGCCGGAATCCGTGGCTTCTTTCAGCATCTCGAGCGCAAAAAATACAAGCTGCATGTGCGCGTTTTTCTGAGCCGTTATCGCGGATACTCGTTGTGCTCCGCTTGCGGAGGAACTCGTCTGCGGGCAGAGGCGCGCCAGGTAAAGATCGATGGCAAGAACATCTGCCAGGTTTGTAGTATGACGGTTGAAGAGGCAGCCCGGTTCTTTGGTCAGCTGAAGCTCTCGACTGAACAAGCCGCGATTGCGGACAAGTTGCTGATCGAACTGCGGGAGCGCTTGCGTTTCCTCAACGAAGTCGGGTTGGAATACCTGACGCTCGACCGTCTCGCCTCTACGCTGTCGGGTGGCGAGGCGCAGCGCATTCAACTCGCGACTTCTCTTGGTTCGCGGCTGGTCGGCACGCTTTATGTGCTGGATGAGCCGTCCATCGGCCTGCACAGCCGCGACACACACAGGCTTATCAAGATCCTGCATGACCTGCGCGATCTGGGAAACACCATCCTCGTGGTCGAGCACGATCCCGACATCATGCGCGCCGCCGACCGCATTCTCGATCTCGGCCCGGGCGCGGGAGAAAATGGCGGAAAAGTCGTAGGGGACGGCACCTACAACGAAATCGTCAAGATGCCGCACTCGCTCACCGGCCGTTATCTGGCCGACGAACTTCATATCCAAATTCCAGCAAAACGGCGCCAACCGGGGTCGCATAAGCTTCGCATCACCGGCGCGCGTGCGCACAACCTCAAGCACATTGATCTTGAAATCCCGCTCGGCATGTTGGTGGCGATTACAGGCGTCTCCGGCTCGGGAAAATCTTCCTTGCTGCATGACGTTCTCTATCAGGCGCTGGCGACGGCCAAGCGACAGACTAATGCCAGCTCTTCCGGCGCCGTTTTGTGGGACAGCATCGAAGGCGATGAGTTTCTCGACGAGGTCATTCTTGTCGATCAATCGCCCATCGGCCGCACTCCGCGCTCGAATCCGGTTACCTATATCAAGGCTTTCGACATCATCCGCGAACTATTTGCTTCGCTCCCGGAAGCGAAGAAGCGCGGCTTCCCTGCCGGACATTTTTCTTTTAATGTGCCCGGCGGCCGCTGCGAAAATTGTCAGGGTGACGGCACCGTAACGGTCGAAATGCAGTTTCTGGCCGACGTGGAACTGATCTGCGACGAATGCAAGGGCACGCGTTACAAGCCGCAGGTTCTTGAAATCCACTACAAAGGCAAGAACATTCACGAGGTTTTGAACTTGACTATTCGTGAAGCTCTCAAATTTTTTGCCGATGTTCCGCGGCTTACGGAAAAATTGCGCGTGCTCGACGAAGTGGGCCTCGGTTACCTGCGGCTCGGCCAATCGGCGACCACGCTTTCTGGCGGCGAGGCGCAGCGCATGAAGCTGGCTGCGCACCTTCAGCCGGGAACGCGCCAGGTCAGCCGAGCTTTTGAAGGCCGCTCCGCTGAAGGCGGAGACACGCCCAAACGCAAGCGCCGCATGCTTTACATTTTCGATGAGCCTACCACCGGCCTGCATTTTGACGATGTCAGCAAACTGCTTTCCGCTTTTCGCCGTCTAATTGATGCGGGAGGCTCCATCGTCGTGATTGAGCACAATCTTGAAGTCATCAAAACGGCCGACTGGGTCATCGACCTCGGTCCGGAGGGCGGCGATCGCGGTGGGAACCTGGTTGGCTCGGGCCCGCCCGAAGCGATTGCGGATTTGAAAAACTCTTACACTGGACACTATCTGAAGCGGGTTTTGAACGGAAATGGCGTACGCCATGATGACCGGTAGAATACTCGTGGAGCGCCGCGTGCCCCCGCCCGGCACCCTGCGGACAGCCCGCGCATGAATCACCCGGCGACCAAAGCGATTCTGCTCATCTTCTTAACGGTCGGCTTCTTAACGATCGGCGCTGTCGCGCAAACCCACACTACTGTCCGCCATTACAAAGAGCTGGTCGATGACACTCCTCCCGAAATCGCACAGGCCGAAGATACCATCCAGAAAGGCGATTTCGCGGGCGCGGAAACGCTGCTGAAAAAAGCGCTCGACAAAGATCCCAACAATTCCCAGGCATGGTTCTACCAGGCATGGTTCGATCTCGGATTCGTGCTGAACCATCTCGGCCGCACCGACGAATCCATTGCCGCGTATCGCAAGTCGGTTGCCGCCAAGCCCGACGTTTTTGAATCCAACCTCAACCTGGGTCTGATGCTGGCGCGTGCCAATAATCCCGAGGCCGAGCAGTTTCTAGGCGCGGCTACAACGCTCAAGCCCGCGGGTCATTCTGCAGACGATCATGTCGAAGAAGGTCAGGCTCGCGCCTGGCTCGCGCTCGCACATCTGCTCGAAGCCAAAAAGCCGGACGATGCGCTCCAGGCTTATCGCAAGGCCTCTGAGCTTACGCCGAAAGATCCCGAACCGCATCTTTCCGCCGGACTCCTGCACGAGCGGCAAAAAGAATTCGCGGATGCCGAAGCGGAATATAAACAGGCGCTGTCGCTTGATCCGCGCAATACTGATCCACACAATACTGATGCGCACTCCACCGAAGCTGCCATTGGTCTCACTAACATCTACATGAAGTCCAACCGCCTCGCCGACGCCGAGCCTCTGCTGCGCCGGTTGGCGGCGGAGCGTCCCAACGACGCCGGCATACATCTGCAGCTGGGACGCGTACTCGAGGCGGAAGCCAAGAAGGACGACGCTATTGTGGAACTTCAGACGGCGCTGAAGCTCGCGCCGGCGGACGCCGATGCGCAGCGCGAAATCGCCGACCTTTATGCCAGTGCCGGGAAAAACGGTCTCGCGGAAAACGCATATCGTGCTTTGGTCGCCGCCCAGCCGAATGACCCCGAATTGCACCGCGGTCTGGGGAACGCTTTGCTGCTGCAGAAGAAATTTCCGGAGGCGCAACAGGAGTTTCTGACGGCGGTCCGGCTGAAGCGCGATTGGCCCGATATCTACGTCGATCTGGCTTTTGCCGCCAATGAGAACAAGAACTACGAGCTTACAATCAGAGCCCTCAATGGGCGCACGCTGTTAAATGCGGACTTGCCTGCCGTCTGTTTTTTTCTTCGCGCCACCGCTTATGACCACTTGCATGACTACAAACAGGCCGCGGTCGATTATCATCATTTTCTGGATGTCGCTAAAGGGAAGTATCCTGATCAGGAGTGGCAGGCCACCCACCGCCTGATCGCCATTGAACCGAAGAAGCGTTGACTGCCATGTGCCGCGCTGCCTTTTATATGCTTCTCGTTGCCGCTGTTCTTGCTCTCGCGTCCGCTTACGTCGCGGCCAAGGAGGAAACCGTAGACGAGATGAAGGCGCGCTTCGAAACCGCGCATCTCGAAGACCGCGCCGAGCTTGGCATCCAGATCGCACAGCGTCAGCTGCGCATTGCCGACAAGCTCTACATCGATGGCAAGACTGACGAGGCTCGCGCCGCTGTCAACGACATTGTTGTGTACTCCGAGAAAGCTCGCGACGCCGCCAGCGAAACCAACAAGCACCTCAAGAATGTCGAGATCGATGTCCGCAAAATGGCGGAGAAGCTGCGTGACATCAAGCGCACCCTGGCCTTTGACGACCAGCCTCCGGTGGAGCAAGCTATCCACCGCCTGGAAGACATCCGCACCACGCTGCTCAAGGAAATGTTCGCCAAGGATAAGAAAAAGGACAATCAGAAGGAGAAACAATGAAGCCCGGCGTCTCCTGGCATTGGCACTGGCGCACCGCCCTCGGCCTGGCGCTTGCGCTCTGCTTGCCAGTCAGCTCGCGGTTTTGCTCGCAACTTTTTACGCAACTCCGGGCGCAGCAGCGCCGCGACCCGCTTAATCCGCTGGAGATCGACCAGCTGCGTGACGCCATGCTTTATCCTGACGAACGCTTAAAGCTTTACGTGCAGTTTTCCCGCGATCGCATGACAAAGCTTGAACAAATGCGCAGCAATCCCAAGACGACCGAGCGCGCCCGCCAGACCCATGACATGCTGGAAGACTTCCTCGCCGTATACGACGAACTCAACGACAACATCGACATGTACGTTGGCCGCAAGGACGACATTCGCAAACCGCTCAAGCTCATCATCGAAGCCGATACCGAATTCCAGTCCAAGCTGCGCGCCCTCAAGAACTCCCCGAACGCCAATGTTGCCGAGGTCAGCCAGTACGAATTTCTGTTGACCGACGCGCTCGATACTGTCGACTCCAGCGCCGACGACCACCGCAAGACCGTCGCCGAAGTCGAGGAATACATGAAGCGGAAAAAGAAGAAATAATGCAGCACTCAGCATTCAGCACTCAGCGCTCGGAAAGTCATCGAAGTTGCTGATTGATGACTGCTGAGTGCTGACGGCTCCTCCGTGCTACTCTTCCCTCAACGTGTCTCCGAATCTCACCGAAATCTTTCACGAAGCTTATCGCGAACTGCGCCCGCACACGGCCGCGCCGCCGATGCACATTCGTTTTTATCCGTTCGTCTCCATCAACAACACTATCCGCATGCGCCAGGGAGAGCTCTACATTCGTCTTTCAGACCTGCTTGAAGGCGCTCCCGAAGCCGCGCTGCACTCGATCGCTCACATCCTGCTGGCCAAGCTCTATCGCAAGCCGGTCGATCGCAGCCACAGCGCCCGTTATCGCCGCTATGTCGCCAGTCACGACGTTGCTGCCAAGGCGCGGCTCGTCCGCCAGATGCGCGGACGGAAGCACATCCACTCCGCCCGTGGCCACCACTACCATCTGGAGGAAATCTTCGAAGACCTCAACCGCCGCTTCTTCCACGGACTTCTGGGACGCCCGCAACTCACCTGGAGCCAGAACCAAGCCCGCAGCAGCCTCGGCCACTACGATCCCGCGCATAACACAATCGTGATCAGCCGCGTCTTCGACCATCCGCGCGTGCCGCGCTACGCGGTCGAATACATTCTGTTTCACGAGATGCTGCATTTGAAACACCCGGTCAAACTGCGCGGAAGCAGGAGGTGCGTGCACTCGCAAGAATTTCACGCTGAAGAGAAAATGTTTCCGGAACTGGATCAGGCGCGGAAGTTTTTGCGCATGGTCTAACAGCGTCAAACCCCATTCAATGCTCCCTTTTCCCCACGTGATGCAAATCAGAGCCGTCCGTGATGCGCTTCGTTGACCGTTCCCCACCCGAAACCGTATCCTATTGATATTGAAATTGAATTTCATTTTCAATTAGAGGGCGGCACTTTCTCCCATGCTTCAGGCGTTCATCATTACGCTCCGCGAAGGCGTCGAGGCGGCGCTTATCGTCGGCATCACCCTCGCCTATCTTGCCAAGATCGGACGCAACGATCTGCGCAAGTCCGTCTACGCCGCCCTGGGCGCAGCTTTTGTGGGATCGATCGGCGGGGCTGTCCTGCTCTCCCGCCTCAAGCTGAACGAAGATATCTTTGAAGGCTGGGTCATGCTGGTCGCCGCCGTCTTCGTCGTCACCATGATCGTCTTCATGATGAAGACCGGCCGCAAGCTCAAAGGCCAAATCGAAGGCAAAGTGGGCCTGTTCGCCCGCGGCGACGCCTCAATCGCCCTCTTCATCTTCATCTTTCTCATGGTGCTGCGCGAAGGTGCTGAAACCGTTCTCATCCTCTCGGCCGTAACGCTCAACTCTAGCGAGCTGACCAGCTTTATCGGCACCGTCATGGGAATTGTCGTCGCTATCCTGTTTGGCGTGATGTTCGTCAAGGGTAGCGTCAAGATCAATCTGCAGAAATTTTTTAGGGTCACCACCGCAATTCTTTTTTTGGTCGCCGGGCAACTCGTGATTTCCGGCCTGCACGAACTCTCCGAGAACGGGGTGCTTCCCTCTTCTCGTCAGGAAATGGCCATCATCGGCCCCATCGTGCGCAACGACTTTTTCTTCTTCGTCACCATCCTCGTGTTGGCCGCGCTGATGGTGCTGTTTGAAATGAAGAGCCGCCAACCGGTCGAACTGCCGCCCACTGGCGCAGCCCGCCGCAAGGCGCTCTGGACAGCCCGCCGCGAACGCCTCTGGATGGCCTCGGTTTACGTCTTTTCGTTTATCTTCATCGTGATGATCACCGCCAGCTTTGTCTACGAGAAGAGTGCCAGCGCGCTTTCGCCGGCCGCCGAAGTCACCTTCGTTGACGGCAAAGTTTCCATCCCGCTGAAACAGGTTTACGACGGCGAACTGCACCGCTTTGAAGCTCAGGAAGGCGGAGTCGAAGTCCGTTTCTGGCTTTATCAGAAGCCCGATGGAAAAATCGCCACCCTCTTCGACGCCTGCGAAATCTGCGGTCCAGTCGGCTTCTACAAGAACAAACAGGGAGTGATCTGCAAGAACTGCGCCGCCCAAATGAACCCGCAATCGCTCGGCATGCCCGGCGGTTGCAATCCGGTCCCGCTGAAGGCGCAGGTCACCGACGACGCGGTCATCGTCTCCGAAGCTGACATTGCGGCTGGCAGACACTACTTCGAGCAGAAATAATAATGTTCCCCCGCCTCGTCTACGAATCGTTTCGCCACCAGACGCGCCGCAAGCTTCTGGCGGGCATTGCGATTGCGATGGGCGTGGCGGTTGCTACCGCGATGATCGCTGTGGCCACCGACATCGGCGATAAAATCAACCGCGAGCTGCGCAGCTACGGCGCCAATCTGGTCGTCACTCCGCAGGAAGACACGCTCGACGTGGAAGTCGGCGGCGTGAATCTCAAGCCCCCCAGCGACGGTGCGTTCCTCAACGAAGCGGACCTCCCGAAAATTCGCGGCACCTTCTGGCACCACAACATCGTCGGCTTCTCGCCCATGCTGCCCGTCACCGTGAAAGTGGGCAGCGACGCGAAAGATGTCACCCTGGTCGGCACCTACTTCAATAAGGCGATCAGCTTTGGCAAAGAAACCTTCACCACCGGCGTGCAGATTACACATCCCTGGTGGAGAGTGGAAGGCTCGTGTGGGGACGGGCGCCTCGCCCGTCCGGGGCGAGTCGAAGACTCGCCAGTGCTTTGCGGTTGGCCGAATGATGACTCCCAAAATATTCTGGTAGGCCAGCGCCTGGCAGCAAAGCTAGCCAGGAAGCCCGGCGACAGCATCGATGTGTCCGGCCGCCAACTCACTATCTCCGGCATCCTTTCCACCGGCGGCGTCGAAGACGACCAGATCGTCGCACCGCTGGCGCTCGCGCAGCAAATTCTCGGCAAGCCGGGCGCCGTGCGCCGCGTCTACGTCAGCGCTCTGACCAAGCCCCAGGACGCGCTCGCCGTCCAGGATCCACAGACGATGACTCCCGAAGTGCGCGACCGCTGGTACTGCTCGCCTTACGTGCAGTCGATTGCTTATCAGTTGGAGGAAGTCATTCCGCATTCGCACGCGGAGCAGATTCGACAGGTTGCGCAAAATGAAGGCACGGTGCTTTCACGCATCAAGGGACTCATGCTGCTGATCACGTTCGCCGCGCTTTTTGCTTCCGTGCTCGCCGTTTCCGCTGCGATGGCCACAGCGATTTACGAACGTCGCGTCGAAGTCGGCCTGATGAAAGCTCTCGGCGCAGGCAATCTCGCGGTCTCGGCGATCTTCTTCGCGGAGTCGTTCTTGCTCGCGCTGGTCGGCGGTGTTGCCGGATTCTCCGCTGGAGCGTTGCTTGCTCATCAGATCGGCCGTTCTATTTTCAACTCTCAGATTTCCATCGAACCTGTGCTCTTCCCGGTCATTCTCGCCATCGCCGTCTTCGTGACCTTTGGCGGAAGCGCCGCCGCCATTCGCCGTGCTGTGAAGTTCGACCCCGTCTTCGCCCTGCGAGGTGAAGGATAAAGATGACGACAAGCGCCATTCCCGACACGCTGCTCACTCCCCAGCAAGTCGCCGGTCGTCGCGCTCTGGCGCCGCACGTTTCCATGTTTGGGCGCATGTTTCTGCGCGCCGCTGTCCTCCGTCGCCGACGCGCCGCCTCCGCCTTGCTTGCCATGATCGTTGCGGCTGCCGTTGCCACCGCGATGATGAATCTCTACGTTGACGTGCAAGCCAAACTCCGCACCGAGTTCCGAAATTATGGCGCCAACGTAGTCATCGTCGCGAAAGACGGCCAGACCCTGCCCGTCGATGCCCTGGCCAAAGCCGGATCCGTTTTCGGCGCAAAGACACTGGCCGTTCCTTTTTCATACGCGGTCGCCCGCACCAAAGATGGACGGTCCGTAGTCGTCGGCGGCACCAACTTCGCGCGCGCCCGCCAGTTGAACCGTTGGTGGAAAGTGAGTCACTGGCCGGATGCGCCGAACCAAGCCCTCGTTGGCATGCGTGCCGCCACAGCGGTCAGTCCCACGCGCCAGCCTTTCGAACTTACTTTCCAGGGCAAAGCGATCGAGCTCGCGCCGACCGGGATGCTCCAAACCGGCGCCGGAGAAGACAGCCGCATCTATCTAGATCAATCTGAATTCCAGAACTGGACGGGAGTTGCGCCCTCGACCATCGAAGTTGCCGCCACTGGAACCGCCGCCGAAGTAGAAACATCAATTCGCCAACTCGCGCAACTGATGCCCGCGGCTGACGTTCGCCCCGTCCGCCAGATCATGGAAGGCGAAGCCAATGTGCTCAACAAAACGCGTGCCACTCTCTACGCCTCCGCCACGCTCGTCGTTCTCACTTCCGCGCTCTGCGTGCTGGCCACACTCATCGGATGGGTCTTCGACCGCCGCCGCGACTTCGCCATCATGAAAGCGCTGGGTGCTTCCGAACTCCTGATCAACGGGTTCTTCGCCGCCGAAGCTGCAGCCCTCGGCGTGGTTGGCGCAATTCTCGGTTTCTTCGTCGGCATCAGCGTTGCGGCCTGGATCGGACGCGTCAACTTCCACGCGCCCGTCGTGCCGCGCTTCAGCGTCTTTCCATATGTGCTTGGCGGCAGTGTTGCCGTGGCTCTTATCTCGGCCATTCTGCCGATTGTGCTGCTGCGGCGCGTGCAACCGGCTATTATTCTGAAGGGAGAGTAGAGTTTCGTAGAGAGTGGTTTTTCGTATCAGGGTATCGCTTTAGCGATACCGAAATTCGTCGAAAGAAACGCCCCTTCAGGGGCCGCGCAGCGAAAGTTGTAGCATAGGAAAGACTAGCGATGATCCGCCTCAACCACGTCACCAAAAGCTATCCCGCCCGAGCAGAAGAAAATAACGGCGGCGTCAACCTTATTAAAGCGCTCGACGACATTTCTCTCTCCATCGCGCCCGGTGAGTGGGTTGCGATGATGGGCCCCTCCGGTTCCGGCAAGAGCACCATGGTCAATCTCATCGGATGCCTCGATCGCCCCGCCAGCGGCGAAATCTGGCTTGACGGACAAAACGTGGCCAGCCTCAGCGCCTCCGATCTCAACCAAGTCCGTGCCGAGACTATCGGCTTCATATTCCAGCAATACCACATGATTCCGTATCTCACAGCCGTCGAAAACGTCATGCTTGCCCAATACTTTCACAGCATGACCGACGAACAAGAAGCCCTCGAGGCCCTCGATCGCGTCGGCCTCAAAGACCGCGCCAGCCATCTGCCCTCGCAGCTTTCCGGAGGCGAACAGCAGCGCGTGTGCATCGCCCGCGCCCTCATCAACGACCCCAAAATCGTGCTCGCCGACGAACCTACCGGCAACCTTGACGCGGTCAACGAAGAGATTGTTCTGCGCCTTCTCCGCGAGCTTCATCAGCAGGGACGCACCATCGTCATGGTGACGCACGATCCCGTGGTGGCACGTCTGGCCGACCGCCGCGTCGAATTGCATCACGGCAAAATCGCCGCCCAGGAAGTTTTTGCCATGGCCGACGACGAGCAGTTTGATGAAGTGCTGGAAGAATTATTCGCCCTGGAAGAGAATGGCCAGATCGCTGAGATTGGCCGCATGGAAGTTCACGGCGCTCTGCCCGTCTCCATCGCGGTGGAAAAAATGGTGGCCATGGGACTGGTGACGACGCAACCGCACCCGCCCCAGGCGCATGATCACAAGCCGTTCGTCAATCCCTGTCACGACGCATTGAAGCCGACTGGCTTTTCAACCGGCGACGGCTCCTCGATCGTCGAACTTACGCCGCGTGGATACCAACGCGCTGCCGACATCATCCGCCGCCACCGCTTGGCCGAGCGCCTCTTCACCGATTCACTCGCCATGGACAGCGAAACCGAAATCGAGCAACAGGCCTGCAAGTTCGAGCACATCCTCTCGCCCGAAGCCACCGATAGAATTTGCACCTTCCTCAATCACCCGCTCACCTGCCCGCACGGCGCGCCGATTCCGCCGGGCCCGTGTTGCGGACGCCGCGCACAGGCAAGGCCCGGCGCTGCCGCGTTATCCCATCGAGACTAGTTTGTGTATAGACGGGGCTTGCCTCGTTTCTCTGCGAATTCGAACAGATCCTCAGGGCTGGTCGCCATCCTTTACTTCTTCCCGAAAAACTTCCCAAATCCCAACCGCAGCTCCACCGTATTCACTCCCGGGTTCGGCACGGTCAGCCCGGCATTCGAAATATGCAAATAGCGGACATCCAGCGACCACGCGTGATCGCCAAAGAAATACATCCCGAAGGCCGCCCCAGGCGTGAAATTGATGGTCGAAGTGCCGCTAGGTACCTCATGCGAAGTAAACAAGACTCCTCCGTTTAACTCCAGGAACGGCGCCACATGTCCGCGCGTAGCAAAAATCCATTTGAAGCCAACCGGATTCAATCCCGCCCCGTACGCGGTGTTGGCGCGCTGAAAGATAACGAACGCGGGCACAGCGTCCACCGCGAGTTCGAAGCGTCCATTAAGAAATCCCGGCCCATGCGGAGCGGTCAATATCCATCCGTAGCGAACCCCCGCGTTCCAGACGCTCGTATCGTTGGTGCCGCCGGGAACCGAGTACCCACCGCCCGTCCACACCTGGAGTTCATGGCCACCCTCCTCGGGGCGATCCTGGGCAGCCGCAAGAGAGGCAGCCAGAAATGCTGCCAGAAAGAGTGTCAGAAAGAAACGGCCCGCTTTCCAAAGGAGTCGTGTCATAAGTTTGGTCAAGGTTGAAAGAGAACGATGCGCGAAACGCCTCGCACTCGTTTATAGCCCCAATCCGCCATCGACTACCAGCACCTGCCCGGTAATAAACTGCGGAGCCGCGGCAAAGAACATCACGGCCGCGGCAATGTCCGCCGCTGTCCCGCTGCGCTGCATCGGCGTCTGCTTCGCCATCTTCCTCATAAACGCCGCCGCCGATTTCTCCCCCAGATCGATCATCCCCGGAGCCACCGCATTCACCGAAATCTCCGGCGCCAGCGCCTTCGCCATCACTTTGGTCAGCATGTGGAGCGCCGCCTTCGATGAGCAATAGTGCGCATGCGTAGCCCACGGCCGCAGCCCACCCAGCGACCCCATATTCACGATGCGCCCTCTGCGCTTTCTCAAATAGGGCAGCGCCTCGCGCGATACCAGAAACGGTCCGCGCGTGTTCGAAGCAAAAATTGCATCCCACTGCGCCACGGTAATTTTCTCAAACTCGACGGTTTCGTAATTCGCGGCGTTATTCACCAGCACGTCGATTCCGCCCAGTTCCCGCGCTACTTCCTTCACCGTCTCCCGGACGTTCTGCTCATCCGTGACATCGCACCGCACCGCCAGCGCTTCCACACCATGCAGGGCCAGTTCTTCCGTCAGCGCCCGCGCCTCGCGCGCCGACTCGCGATAAGTGATCGCTACGTCGGCGCCGTTCTCGGCCGCGGCCAAAGCGATCGCCCGCCCCAGTCGTTTTGCCGCGCCCGTCACCAGCAGCGTTTTTCCGGAAAGTGCCCGTCCGTTGGTCATCAGGAGATTCTACGCCCGTCTTTTTGCGCCGGCTGGCTGCTCCCTTGCGCATCTTGGAAACCCTGCACCGAAACTGCTACACTCCCTCGCATGACGCAGCCTCGGGAAGTCGTCGTCTATTCCCGCAAGGGATGTCATCTCTGCGAAATCGTCAAAGAGAGCCTCGTCAAGCTCCACAAGCGCGGCGGCTTCACCTGGCGTGAAATCGACGTGGATTCCGACGCCGAAATCCGGCGCCGGTATAACGACGAGGTTCCCGTAGTCTTCATCAACGGCCACAAAGCATTTAAGTACCACATGGATGAGCAGGAATTCCTCCGCAAACTGAGCGCTTGAGCCGCGCCTCGAGTGTGCGGACGGTCCACCGCGGCAACGTCACTGTTGGATCTTCTTCCAAACCACATCCTCGTTGTTTCTGCGGTCAATCAGCGCATCCACCTTCCCGTTGTCGGCACGTCGAAACAGGATTCGACCTTCAACGCCCTTGCGAAAAAATATGTCAGTTGCCTCTGGAATCAGCAGGCCCTTTGGTTGATTGCCTCGTTGACGATACAACTCTTTTCCGTCGGTCGAAATCGTTAGCCGATTTGCGGGCGAAAGTTCGTAAGTTCCCAGATACTCACCGAACTTAGTGCTGTCTACTTTTCCGGGCGCGGGGTCTTCGTAGTAACGAAGCACCTGGCCCGCGACAATTTGCCATTGCCCATTGCGCCGCATCCAGGTATCGGTGGCGTGATAGCGCGCCGTCATATCCTGCCCGAACACAGTTTCTTTTTCATCCAGGTCGTAGCTCAGGATCGCTACATCCCCCTCGATATGGCTTTGGGCCTTCGCCAACTTAATGCTGCCCGAATAGCCAGTGGGCAACGGAGATACGCTGGCGATCAGAGCCGCCTTATTCATGTTCGTGCCTTTTTCGTCGAAGTACACGCAATCCTCGGCGACATATTTCTTCCAGGGAGTCTGATCGCCGACAGCGACGCTATCAAACAGTTCCTGCGCGCGACGGAGAAGCTCATCGTGCGTGATTTCGTTCTTCCCTTTACAGGCAGTCAGCGCGGCCAACGTCAGTCCGACTACAAGAAATCCGCATACCGAGAATACGCACCCACCGATCCGCTTCTGCATTGACTCCTCCCCGCCTGCGCAAACCCGCACGGCGTCTGTTTGGATCGGGCCGTCGGCCCTTCCGCGAAGTATACCGTCGCGATCCGGCTTTTAACTTCCGCCATCTCGAACTACAATCGCTGCGGATGCTTCGCACACAGCTTTTCGCCGACCCCGCCGGCCGCTTCGTGCACGATCTTATCCTCCAGAGCTGCCAACAGAACGCCGGCAAAACAGCCCTGGTTGACACTTCCTGCGATCGCCGTTTTACTTTCGCCGAATATGGCAGCCTGCTCGAATCCCTTGCCCACGGCTTCATCTCGGCCGGGCTCGCTCCCGGAGAAGTGGTTGCTATCTTCCTCCCCAACTCTTGGGAATTCGCCATCGCCTATCATGCTGCCACGCTAGCCGGCGGCATCCCCACACTGCTCAATCCTTCATATCGCGAGCGCGAGATCCGTTATCAATTGGAAAACTCCGGCGCCGCTTTTCTTATCAGCGATGCTCCGCTTCTGGAGAATGTAAATCTCTCGGGACTTCCCAGCCTGCGCCGCGTCTTCACCACGCGCAGCTCTTCTACGCACGGCGGGTCTACAGGCTGCGAAGACTTCGCGAGCCTGCTGCGCCCGGTATTCGGTAAGACGTCGGCCAAATTTCCGGATGCTCGACAAGGCTCGCAGCAAACCATCGCCGCCCTGCCCTACTCCAGCGGCACCACCGGATTGCCCAAGGGCGTCATGCTCTCGCACTACAACCTGGTCGCGAATGTTTATCAGATTCTCGGTCCCAACGCCGCCCCGCTTTCGCCGAATGACGTAATGCTCTGCTTCCTCCCGCTCTACCATATCTACGGACTCACCGTGGCGCTGACTCTTTCTCTGGCGCTCGGCTCCACGCTGGTTCTAATGCCACGCTTCGATGTGCAAAAGCTGTGCGCTCTTCTGCTTCAGGAAGGCGTCACCATGATGCCCGTGGTCCCGCCCGCCATCAATGCGTTCTGCCCGGCCGCCGAGGCCGGCATCTTTCCCGTAAATCACAAAATCCGTTGGGTCAAGTGTGGCGCTGCTCCGCTCGCTCCCGAACTCGCCCGCCGCTTCACCGGCCTTACCGGCATCCTGGTCAACCAGGGCTACGGCATGACGGAAGCTTCGCCCGTCACCCACGTCGGCTTCATTACTCCGCCGGAAATGTATCGCCCCGCCTCTATCGGGCAGCCGTTGGCCCTCACCGAATGCCGCGTAATGGACATGACGAAAAGCGCGGACGGGATCGAAGTCGCTCCCGGCGAGCCCGGCGAACTGGTGATGCGCGGCCCGCAATTCATGCTTGGATACTGGAAGGAACCGCAAGCGACCGCCGCCGTTCTTCGCGATGGCTGGTATTTTTCGGGCGACATCGTGCGCTGCGATGCCGACGGATTTTATTACGTGCTCGATCGCAGCAAAGAGATGATCAAGTACAAGGGATTCCCAGTCGCTCCAGCCGAAGTCGAATCCGTTCTCCTCGAACATCCCGCCGTCCGCGATTGCGGCGTCGTTGCCAAACCCGACCTTGCCGCAGGAGAAATTCCCTGCGCCTTTGTCGTCCTGCGCGAAGGCTTTGTCGCCTCCGATGCGCTGCGGAAAGAGCTCTGCGGCTTCGTCGCCGACCGGCTAGCCCGCCACAAACAGCCGCGCGAAATTCATTTTGTGGAAGCTGTCCCACGGACCCCATCGGGCAAAATCTTGCGCCGCGAGCTACGCAAGACCTTAGTTTGAAAATGGTTGTTGTATATTTGGTCCGCTGCCATGGAACGCCCCCCGGATCCTCAATTGCTCGGATTCCTCGAAGCCTACGACCGGCACATCTCGGATCTCGCTCTCGCACTTCGAGAAGTGATTCTTGAGGAAGCGCCCGACGCCTCGGAGTCGATCTACCAGGTGTACACGGTGGCCATTTGGTTCGGGTTCAGCGGCAAGATGAAGGACATGTTCTGTTACATCGCGACCAACGCGAGGCACGTCAACTTGGGATTCCCGCGCGGGAGTTCGCTGCCCGATCCGAATCGCGTGCTGGAAGGCGAGGGTAAGACCATGCGCCACATCAAGCTCAGGAGCCTGCGCGATGTGGAGCGTCCCGTCGTGCGGCGTTACATCCGGACGGCGATGGAGCAAGTGGCGCGACCGGGTGCGAACGGAACGGGCAAAAGCGTCGTCAAAAGCGAACGCGGAGTCCAATCGAAGCGTCACGCAGCGAAGCCACGCAGGAAATAACCTGTACTTACTCATGATGGGGGTGGGGGGTGCAGGTACGCCATGAGCTGAGCCGTAAAGTCCGCCAGCGCGGGAAAAACAACCCCAAGCGCCACCCAAGGAAGAGCAGCCTTACCGAGGACTGAGAACTGCCGCCGCGGTGTAAAATTCCCTCATCCCATGACCCTCACCCGCTTCGTCGCCAAATCTGATGCAGAGCAAAAGCAGAGAAAAAACAATGCTGGCAACCGTCAGCAGGCTGCGCCGCTTGTTGCGAAGAGCGTCATTGAGGTATTGAATCATTTGGTTCAATGACTGAATGATTCAATGATTCAATGACTCAATGTTTTCGGTGCTAAACTCGCTTCGCATGCGGACGGACATTCTGCCCCTTTGCGATCAGCACTACCGCACTATGGAGCCCGTACTGGCTCCCTACAATGCCGACTACTGCATTGAATTCTTTCGCTGCACTGACAAATTCTGCCATCGCTGCTTCGGCGAGCGCACTGGCTACACCACGCCCAAGCGCGGAGACACACCCGTGATCTCTCCCAACCAGCCCACCTGCGATCGCCACGGACGCCCCATGTTCATCATCAGCCTCGACCGCCAGCGTAATCACGTAACCTACGCGTGCCCCGAAGCCGATTGCACGGAGCGTTTACTTCGACCATAAATGGGGCTGTTAACATCTGGATGGGAGTTATGGCTTCTTTTACAAACCAGCCTTCTCGGTGTATATTGCCTTGCCACGGGCTACGAGCGTATTTTCAGCTTCTTACACCGGAGGTCAACCGTGTCCATTCTGCCCCCGCCGGATCTTACCCCGGAGACTCCTCCGACGCCCGCGAGCGACGCTGTTCGTCCCACAGAAGGCATTCATTTCTCCACACTGGACGCCTATGCCGGCCAGCCCGGGGCGTTACCCGGTGTTTCGTTCTGGCCTCGCGCCGGAGCCCGCGTCATCGACCTGGTCACCCATTACTTCCTTGCTTTCTGCTCCGCATTCCTGTTTGGAGTCTTATTGGCGTTTGTCGCAGCTTTGCTGCATACCTCCTCCCACGTTCCAATCGCACATCGGAAGCTCACCGGGGGAGCTCTGTTTGTTTTCGCTCTGCTTGGCTCTTTTGCTTTTGAAACAGTCTGCAAAGCGGTTCACGGAAGCACCCCTGGCAAACGTCTGCTGTCGATGGTCGTGGTCCAGGAAGATGGTTCTCCGTGCCGGTTCGGCTCAGCTTGCATCCGGGAATTGGCGTACTTTATAGACTCACTTTTTTTCGGCCTGATCGGTTATTTCAACATGCAGAAGAATCCCCAGCAACAACGTCACGGAGATGAATGGGCGCACACCATCGTGTGCCATCGTTCGGACGTAGCTCCACAGAATCTCAGAGGCGACGGTCAGTTCATGCTGGCTGCGTTCGTTGCGACCTTGGCTTATGTGGCACTCTTCATCGTCGGAATGCTTATCAATCTGCTCGCCTGACCGTTTTGCTTTTCGGGCGAGTGGCTAATCGCGTGAGGGCTTGCTAAAACCGGACTCACTCCCCCGTCAACCACGCATACTGCGCCGCCGTCAGCGGCACTACGCTCAATCGTCCCTGCCGCACCAGCGGAGACTCCGCAAACGCCGCCCGCGCCTTGATTTCCGCCAGCGTCTTGGGCTTTGGGATTGCCTTGCCCACTTTGATCTTCACCTGCGGAACTTTGGGATCGCTCGCGTCGACCGACACCACCGACGCCGTGCCGACTGCGCTCTTCTCGTCTCCAGTGTGGTAAATCACCAGGCGCTCTCCCGGCTTCATCTCGCGCAAATGCTTCACGGCTGCTGGATTCGTTACCCCATCCCAAATGGTTGTCTTCTCCCGCTCCAGATCCGCAAAGGAATATACCGTCGGTTCAGTTTTCAGAAGATAGTCCTTCAGAAGGTCGCTCATGGGCAGGTATTGTAAACAAGCAGGGCGGCGGGCGTCTCGCTACTTTGTTACCGCCGACACTTCCCTTTCGCGCTGCTTTCACCAACAATAGAAGCTGCTTGTGACGGAAGCCTCGATCAACCCCGGCAGCTCAGCCCCGGCAACGACCACCATGGCCGGCATCACCATGGCCAAGGCCATCGAGCGTTACTTTAATGTGGCGCTTTATCTCCTCGTGTTTACTGGCTTTGGCGCTCTGGCCTCGACTGGAGGACTGGATCTGCCGGCAGAGGCTCTCGTGGGGCTGGCTCTGGCGTTGCGCGGATACCAGCTTGTGACGGGACGCGAGTTTGTGATTCTG
>Ga0209274_10000564_pt1 | contig 21543 bp, 16 predicted proteins | sample HubBroMetageREF1_FD_188343 | JGI IMG/M metagenome (GOLD analysis project Ga0209274, IMG submission 188343) | Reference soil microbial communities from the Hubbard Brook experimental Forest, New Hampshire, USA - Hubbard Brook CCASE Soil... | ecosystem: Environmental > Terrestrial > Soil >...
AGTCTCGAACCGCTCGCATACAGGATGCCAAGCGCCCGCAAGACCGCGCGCTCTACGAAGAGCGATTGCGTTACGGGCTCAAATTTCTGAGTTACGCTCCGGTGCTATTTCTCTCGGCGCACACCGGCAAGGGGGTGGAAAAGATTCTTCCGCTGATCGAGAAAGTAGCTGCCGAGCGCCGCAAGCGGGTCACGACCGGCGAGATGAACCGTTTTCTGCGGACGGTTGACTTCGACCGCGCTTCCGTTCCCGTGAGCAAGCGCGTGAAGATCAAGTACATGACGCAGGCCGGAGTGGCGCCGCCGACGTTTGTGCTCTTCACTGACCGGGCGGTGAAGCTACACTTTTCCTATCAGCGCTTTCTGGAGAATCAGATTCGGGCGGCGTTTGGGTTTGTTGGTTCGCCTATCTGGATTAAGAACCGTGCTCGCGACTAAAACGCGTCAAGGTCGCATCGATTATCTACGCTACCCCCGGCAACCACAGTAACAACGGCTTTACCAATACCCTCACGGACGGCACGACGACGACAACCGCGAGCAACTTTGGGGTGGGCGTCACAGACACCTTCAGCGTAACCGGCGGGTTCTTGGGATCTGGGTCAACCCTGAGTTGGAGCTACGGGAACTCGGTGACCGACGGAAGCAGCACCGCGGTTACAGACACGATCGCCCAAGCCACGGGCGTGCTGAACTCCTCGAGCACCAGCGCCCCCAATGCCGTAAACCATCAGCAGGACTTGCTCATTCTCTGGCTTAATCCGGCGATTCTCTTTACCCAGACGGGAACAGACGCCGCAACTTACAGCATGGGCACGCAACTTCAAACAACCGGCGACCCCAACCCAGGGAAACCGGAGCTGCAGGACCAAGTCGAGGTCTACGCGCAGGCGATGATGGCGAATTCCAGCGGCGTTACGACCGTTCCCGTGGAGACACTCAAGCCACAGGTTGTGGACGGCCAGACGTTGCCGGGGCTGGCCAATATCTGCGCCAAGCCCACCTATTATCCTAACTCGTGTACCCTGGCGAATCAGTGCGGCTGCGTCCCCAGCGACTTCACCGCTGTTCTGGATCAGGACCCGCTTCTGAAGTTCACGGCAACCGAAAGCCCGTTGAGCGCTAACACGTCCAGCGCCGCGCTTTGCACGAACCCAGCCGCCACCGCAAAGTGCCGCTATGTGCCGATCATGACAATAAACGACGGCACGACGCAGGTAGTCGAACTGCTCCAGGGGCCCGACGACGCGGGCGGCAACAACCCAGTCAATACCTTTGTCCAGACGGACTCGACCCAAACCACTCAAACCCTTAGCGAAACCGATGCATACAGCGTAGGGTATAGCTGGGATGTTAAGTGGATGTTCGCCGGCTCTGGTCTGGATTTCAAAAGCGCGACTCTCTTCACCTGGTCAACTACCGAGAGCGCTGGCGAGATAAACGGATCCGCCCACCAAATGTCGGTGAGCTTGTCGTCTTCAACCGTCGGCTGCTCTGAGTACATCCCCATTTTTGAGGATACTGTCTACCATACCTTTGCCTTCCAGGGACAAGTGGGCGACACCAGTTGCCCGTAAACACATATGGGATGACCTTCAAACCCAGCCCTCTGAACACATGCCGCCAGCCGCAAGGCTGGCGGCTCTGTTCTTGCCGTTCTAAGTCCTCCTCCCCGTGCTTTTGCCTCGGGGTATTTTCAAGGTGTTAAGCTCTGACCGCTGAGCGCTCTCACCCCTCCCAAACAAAAGCGTCAAACACCCGCGCAGTTTCAAACCCAATGCGCTTATAAAGCGCAATAGCCCGGTCGTTAGCCTCAGTCACCGTCAGCGAGATGAACCGGAATCCGCGCCCGCGCAAATTCTTGGTAGACGCCGCCAGCATAGCCTCGCCGAGCCCAGCCGACCGGTATTCAGGCAACACGCACACCTGCGTGATGTGCCCAACATCGGGCCGCACCAGCGAGCAGAGAATGAGTCCCACAAGCGTGCGAGTGCGGCGCTGGAAAACAACGAACGACGCCTGGGGGTCAAAAGTCCCGCACCCGGGGAAGCGCACAATGTTGTTAAGAAAGCGCAGCGAGCCGGTCAGCGTCCGGTACTGGTCGTTGATTTCGGAATCGACGTGGCCGCGATAGGCGGCAGTAATCAACGCCGCCGCCGACTGGTATTCCTGCTCCGACCAGGGACGGATTTCAAACTCCGGTGGCACAGTCGGTAGCGTAGACTCCGCATGCCGTCCGATATCGAAATTCATAAACACACGGGGATGGCGGCTGAAGCCCTGTTGCAGGAAAGGCCGAGCAACTTCCCCCGTAGATTGCGCCAGCAACTGCGCCTCCACGCGATGGATGCCGGGCGACTGCTGCAGGGTCTCGATGACATGAGTAAGCAGCCGTTCTTCGACCTCGCGACGATCGGCCCCACGCCCAGAGTCGCGAACCGACTCACGAACCGACTCACGCACAAAGAGATCTCCGATAACGCCTTTGCTCTGCTCGTAAACAAAAAAGGAGTAGCCGAAAATGCTGCCGCGCTCGATGGCAGCATAGCCGGGGAGAATCTTGGCATCCATGTAGCGCAGGATCATCTCGGCCGAGGTGGTGTAGTCCCAGGAGAGCATGTGCCCCCACATGGCGACCTCATCTTCCAGCAGCGGGCGAAGATCGGCGGAAGAGAAATGTCGGAGATCGAGAATTTCCATATAGGAGCCAGGTTTCAGAGTTTCAAGGTTTCAAAGTTTCAAGGCTAAAACCTGACGCTGGCGTTTGCCGATGCTTTGCTCTGAAACCTTGAAACTCTGAAACATTGAAACCTTGTTATTTTCCCACCCAGTACAAATCCAACCTCTGCGCCGGGATGCTGGTTAAGTATGATACGCGGCGCCCCGGAACGAGTTGGGCGACTTCCACTTGCGTACCTTGTGCGGCAACCAGCACATGAGCCGCCGACGGAATATTTCCGTCCTCGTATTTCTGCGTCGCGCGATTGAGATAAAACTCGAGTCCATATTCCTGCGTGCGATTCACGTGATAGATCCCGATGGGAACCGCCTGGTGCGAAAAGGCCTGAATACTCTCGGCAATGGGCCGCGCGGATTGTGTGGCATCGATAACGGGCGCGGCAAAGCGAATCACAGCAGCCAAGCTGACGACGACGGCGAACATGGTGGCGCGGCTCACCAGGCGGAGCCCAGCGCGAGAGAGCAGCGCGGCGCTGATGCCAAGCGCAACCACGGCGCCAGTGGCCGCAGCGACCCATGTCCCAGTTCCCCACAGCAAGTGATGATTCATCGCAATCGAGGCGGCGGAAAGCGCCGTAAAAACCAGCACTCCGCAGAGAACGCCGTGAGCGGCGGCGAACAGCGACGAAATCTTTTTCCCTTTGCCACGGCGGGCGTCGAGATATTCGGCCACCAGCAGCGCCCCCGCAGGGACGGCGGGCAAGATGTAGCCCGGCAACTTCGATTGCGAAGCGCTGAAAAACAAGATAGGCACCAGCATCCAGATAAGAAGAAACAGCGCCCATGAATCTGTCGCGCTGGAGAAAGCACGGTTATCTTTGTTTTTGCGCTCGGTATAAGTCGCATCAGCTCCAGCGTTCTCGCGCTCACCATCAGTCGCATCAGCTCCAGCGTTCTTGCGCTCACCATCAAACGCATCAGCTCCAGGCGCTCCACGCCTCGTATCAGGGCATCGCTTTAGCGACGCCGAAAGATCGGCGAAATCAGCCGCCCCTTTAGGGGCTGCGCCGTCAGCCCACATCAGCCGCAAGCTTTCCACCACGCCAAGAGTGAGCAAGAGCGTCCAAGGCATCATAGCCAGCAAGAACACCGGCTGATAGAACCAGAAAGGCTGCCGATGGTGATAGACATCCTGCGAAAAGCGAGCCAGATTGTGTTCCAGAATAAAAAATCGGAAGAATCCGGGATTGCGCAATTGGACAGCGATATACCAGGGCAACATCACGGCCAGAAACAGCGCGATGCCGGGGATCCAAAGCGTGCGCGGGATGGCAAGCCAGTCGCGCTTTACAGCGACAAAAAGAAAAATGATGACAGCCGCCAGCGCAGGCGCGACCGGGCCTTTGGCTAAGGTCCCAAGTCCCAGAAAAATATAAAAAGCGGAGAGATAGATGCGCTGGCGGCTTTCGTACCAGCCGTACCAGCCGAGCAGCGCAATGGCAAAGCAGGCGGCAAGCGGCATATCAGTCGCAGCCGCACGCGCAAATCCAATCACGCCGGCGCAACTGGCCGCGATCAGCGCGCCGTCAAGTTCACTGCCCGATCGGAAGCGCCAAAGAAAAAGGTAAATAGCCGCAATGAGCAAAGCAGCATCGAACGCGGCGGGCAGCCGCGCAGCCCGATCTGTAACGCCGAAGGCGCGGAACGACAGCATCGCCTCCCAGTAATAGAGCACCGGCTTTTCGAGCCAAGGTTTGCCGAGCAGCGTGGGCGTAACCCAATCGGAGCGATCAAGCATTTCGCGCGCCACTTGCGCGTAGCGAGGCTCGTCGGCGCCGACGAGCCCGAGGGCGCCCAGACCATAGAAGAAAAGGAATCCGCAGAACGCCGCCAGCAGCAACAGGTCGGCACGATTTCGCGGACTCATTCCTTGATTCATTTGTGGTTAGCTGGTCGCCCGGAGTGCATCGTTTCAGCTTCGCGAACGACTATCGACCAACGACTACCGACCGACGACCAAAACGACCAACGCCTAACGCCTAACGCCCGGTCGACGAGTTCGAGTCCAAGACCACCCGTTCCGCAAGCAGCCGCTCGACGATTCGCGATACGGCGACAGCCAGAGGTCCATCGATCGAACAGCCGCTGGCGCATTTGTGGCCGCCGCCGCCAAAATGTTCGGCCACGGCGGAGACGTTCACTTCTCCTTTGCTGCGCAGGCTGACACGATAGCGGCCGCCGGCAAGCTCACGAAAAAACATCGCCACCTGCACCTCCGCCATGGAGAGCGCGTAGTTGACCAGGCCCTCGCAATCTTCTTCCCGCGCCCCAAAGCGCGTCATCTGTTCCTGCGTGACCCAAATCCAGGCCAGCGGGCCTTCGCGATGCAGGTTCGAAAGCGCGGCGCCCAGCAGCCGAAGCTTGGCCGTCGAATGCCCAAAATAGATATGCCGTGCGCACAGCGCCGGGTCGGCTCCGGCCAGCACCAGCTCGCGCGCAACCGTGAAAGTGTGCTCGTTGGTCCCTTCAAACATAAAGGACCCCGTGTCGGTCATCAGCGCTGTATAAAGGCAGGTGGCAATATCGCGATCGACCGGAACGCAAGCCAGGCGTGCCAGCCGGAAAACCAGTTCGGCGGTCGCCATCACCGTGGAATCGATCCAATTCACGTGCGCGAAATTGCGCCCGCTGACGTGATGGTCAATGTTGATGAGGAAACATTCTTCCAGCCCTTCAAGCAGTGTGCGCTTGATGCTGTCGCATTCCAGCAGCACAACCGCATCGTTCGCCGGGATCGTATCCGCCTGAATGACGCGATCGGCGAAAGGAAGGTTCTGGTAAATGCGGGGAACGCCGTCGTGCATGACCACCTCGGCATCTTTCCCCATGATGCGCAAAATCTGCCCGCAAGCAAGCGCAGAGCCGATCCCGTCTCCATCAGGCCGGGCGTGCGAGGTCACGGCGATGCGGCGACGCAACCGAATTTCCTGTAGAACCCGCTCGATCATGATGGTGTTCCCGGCCGTTGGCTCGAAAGTTCTCAGTTCTCAGTTCTCAGTAACCGCCCTGCGCTTTTCACTGAGAACTGAGAACTGGGAACTGAGAACTCTCTTTACGGCCTAGGTTCAGCGTTCTTCCGTCTGCGTTTTTTAGCGCGGCCAAGAAGTTCGTCGACCCGGCCTTCCAACTCATCGGCGCGATCAATCTGGAAATAAAGCTCCGGAGGCCGCCGCAGCCGCAGCCGTTCCGCCAGTTCATGCCGGACGTAATTCCTGGCCGCGGCCAGTCCTGCGAGCGTCCGCTCTGCCTCGGCGTCGTCGCCGGCAACGCTGACCATGACGCGAGCCGACCGCGCGTCCTCGGCCATCACCACCGAACTGACGCTGGCGAGCCCGATGCGAGGATCGCCCAGCTCCCCTTCAAGAATCGTCTCGATCTCTTCGCGAATGGCCTGGCTCAGTCGTCCCCTGTGATATTTCTGGCCACGATGCTCCAAGGCACACCTCGATGGAGGAAAACTCGTAAGAATATCAGAAAGATTAGATCCCTGAAGAACTCAGGATTCTGGGTCTTGTCCTAATCTTGCGTTGAAGAACAGCTTTAGGACAAGACCGGATTTCTGAAAAAGCCCCGGAGGGGCGTTCGAACCTAGCTCAGCGCCCTCAGCGCCGGGAAAGCAATAAGAAAGCAATAAGAAGGATTCAAGTCCCCGGAAGGACGATTGCCAATAGCCCGGCGCTTCAGCGCCGGGTGAATAAGTTGCGCAAGTGGTGAGTCCCGGAGGGACGGCTGAGTTTCTCACGACTCTCCAGGGGATGGGCAATGCCATTTTCGGCAGCCTCTTCAGCCGCTCAGGCCCGCCGCCCTCACAAGAACTCCACAAACGAGTCGATAACCTCCGCCCCCGCGTTATTGGCAATGCGCATGGCCGCGCGTTCCACATTCTTCATCAGCCCGTGAAGATAATCCCGCGAGTGCGAAACGCTAACCACGCCAATAGTCGCCTGATTCCAAAGCGGGCTGGGCTCAAGCTCCGCGACGCCAACGTTGAACGAGGAGCGCAGACGGTCCTTAAGGCTGCGCGTGACCTGACGCTTGTCTTTGAGCGAGTGCGCGGCCTCTATGCGGAGCTCAAGCGTGAGAAAAGCGATCATTTATAGGAAGCGAAAGCAAGACCTTGCCAATCCCCATTTTGGCCGAGAGCGATCAACCGGACAAGGCCGCGATATTTAGCCCAGATCCCAATCCGCATCCACCCCGGACGCGTCTCAAAGTGAGCCAGGCTTTCAGCCGCGGCAGTGCACAATTTTTGGGCTTTTTCCGCTCCACTATGCTACACTGTACTTGCTAAGTTTGACTCACAAGCAGTTGCAGGATGGTACCGCCAACCAGCGTCACCCCCTCTACAGCAGCGAATCACTTGAGCATATTTCAATCAAGAAACAAGAATAGGAACACCAATGGCAGAACAAGGAACAGTGAAGTGGTTTAACGACGCCAAGGGCTACGGCTTCATCAGCCGTCAGAATGGCGAAGACGTTTTCGTGCATTTCTCCGCTATTCAAGCTGGCGGCTTCAAGAGCCTGCAAGAAGGGCAAACCGTGCAGTTCGACGTGACCAAAGGCCCCAAAGGCTGGCAAGCGGAGAACGTTACCGCTGTCTAGGTAGCGACAACGGATCGTCAGAAAACGATCTTTGAGTAAAACCGGTGCCTGGGATGCGCAAGCATCCCGGGCATTTTCGCGTCTGCAGGGGGTGCCCCACTCCTTGCAGCTTTATCGCAAGGGGTGGGTGTCAGCGCCGCCCAAAAGCCCGCAGCAATATCAGAGAACAGCATCCCACCCAAACCGCCCACCCAGCGCCAGTTTCCACTCGTAGCCAGCGTTTGGAAGCAGCCAAACTGGGCTATACTTGATTCCCGCAACAGGGGGTCGCCAGATGCGAATCAACCAGACAACTTCCGCAGCCTTTCGGGCCTGCGCTTTGCTTTTCTCGCTCAGCCTGTGTGCCTTCGGAGCCGTCGTCCCAAGGTTCGCTTTCGTAGCCAACACGAGCGACGACACGGTTTCCGTCTACACCGTGAACGCCACCAGCGGATTACTGCGCGATAACGGCTATGTCCTGGTCGGCACCAAGCCGGTAGCCGTGACCGTGACCCCCGACGGCCAGTTCCTCTACGTGGCCAACTCCGGATCAAGCAACGTGTCGGCATTTTCTGTGAATCTCACCAACGGCGCTCTCACGCCGGTAACCGGTTCTCCATTTACCTCGAAGACCGGACCCTCCGCCATAGCCGCCGATCCCGCCGGCAAATTCCTCTACGTGGCGAACAAGACTTCGGGAAATATTTCCGCCTACACCATCAATGCCGCCACCGGCGCGCTGACCGCGGTTTCGGGATCGCCCTTCACCGCCGGAACCAGTCCCGCAGCCCTGCAGGTCGATCCCTCGGACAAGTATCTCTACGTGGCCAACAGCGGTTCGGCCAATGTCTCCGCCTACACCATCACCGGCTCCGACGGCGCGCTTACGCCCATCTCCGGATCTCCCTTCGGCGCCGGCACCACGCCCGATGGACTATTTATCACTCCCTCAGGAAAGTTTGTCTACGTGGCCAACGAAGGCTCAAACAATGTTTCCGGCTATAACCTGACCACCGGAGGCGTGCTCACCGCAATCTCTGGGTCGCCGTTCACAGCCGGCACCAAGCCCGCCGCCATAGCCGTCGATCCGCTCTCGAAATTCGTCTACGTGGCCAACTCCAGCTCAAATAACGTTTCCGAGTTCACTCTCAGTTCGACCACCGGCGTCTTGACCGCTGTTTCGGGCTCGCCGGTAAAAACCGGCACCGCGCCCGCATCCGTGGCCGTCGATCCCAGCGGAAAATTCGTCTTCACCGGCAACGCCAAGTCCTACGATGTGTCCGCCTTCGCGCTCAATAGCACCAGTGGCGCGCTCACTGCCTTGGTGCCCGGGCCGGTTCGTGCCCGTAAGAGTCCGGCGTCCCTGGCGGTCAGTTCCGGAACGTCAGCCATTACCTACACGCCCAGCTATGCCTTCGTTGCCGACTTCGAGGGTTTCTCCGGCTCCGTTCCCGTACTTTCAGTAGCTGCCTCCTCGGGAAAGCTCACCCCTGTCACCGGCTCGCCCTTCGGCACCGGAACCCCGCGCGCCATCGCGGTATCTCCGAATGGACAATTCGTCTACACCGCGAACAGCGATGGCACCAACACCGTCGGTGAATACACCGTAGACACTGCCACCGGAGCTCTCACTCCCGTCGGGACGGTAGCCTGCGGCGACAGTCCCTACTCAGTCGCGGTCGATCCTAGCAACCGCTTCGTATATGCTGTGGCGATTGATACCAACGCCGTCTGTGCCTTCGCCATCAATGCCACCACCGGCGTGCTCAAGGCGATTGCCGGATCTCCCTTCACTGCGGATATAAGCTCCCCCGATTGGGTAGCCGTAGACCCAACCGGACGCTTTCTGATGGTGGCGGAAGCCTGCTGCGCGGATACGGCAGGCATCACTGTCTACACCATCACTCCCAAAACCGGCAAGCTGACCGCGGTCAAAGGTTCGCCGTTTCTGCCGCCCTCGGGAGTGAGTGAGCCCTCGTCCGTCACCGTCGATCCCACCGGCCGCTACGTCTACGTAGCCAACGGCCAGGCCTTCGGCACCGGCGGAGCCACCGTCTACAGCATCAACGCAACCAGCGGCAAGTTGACATTCACTGGAACCCCAATCGCCGGTGGCTCATCCCCCTACGGCATCACCACCGATGTGACGGGGAGCTACGTCTACATGACCAACAACGACAGCACCATTGACGCCTATGCAATCGCCAACGCGACCGGAGAACTCAGCGCCGTCAAAGGCTCGCCATTTTCAGGAACCGCGCCCACCCGAGGAATAGCCGCCGATCCCTCCGGAAAGTACCTGTACGTCGCCAACTCGCTTCAGCTTCTAGGCTACGGCATCAATCCAGGTACAGGAGTTCTGACCGTACTGTCCAGTTCTCCCTACACGGCAGGAAACGCGCCGATCGATCTGACAGTAGGCGGCACAATCAAGTAGCGACGATGTCGAACCAGCGAAGTCAGGGGTGCCAGTCAGGGGTGGCTCACTCCTTGCGGCCTTATCGCAAGGGGTGGGTGCCAGCGCCATCCCATCTGTCGCGTCCTACCAGTCCCCGTGTGCAAGCTCTTGCACTGTGCCTCACCCGAAGAATCCCTAAAGTGCTTGACTTTGGTTTGACGGAATAGTTAAGTGGGCCGCCTTCTTACAGCGGTTGCGCTTATGCTGATCGCTGAATTAAGAGACCTCCCCCGGTCTTAATCTCGAGGCGTGATTCTACAAAAACCCCAATTAGGAGATAACGAAAATATGTCGCGTCTCATGGTTCTATTCTTGCTCGCGATTGGCCTGCTTCTCGCCGTCCATCCCATGCTTGCCGCCAGCTTCGCTGTAGGAGCTTGCAAACCCAGCCTCCCCAGCTATCCGTCGATATCTGCCGCAGTCAGCAGCGTACCCCCTAACTCAATCGTAGAGGTTTGCCCCGGCACTTACTCTGAGCAGGTTACTATTGCGCAGCCGCTAACCTTAAAGGGCATTAGCAGCGGGAATGCAGGGCAGGTAGTAGTTACAGTGCCTGGCTCCGGACTGACATCCCTAACCACCGGCTACGGGTACGTAGTCGCGGCGCTCGTGAACGTTACTGCTACTACGGGCGCGGTCAACATTAGCAATATCACCGTGGATGGGACCGGCAACAACCAGTCCTATCCCCCCACCTGGGTCGTCGGAATTTTCTATGACGACGGCTCTTCTGGCACGGCCACCGAGATTACTGCTCGCAACCTAACCGGTACGGGAACGGGCGTGGGGTTTTGGGCTGAGAATACAGGTGCCACCCCCGAGTCGGTGACCATTGAAAACAGCAGCTTCCACAACATAGACGATTCCGCGGTGGCCGTTCAGGGCAGCGGCAGTAATCTTTCTGTCACAGTCAAAGGGAATACCATGCAAGCTGGGTACGACCAGGTTCAGTTCTTCTTCGCAGAGGGTAGCATATCGGGGAACGTCGTTAACGGTGGTAACATCGGCATATACGTTGTCGGTCCCACTACAATTTCCGGTAATACCCTGGATAACCAGATCAATGCCGGCATCTACTCATTCGGGGGTGGACTTACCGCCTCCGCCAACAAAATATCCAACGTCCCCTATGGAATCTATCTCGATGGCGGCGGCGATACCTATAAGACCAATACCATCACGAACACCACTATCGGGATTGAATTCGGTTGCAATTCCCCCACGGTGGTGGCTAGTAACACGATCAATGATGCGAGTACTGGCCTCGACTTGGTGCCAGCAAGTTTCAGCGGCGCCAATAATCTCGACAACGTGGGCACGCTCAGGGCCGGCTGCAGTGAAAGGCCGGCGTCGTCTGTGAAGCCGTCGGGTCCAGTACCCGCGCGCGCTCATTAATCTGACCTGGGTGGCTGCGCGGGTCGCCCGGACTTCGCACCTGCTCTTGGTGGAGCGGACACTCCTGTCCGCTCCCCTTGACTTTGATTTTGACTCTTTTCTAACCAGCCAAATCGGGGTACCAGTCAGGGGTGCCCCACTCCTTGCGGCCTTATCGCAAGGGGTGGGTGCATGCGCCATAGCACTTTCGCGTCGCACCGCCAGCTAACCGCAAAGCCGCTCTGAGCCGACCCACAGTTGAGCCAGATCTCTGAGGTTGTCTTTGTATGTGCGCGTTACCAGGTATTCCTTCCCGCCTTTTACACGCAGCCTGTACTCTCCCGTCGGTAAGGGTTGTATCTCCTCCACCGCCGAAATATTCACCACCACCGAGCGGTGGATGCGTATAAAACCGTAGGGCTTGAGCTTCTCCGCCATGGACGAGAGGGACTCGCGCAGCAAAAAGGGAGTGGGTCGGTGTCGCAACGAAACGTAATTACCTTCCGCTTGCACCGCCACGATCTCGGCTAAGTCCAAGAATAGGATTCTACCCTTTACCTTGAACGCGATTCGTGGCGCCTGTCGTTTCGCGATATGTTTTGCTATAACCTCCAACTGCCGCAAGACTCGCGTGAGATTTGCAGCATCAACTCGGATTACCGGAAGCAATGATGTATCTGTAGCTTCGCGGAACTCCTCCGCTGCCGATTCAAGAGCGTAATCCCGCCTACTCTTGGCGGAGCAAATCGTAGCTCCCCGCAGTGGGCCAGCCGAAACGTCCGCATTAGCGTGAGCAGTTTGTTGAACAAACATCTCACACGCAATCGCCTTCTCATCCTGAATTTCGCGGACGCTCATGACGGAACCCCTTGTTCTCTCTTTTCGACTTCCTGCTACTTCTGCCCGTTGCTTACTGCTGACGGAAAGCTGGATTGAGCGCCAAAATAACACTCAATGGATTGCAACTTTCCGTTCTTGATTCGGAGATACTCCACGTTTCGAAGCGATTTACCATTCTTGGTGTGGCAAAGATACTTCACAAAAGCATCGTCCGCGCCAGCGGAGACACGCTCCAAGTCGAAATGTTCAATAAAATTGATCTGTGTTTTCCAGCATTGCTCTTTGAAAGTGCTTTTGCTGATGTGATCGTCGCCGGCCGCGCTAGAAAAGGTGAAGTCGTCGGCGAGCAGGCTATCCACCGGACCCCAATCTTTCTGCTCCCAGGCTGCGTACCACTTCCGGACAATCTCCTCGTTCGTTAAGTTCTGCCCTGCCGATGCGCTGGCACTTGCCCGTCCCGGCAGGCTCATGGCGCCAACCAGCGCGCAGGCTCCGGTCGCGAGGAGATTCCTGCGCGACACTGCGATCGTTCTCATTGTCATTGTTCATTCTCCTTTTGCATGAGTAGGTTGAAGCGCTTCGCCCGATCAGGATGCTGACTGTCCGCTCACATTGGTTCGCCTTGCTAATCCGCCTTGACTGGGTCCGGCGTTCCATCCGACCACCAGCCCGCGGGAATCATAAATACGTCGACTGGATCCGGAACGCCACGGAACTGTGGATTCAGCATCACGGGAGACTTGGACAGATCTGCACCCCAGACCGCACCGTCCATGAGTGGCGTGTAAAACATCAGGTGAGCCATCCAGTGGTGGCTGCCACGATCGCTAAGGTACTGGTCTTTCGACATCATGTAGCTCATGGCTCCAGGCTCCAGCGGCGGCAGGTCTTTTTTCTCGTACGCGGCTTTGAAAGCATCGATGATCTGCGCTTTCGATTTCCCAGCCAGAATCATCTCCGTCCTCTTATACGTCAGCGGCAGGACGGATCGCGCGGCCGGAGGATTAAAGCAGATCGGACCTCGAATTTTAGGGTTCCAAAAATTAGCGGCATCCTCGCCATCGAATGGGCCCATCCACCCTCGCTCCACGACGCATACCCAACCCTTCTTGCCTTCGACGGCAGTCTCATACCCTTGCCGTCCGAGGACCAAAATCGTTGCGTCGCGGGATATGGCCTCTGGGGCCGCGCTCCGAGCCAGGGCGATCTCGGCATTCCGATCCGTCATAAGGTATTGCTCGATCGGAGCCATGCTCGGGTAGGGATTCTTGGCATCCTGTGCTTGCGTTGGCCGGCCCGCGCCTAGGATATGAATCAGCGCGAAGCTTAGAGAGACAATCGCCTGGAATCTCTTTCGGTTCATCACTTCCTCCTGTGTTGGCTGAATCTCACCGCAGTCGTTATCCAGAGTCGCTATCCAGAGGGACGGATCTGATCGTTTTTCTTCCATCAGTCCCTAATCCGCTCTCGCTTCAATGTGCCTGCAGCCGATGCGAACTCGCCGAGCATACAAACCGGTTGGTATGTACCGGTGTCAAACTATCCATTAGAACCGATGCCATCACACCCGCTTGCGGTTGCCCGGCGCGCGCAGGGACCGCAGCCAGTCCACGATGTTTCTAATCCCCGCCTTCATCACTTTCGGATCCTGAGCATTCTTTGCCAGCGACCCATAGCCCTCGACCATCGCGATCAGTAAGCCGGCGGCCTCAGCGGGGTCCACGTCGCGGCGAACACTTCCGTGGATCTGGCCCTCTCGCAAAGCGGAGGCAGCGGCCTCCCGCCAGGCATCGAAGATCGTCGCCAGCCGCTTCCGGAATCCCGTGTCGAGAGGAGACATTTCCTGCGCCAGATTGTTCAGCTGGCAGCCGCCCCGCACATCCACGGGCCGAATGGGTATACGATGAACAGCGCCGATCAAAGCGTCGATAGGGGCCTTGCCGCTCTGTAGAGGGCGCACCCACTTGCCGTGGACGTCGGGCGCGATGATCTCTTCGACGACGGCGTATCCCAACGCTTCCTTGCTGTCGAAGTGGTAGTACAGTGCGCCCTTGGTGACCCCGGCTACCGCCAGAATGGTCTCCAGGCTGGCACTCTGGAAACCCGATCTGTAGATCTCGCGGGATGCCGCCTGCAGCAAGCGTTCCCGCGTGCGCTCGGAATCGCGCAGCCTGGTCACTCCAGGTCTCGAACTATTTTTCGAGCTAGGTTTCGAACTCTGTTTCGGATTCTTGCGAGCTGCCAACATACCAACCAGTATGTATGTTAAATCATCTGAAAATCAATCACAATTGTCGGCCTGCCTTGAGCGCCCTGACTCGACCGCCCTGATATGACCGCCCTGACTTTTGCCTGCTGCCGTTCTCGAATTTCATAACCTCTCGCCAATGTGTATGTGAAAAGTTGGAGAAACAGTCGCTCCAGCCGTTTTGGTGTCGTCCCACGACGTTGTTAGTCCGCCACTAGTTCGCGAACTCTGAAGTGTTGCGCCCGTTGTCTCGCGTAATCGTTGTGAACGTGGAGGACCACATGCTCCCTCGGTTCCGACTCAGCAGGAGTGTGTGAAGTTGTCAGCCAATTCTGCTCGCAATTGCACACTGACTGTCCGAGCGCCGAGTGGTACCTGACGTAAATCGCCAGTCATCCCGGCACCACGATTCTACCGGAGGAACAGACAAGATATGAACAAGCATAGACAGTTGCTGCAGTTGCGGAATTTCTGGATACCGGCGGTTATGACAATGGTTCTGGCTTGCTTCAGCAATGCGGTCGCGCAAGCAAGCTACAAAGTTCAGGATTTGGGCGTTCGGCACCCTGACAACCTGGGCATGACCATGGGCCTCAATAATTACGGCTGGAGTTTGATCATGGATCAGCGCCTGGATCCCTTCAGCGTCTCCCTTTCCGCCAACCTCGTGGCAGGTACCGATAGGATCAGCATCGGCGAACTCAACCTCGAACTCGGCACGCTCGGAGGAAAGAACAGTTCGATCAATTGGAATGGAATCAACGACCCCGGGGAGGCTGTCGGTATGTCCGAAACGTCTGTTCCAGATCCGAATGGCGAAGACGTTTGCGGTTTCGGCACACACCTTACGTGTCTTCCGTTTCTTTGGAAAAACGGCGTCATGGTCGGTCTCCCACCGGTGGGCGGGAATAACGGGCAGGCCAGCGCCATCAATAACAAAGGACAAGTCGCAGGATATGCGGAAAATGGTATCGTGGACTCCACGTGCCCGGCTGGCTTCACTAATAATCGGGTTGACCTGCCGGTGTTGTGGGACAAAGGCAAAGCCCAAGCTCTTCCTACGATCGGTAGCGATCCAGACGGGGTCGCATTCGGCATTAACGATCAAGGTCAAGCCGTAGGTTACTCAGGAACCTGCACCGTAGCGAATTATGCCGTAGTGTGGGAAAACGGCACCGCCACCGCGCTTCCGGACCTCGGAGATCCGGGCGGCATAGCATACGAAATTAACAGCCACGGCCAAATTGTTGGGCAAGCCGTTAACTCTGACGGCACACCCTTGGCCGCTCTTTGGCAGAACAATACAGTCACAGCCCTCGGCGGCGGCGCCCTTCTGCCGGGAGATCAAGCCACCTTTGCCACCAGCATCAACAACCAGGGCCAGGCGGTGGGAAGCTCATTTGCCCAGGGCGGCTGGTCCCACGGCCTCATCTGGCAGAACGGCGTGATGACCGACCTTAACACTCTATTTCCGGCAAGTTCCCACCTCTACGTAATCTCGGCCAGCAACATCAATGACAGCGGACAAATCGCGGGTATGGCGATTGAGATGGCCGGGCCGCACGCGCAAAATATCGTCCACGCCTTTCTGGCAACCCCGGTAAACGAAAACATGGGCAAGTCGGTTGCAGACGTCGTACTTACGCCTCCGACAATCAATTTGCCCGCGGCGAATGTTGGCAAGCAGCTTTCGCCGAGGTCCGCACACTACGCCATGCACACTAAAAGCACTTTCTGAGCTTCCGCACCGTGCACTCCGGCCTCATACGCTGCGCGAAAGCGCAAGACCGGAGATCGTGCGGGACAACCTGGGTCACGCAAATATCGCGTGACCCAGAATGTTTACGGCAAGAGCTGGTGGGAAGAACCCTCGAAGGAGCTCGCCGACACGTGCCATGGCTTCCCGTGTTCGCCATTGCGTTGAGTGTCCGAAATGCTTGACTCGATATTTGCCTGGCTTCAGCCCGTACCGTAACGGGTCGTACTTGATGCCGCTGGCTGAAGGATTCGCAGAGGAATGGATGCTCTACTGTGCCTGCGGGAGGCCATCCATTTCCAGTCGATGGAGTTGGAGTGACCTGAAGCTATATGCAGTCTCGAATCAGGCACACGATCGCGGTTATGGTCCACCCGAGGAGATTGTGCCTGTAGACAAGAAGTCGCGTTTTGCGGTTAAGACTGGCCGGGACTGAGATTGGCGGGTGGCCCGGACTTCGCGTCCATCCCAACTCTGAAGGGTGCCCTGTCCAAGCTCCGCTTGGGCGGGTCCTTTGACTTTGTTCATCACAACCGATCTGCCGAAGCTGGAACATTTCACGGTTTTCAAGACGTGGAAGCGACAACGAAATGCCCCGAAACTTGAACTCCGCAATAATTACAGTGCAATATCTACACGACTGTGCCTATTCAACCACAATCACCACCTAGCATTATCAATAACTTGGGAGGTCACCATCCCCAGTCTTACTGACCACTAGTCACTAAAAACCGCCGAACGAGCCTGTATTTTCGCCTTTTGTGCGCCGGAGCCAAGCCTCTGTACGCATCCCATTGTCCGTACGTATTTATCTGTAAAGTGTTTCACGTGAAACACTTTGTACGTACACTGGAAACCCGCCCTTAGATCGGAGTCGATCCCTTGAACAGCCAGATCAAATCAATGATCAGAATAATCACCACCATCAGCTCCAGCACAAAGGCGCGGCTCTGGTGGAATTGGTCGACCATGAAGCGGTAGAGTTCTTCGGCGGTGTGGACCTTCTGGTTGACCAAATCTTTGTAGTCAGTGACGCCGATCTTCGAAGCGGCAACTTTGTACAGCCGCGCGGAGAACATGTCGCTAAGAAACTTGATCGCGTTGTCGGCGCGCTCGGTGAGTTCGTCCACATCAAGCAGAACAGTGTGCAATCGGCTGGCGCGCCGAGCCGTGCGCCAGCGCGCCCAGATGCCGGAACCATGATCCATGAAGTCGTAGACGCTGGCTAGTTCGCGCGTAAGCAGTTCGTCGTAGTGGCGAAATTCAAGCAGCTGCGAGTTGGCGTATTCAAGCAGTTGAATCACGGTCTCCGCGCCCGCAGTAGAGTCGTAGAGGAACGCGCCGTTCCAGCTGATCACCGCCAAATCATTCGGATAGTAAGAAATCTTCGACTGCATGATTTCCTGCTGCTCGCCGTCAGAGAGCGGAACGTTTTCTCCGCGCACGATCTGGGCAATGCGTCCACCCTGAGCCGCCAGCAATTCGGCCGCAGTCGGATTGCCGGCAATGTCGCGCACATGAAAGACAAAATAATCTTCATGCAGCCAGCTGTCGTAAAGCTTGACCAGCGCCGGACGAGCGCGCTCGATTTTCTGTTTGACGATCTTCTGCGCAAAGCTGGTGAAATCAGTATCCCAAACCCAGCGGCTCGCGAGCCGAACCAGCGTGTCCCAGTCGCCGGAAAAAGGCAGCTCAAAGACGACGCTCAGCACGCCGTAATCGTAGTACTTGATCTGGACGTCCAGCCGTTCGCCGCTTTCCAGAATCAGCGGTTCAACCTGCTCAACCACCGGAGGACGCTGAAATCGGACGTATCCCGGAGCCGGATGCTTGAAGCTGGTCTCCTGCCGCCGAGCGCCAAAAATGTCGCGTAGCGAGTCGAGGTTGATCTCCTCGCAAACGTCAAACTGGATCAGCACCAGCACCGACCCTTGCAGCGTTTTGTTTTGAGCAATGACGGTGACGGCGGACTGGGCGGGCGTCGGGGCGATGAGGGTCGGATTTACGGTTTCCATAGAAGGCCTACTGTCTATGTCTTATGTCTATTGTCCCAGAAAAGCGGCCTCGATGCGCAATGAGCAAGTAAGTCTATATATATCAGCATCCTACAAGAGGGTTCGTGTGGGGACGGGCGTCTCGCCCGTCCAAGTTGAGCGCAGCTCAACCGCGCCGCCCGCGCCACATCGACCTAGCGCTTTTTCGCCAGCGCCAGCAGTAGAGCCGCGCCGGCTGCGATGCCAGCGACCGCCAGTCCGGTGCGCTTCATGGATTTCTGAATGGCGGCCTGATGCGGCCGCACCCAGGCGTCTTCGGGATAATGTTTCGGCGCAGCGTCGTACATCGGGAAGCCTTCCGGAGTCTCGGTCGCTTCGCGCAAAGCCATCTGCAACACCTCGGCCAGGTGCAAGGCATGACGGTCGGTTTCTTGGGCGATCTGTTCGCGGCAACTGAAACCGTCGGCGACGATGAGCCAGTCGGTGGGAGCCTGGCGGACGGCGGGCAGCAGTTCGAATTCGCCAATCGTCTTTGAGACTTCGTATTTCTCTTTTTCGAAGCCGAAAGCCCCCGCCATGCCACAGCATCCGGGGGCGGGAGCGGTGAAGTTGATGCCCATGCGTTCGAGCACAGCCTCCTCAGCCGTCATCTTCATGATCGCCTTGTGATGGCAATGGCCGTGAATCAGCGCGCGGCGCGCGAGTGTGGGAAGCGGAAAGGCTTCATTATTTGCGCGCTGCTCAAGAAATTCACTGAACAGGAAAACCTGCCTCGACAAGGCCTGCGCGCGTTCGTCTTTGGGGAAAAGATTCGTCAGTTCGTCGCGGAAGACGGAAGCGCAGCTCGGTTCGAGTACCACGATAGGCGTGGCAGCTTCGATTTCCGGGAGAAGCTCGTCCATAATCTGGAGGAGCAGGCCCTTGGCGCGGTCCAGCATGCCGACGTCGTAGAGCGGGCGGCCGCAGCAGAGGTGCGCGCGCGGGACGGTGACTTTGAAACCTGCGGCTTCGAGCACCTCGACGGCAGCCTTGGCGGTCGAGGGAAGGAAATGATTGTTGAACGTGTCGGCCCAGAGCAGAACGGAGTTGTTCACGTGGGGACGGACGCCCTCGTCCGTCCCGCGGAGCGAAGCTCCGCGACGCTCCCACCACTGCTTAAAAGTCTGCGGAGCGAAGGCCGGAATGCTTCGCTGGGCCGGAATGCTGGCAGCAAGTTTGGCTAGATCGCGCAGACCAGGAAGTTGGGTAGTGAGATTTGCCAGGCCTGGAACATGCGAAGCTGCTCTCGTCCACAGATGAATACTCGAAAATGCCAGCGCATTCAGCGGACGCGGATTGGTTTCGTAGTAATGCGACAGAAACTCCGCCTTATAGGTCGCGACGTCGACGCCCACCGGGCAATCGCTCTTACAGCCCTTGCAGGCGAGGCAGAGGTCGAGCGATTCTTTCACGGCTTCGTTCTGCCAGCCGTCTTTGATGACGTCGCCCTTGGTCATCTCCCAGAGCAGGTGGGCACGCCCGCGGGTCGAGTGCTCTTCGTCGCGCGTGACGCGGTAACTTGGACACATCACTCCGCCGGAATCGCGGCGACATTTGCCGACTCCAACGCAGCGCAGCGTGGCGGCGGCCAGGCTGCCGTGGTCGTCGGGAAATTTGAAATGCGTCTCCGGCTGCCACGGGTCATAGCCCGCGCCCAGCCGCAGATTTTCGTCGAGCCGATACGGATTGATGAGCTTGCCCGGGTTCATTTTCCAATCGGGATCCCAGAGCGACTTGAACTCGCGGAAGGCCTGTATGAGTTCGGGGCCAAACATTTTGGGCAGCAGCTCGCCGCGAGCCTGGCCGTCTCCATGCTCGCCGGAAAGCGAGCCACCGTAGCGGATCACGAGGTCGGCAGCCTCTTCCATGAACTGGCGAAACTTGCGCACGCCTTCGGCCGATTCAAGATCGTAGTCCATGCGCGTGTGGATGCAGGCATGGCCGAAGTGACCGTAGAACGAGCCGTCGTAGTGGAGGGCTTGCATCAGGCGGCGCAAGTCGCGCAGGTAAGCGCCGAGGCGTTCGGGCGCAACCGCGGAATCTTCGAAGCCTTCCCAGCGAATCGGTTCGCCGGGGACGTGCGCAGTCACTCCAAGACTGGACTCGCGGACCTCCCAGATGCGCCGGGCCTGGCGCGGATCGCTCAACAGGCGCATGTTTGGCGGAGTTGCGGAGCGATCAAGCGTTGCCATCAAGTGGTGTGCCTGCGCTTCGGCTTCGGCGGCAGTATTGGCGCCGAATTCGACCATCAGCCAGCCACCGCCTTCGGGCAACAGCGCGAGGCCATCGAGGTTCACGCCCTTGTGGCGGCTGGCGTCGACCATGATGTCGTCAAAGCCTTCGAGTCCGATGGGGCGATGCTCCATGATTTGCGGGACGTGGTCGGCGCAGATGTAAACATCGGGCCATCCGATAACCAGCAACACTCGCGCCGGCGGACTTTCGACCAGGCGGCAGGTGGCTTCAATAATCGTTACGCATGTGCCTTCCGATCCGACCAGCGCGCGCGCCACATGAAACCCGTTTTCCGGGAGCAGGTGGTTGAGGTTGTATCCCGAAACCCGGCGCGGAATATCGGGAAACTGGCGGCGAACCTGCTCGCCATAGCGGTCGGCGAGGGACTTGAGGCCGGTGTAGATTTCGGCGCGGCGGCCACCTTCGCGAACGAAGCGGTCGAAGTCGTCGGCGCTGGTCGCACCCACGTGCAGGCGCTGTCCGCCGTAGGTGAGGATCTCCAGCGACTCGATGTTGTCGTCCGTCTTCCCAGCCATGATCGAGTGCACGCCGCAAGAATTGTTGCCGATCATTCCTCCGAGTGTGCAGCGGTCGTGGGTAGCGGGATCGGGCGCAAAAGTGAGGTGATGCTTCTCGGCCGCAGCGCGCAGAGTGTCGAGGACAACTCCGGGCTCGACACGCGCGATGCGGCGCGCAGGATCGATCTCGAGGATACTCGCCATGTATTTCGAGAAGTCGAGGATGACAGCGGCGTTGCAACACTGACCGGCGAGTGACGTGCCTCCGCCGCGTGCCAGCAGCGGAGCGCCGTGTTCGTGGCACAGGGCAACGGTGGCGAGAACGTCTTCCTTGTCGCGAGGAACTACGACGCCGATTGGGACCTGGCGGTAATTAGAGCCGTCGGTGGCGTAGAGAGCGCGGCTGCCCGAGTCGAAGCGAACCTCTCCACGAAGGTGGCGGCGCAGCGAAGCTTCAAGCGCGGAGGCGTCGAGTTGCGCGGAATGAGCCGGGGATGGGGCAATGTCTTGCGGCATAAAGTACAGAACATCTTCGCGGATGCGGGCGTTGGGCGCAAGGGCAGAAAGTAATTCGCCCATGCAGGTTGCCTGGCACGGGCTCCCTCGCCAGCAAACCGCAACAGCAGTAGGAGCATCTATCTCTGGATCACAAGCCCGGATGGAACGGAACTCTAGTCGGGCTTGCGCCACACGGTGGCCCGCGCCACAGACGACTAAATGCGGGGTTGCGGCAGATGTCGTCACAGAAACTCTTGGATCA
>Ga0209274_10000566_pt1 | contig 21441 bp, 17 predicted proteins | sample HubBroMetageREF1_FD_188343 | JGI IMG/M metagenome (GOLD analysis project Ga0209274, IMG submission 188343) | Reference soil microbial communities from the Hubbard Brook experimental Forest, New Hampshire, USA - Hubbard Brook CCASE Soil... | ecosystem: Environmental > Terrestrial > Soil >...
GCTGCTGGCGGACGTTTATTGGACGCGCGTAGTGCAATATTATGGCGTCAGGGCCCGGAAACAGGGAGCGACTTACGAATCGCTCTGGCCTTTGCTCGACATCACCACCACGCTTGATCCGAAATTAATGATTGCCTATCGCTTTGGAGCAATTTTTCTTTCGGAGCGACCGCCCGTGGGACCGGGACGCGCGGATTTGGCGGTGGAGCTGGTGCAACGAGGCATTGCGGAAAATCCGGATGAATGGCGGCTGTATCAGGATCTGGGATTTCTTTATTCGATCCACTTGAAGGATTACCAAAAAGCGTCTGAGGCGTATCTGGAAGGCAGCAAGAATCCAAATGCGCAAATATGGATGAAAGTGATGGCCGCGCGCGTGGCGGAAACCGGCAACGAGCTGGAGACATCACGGCTGATCTGGACGGGAGTGTACTCGAGCACTAAAGACGAACAGGTCCGGCGCACCGCCTTGCAGCATATTCATTCGCTGGACGCAGCGCTGGGGCTGAAGCGCCTGAACCAAAGCTCCGAGGATTACTGGAGAAAATTCGGCCGGTTCCCTACTTCGATGCAAGAACTGCGGGATGCGGGATTGGTCGGTGGCACTTTGCAGGACCCCGCGGGCTATCCCTACGTGATGGGTCCGAACGGAGTGCCGCAACTCGATCCTAAGAGTCCCATCGTGCTGGATCCTGACCAGGGATCCGGAAAACTTCGCTAGCATTACTTCAGCGCTGAAGAGTTTGTGCGAGAAGTGCAAAGGCGGTACTTCAGCGGCTGAAGCCGCTCGACATCTGCTTGGTTTGTGTCCTGGCTAAAGCTACGGCCTACAAAGCTTCTCAAGTCCGCAGGCAGCCTTTCCTGGCCAGACTCTCGGCCGCGCGTTATCAATTGGACGGCAGTTATTCGTAGCGCAGGGCTTCGACGGGATTGAGGCGCGCGGCTTTGGTGGCCGGCCAGACGCCGAAGATCAGGCCGATGCTGACCGACACCGTGAAGCCGATGATGATGGCCCAAGCGGGCACCACGGCTTTGAGCGGGCTAACCATGGGAATAAGAAAGACGATGGCGCTGCCGACGATAATGCCGACGATGCCGCCGGTTCCGGTAAGGGTCATGGCTTCGAAGAGAAATTGCCAGGTGATATCGCGGCTGCGCGCGCCGATGGCTTTGCGCACGCCGATTTCGCGGGTGCGCTCGGTGACGGATACCAGCATGATGTTCATCACGCCCATGCCGCCGATGAGCAGGCCGATGGAACTGAGCACGATGACGACGAGAACGACGCCGCCAATGATGTCGTTGAATTTCTGCACCACTTCCACCTGCGTTTGAATGGAGAAATTGTCCGGCTTGTCGTAGGGAACTTCGCGGCGGCGGCGCAGGACTTCGCGGATCTGATCCACGGCGGCATCGAGCTTGCCGGAGTACGCGAGGAAGCGATAACCGATTTCATAGCTGCTGGGATACAGCTTCATGAAAGTGTAGTAGGGGATGACGGTGCGGCGGTCCTCGTCGTCCGTGCCGAAACCGTTGGGCGGTTTTTCGAACACTCCCACGACCTGGTAGGTCGAGCCGTCCACCAGAATTTCCTTGCCCATGGCATCATCAATGGTGGGAAAGAAAGTCGTGGCGACATTTTCGCCGATGACCACGACGTTTTCACGATGCTCGTTTTCAGCTTCGGTGAAAAAGCGGCCGGCTTTCATGGTGGCGTTGGAATAGACCGTGAGATATGCGGGAAAAGTGCCGCGAAAATCGGTGCCCTCGATTGTCATGCCCTGATAACGCGCGGTGTGGGACAGCTGCCACTGAAAAGCGGAGACTGCGATCTCTTTGATTGCGGGACAAAGCTGGCGGACGGCCATGGCATCTTCGAGAGTGAGCGGCTTGCGCAGCTTCTCGTCCTTGGGACGGCGTCCATTTTGCGGGCCTTGATCGAAACGCGAAACGAAAGCGGTGTCAATTCCTTCGGAAACGATTTCGTCCTGGATGGTTTGGCGAAAACCTTGCACCAGGCCGACGACGAGGATGATGAGCGCGACTCCGATCATCACGCCGAGTATCGCAAGGAAGCTGCGCAGCTTGTGCTCGCGAACCGTATCCAGCGCGAGATGGAGATTTTCGCGAAAGTCACTTTGCATGGGCTGGTCCTAGGTCTCCGCCCGCAGAGCTTCGATGGGGTCGAGCCTAGCGGCACGCATCGCCGGATAGATGCCGAAAAACAGGCCGACGGCGGTGGAAAGAAACAGCGCAACTAATATGGAGAAAAATGGGGTGGAAGTCGGGACCGAAAAAATCGCGCGCACCAGCTGGCTGATGACCACCGCAGCGAGCACACCGAGGAAGCCGCCCAGTCCGGCCAGCACTGATGATTCCACCAGAAATTGCAGGATGATGTGACGGCGCCGCGCACCCAGCGATTTGCGCAATCCGATTTCGCGGGTGCGCTCGGTGACGCTCGCGAGCATGATGTTCATGATCACCACGCCACCGACGACCAGGAACACAGAAGTGATCCAGATGGCGATGCCGAAGGCGTTGCCGGTGATGCGATTCCACAAACCCATGATGGAGGTGGGGGCAATGATCGCGAAATTATCTTCGGTCTGATACGCCAGATGGTGGCGCGAGCGCAGAATCATTCGGGCTTCGTCCTCCGCGGCATCCATGAATTCCGGGCTGCGAGCCTGCACGAAAAACGTAATGGAATCCTGCGCGGTGAGCCATTCCTTGCGATAGGTACCCAGCGGAATCATCACGAAATTGTCTTGCGGCTGCCCGAGCACGTTGCCTTTCGGCGTGGCCACGCCGACGATCGTGTACTGTCCTTGGCCGGCGCGAATGTCTTTTCCCACCGGATCCGTCCCTGGAAATAATTTGTTGGCGACGTCCGCGCCGATAACGCAGGCGCCGGCGCGATGATTTTCGTCAACATCCGTAAGCAGCCGGCCATTGGAGACGTCAATGTCGCGAATGGAAGCGAAAGTGGGCGTGGCGCCTATGATCATTACGTCTTCGCTGAGGTCGTTGCCGTGGCGCACGTCGGCAAAGGTTCTCATTTGACCGGCGATGGTATCCGCGAGCTTCATGCCATTGCGCAGATCTGCCAGATCGTCCATGCCGAGCGTGGGGCGCTTGCGCGCTTTGAACCATTCTTGCTGATTGGTGACGATACCGATGCGGTCTATCACGAAAGCGTTGGCGCCCAGGTTGGCCACCTTGTCGGCGACATAGACGTTGAGGCCGTTGAGCACGGAGATGACGGCGACGAGGGTGGTGACGGCGAGGATTATGCCGAGCAAGGTCAAGAAAGTGCGCAGTTTATGCGCGCGAAGGGTATCGAGCGCGATCCAGATGGTTTCGCGCAGTGCGCCGAGGGTCTGGCGGGCTTCGGATAGAGAATTGGGGGGCTTCATCGCTTCTACCATATTAGACGGATAGGAGGCTGGAAAAACTTCAGATTACGGATAAATTTTTGGCGCTTGGAATGCGGAGAAGGGGCCAGAGACTGTACGCGCGGCCAGCGGTTTCGGCGGAGGATTCGGGTAGAATTGCGGTTGCAGCAAATGTTGTGGCGCCGCGCATCTCATTCACGGACACTTTGAATATGGCGAAAAGACTTACGGCATCGAGTCTGGCGGCGCTGGCGCTGGCGAGTCTAGCCAGCGCGTCGGGTCAATCGGTTCCTGCGTTTCTAGCGAGTCCAGCCAAAAACGCGGCTTCAGGAGTTGAAGCCCTTCGCTTAAGCGGCAGCACGGCGGGGCTGAAGATTGCGTGTGACAACAGCCACACCGGTATTTCAGCGGCTCGAGCCGCGCGGTCTTGCGAAGCTAAGGTCGTGGCGAAAGCCACGACCTACAAAGATTCGCGAATTCTGACCTGGACACTAGATCTCCAAGCTTCCGACTCAAACGCCGACAGCGCGGATTTTAATGCCCAAGGAGACCAGGCTGCGGGGCAAAGCGGGACGGCGCAGGCGCCTTCGGATGCGGAGATCGCGGAGCGCTCCAAGAAGCTGCTGGAGAACCAGCACCACAACGATGCAGCGCTCGAACAGTACGAGCGAATAGAACATCACGTGGATCGCACCGGAGGCGCCGCTCCACGTGTGCTCGACGACAAAACCTATCGCGTGGTTCCTACCGGGAGTGGCACGATGAAACTGCTGCTGAAAGATGGGGAGCGGCCGGTGGATCCAGCGGATTACCGCAAGCAGCTGACGGCATGGGTAGAGTTGCTGGAGCTGATGCTGAAGCCCGACGATCCGCGAACGAAATCGGCCAACGCGAAGTGGCAAAAGAGGAAGGACGATCGCAAGGAACTGCTGGATACGACGCGAGATGCCTTCCTGACGAAATGGGACGGACAGGAGACGTGCAACGGGCGCGTTTGCGACGTGTACGAGGTCCAGCCGAATCCGAATTTTCACCCGCGTTCGATCGTGCAGGACATTCTGACGCGCGTGACCGCTAAAATCTGGGTGGATCGCGACGCCAATCAACTGGTGCGCGGGGAAGCTCATGTGATGCGCGACATTTCGTTTGGCGGAGGGATTCTCGGGAAGCTTTATCGCGGCGGCGTATTTTTTATGGAGCAACGGGAAGTCTCGCCGGGAATCTGGCTACCCACGCGCTATCAATACGACTACACCGCACGTAAATTCCTCTTCATGTTTGAAGAACACCAGTACGTCGAAGCGCGCGAGTATCGCCACATCGGGCCACCGAAGCAGGCCCTGGCAATGGCGCAGAAAGAGCTGGCCAGCGGCAAAGCGGTTTACGGCGACCCGTAACTTTTCGGTCCATCCCGGGTTCAACCTGATAGCAATGGGCGCACAATAGTCCTAGTGCGGCACTGCACCCCTCCGTTCAATTGATCGCCGGCGTCTGAGGAGTTTGCTGCTCGGAGCTTTCTGGTCACTTACAGGTAACTCGAGGAGGCGTTATGAATAGGCGAACTCTGCTGTTTGTCGCGGCCCTGGCCCTTGCAGCGACTGTTTTTGTGCCGGGACCGGCGCGCGCGCAAGGTAGTTCCGCGGGCCAGACGGCTCCGGCGGGAGACGCAGCTGCGCCAGCGCCTGCGAGTCCGGCAGGCACGCCTACGACTGCCAACGCGAGCGCTGCGACCTCGACGACGACCGCGACGTCGCCCGCACCGGCGAAAAAAGTCTGGACCAACGAAGATATGAGGGAGGTTCATCGCAGCAACGCGATTTCCACTTTTTCAGCATCGAACAACAAGCCGGCAAACGGCAAGCCTGTGGGAACTGCCAAGGGCAACAAAGACGCCAAGCAGTATCAGGACCGGATCTTGGGACTGCAGGCCAAGCTGCCGCCGCTCGACGAGCAAATCGTGCAACTGCAGGCGGCGCTGAATGGCGATACGGTAAATTCCACGCGGCACGTCGGCGGCGCGAAGATTGATGACTGGCATGACGAATTAGTCCGCCTGCAACAGCAGCGCGAGGACATTGTGGCAAAGATCAGTGCGCTGCAGGACGAAGCGCGGCGCAACGGCGTGCCGGCGAATCAAATTCCCGAGTAGTCTTGGCAGGATTCGAAAGACAAGGGGGGCCCCGATGTTGCAACCGGAACCCGCCCTTGCAAACGCTTGGTCTAACGCGCGGCGGCGGCGACTTCCTTCTCGATGGGGGCGCCGACGAGATTGCCCCACTCGGTCCAGGAACCGTCGTAATTCTTCACGTTCCCGAATCCGAGTAGATACTTCAGCACGAACCAGGTGTGCGAGCTGCGTTCGCCTATGCGGCAGTAGGCGATCACTTCTTCCGCGCCGTTAATTCCCTTCTTGCCGTATAGCTCCTTCAGCGCGTCCGCGGATTTGAAGGTGCCGTCTTCATTAGCGGCTTGCGCCCAGGGAATATTCGCCGCACCCGGAATGTGTCCAGCGCGCTGCGCGGTTTCAGAAAGTCCCGGAGGCGCGAGGATCTTTCCGGTGAATTCGTCCACGGAACGGACGTCTACAAGCTGCGCGGCCTTCTTCTTATCGAGGAAGGCGTAAACATCTTCTTTGCGGGCGCGGATGGATTCATCGGGGCCGGTGGCGTGGTAGCTGGTGGGCGTTATTTTCGGCGCGTCGCTGGTAAGCGGGCGCTTTTCTTCCACCCACTTCTTGCGGCCGCCGTTGATCAGGCGCACGTCATTGTGGCCGTAATACTTCACTTGCCAGAAAGCGTAGGCGGCGAACCAGTTGTTATTGTCACCGTAGAGCAGGACGGTGGTGTCGTTGGCGATGCCGGAAGCGCCGAGCAGCTTTTCCAGAGCGGATTTGTCAACCAGGTCGCGGCGGATGTTGTCCTGGAGCTGCGATTGCCAGTTCCAGCCTACCGCGCCGGGAATGTGGCCTTGGTCGTAGGCCGTGGTGTCCACGTCCACTTCGACCAGGCGGACTTTCGGATCGTTCAAATGGTCGGCGGCCCACTGGGTGGTCACCAAAACTTCGGGGTGCTTGTAGTCAGTCATTCGCTGTCTCCTTGTTGTTAGTCAGTCTTCGTAATTACACGCTCTGTCGCGGAAACGTTGCAAACGAATTGGGCATAAAACAAAAAACCCACCTGCCTGGGGAACTTCCGGCGGTGGGTGGGAATTTCTGGGCTAGATTCCGTTTCTTAGCTGCCTAGCCTCCCTGCGCCAGAAGACACGTCTGCGCGACACATACAACAACAGCAAGCGCAGCGCTGGCAGCAGATTTGCATGAATGAAGGTTACACCCGAACTGTGGGGATGGCAAACAATTCTGAGTGAGGGCAGCAGTTAAGATTTCGCTAACCCGACTTCAGCAAGGGAGCCCGCCGATTGTGTCAATTGGACACTTTCCTGTTCGGGCCGCTTGACCTGATGGCAGGTTGAGATACAGCTGAGTTCCCTTCCGAAAACCGGCACTTCGCTGCAGGCTGCCCCCTTTTGACCCTCAGGGTCGTGTGCGGAATCGAGTCCCTTCCCAGACTGGTGTGAGATGAAGACGAAGTTTCTGTTGAACTGCGAGGCGCAGCTCGCGTGCGGGTCCGCCATTTGGGCGTAGCTCGCCTTGCGTATGGCGCTCGATCGCTATGTGTTCGCGGGTGTCGTGGAGCGGGTTGCGGCCGTGAGAGGCGCTTGCATTTCCCTCGCTGCAAGGTTCGGATCAATTCGCTGGAGTGAAGCCAGATAATGGAGCAGCTTTCAAAAATCGGGGTTGTGCCCGCCGCCAGCGGTCCTGCCGAGAAGCGCCGCCATCCGCGTTTCGCGTTTTCGACTGGGAGCGAAGCGTTTGATCCGCAAGCCAACGTTCGAATAACGGGCCGGCTGTCCGACAGCAGCCGCAGCGGCTGCTACATGGACACAATCAGCCCGTTCGGGGTGAACGCCGCCATCATTTTGACGGTCACGCACGAGGGCCGAGCATTCAAGACCAAGGCCAAAGTGGTGTATTCGCTGAACGGGATGGGCATGGGTATGATGTTCACGACGATGGAGTCCGATCAGGCGCGTGTGCTGGACGGGTGGCTGGCCGAACTGGGCGGCTTGATACATCTGGCACCGAATACATCGACGCCAGATGCGGTCACGCCCGAGGCGCTGGTGGAGGCTGCGCCCGTGGTTGATCAGGAGTTGCGGGAGATCGTCCGCGAACTGATCGTGGTGCTGAGCCGCAAGAGCATCGTGGGCGATGTGGAAGCGATGGCTATGATGCGAAAACTCTCGAAGTAAGTGGATCTGGATTCCTGTTGTGATTCCCTCTAGGTGACCGGCTTCAGAGTGCCGTCGCTGGTTTCGAATTCGATGCGCAAGAGCCAGTCGAAATGGAATTTTTCCGCGGCGAGCCATTTTTCCATTTGCGCGCGGTCCGGGGCGTCGAATTCCACGAGCATTTTTCCTTCCTGCATGTTGACGAGCACGCGGCGCGCGGTGACTTCCTTGGCGGCGTGCACGCGACGCGCCAGTTCTTCGGCGCCCTGGCGGGTGAGGCAGGCCAGCGTGTGTTGCGAGAGGTAACGAGGCATTCCGGCTCCTGTTCCGCTAAAATGAGCGGCCACTAAGACGACCGAACCAATATAACGCGAGCGGAGAAAAAACAAATGTCTGAGATGCGCACGGCTCATCCTTACTTCGTCTATGAAGCGATTCACGCGCAGCCGGAACTGATCGAGCGGGTGCTGGCTGGGCGCGCGGAGATTGAACGCGCGGCGGATGCCGTGGCGCGGAAGGAGCGTGTCGCTTTCGTGGGGATTGGCACTTCGCTGCATGCGGCGCGCGTGGCGGAGAGTTGGATGCGCGAGTTCACGGGCGGGCGCTTGCTTGCGCACTGCGAACAATCATTTGAGCTGGTGCATCATCCGATTGCGTTTGGGGCGGGCGACGGGGTGATTGTGATTACGCATACCGGCACTACTACAGCGTCACTCGAGGCTTTGCGGATGGCGCGGGCGGCCGGGGCGTTGACGGTCGTGATTACCGGCCAGAGGAGTGGGCCGGCGAGTGGTGATGGAGTGCGCGGCGCAGATTTTCATATTCAGACGTGCGAGCAGGAAGTGGCCTTTGCCTACACGAAGAGTTACACCACGGCGCTGGTGGTGCTGGCGCTGCTGATCGCGCGCGTGGTCGAGAGGAAGAATTTGCTTGCGGGACCGCCACCCGTTGGGGCTCTGGAGCGTGTGCCTGGTTTGTTGCGCGACGCGCTGCAGCTCGAACCAGCTGCGCGCGAGCTTGCACGGCGCCTGGCGGTGCTCGCGCGCATCGAGATTTTTGGCTCGGGCGCGGCGTGGGCCACGGCCAGCGAAGCAGCGCTGAAGATTAAAGAGGCTTGCTACATCGCGGCGGAGGGATTTGAAACCGAGGAGATTCTGCACGGGCCTTTTTCGGAGACCGACGCGCGCGGGTCTTTGGTCGGATTATTCACGGGCGGCGCGACGGACGAGCGCGGGCGGCAGATTTTGCGCGCGGCGGGCGAATTGAAAATGCCGCGAGCGGCGATTACGGTGCCCTCGGCGAATCACGATTTGTCCGCGGAGCAAATCCTGCAGGTTCCGGAGGCGCCGGAATGGCAGGCGGCGTTGGTGCATTTGATTCCGCTGCAACTGCTGACATATTTTCTGGCGCTGGAGCGCGGCGTCAGCCCCGATAGCGGGCGCATGGAGCAGCCTGCGCACGCGGCGGCGAGTAGGCACTACAAATATTGAGCTGTGGTTGCCCGCATATTCGCCTGTCCCCGCGAACAGGAGTTGCTCTTCGACTACACCTGTGCTGCGCGCGTCTGCGCAGTCCGTGGGAGAGCCGTAAAATCGCATGTAGCGCCATTCAGGAGTGCTCCATGAAACGCTATTTCCTCATTTTGCTTAGCATTTCGATGCTGGCGTTTGCCACCGCGGCGCACGACGACGGAGGAATGGGAACGCTGGCGGGAACGGTGATCGGTACAAACGGCAAGGCGGTCGTAGGCGCGCGGGTTACATCGCAGAATGCGGGCGGCGACCATCCTCAGCTGACCACGACCAACCAGCAAGGACGATTTTTCTTCCCGGATCTGCTGCACGGCTACTATGACGCGCGCGCGTATCATGACGGCGCGTGGAGCGAGTGGAAACACAACGTGGAAGTGAGCACCGGCAAGCAAACCGAACTCGTACTGCGATTGTCCCCGAAATCTACCTCGTCGAAATAATTTCAGACCTTCGCCTGTCCGCGCGAACAGGAGTTCCTAATCAAGAACATTGCGGGGTGTGACCGCGACGCCGCGCGGGGAGGCCGCGTAAGATTGCATGCAGAAACATCGTGGGGTGCACTATGAAACGAAGTGTGCTGGTTGTAACCGTGCTTGTGTCGGTGGCGTTGCTGATGGCGTTGACGTTTGGCGCGGCGACGGCTCGCGCTCAATTCGCGAGAGGCTTGGGAACGGTGCAAGGAACGGTGTTGGACGCGCACGGCAGGCCAGTGAGCGAGGCGAGTGTGACGATTCAGACGTCCGACGGACTGAAGCCGCACGCCACGCACACTGACGCGAGCGGGCATTATGAATTCGCGCGGTATGACGCAGGGCAATACGATCTGCGGGCGTACGCGAAGGGCCAATTTTCGGATTGGCGCAAGCACATCGTGATTCGCCCGAAGAAAACCACGGAAGTGACGCTACGCATGCCGCCGGAAAGCACGGAGAAGGTGGTCGTCACGAGCAATCCGTAGAACGCGGCCGGCGTGTTGCGTCGGTTTCGATGGAAGCGGCGGCCGCTCGTTTTCAAATCCTGGCATCTGGTTAGTTCTTTCCGCAGCGCGGCCACCGCATCCTTCTGCAGCGTGAAGATCAATCCGAGTTTTCTGCAACCGGGTCTTGCGGGTCTGTGACGGTGCCTTCATTATGTGGCATGGCAACTGCGGACAACGCGCCGCTGTGGAGCGCGGACGATCAATACGACCGGCTGGAAGAGCTCGCGGCGGGTACGGGCGACGACGCCAAGGAAATTCCTTTGCGGCGCGACGTGCGCTCGCTGGGAATGTTACTGGGAAAAGTGCTGGTGGAGCAGGCGGGCGAAGGGTTGCTGGAAGTAGTGGAGCAGCTCCGCCGGCTGTTGATTCAGCAGCGCGAGCAATTGCCAGCGGCGGCGGCGACGGAACCGTCCCCTGCTGAAAACATTCTGCTCACGCAAGCTCGCGAGAAGATCGCGCGGCTGGAAGTGGAAGACGCCTACCGCGTGACCAAAGCGTTCGCAATTTATTTCGAGCTGACCAACCTGGCGGAGACCAATCACCGCAAGCGGCGGCGGCGCGCGGCCAAGCTGCACAGCGAACAGCCGGCGCTGGCGGGATCGTTTCGCGGAACTTTGCTGCGCATGCGCGCGGCGGGAATTTCCGCGGGCGACGCTCTGGCTGCCTTGCGCAAAATCAGGATTGTGCCGGTGTTCACCGCGCATCCCACGGAAGTGGCGCGGCGCACCGTGCTGCTGAAGAGGCGGCGCATCGCGCAATACCTGGAAAATCTGGACCGGCTGCCGTTGACGGCGGCCGATGCAGCGGAATACGAATCGTTAATTCTCGCCGAGATTACGTCACTGTGGCAGACGGACGAAGTGCGCATGAAAAAGCCAGGCGTGATTGATGAAGTGCGTATGGGTCTGGATTTTTATCCGATGACGCTTTTCGAAACGCTGCCGCGGTTATATACCGAGCTGGCCGAATCTTTTTCGGAGGTTTACGGCCGCGCGCTGAATGACGAAGAACTTCCCGAGTTGTTGCATTTCGGTTCGTGGATTGGAGGCGATCGCGACGGCAACCCGCTGATCAAGGCGGATTGCACGGCGGACGCGCTGGCGCTTGCGCGCAACGTCATCCTGGAACATTACAGTTTGGAGATCCAGCGGCTGATTGACGAACTAAGCTCCTCGTTGCACCAGACGGGCGCTTCGCAGGAGTTGCGCGCCGCGGTGAAAGCGTATGAAGCCAAGATGGGCGCCGACCCTTCGCGCGGCAAATGGATTTCCGAGCCGGAACTCAACCGGCACTTTCTGGATTTTGTGCGGATTCGCATGCGGCTGACGCGCGATGAGCCGCGCCATGCCGACGCGTACGCGGCGGCGCAGGAACTGGAGCGCGATCTACTGTTGCTGCGCGCGAGCCTGATCGCGAACCGCGGACAACGGCTGGCCGAGCTGTTGATTGACCCGTTGCGGCGCAAGGTACGAACTTTTGGTTTTCATCTGCACACGCTCGATATTCGGCAGCACGCGCAAGTGCATGCGAGGGCCCTGGCGGAGTTAAAGGCCGCTGGGATTTCCGACGTCTCATGTATGACAAGCGCGCAAAAGGAATTTCCCGCAGGCATATCCGCGGAAACCATCGAACTGCTCGATACGTTGCGCACGATCGCGCAACTGAAAAAGAGCTACGCGCCGGAAGCGATTCGCGCCTACGTCATCAGTGGAACGGAATCCGAGCGCGACGTCTCCACATTGCTGCGCCTGGCGGAAATCAGCGGCGTGAATGTGGCGGGCGCCGCTGGTGATCCTGGGCTTCTTCCTGTTCCATTGTTCGAATCAATCGTATCGCTGCGTGCCGCGGCGGAAACAATGCAGCGGGTGTGGACGGCTCCGAAATATCAGCGCCTGCTCGATTCCTGGGGGCGGCGCCAGGAAGTGATGCTGGGCTATTCCGATTCGAACAAAGACGGCGGAATGCTCACCAGCACGTGGGAATTGCACAAGGCGCATCGCGCGCTGCACGCCGTGGCGCGGGAATGCGGCGTCACGTTGCGGCTCTTCCATGGGCGCGGCGGCACGGTCGGACGCGGCGGCGGCCCCACGCACCGCGCGATTCTGGCGCAGCCCGTGGGAGATTTTTCCGGTGAGATGCGCATCACCGAACAGGGCGAAGTGCTGAACTGGAAATATTCCGACCCGGTGCTGGCCGAATGGAATCTGGAATTAATGATTGCGGCGTCGCTGGAAGCGCTCACGCGGCCGGATGGTCCTGCGGCAGGCGCGGATCGCCAGTGGGACGACGCGATGGAAGAAATTTCGCAGGGTGCCTACGCGTTCTACAGGCGCCACATCGCCGAAAACGCAAACGTGCTGGAATATTTCGAGCAAGCCACTCCGGTGAATGAGCTGGAGCACGCGCGGATGGGCTCGCGCCCGGCGCGGCGCACGGAAAGCCGGTGTCTGGAAGATCTGCGCGCGATTCCGTGGGTGTTCGGTTGGATGCAGAGCCGCCACGCGGTGCCGGCATGGTTCGGAGTGGGCTACGCGCTGCAACGATTTGCGGCGAAGGGTCCCGAACAGGAAAAACGCCTGAAGGAAATGATGCGCCACTTCACGCTGTTTTCGGATTTGGTGCGAAACGTGGAAATCGCCATGGCCAAGGCGGACCTGAATATCGCGCGGCTTTATGCCAGCGCGCTGGTGCAGGACGCCGGCCTGCGCGAAAGTGTTTTCGGCATATTGGCCGAGGAGTTTGAGCGGACGCGGCGAATGCTGCTGGCGGTGACGGGCCAGAGCGGGCTGCTAGAAGGCAACTCAGTGCTCTCGCAATCGATCCGGCTGCGCAATCCGTATGTGGACCCGATGAGTTTGATTCAAGTGGAGTTGTTGCGCCGGAAGCGGACCGAAGCGCGGAGCGAGGGCCTCAACTACGCGTTGGGCGCGACGATTAATGGCATTGCGGCGGGTCTGCACAACACCGGCTAGAACGAGATTCCGCGCCGGGGTGAAATAGTTGCGGAACGTCTGTCGTGGAGTTCAATCCGGAGGGACCCCCGCGCTCGGGGGGAGTGGCTCCTTTAAGTTCCTATATAATAGGCAGTTAGGTGTGGCTCGGCAGGCCATAGTTTACCTAGTACCAAAACCCGCGTACTGAAAATTTTGAACCGCGCGCGCCATTGGTTCTAACTGGCGAAATGGCGAAAATGGATGTGCGGGTTGGAAGCTGCGATTGCGGGGACGACGGTTCCACAAAAAAAAGGAGCCGGGGCATCTATCCAACCCGTCCAAGCCCTCCTGCTGGCGTCCCTTCTACGAATTTCCGTTGGCAGGCAGGGCAGCACTTGGAGAACTACCCTCTGGAATCCAGCCCTCGATAATCCCAAAAGGGAACCGCGGCATCTTTTGGCAGCCTGCATGCCTCTCATGAATTGGGGCACTGCGTATCTCTAATGCTGTCTTCGCGGCAGTCGCCAGAGTTACAGGACAGGTGATGGTTAAAACAGGCAGACACTTACAGCGGACACTGGCGCTAGTTTTCGCGGCGTGCCTGGCGCTTCCCGCGCCGGCGAACGCCGCGGACCTGCAGCCGCAGACCGCGCAAGCCTACGATCGATATATCGGGTTAACGACCGCGCAGGTGGATTCCGAGCTGGCGCAGCAGGGACCCTATCTGTGGGTGGAGCGTTTGCCGGCGGCGCAACGCGCGACAGACGAGGAACAACTGCGTAACGGAGAATTGGTAATCGAGCGGCTGGAAACTTTGGATTCCGGCAAACCGATGGCCGTGCCGGGGGGAATAATCCACCACTGGATCGGGACGGTGTTCGTGCCGGGCGCAACGCTGCGACAGACGCTTTCGTTCATGCAGGATTACGATCACAAAGAGGAATACTTCAAGCCGGACATCGTGCGCTCGAAAATTCTGCGGCACGACGGCGACGATTACTTTGTGCTGCTCCGCTTCTACAATAAGAAAATCATCACCACCGTGATTGATACTGACCAGGAAGTGCACTACCACGTGGTGGACAGCACGCATGCCTACAGCCGATCGCGAACCACGCGGGTGCAGGAAGTAGAGAACGCCGGAAAATCCGACGAAAAGCTGGAAACAGAAGGGCACGACCGCGGTTTTATGTGGCGCATGAATACCTACTGGCGGTTCGAAGAGAAAGACGGCGGAACTTATGTTGAGTGCCAGGCCATTTCGCTGACCCGCGACATTCCCACGGGTTTGGGCTGGATCGTGGGGTCCTTCGTGACCAGCGTGCCGCGCGAATCGCTCACCTTCACTCTCACCACCGCGCGCGCTGCGTTGCTGCAACGGGCCGCAACGCATCCTGCGAAATAAATCCTCGCTTCACTGGAAAAACCGCGCCAAGACACGATGCTAGAAGGTGGTGGTACCGAGGAAAATATCCTCGAGGCCGTTATTGTCGCGCGCGACCAGATTGCTCGCGCTCGAAAAGAAACTGACGGTGTGCGCGTCAGCGCTGATCGAAGGCACCAGGCTCGAGCCATTCGCGGGAGATGCGCCGGTACCGGTGGAAATGCTGGCAAGCACCACGCCGGTGGTGCAGGTGGGAACCACACCCAGGCAGGTATTGCGCACGAAGACGTTCTCGACGCCGTTCACCGTGGCACCCAGGTTCGACGCAAGCGATGAGAATGCAATGAACTGACCGGTGGAGTCAGAGCTGGGGTGCTCGCTCAAGCCGTTGGCGGGCGTGACGCCGTCCGGAGTTGACACCAACGTAGTAGAAGGCGTGCATTGAGCGACGACGATGGTCACGCCGAGGCAGGTATCGCGAACGTAGATCTGCTGCGGCAGCGACGAACCAATGCCTGCCACCAGATTCGATGCCGTGGATGCGAAGGCCACGAAACGGCCGTTGGCAACGGTGGTATCGGTGCATACGTTGCTGACGGTAGTGGTTACACTGCCACAGGCGGAGAGCGTTGATTGCCCGCTGGGGCCGTCGGCGGCAGTGCTGCCATCCGGAGTGGAAATCAGCGTGGTAACCGATACGCAAGTGTTGGTAGTGCTGGTAATGGTGGTAACGCAAGTGCCGCGCTCGAATACCTCAGGCAAGCCGTTGGGATTCGGCGCAGTCGAGCCCAGATTGGTCGCGGCGGAGGTGAAAGAAACGAAAAGGCCGTCCTCGGAAATGGCAGGATTGGAACTGGCTCCATTGCCGAAACTGACGCCGTCGGGCGTAGAAACGAGGTAGGTGGTGGGTACGCAGGTGTTGCTGGGAGCGATGGTGACGATCGTCGCGAAGTCGCAGGTATTGCGGATGTAAACCTGCGGGGTGACGCCATCGGCGGTAATGTTGGAGACCAGATTGGTTGCCAGCGAAACGAAGGCGACATACTGGCCATCGGGACTAATAACCGGATTGTAGCTGGGGCCGTTTCCGGCGCTCTGGCCGTCGGCGGAGATGGAGACGAGCTGCGTGTCGAAGTTGGAGCTCGGCGTAATCGTGCAGGGACTGGCGGATGTAGGCATGCAAACCGGGCGCCAATACACCTGGGTCGTGCCGGTCTGTACCGGGACGGTTGATACCAAATTTGTCGCCAGAGATGTAAAGGCAGCGTGCGTTCCATTAGAGTCAACCGTCGGCTCGGAGCTTGGACCATTGGCGGCGTTGCCATTGGGATCCGAGCTGACCAGAGCCGTAACCGGCACGCAGCTGGCCTGCGCCAGACAGGTGTTGCGGACATAAACGTCTGGATTGGTATTCAAGTCGGTCAGCACCAGATTATGCGATGTCGACGCAAATGCCACGAATTGGCCGGAGCTGCTGGTGGATGGTCCGGAAGTCGTGGTAGTGAGACCGAGAGCGCCACTCGCGCAGTTCGCCACACCGCCGCAAACGCCGTTGATTGCTTGGGAGCCGTCCGCTGCGAGATCCACCAGCAGCGGCAAGCCGAGCAGATGCGTCGGATTGATGGAATAGGTGACGATATTGGAGATGCCGCCGCCGGGCGGTTTATTCACCACCTGAATTTGATTGACGCCCGCGGACACCAGATTGCCGGCAGTCAGCGAAGCCGTTGCCCCGGTGCTGCCGTTGATCGTCGTCGTTACCGATTGGCCGTTCATAGTGATGTAAGAATATTGATTCAAAAAGCCGGTGCCGGTAATGGAGAGGCTCGCGGCGGTCGCGCCAGTCAGGGCGCTGGTGGGAGCGACGGCAGAAATCACCGGAACAGCAGTGAGAATATTCAATGAGACGGGCGTGGAACCGCCGCCATCGGGCGGAGGATTTACGACCTGGATTGACACAGGTCCGGGAGTGAGAAGATCCGAGGAATTGAGGTCCACTTGCAGCGCCGTGGAGTTGAGGAAGATGGTATCGCGGTTGGCATTGTTCACGAAGACGGTGGACTGCGAGACGAAGTTTTGGCCGGTCAAATTGAGCAGCAGGCCTGGGGCGCCGGCAATCGCGGTGCTGGGATTCATGCTCGTGACGACTGGCTTTCCGCTGGCAACCGGGGTAATCGTGAATATTGTGGCGGCTGGAGGCGCTTGGTTTTGGGCCGGATAGGTTCCGCCGCCCGGCTGCGGCGTCGTGACGCTGATGTACAGGGTGCTAGGATTCTGCAGCAGGGTGGCGGGTAGGGTCACGATCAATTGAGTCGTGCTGATGAACTGATTGGTCGCCAGCACCGAGGGGGAACCGCCCGGGGTAAGCGAAAATCCCGCTTGGGTCTGTTGAATCAGGTTAGTACCCCTGATGGTGAGGTACGCCTGCGCACTTTCCGCAGCAATCGAGTTTGCACAGTTCGCAGTGCTCGTCTGCAAAGGGCAAATTCCGACCAAAGTAATCGTAGGCGCAGGAAAATTGATCTGTTCCTGGCACGACGGCAGCGCGATCATCACAAATAACAGTAACCAAAATGCTAGACGGAATTGTCGCCGCAAATTGCTCACTCCTGTGCCTGTAGGTCGAGCCCGATACGGTCAGCGCAATCCTAGAGACTACTAAAGATGGCCCCGAGGGGCAATCAGGATGCCTGCCCCGCGGCGGATTGTCCAGTGCAGGCCAGGGGCTCGATACGCCACGCCCCCGCTGGCGACGGCCTGACGGACGGCAAGTGCGAGGCTCGATCGAGGTCACTTGGACGGAAGTGCGCGACGAGGGCTGCGACGCGTTGCACGAATTGTTCGATGGTTGGCGTAAGTCTTTACGTTTCCGCGTGAGATTCACTTCTGGCGGCAACAAGGAAGACGAGCTCGGACCGGTCGAACCTGTCACTTCACCTTAATACAGTTTGCGAGTCTTTCTGTGTTCTACTGTGCCTTCTGGGGGAGTACGCTTCTCGAGCTGCTGTTCTCCGGGCTGATGCGCCGATTCTTCCTCCATACTGGGTTTGCGATCCTCGCGATGCTGGTTGTGTCTCTAGTCTCTCCTCAGCGCGCGGCAGCTCAGGATGCGCAGTCGGCTGATGCTCCAAGCGAAGCGGTCGCGGCGATCGCGCAGAACACTGTCGCGCCGCCGCAACAAACCGGCACCGATGCCCCGTCTGCGCCTGTTGCGACTGAACCCGAATCCAGCGACATGCTTACGCTCTTTCCTCATTCCGAAACCAGCCGTTACTGGATCTCCGGCCAAGCCAATATCATTTTGCAGTGGCACGGAAGATTTCCGGCGGCATATAGCGGCACTAATAGCTTCAAGCCGGCGCCGGAGAACACTACCTCGAAGGTGTACACCTTGTATTTGGGCTACGAGCTGACGCACACCACCGAAGTTTTTCTGGACGTAGAGAGCTCGGGCGGCCACGGGCTGAGTAGTGCGCTGGGACTAGCGGGGTTCACGAATCTGGATGTAGTGCGGAATCCGGCACTGGGAGATGTCCCTTATCTCGCGCGGCTGATGATTCGGCAGATTATTCCGCTGAGCAAGGAGCAGGTGACCGCGGAACGCGGGCCGCTGGCCCTGACCACTTCGTTGCCGGCGCGGCGGGTGGAATTGCGAGTGGGCAAACTCAGCATTCCGGATTTTTTCGATGAGAATACGTACGCAACTGACAGCCACTTGCAATTTCTGAACTGGACGGTGGACAACGACGGCGCGTACGACTACGCCGCGAATACTCGCGGATACACCGACGGCGCGATTCTGGAATACGATGATCACTGGTTCAGCGCGCGCTTCGGCGTGATGTTGATGCCCAAGGTAGCCAATGGGATCTATCTGGACGCGGATATTGCGCGGGCGCGCGGCGAAAATCTGGAGCTCGATGCGACGGGCAATTGGCTGCTGCATCGCTCCGGGGTGGTGCGCTTCCTCAGCTACCTGAATATCGCCAACATGGGAAATTACGAAGAGGCCAACCGGGATTTTCTGAACGGAGAGGGCTCGACTCCGAACATTATCTCCACGCGCAGGCAAGGCCGCCACAAATACGGCTTCGCGCTGAATTTCGAGCAGGAACTTCCCGCGCACCTGGGCGTCTTCGGGCGAGTCGGATGGAGCGACGGCCGCAACGAGTCTTTCGCGTACACCGAAGTGGACCGCACGGTCGAGACCGGGATCTTTTCGAAAGGCGACAAGTGGCGGCGCAAGAACGATCGCGCGGGAGCGGTGTTCGTCGCGAACGAAGTCGTGGCCGCTCACCAGCAATACCTCGGTTATGGCGGCCTGGGTTTCCTGCTGGGCGATGGCGCGCTCACGCCCGGAGCGGAAAAAATCTTCGAGGGATTTTACACCGCACATTTGTGGCGCGGATTCTTTGCTTCCTGCGATTTCCAGCACATCAATAATCCGGGATACAACAAGGTGCGCGGTCCGGTTTTTGTTCCGAGCTTGCGCTTCCACGTTGAATTCTAGCTTGGCAGCGCATCGCTGATTCGCCGGAACAGATTGTGGAAATCAGCGGAAGGGATTAAGCTGCGCCGCGCGGCGTGGGGCAAGAACTGCAACGGGCGAGCCGCGAGGAGATTTGCATGTCACTTTTGAGATTTTCGGTTCTCGTTGTGTTTCTGGTGAGCTGCAGCGCATCCCCTATTCGTGCGCAAGATGATTCCAAAAAGCCGAGCGCGGCGGCGCCGGCGGAAACGCAGGGCGCTACACCGCCGCCCGCCGCGAAACCCGCGGATGTCGCGTCCCCAGATGCGATTTTGGCCGCGACCTACGATGTGATCTCCGGCCCCGCCGGGCAACAGCGCGATTGGGATCGGTTTCGCTCACTTTTTGTGGCGGGCGCGCGATTGATTGCGGTCGGCAAGAAGACCGGAGATAGGTATGACCTACACACCCATACACCTGAGGATTATGTCAGGCTCGCGGACGCCTATTTCCAGAAGAACGGATTTGTGGAGCGCGAAGCTGCGCGGACGGCTGAGCGCTACGGCAACATCATGCAGATTTTCAGCACCTACGAATCGCGGCACGACGCCAAAGACGCGCAACCCTTCGCGCGCGGCATCAACAGCTTTCAGCTTTTCTACGACGGCACGCGCTGGTGGGTGGTGACAATTTACTGGCTGGAAGAAACGCCGGAAAATCCGTTGCCCAAGGAATTCCTGCCACCGGCGAAATAGTTCGCGAAATTCGGTTAACCCACTATTTCGGTTGCTATGGACTGGTTGGCAGCGGCGTTGCCGGTGTCGGAACGGCCGTCGCGGCTGGCGCGGCAGAGGTAGCATTGGCCGGCGCTGTGGCCGGCAGCAGGCTTCGTAGAACATCCGGGGGCAATTTGTCGGCGCTCGCCATCAGCGCCGAGACCTGCCACATTTGCTGATCGCTGAGCGCTTTCTGAAATCCGGGCATGCCCGTGAGGCGGATGCCGTTTTTCACTTTCCAGTAAGTCTCGCCCACGGGATCATCTGTAACCGTTTCTTTCGCGGTGAAAAGCTGCGGGGCGTGCGGAAACATTCCTTGCGACGCGGCGGACGGCGCCTGCAATGGCAAGCCGTGGCAGAAAGCACAATTCGCGCGGTACACGTCAGCGCCGGCGCCCAGATCGCCTGCGTTGAAAGTAGAAAGCTCGCGCTCCTGAGTCTCGTTTTTGATGCGCGCGTGCAATGCGCCCCTGGCGAGGAATTTTTCAAAGGGCATGGGAGAATCGGACGCAGCCGCCGGCGCTTGCCCGGTCTCCACATAAAAGAACAGCGCGATCGGAACAATCAGCAATCCCAGAATCAGTCCGACTAGAAAGCCTTTCATCGTGGATCCTTTCTTTCGCATCGAAGCGATGCGCAGACAGATGCGGTAGAAGTGCAGAAGACTGAATAGCACAGCAATGCGTCGGTTGCCACGAGTTTTGCTTGACGGAAAAAACGCGCTTGCGGCTGCTGGCGCGATGCGAGATGAATACCAGGTATCGCCCGGAGGCTTGGCATGTTTCAAAACGATCTGTTCAAGGGCCGCACCATTCTGATTACGGGCGGCGGCACGGGGCTGGGACGTTCGATGGCGCTGCGCTTCGCCGAGCTGGGCGCGAATATTTTTCTGGTGGCGCGGCGGGAGGAACCGCTGCAGGAAACCGCCGAAGCCATTCGGGGCAAGGGCGCGCGCGCGGCTTATGCCTCGGCGGACATACGCGATTTCAGCGCGGTGGAAAAGGCGGTGGAGGCGGCCGAGAAGGAATTTGGGAGCGTGGATACGCTGGTGAATAACGCCGCCGGAAATTTCATCGCGCGCACCGAAAAACTCTCGCCGAACGCGTTTAACGCCGTGGTGGGAATCGTGCTGCAGGGCACATTTTTCTGCACGCTGGCGCTGGGAAAGAAATGGATTGCGGCGAAGCAGCCCGGCCACGTGCTGAATATCGTGACCACCTACGCCGCGGCGAATTGCGGTTCAGGATTTGTGGTGCCGTCAGCCTGCGCCAAGGCCGGTGTTCTGGCGATGACGCGCTCGCTTGCAGTGGAGTGGGCACGCCATCATATTCGGCTGAACGCCATCGCGCCCGGACCATTTCCCACCGAGGGTGCGTGGTCGCGCTTGCTGCCGTCGAAAGAATTGGAAGAGCGCGCGAAGAAACACCATCCGATGGGCCGCTTCGGACGCCATGACGAGCTCGCGAATCTAGCGGTGTATTTGTTGAGCAATCAAGCGGACTACGTCAATGGCGAGTGTGTCGTGATTGACGGCGGCCTGTGGTTGCGCGGCGCGGGGGAATTCAACGACTTCCTCGATCTGCCAGATGCTGCGTGGGACATGCTCGAATCGGCGCGCAAGAAATAGCAAGCCTCTGTTCACGGGCCTGTTGTTACGGCGCCGTCTGCGCGGGATAGACGT
>Ga0209274_10000567_pt1 | contig 21360 bp, 20 predicted proteins | sample HubBroMetageREF1_FD_188343 | JGI IMG/M metagenome (GOLD analysis project Ga0209274, IMG submission 188343) | Reference soil microbial communities from the Hubbard Brook experimental Forest, New Hampshire, USA - Hubbard Brook CCASE Soil... | ecosystem: Environmental > Terrestrial > Soil >...
TGATCAGGGGCCAGCAAAACTTGAGCCGGCGCGATGACTGGTCACTGATCACTGGCCACTGGAAGCCCATATTCTTTGGCCGCTAGCGGCGCGACTGAAGCCGCGCCCGTTCAAACACTTTTGGACCAAGTCTAGTCCTGATCGTCTAGTCAATGACTTCCAGTGTGTAGCGCTTGCGCGCGCGCACGCCCGCAGCGCTCAGTAGAGTGCGCAGGGCGCGAACATTTCGCCCTTGCCGGCCAATGATTTTACCCACGTCACCTTCGGCGACTTCCAGTTCGATCACATCGTCATCGAGATGGTCGACGAAGACCTGATCGGGAGCGTCGACGATCCACTTCGCAATCTGCTCGATGAGAGCGCGCACATCTCCAGTAGGTTCAGTCATGAGGTCTGCTTATGCCGCAGGAACTGCCGGGGCGACCGGCGGCTTGGAGTAGAGCTTGCCCACCCGCTCTGACATTTGCGCGCCCTTCGAGACCCAATAATCCACGCGGTCGCGCTTGAAGTCCACGCTGGCAGGGTTGGTTCGAGGGTTATACGTCCCCACAACTTCCACGGGCCGGCCGTTGCGCGCGCGCGCCTTTTCAATGACCACAATGCGGTAATGCGGTTGCTTGCGCGCACCCATGCGCGACAGTCGAATCATTAACACAGATGTATATCCTTGTTCCGGAAGAGTCCGGCGAGGTCAAGACAAACACTTATTATGCCGGAGGTTAGCGGGAATGGCAAGAGAGCAACGGACTGCAGCCCGCGAAAAACGAAAACCCCGGGCCACATTCAGCCCGGGGCATGAACCCGTCAAGTTCCAGGGTAATTATCGTCAGGCTTAGTGGCGAAGTCAATGTTACTTTGAGGAGGTCCCCCGTCCGAGACCTCCTCGCCACTTTCCCTACCAGAACCGGGAAAGCGGTGGACCCGACGGGATTCGAACCCGCACCTTGGAACATGACGGGTTCATGTGCTGCCGATTACACCACGGGCCCTGAAGGCACCGTAGGTGTTGGTCGCTATCCTCGCAAGTGCGTTCGTCACAAACGGCGCCGATTGCCGATCTGAAATTCCCCCAACAGGACGAAATAGCGGCGTCCGGCGCCTAAAATCGTCCGGCACGTACATCCGCGACGAGAAGAAGGTACGCTGGACTCTTTCGCCGGGGACGCCTCAGAGCCCCTCCGCCTAAAGGCTGAGTCAGAGATACGCCTTCGCGATATGCCTGAAGGCATATCCTGATACGTATCCCAACACGAATCCCCTAAATCAGGTCTGCCACGCAGACCCAGGCCTCAGCATCTTTTCCCGCCCTGCTAAACTCAAATGTTTCGGAGGCGAAACTTTGCAGGCAGTCTACATTCTCTCGGGGGTGCGCACGCCCATCGGCAAGTTTGGCGGATCGCTGGCCTCGCTGACCGCGGCTGATATGGGCGCGGTCGCTGCCAAAGCGGCGATCGAGCGCGCCGGAATCCGGCCCGAGCAGGTTGAAGAAGCCATCTTTGGCAGCGCCCGGCAGGCGGGCGGCGGACCAAATCCGGCGCGGCAGATTTCCATCCGCAGCGGCGTGCCCCAAGAAGCGCCTGCCTTCACCGTCAACAAAGCCTGCGCTTCGGGGCTGAAGGCGATCGCGCTGGCTTACCAGTCGATACTGCTCGGGGATGCAAGCTGCATTCTCGCCGGCGGCGCAGAATCCATGTCGCGGGTTCCTTACTATCTTGAAGCGCGCTGGGGATACCGGCTGGGCAATCAGGAACTGGTCGACGGCATGTATCGCGACGGGTTTTTCTGCCCCATGGCGAAGATGGTGATGGGTGAAACGGCCGAAGTGCTGGCCGAGCATTACAAGATTTCGCGCGAGGAGCAGGACGAATTTGCGCTGACGTCGCAAACCCGCGCCGGACGAGCCATTGCCGCTGGACGGTTTGACGCCGAACTTGTCCCGGTAACGATTGAAGGCAAGAAGGGCGCGACCACCTTCAGCCGCGACGAGCATCCCTTCCCTGACGCCAGCATGGAGAAGCTGGGCAAGCTCGCTCCCGTGTTCTCGAAAACTGGAACGATCACTGCGGGCAATTCTTCGGGAATTACTGACGGCGCTGCCGCGGTGGTTGTGGCGAGCGAGCACTTCGTGAGGCAGAACAATCTGAAGCCGCTGGCACGAATCTCTGCGGTGACCTCGGCGGGAGTCGATCCGCGGATGATGGGAATTGGGCCCGTCCCGGCGCTGCGCAAGCTCGAAGAAAAGCACAACCTCAGGCTGCACGAATTTGGTTTGATCGAACTGAATGAAGCCTTCGCCGCGCAGGTGCTGGCCTGTGACCGCGAATTAAATTTCAATCGTGACCGGCTCAACGTGAACGGAGGGGCGATCGCACTCGGACACCCCATAGGCTGCACCGGCACCCGAATCACGGTTACGTTGCTGCACGAAATGCTAAAGCGCAACACCCGGCGCGGACTGGCCACGCTGTGCGTCAGCGGCGGCCTGGGCATGGCATTGGCGCTCGAGAACGTAGTGTGACGGATGAAGCGTCGTTTCGCCGGAGAGCGGAATCCGAGGCACAGTAAGCCCTCTGAAAGCAGAATTCACTAGTTGCCCGCCTTCACGTTCTGAGTCACGCCTTGCAGGCTGCTGACCGAGTTCCCGATCAAAGGCAGAGCCCACAACTTACTGTGGTGTTTGCGCAGATAGTACGCTGCGAATACGGAGCCTGCACTCTTCACTGCGGCAACGGCATAGGTACGCGCGACGGTAGGGTGAGTTCCATACAAGTAGGCGGATTCAACTTCCTCGTTGCACACGCCCGTTTTCCGGGCAAGCCAGTTCTGCCGGGCAAACAGCGTCGTGTAAGAATCGGCGAAGGTACTGCTTGATGAGATAAAAGCCAGGCCGAGGAATTTCTTATCGACGATGGGGCTGGCTTCTTCAATCCTCGGCGCTGCAACTGGGACCGAGGTTTCCATTAGCGCTGGGTAGATGCGGATGACGCTGCTGGGGGCCTCGGGAAGCTCGGCAGCCTGCGAGACTGCAGTCAGCGCCATCACAGCAAGTGTGGTGAACACAACCGGTTTGAGGAGCGTTCTGATCTTGAGTGCCTCGGCGGCGAGGCGCCCGTGGGTTAGCAGATTTTCATAGTTACGTGAGTACGTGTCCCGACGATAGGCCCGGGCCTCGGCGTCCACAATGGCGAGGGTAATGGAGCGTAATGGGTTCTAATAATCATTGATGCGCCCGTTTGTGCTATTACGGTTTTAGTGGTGTGACAACCTGGAATCCAAAGAAAACGGCTTGCCGAGCTGTTCCAGTGACTCTCAGCCAAGCGCAGATTTCTGCTATTCTTCCTGCGCTCCTGCTCCGAGGCTTTGGAATGCGCGACGGCGCGTGCCGTACGCGAACTGAAGGAGACTTACATGCTGCGATCGATTGCCCGCATTTCCTGTTTTTGTGCCCTCTTGCTGGCTGCCAGTTTTGTAGTGGGCCAGGCCGAATTTTCCGCCGATATTGTTGACTTGCAAAAGCCGGGCACGCCGACTACGGCCAGAATCTTCTTCGCCAAAGACAAAATGCGCATCGAATCGCAAACTGCCAGCGCCCATGGCGGAGGCGTGGTCATCATGAATTTCGCCACCCAGACCGGGACCGTCCTGATGGCTCAGCAGCACATGTACATGGAGATGCCAATACAGGCTCAAACCCAACGCATGGGATACGCCGCTGCGTTCTTCCAGGCCGGCGATGTGGAGAATGCCTGCGGCGATTGGCAGAAGATGGGGCACACCCAGGGGAGCTGCCACAAGGTGGGCAGTGACACTGTCAGCGGCCGCAGCACCGTGAAATACGAGACCACGAATGCTAGTGGCGACGCGAGCCACTTCTGGCTTGACCCCAAGTTGCGGTTTCCTGTGAAGTGGGAAGGTAAGAACAACAGTGGAGAATTGCGTAACATTCAAGAGGGTGCGCAAGCCGCGAGTTTGTTTGAGGTCCCCGCCGGCTTCACCAAGATGGATATTGGCGCCATGATGCAACGCTGATTTCTCCTGCGTTGACGCTGCCAAAACGCCACCACTATACTCACAGCAGACCTCTGGCGCCTGGAGACGGAATGCCCCTTTCTGCGGTGATCGTGGACGATGAGCAACTGGCGCGCGACGAACTTGCCTATCTGCTGAAGAGCACCGGAGACGTCAACGTCGTAGCGCAGGGGAAGAACGGCCTCGAGGCCATCAGCCTTATCAAAGAACACAATCCTGATATCGTTTTTCTCGACGTCCAGATGCCCGGACTCGACGGTTTCGGCGTCATCAAGAAGCTTCTCGACAAAAAGATTCCGCTGCCTAAGATCGTCTTCGCCACGGCTTTCGACCAGTACGCGGTGAAGGCGTTCGAGGTCAATGCGGTGGATTATCTTCTGAAGCCCTTTGACAAGAAGCGCGTGGCGCAGTCGGTGCAGAGGGCTCGCGCACAGCAGGGAGCCGAAGGCTTGCCGGCAGAGAAGATCGATACACTTGTCCGGATGCTGCAGGCGCCAAAAACTCAAACCTCGAAAATCTTGCTGAAGGCTGTGGGGCGAATGTTTCTGGTGGATCAGAAGGAAATCTGCTACGCCTCTATCGAGGACGGCGTGATCACGGTGGTGACGGCCGGCCCCACTGGCATGGAGGGACACTCGAACTGCCGTACTTTGGAAGAACTACTCGACAGCTTGGATCCCGGCTTGTTCTGGCGGGCACACCGCTCCTACCTGGTGAACATCAACCGTATTCGCGAAGTCGTTCCCTGGTTCAAGAGCTCTTACCAGTTGCGCATGGATGATAAGAAGCAGAGCGAGATTCCAGTCAGCCGGGCGCAAACCAAACGGCTCCGCGAACTGTTCGGTCTCTAAGTTTCCCACTCCTGCGCAAAGTTCCTCCCCACGGTTATCCTCGCTCGACTGGGACGCGGCTCCCGCCTCCGCGTTTTCGACGATCGCGATGAGATCGTCAATCAGCGTGCCGGAATACAAACTAACCCGCTTCCATTTGATGGGGGAAATTGAGGACGCTACAGCGAAACAGGTCGGAAGGCGACTCAGGTTTCGAGCCGCCCTCCGGGGTGGGGGAAGGGGGGAAGGGCTTAAACTGCCAGGGCTTCCAGCGCCATTCGGTCGCGAATTACCAGAGTCGCGCCTTCCAGGCGGATCAGCCTCTTTTTCTTTAGATCACTTAGCAATCGTGTAACAGTTTCCCGCGAAGAACCGATGCGCTGCGCCATCTCTTCGTGGGTCATGGAAGAATGCAAATGCAGTTCCTCCGACTTTTGAATTCCCGTTGGAGCGCACGATAACAGCAGCCTCGCCAGCTTTCCCGACGAAGAACGGGCCAGCACCAGATCGTGGATATCGCGATACGCACCCTGGAATTCGCGGCTCAGCCACAGAGCCGCGCGCATTCCCACTTCGCTCTCGGTTTGCAGCAGGTTCATAAAGTCCTGGCGGCCGATGAAATTCAACTGGCAGGCGGTCGCAGTCTCGGCACTCATTTCATAGTTCGTGCTGGAAATAGCTGCGCTCAACCCCAGCACTTCCCCAGCTTCCGCCTGTTTCAGGATCAGCACTTTGCCTTCCTTCGAGGTCGTCGAAAGTTTCACCTTGCCGGAGCAGAGAATAAACAAGCCCCGCGGGGTCTGACCCTCCACGAACAGCAGCACGCCGGCTGGCATTACGCTGTGGTGACAAGCTTCGTCCACGGACCGTAGCACCGCCGGGGAGAAGCGGCAGAAAAAACCTTCCCGGCTCGCCTTGCAGCCCATGCAACTCTCGATGATCTCAAGACCGTAGGGAGTTCTCATGCCTGCCTCCGCAGTCGAACTTCGCCGGTGTCCCTCTTCGGCGAGCACATCTTCGGGACATTGTGACTTTATCTGCTGCAAACGCTCCAGCAATGACAGCGCATGGGCCCGCGTATCTGGGTGCAGACTGCGCGCGGCAGAAATCACTTCCCACGCCGCACTCGGGTCGCCGCGCCTCTCCCACTCCACTTGGCAGGCAAACAGGTAGAGAGCATCAGTCGCCTGTGGGTTGTCCTGCGGAAGCACTTGATCGTGCCCTGGAACCGCCCCTGCTCCCGCCCCAAACTCAGGCACCTCTGCCCAAAGTTCTTCGCGGGTCGCTGGCCCGCCACGCCACGCTTCACTCCTCGACATCTCGTCGGGAAGAGTAGAGGTCCTTACAGGCTCCGGCAGTAGCCGAACCAGATTGTTCGGCTGATAGTTCCTGGCCACTAGCACGGTTCACTCCTGATCCGGATGCGGCCGGCCTTTGTAGCAAGGGGGGTGCGACTCACCCGTCCGCGTTTGGGGAAACCCTGTTCGACTTACTTCCCGATCACGGAATGCCCGTGCAATTGTCGTTCCAGAATGGCTCGGTCTTGAAAGTCGTCTAACCTGCAGAAGGAAAAGCTCATTGCGATTGGGATCGACGGCCCTATAAACAGCCAACTGCCGACCATTCGGCAACCGAAGGATGAATCGGCACTTGGACCTCTGCAGTTTCGACGACCGTTTGAGCGTTTCGGCATAACGTCCATCGAGAGAGGCGACCGAATTGAAAATGAGCCACCGCCTCTCTCCGGAACTACTTGTCCAGTTGCGGTCTGAAGGGTATACTCCCGGCCTGCGACAAGCTACGTCCGGGCAAGAGAGAGAAAAAGGGGGCGAATACCTCATGAGCTGGAAAAGCAAACTGATTCTAGGCGTGCTCACCGCTTTGGCGATGATGGCGCTCACCTTTGCGCTGCCCCGGGGAGGGGCGATGGCCGATGCGGCCGTGGTTCAGTTTCCGCTCACGGTTGGAGTGTGGGCAATCTTTGTTTTGCTCTTTGTTAAGTTGAAATAGGGTGAAGCTGAAACAAGGTGAAGCCGAAATAGGCCCTCGCTCTACTCCGGTTTCCGACCGGAATAGTCGAGGCGTGTAATTCCCAGCCGCTGCATTTTTGACTGCAGGGTGGTGCGCTTCAAACCGAGCCGGTGGGCCGCTCCTACCCGTCCGGAGATCAATCCCCCGGTCTCCCGCAGGACGCGAACGATATGCTCGCGTTCCGCGTCCTCCAGCGAGGGTTCCGCGAAACCATAGGTGGGTGACTCGGCCTGGAGCTCAGCCAGGGGCGATCGCAACGCTGTTCCCTCCGTAAGAATGACCGAGCGCTCAATAAAGTTTTCCAGCTCTCTTACATTTCCCGGCCAATGCCAGCTGATCAGAGTGTTCATGGTCTCGCTGGGGACCGTCTCAATACCGCGATCCATCCCACGGGCAAATTTCCGGACAAAGTAGCGGACCAGCAACGGGATATCTTCGCGCCGTTCCCGTAGAGACGGCAGTCGAATCGGAAACACATTCAAGCGGTAGTACAGGTCGCTGCGAAACTCTTTCTTGATCACGCTCCGGGCCAGATCCCGGTTGGTGGCTGCGATCAGGCGCAGATCTACGTTGATCGTCCGCGTCCCTCCCAGCCGCTCGAACTCATGGTCCTGCAACACCCGGAGCAGTTTGGGCTGCAACTCCAGAGGAATTTCGCCGATCTCGTCCAGGAAGAGTGTGCCCTTATCCGCCAGTTCAAGACGCCCAATTTTCTGGCTGACGGCCCCGGTAAACGCGCCCTTCTCGTGTCCAAATAATTCGCTCTCCAGCAGACCAGTGGGAATTGCGGCACAATTCAAGGTGACAAAATTTCGTTCCTTGCGCTTGCTGGTGCGGTGAATGGCGCGCGCCACAAGTCCTTTGCCGGTTCCGGTTTCTCCCAGGATCAGAACCGTGGCATCGCTGGCCGCCACGATCGTCACTTGACCCAGTACTGCCTTGAGAACCGGACTCTCCCCGATGATCTCCTCAAAGTGAAGCTGGGCACGAGATTCCCCCTCCAGGAAGCGCTTCTCATGCCCCAGCCGATGCTGGAGCTGCTCCATCTCGCGGGCGGTCCGCGCGTTTTCCATGGCGATCGCAAGTTGAGCTGCGACCTGATTCAGAAGTGTCAGGTCCTCAGTCTTAAAGGCATCTGCCCGGGTGCTGCCGAGCACCAGAACTCCCAACGGCCCCTTGGGCCGGAGCAAGGGAACGCAACAAAGTGCCTGCAGGCCCTCCGCCAACAAGTGGTCCGTAGCACGGGCGGGGAACTCTTGCATCTCGTCCTTGGTGAAAATAAAAGATGAGCGCTCGAGCAAAGCCTTCCCAACAGGATCTTTTCCGGCATCGATTTCGGCATGGACGGTTGATCCCTTCCGCAGGGGAAAATCCATGGCCTGCCGGATCAATTGCCCGCTTTTTTCGTCGTGCACTGCGAGGGCTGCGTATTCTTGTCGCAGCACGCGGCGCAGATAAACAGAAATCTTGGGGAAGACCCGCCGCACATCCCACTTCGCGGCCAACACGCGGCCAACCTCCATCAGTACCTGCTGCCGCTTTTTCTCCTCCCGCAACCGTTCAGAGACCCCGCGGAGCGATTCCTCGAGTTTTTTCTGCTCCGTGACCTCGACCACAACTACGCCGAGCTGCGTAAACTTGCCCGTCGCGTCCGGGATGGGAATGAAATGCTCAATCCAGTGGCCAGGTTCGGTCCGGGTGGGAAGTACGGAGCTGATTTCAAGATGCAAGGCGGGCAGCCCCGAGGCCAATACCCGCTTGAACTGCGGCTCAACCGCCTCGGCGAAATCTCCCAGCACCTCGCGGACGGTCTTCCCCAGGTGCGCCTCGGCGGGTATGCCATTCCTCTCTGCCAGCGTGTGGTTGATCGCGAGAAAGCGGAGGCCGGCATCCAGGACGCAGAGCCCGACCTTGGACGCGCTGAAATAAGCGCTCAATAGTTGTTCGGATTCAAGCAGAGCCGTGGCGGGATCGCCGCGTCGAAACACTACTTCCGCCATCTCCAGTAGCGCGAGGGAGTTCGTTGCAGCGTGTTCTAAGCGTGGCGCACTCAAGGGGTTCAGTGGCACTGGACCTCGCGGCGTCTCCCCCTCGAAAGCGCGCCGCTCAATGGCCTTCGACGAGGGGGATTATAACCTCAATTCTCGAGGGAATAGTCGGTTTTCTTCGCCAGATCAGTTTTCCGAACAGAACGTTCCCAAGACGGGAGAGGTGATGCCTTCGGCTCCGGCGCGTACATACCGCATCGCTGAAACCGTCTCCTCTGCGGGCAGCTATAATCAACCACATGGCCCGAGGATGGGAAAGCAAGTCCGTCGAGGCACAACAGGACGAGGCAGCGGAAAGAAGCAGACCCGGAAACCCACGTCTGACGCCGGAAGCGGCCGCCCGGCTCCGCGAGAAGGAGAGCCTTCGCCTTTCGCTTCAGAACGTGATTCACCAGATCGAACAAAGCCACAACGCGCGGCACCGAGCCATGCTCGAACAAGCTCGATCCGACCTCGAGCAAAGGCTACAGGACCTTGGCGCGTAGCTGTTACCACTTGCGGCAAGCTCGTTTTCCTGCTGACGTATAATTGAGCATCCCCATGAAAGCCTACGTTTACGTTTCGCTCAAGAAAAGCGTCCTCGATCCTCAGGGCAAGACCATCCAGGGTGCGCTCAAGAAGATGGGCTACAAGGGTCTGGAAGACGTCCGCCAGGGAAAGTATTTCGAACTCACGCTTGATGGCGGACTAAGCCGTGAAGAAGCGCAGAGCGAGGTCGAGCGCATGGCACGCGAAGTGCTCACCAACCCGGTGATTGAAGAGTTCCGCTGCTCCCTCGCAGACTGAAGTCCTGGAGTTTTCTCATGTGTGGCATTGTTGGCTATGTCGGCAAGAAGCAAGTCGTTCCGATCATCATTGAGGGCCTGAGGCGGCTCGAGTACCGGGGCTACGACTCAGCGGGAATTGCGGTCGCAGGCAATGGCGACCAGCTCCAGCTTCGCCGCGCCGAAGGCAAGCTGCGGAATCTGGAAGAAGTCATCCGTCTCAAGCCGCTCGAAGGCAGCTACGGCATCGGCCACACTCGCTGGGCTACACACGGACGTCCCACGGAGGAAAATGCTCATCCGCACCGGGACTGCACCGGCAAGATCGTCGTCGTGCACAATGGCATCGTTGAGAACTATCTCAGCCTGAAGAAAAAGCTGATTGAAGAAGGCCACAAGTTCTCCACCGAGACTGATACCGAAGTCATCGCTCACCTGATCGAGAAGCACCTCTTCAAAACCGGCAACGGTGATCACCCCAAGCTCGAAGAGGCTGTCAGGCGCACCGTGAAAGAACTCAGCGGAGTCTTTGCCCTGGCCGTCATCTCCGTCGACGAGCCGAATAAGATCGTGGCTGCGCGCAACGGCCCGCCTCTGGTGGTTGGGCTGGGGAACGACGAATACTTCGTCGCTTCTGACGTTCCCGCCATTCTCTATCACACGCGCGACATTTTCTTTCTGGCCGATGGCGACCTCGCGGTGGTCACCGCCAACGGCGTGCACCTGACCGATTTCAACGGAAATCCCATCGAACGCCAGGTGCAGCACGTGACCTGGGACCCCATCATGGCGGAAAAAGGCGGCTTCAAGCACTTCATGCTCAAGGAAATTTACGAGCAGCCGAGAGCCGTTCGCGACACAACTTTGGGGCGCATTTCGCTCGACACCGGCCACATCTTTCTCGACGAGATGCAAATCAGCGAGGCCGAATTCCGCGCCGCGAAAAAGATCAACATATTGGCCTGTGGGACCAGTTGGCACGCCGGACAAGCCGGCAAGTTCATGATCGAGAGTTTCGCGCGTGTCCCCGTCGAGGTCGACTACGCCAGCGAATGGCGCTATCGCGACCCCATCGTCAGCCCGGAGACCGTCACTCTCGTGATCTCGCAATCCGGCGAGACCGCCGACACTATCGCCGCCCAGCGCGAGGCCAAATCGAAAGGCTCGAAGACGCTGGCCATCTGCAATGTGGTTGGCTCGATGATTACTCGCGAAGCTGCCGGAACCATTTACACTCACGCCGGCCCGGAAATCGGCGTCGCTTCCACCAAAGCCTTCACCTGTCAGCTCACCGCGCTTTATCTTTTCGCTCTCTACCTCGCGCAGGTGCGCGGAGCGATGACCGCTGAGCAGATCCGCAAAGCGGCTCAGGAACTCACGCTCATCCCCGGCAAGCTGGAAAACATTCTCACTCACGACGAAGCGTGTGAATATCTGGCCAAACGATTCCAGCGGGCCCAGGATTTTCTTTTCCTCGGCCGCGGCATCCATTACCCCATCGCCCTCGAAGGCGCGCTGAAGCTGAAGGAAATCTCCTACATCCACGCCGAAGGGTATCCTGCCGGCGAGATGAAGCACGGTCCCAACGCCCTGATCGACGAAAATCTGCCCGTGGTCATCGTGGCCACGAGGGATGCGAATGATCCCGACTCCATGCTTCGCTACGAGAAGACGATGTCGAACCTGAAGGAAGTAAAAGCGCGCTCCGGAGTGGTCATCGCGCTCGCGACCGAGGGCGACGAAGAGATCAAAGAAGCTGCCGACCACGTCCTCTACGTTCCGCCCGCGCCGGAAGAACTCTCGCCGATTCTGGAAATCGTTCCGCTGCAGCTGTTGGCCTACCACATTGCCGTCAGGCGGGGATGCGATGTGGATCAGCCGAGGAATCTGGCGAAGTCAGTTACAGTCGAGTAGGCTCGGCCTACGACGATCTCTCGACGACCACTTTGGCAGGCCCCTATCGTCGTATAACAGTTCCCCATGGTCCACGGAGCGGTATGGCTCCTTCATTAAGGGAGCGCATTCTCGTCCGATCTTGAGCAGCCGCTCCACAAGATCGCCCTTCCCTTCAACTCGGACTCGTTCCAGACGCTCTTGGACCGCCTTGCCCACTGCGGCAGTCATGCTCTCCCCTGTCAACCGCGCTAGTTCGCGGGCCAGAGGAAGAGTCTTTTCGCTCCTGATAGTTAAGCTCATTCTTAGGTTCCACTTCTAAAATCCCACGCCTCTACCATACGCCATAATCCCCTGCAAACAAGCACCAACGCCGCGATTCCTGCGCCCCACACCGCAAACGCCACCTTCACCACCCAACCCGGAGCGTCTCCCACTCTTCGCAGCAGAAACGGCAGAAAATTCCAGGTCGTGATGTGGACGTAATCCCAGTCATCCCAGTGCATGGCGTAGTTGTTCAGGCCCCAGGCATCCATCTTGCCGAGCGCGAAGGCCGCGATGTTTTTGAAGCGCAGCGCGATGACGAACGTAGGATGGCCAAGCGTCTCCATCTGGTAGATCTCCAGCGGCAGCCAGAAGGCGAGCGAAGCAATCTGGATGATCAGGCTGGCTGCGATGAGCACGATCCCACCGCGCCAGATCCACGCGCCCAAATCCTCGCGATAGCGCAGCAGCAGAGGCACAGCGAGCAATACCGCGAGTTCAACTGCGGTTGAAACATAGCGATCTCCCCATGCAAAATCCCCCGACCAGTACGTGTATCGCGCATAAAAGCTGATGTAGGCAGCCAGCAGGAGCAACGAGGTCAGGGCATAGGCGCGGACTTCCGGCGACAGGCGCTTCCATAGCAGGATGAGCAGAACAATTGCCAGCACCAGCAACGGATCGAATAGAAAAATCGACTTCTCCGGTTTGAACAGCGCACCCAGAACACCCACATGAAAAGGGGTGGTCCAGGGAAAGTTTGCTGGCAGCGTGGGATCGAGCAAGCGCTGTTGCTCGGCAAAGAGCGAGACGTAGGTATTGGTGAATGATCCAAAACGGTAGAACTGATAGAGCCGGTCAATTATCAAGAAGAACGCATACACCGGAGCCGCGACTTTGCAGTAATTGACGAACCGCTCCCAAAGCTCGCGTCCGCGCACTTGTTCAAACCAAAGCACGAGGAGGAGGAAAAAACCTGCCATGACGAGATCGAGACCGGTCGTCAGTCGCGTCAGCAGGTTCAGACCGAGCGCTGCGGAGCCCAGGAACAACGCTCGATTGCTTCCCGTCCGCAGCCACGCATACTGAAAGGAAAATCCAGTAAGCGTCAGAAGCATGATGTAGTTGTTCTCCATCAAGTTCTGGGCGTAATGGAGATGCGTGGTGCAGAACAGCAGCGCCAGCACTCCGAGCACCGATTCCCTCACGGTGAATCGGAGCTGGCGAAGCAGGCGAACCGCAATCAGCGCGGTCAGTACATTCACCAGAATGCTGGTGCTGTAACTCACGACGATGCTGCGCACTGCGGGATCGTCGCTGTATTCGGAAAAGAGTTGCCAGTGCGCGATCCAGGTGCCGGCTAAGTCGGCGGGCAGCATCAGCAGAGACTGGCCGATGCCGTACCAGCTGTAGATCTGGCCGCCGCGGCCGTGCAGTCCGAACTCGGGGTAGTCGACAGCAAATACCTGCGGCTCGGAGGTCCAGAGCCAGTGCGTGGTCTGGAGACGGTGCATGGTGTCGGCGGTGCCCAGTTCGCCAGACTGCACCACGAAGGCGAGGAGGCCCGCTGCGAGACACAAGAGGACGACCGGATCAGACAGCCAACGACGGAGGCGCGAGCTCGTTTTAGGCATGGAAGACATTCAAAATAGTTCGATGCTTACTCTACGGGCCGAGGCAGAAGCGAGGCGGGCGTCACGGGTAATGAGAGTGGCGCCGAGTCTTTCTGTAAGCGCGATGTATGCCGCATCGTATGCTGAGAAATTAGCCCTGAGCCGCCAAATGTGCGGCAGGAAAACAAAGTGGGGATAGCGCGTTACCCGAAGGTCGAACAAATCCTGGATCGCCTGATCGGCGCGCGGCGCGGAAACCGCGCCTTCCCGCACCAACCGCCGCAGGACCTGCGCAACCTCAAGGTCGAGAAGATGCGGAGAATGGAGGGACTCGCCGCGCGAATAAAGCCGGTCCTCGATTTCTTGTCCCACAGCGGTCTGAAGCAGCCAGTCGATCGCTGCGGAGGCGTCCAGGACGATCACCGCGCTTCGCGCTCCTCACGGACCAGGCGCGCGGTGCCGAGTTGAACCGTAACCGCCTTGCGCGTGCGTAGGCGGTCACGCAGTTCCGCCAGCGTCGGCCGCTCAGCGATCTCCCGGATCTCTGTGAGCAGGTAGTCCGAGAGCGACATGCCGGCCATGGCGGCGCGGGCTTTGAGGCTGCGATGCAGGGCGTCGGGGACGTTGCGAAGCTGAATCATCTTTGACATGCTAGTAGCATACTTTCATGTGGAGCACATGTAAAGTGCAAATCTTGGATGCGCCTTCAGCCCGGGGCAGCCGCTGAAAATCTTTAACACAGAGGACACGGGGGGCACGGGGTAGGACGAAAATCGAAAGGCCGGCCCGTGGTGCTATCCATTTTGCCGGCGTAGGATGGGGCGTCCTTAGGTTTGAATTGAGAATTCGATACTAAAGAGGAGGATGCGAATGAAAAAGCGCTGTTGGTGGTTGGAGTGGCAGTGGCGCTTATGGCCGCGTGGTCGGTTGGGCGAGTGCAAGGGCAGAAAGGGCAGGGGGAAAAGGTAGTCTTCGTTTCTGCCGATCATGCGAATTTCAGCGCGATGAACCCGAATGTTTCCATGGCGGCAATTTGGGGAGACGCCAACACCGGAGCTCATGCCACGTTCACGAAGTTCGCGCCGGGAGCTGACTCGGGAATGCATACCCACACGAACGATATATGGATCGTGGTCCTGAAGGGGGCTTACTTGTACAAGGACGAAGCTGGCGAGAAACGAGTGGGGCCGGGCGATTTCTTGAAGGTTCCGGGAGGACACAAACACTGGAGCGGAGGCGACGCGAAAGAGGGCGCCCTGTTCTATGAGGAATCGTCCGGGAAATTCGATTTGATTCCGGTAAAGTGAGAGGCCGCCGGCTGGCTTGGCACATAATCCCGCCGGTTACCTTCGGGCGGGGTAATGGCCCGGACTAGCCATTTACCGATCTGCGGCTTGAGTTTAGTCTCCTGATTGAGCAGCACTTGGGGGAGGGCTGATCGACATACGTCCCGTGACTCGAAAGAGTCTGGGGCGTTTTGTTTTGGGGGCTATATCTCTACTTCGGCAAATCCAGCGCCGGATTGTGCGCGAAGAAATTGACCGGCCGAAGCTCGAACTCGTGCCATACGGTGGGCATCACCGGCCAGTCTTCCGCATGCGGCACGTGATGAAAGCCCATGGTGTACCAAAGAACAATATCCGTATTCTCGATTGGCCGATTTGCCTTCGTCCACGCCGGCAATCCGTCTCCGCCCTTGCTTTGCGTGGGATAGTCGCCTGCCGCGTAGCGCTCGTTTTCACGATACGGTGTGACCCATACTTGATAATCGGTGTATCCCGCGCGCTTCTGCGGATAGTCGTCGGGCACCATCAACGACATCGCATTCTCGCCACCCATCAGTTCGTAGCCTACCGGGTAGCCCAACGGACTCTTAACGTTCGGGTTAATGACCCGCCAAAACTCCGGTTGTTCCATGCTCATGCGGGCTTTTGCCTCTTGCTCGGTTTTCGCAGTTTCTGGCTCCGCTACCCACAGGCTCTTCCGCAAACTGCCGGCCGGAAAACGCTCCACTCGGAGCTTGTCCCTGACAAAACTATTCGCTGTTCCATCCACATCGAAATCCAGCCGGAAGGAAAAGAAATGATCATGATCCACGCCAACGACGTTCTCGGCAATGAATCGCCCATACTTTCCATCTTTCCCATCGGAATCCTCCGCGGCCGTGCGGCTCTTGACCGATTTGATCTCATCCTGACCGGTTGCGCCGGCGCGCACGCGGATGGTTCCATCCTGCTGAAAGATCCAATCGAACAAGTAATCGTAGTTGCCAAATACTCCGATGTTCCGCAATACCAATTCCCGCGATTTGCGGCTTTCGACGGAACCCTCATCGTGTCTCCATGCCATGTAGCCTGAGGGTTGCTCGAACAGGCAAGCCGCCCGCTGCTTCAAATACGTCACCCCCTTGTGATCGGCGTACACCTGGTCGAAATAGACCGCGTTCTCCGGGCAATCGGCCCCGATCTCAAGGGAACTCGAAAAACCATCATTTGTCTCCCCAATGTCGAAGAAGGTCCGCGCAAACCATGCTTCACTGGGATCCATGTAGGGCACGAACATTTCCGACACCGACCCTTCATACAAAATGGATCGCAGGCGGTCCCCGTCCTGATAGGCTACATTGGTTACGATCAATCCCACGCGGCGGTCAAGGCGAAAATGGAAATTCCACTTCTCCCAGGTCACCGACTGGCCGCTGAGCCGGAAACCAGGACCTAAGGGCTGCTCTATTTTCATCGGCGCGGGCGCGTCGCGGAGTTTGCCGAGGGCCGGCAAATCATACATTCCGGCATCTTTTGGTAGCGGCACGATGGCTTCATCGATCACCCGCAACACCTTGCCTTCGTATCCGTCATAGACGGCTGTTAATCCTTCGATCGGTCTCCCTGCTCCTTCCGTTCCTCCGCGTACGTCGAGACATATGATGCGCAGCAACCGCTTATCTTTCTCCTCCGGCGTGCCGAAATAGCCGGCGCCGTAGCCACCGCAGAATACGGTACTCAGGTCGGTGATACCTCTCTTCTTAAGAGCCGCAACCATCTCCGCATTCTCTTTCACCGCGCTATCAATCTCGCCTTCCTGTGCCAGACTGACATAAGGGGGCTGTACACCTTTTATCTCGGTCCAAGAGACAAGCTTTTTTGCTCCTACATCCACCACGGCTTCGAAGACTTGCCGTCCCTGCTCGATCATTAGAAACGCTTCACGGCGCATGGGCTGACCCGGCTTCCACGCCAGGACTTCTTCTTTTGGGGGCTCCTTCAGCTGAATCATCGGGAAGCTGGACTTCGCATCCGTTTTCCCCGCTGCATGCAGCACCTCGGTGGCAGTCCAGTACTCCGGCGCCGTCAATGCATCCAGCGGATGCTCAGCACTCTGCGACCTCAAGGGTTGCGCGGCGAACAAGAAAAATGCGAGGACAGTCATGGAAACGCTTTTCAGCCAGCACTCTCGTACGACCACGTAACAGTTCAAATTCATCTTGAAGTCCCCTTGTTGCTACACCTTCAGTCAGGGCTGCTGTTGGGAATCTCCAGCCTTACCCAGATTTGGCAGGCCATGGTACTCCTTTGTCGCTCTGCCAGACAAAGAGCTCTTTGGGCGAATCAGCCGCCGCCTGATACGATTGACCGCGAGAAGTAGTTCAAAGCGCCCGCAACTTCCATCCCTTCGGCGGCATCTAAACCTTGACAGCATTCCACTCAGGTCTTAGCATGGGCCTGCTAGCAATCATAAGCACATTGATTACAAAGCACTTATTTCAGTGAGACGAGTCGCTACAGCGGCTATCTAAGGATATAGAGGAGAACAATTTATGGCCAAGATTATTGGGATTGACCTTGGAACGACCAATTCTTGCGTGGCGGTGATGGAGGGCGGCGAGCCCAAAGTTATCCCTAATGAAGAAGGAGGGCGAACTACGCCTTCCGTGGTTGGGTTTACCAAGACTGGAGAGCGGTTGGTGGGGCAGGTGGCGAAGCGGCAGGCTATCACCAATCCGGAGAACACGGTTTATTCGATCAAGCGCTTCATGGGGCGGCGCTTCGACGAAGTGACGGAAGAGATCAAGATGGTGCCCTACAAGGTTGTGAAGTCGGGCGACAACGTCGCGGTGATGGCGCAGGGCAAGGAGTACACGCCTCCGCAGATTTCGGCGCTGATTTTGCAGAAGCTGAAGAAGGCGGCGGAAGACTACCTGGGTGAGAAAGTGACTGAGGCGGTGATCACCGTTCCCGCGTATTTTAACGATGCTCAGCGGCAGGCCACGAAAGATGCCGGGCAGATTGCGGGCCTCGAAGTAAAGCGGATCATCAACGAGCCTACAGCGGCGGCGCTGGCGTATGGGCTCGATAAGAGCAAGGACGAGACCATCGCCGTATACGACTTTGGCGGCGGGACTTTCGATATTTCAATTCTCGAAGTGGGCGAGGGCGTGATTGAGGTCAAGGCCACCAATGGTGATACGCACCTGGGCGGCGACAACCTGGATCAGCGGATTGTCGACTGGCTGATCGATGAGTTCAAGAAAGATGAAGGTTTAGATCTCAGAGGCAAAGGGAATGAAATGGCTTTGCAGCGGCTGCGTGATGCGGCCGAGCGGGCGAAGATTGAGCTTTCGACCACGATGGAGACCGAGATCAATTTGCCGTTCATTACGGCGGACGCTAGCGGTCCGAAGCATCTGGTGAAGAAGCTAACGCGGGCGAAGCTTGAGGGGATGGTGGAAGACATCATCCAGCGCTCGGTGGGGCCTTGCAAGCAGTGCATGAAAGATGCGGGCGTGGATGCCAGCAAGATCAATGAAGTGGTGCTGGTCGGCGGACAGACACGCATGCCGCGGATTCAGGCACTGGTGAAAGAGCTGTTTGGCAAGGAAGGCCACAAGGGAGTTAATCCTGACGAAGTCGTAGCGATTGGAGCGGCGATTCAGGGTGGCGTTCTGGGCGGCGAAGTGAAAGACCTGCTTCTGCTGGATGTGACTCCGCTGTCGTTGTCGATTGAAACTTTGGGCGGCGTGGCTACTCCTATGATTCCGCGCAACACGACGATTCCGACTAAGAAGACGGAGACGTTCTCGACTGCGGCCGATAGTCAGACGTCGGTTGAGGTGCATGTGTTGCAGGGAGAGCGGCCGATGGCGGCGCAGAACCGGACTCTGGGCAAGTTCCACTTGACTGGGATTCCGACGGCTCCGCGCGGCGTTCCGCAGATTGAAGTGACGTTCGACATTGACGCCAACGGCATCCTGAACGTGACCGCGAAAGATACGGCTACGGGCAAGGACCAGAAGATTACGATTACGTCGTCTTCCGGATTGTCGAAGGAAGAAGTCGAGCGCATGGCCAAGGAAGCGGACGCGCATGCGGCCGAGGACAAGGCTCAGCGTGAGTCGATCGAGGCCAAGAACCAGCTGGACAGCATGGTTTACAGCGTCGAGAAGATGATGCGCGATTCGGGCGACAAGATTTCGGGTTCGGATCGTGGCGATGTGGAGAATGCGGTGGCTGATGCCAAGAAGGCGCTGGAATCGAACGACAAGGCGCAGATGGATAAGGCTCGCGAGAACCTGACCAAGGCTTCGCACAAGCTGGCCGAGGAAATGTACAAGGCAGCGCAGGCGAAGGGTCCGGCGGGTGGTGGGCCGGGCGGTCCAGCAGACGGCGCGGCTCCGGGCAGCAACGGCGGCGGTCAGAAGAAGGACGAAGGCGTGATCGACGCTGAGTACGTGGACGTGGAAGACAAGAAGTAAGCTGTCAGCCGTCAGCTTTCAGCTTGAATCGCGTGGCGCGGGCAGGTTTGCTCGCGCCATCGCGTTGTCGGGGCGTGATATTTCTCGGATTTTGGGGGAGATTGAAATGGATTTCCAGGTGAATGAGCAAACTTATTTTGTAAATCTTGCCGAAGATGAGAGGCAGTGGGAAGTTTTTGTCACGACGCCGGCAGGCGCCATGTCGATCCCGATTTACGTGGACGCGGCGGAATTGGAGCCCGTGGTCGTGATACAAGAGGAGAAGCGGAAGCGGAGACTGCCGAATTAAAAGATGAGACTGTCATCCTGAGCGGAGTGGGTGGTTCGCGAAGCGAAGCACCCACGGAGTCGAAGGACCCCTTGCCGGCGTGCGGTGAGGTGGGCTCAAAACGGAGTTCTCACGATACCCGCCAACGCGGTGAGGACTCCCTGATAGGCTTATGCTGGGATCTACAGGTATGGGGTCCTTCGACTGCGTTTCCCTTCGCTTCGCGAACGGAAACTCCGCTCAGGATGACAGATCTTGGGCGCGACCCGCAGATCGCGATCACGCGAGACATTTAGAAATGGCAACGACTTCCAAGAAAGACTATTACGAAATCCTGGGCGTGAAGAAGTCCGCGTCCGCTGAGGACATTCGCAAGGCGTTTCGCAAGCTGGCGCGCAAGTACCATCCTGACGTTAATCCTGGGGACAAGTCTGCCGAGGAGAAGTTCAAGGCGCTCTCCGAGGCTAACGACGTTCTCAGCGACCCTAAGAAGCGCAAGATCTACGATCAGGTTGGGTTCTACTCTGACAACATTGATCCGGCGACGGCGGAAGCTTATGCGCGGGCAGGTGGCGGAGGGGCGGGCGGGGCTTCGGGAGGTTCGCCGGGAGGATTTCCGGGCGGCGGTTCGGGGCAAGCGGGTGGTCAGGGCGTTCCGTTTGATTTCAGCGGGTTCGACTTTTCCGATCTGGCGGATAGTGCTGGTCGAAGCCGGCGAACGGGCGGAGGCGGAGGATTCCGCGACATCTTCTCAGGGATCTTCGGCGGCGGACGCGGAGCGGCGGCGGAGACGCGACCCGAAGCTGGCAGCGATCTGGAGTATCAGGTCAATGTGCCGTTCTGGACAGCGATCCGCGGCGGCGTGATGAAGCTCAACATTACGCGGCAGGATGCGTGCTCGAATTGTCACGGACAGGGTTACATCGAAGCGCCAGGCAAGTGCTCCGAGTGCGATGGAACCGGGCAGGTCACGCAGACCGGCGGGCGCATGAAGTTCAACGTGCCGTGCCCGACTTGCCAGGGGACAGGCAAGAATATTTCGATCTGCCCTGATTGCCATGGCGAAGGCACGGTGAGCCGGACTGAGCCGCTGGAAGTGCGCATCAAGGCTGGGACTCGCGACGGGCAGCGCATCCGGCTAGCCGGAAAAGGCAATGCAGGAGCTCACGGCGGCCCGGCTGGCGACCTTTATGTGATCATCCGGACCGGGGAGCATCCCATCTTCCGGCGTGACGGGGATGACATTTACCTTACTGTTCCGGTCAGCGCTACGGAAGCCGCTTTGGGGGCGAAGATCGAAGTGCCGACCATTGACGGGCGAGCGCTGCTGAAGATTCCTCCGGGGACGCAGTCTGGGCAGAAGCTGCGCCTGCGCGAGAAGGGTGTGCCCTCGGCCACTAAAGAAGGCGTGCGCGGAGACGAGATTGTTGAGATCACGGTTACCGTGCCGATGCCTCGGGACGAGCGCACCAAGGAACTGCTGAAAGAACTTGCCAAGCTGAATCCGGAAGATCCTCGGGAAGAGCTGTGGAAGAAAGTCTAGCCTTACCCGCCCTCTAACTAAGGTTCTATAGTTGACCTGGTCATATATTTTAGTTGACTTTGTCAATCAATATCCCCCATACTTAAGCATGGCTTCCGCCGCGTCTTCCCGACAGGTTCCTGCTGACCGTATCGGGGCCGTGCGCCGCTTCAACCGCTTCTATACGCGGCATCTCGGGCTGCTCGATGAAGGCTTCCTTAGTAGTTCCCTTTCCTTAACCCAGATGCGGGTGCTGTATGAACTGGCACACCATCAACAATCGACTGCGGCCGAGCTGTGCGACTCTTTGGGGCTCGATGCCGGATACCTGAGCCGAATTCTGAGT
>Ga0209274_10000568_pt1 | contig 21286 bp, 19 predicted proteins | sample HubBroMetageREF1_FD_188343 | JGI IMG/M metagenome (GOLD analysis project Ga0209274, IMG submission 188343) | Reference soil microbial communities from the Hubbard Brook experimental Forest, New Hampshire, USA - Hubbard Brook CCASE Soil... | ecosystem: Environmental > Terrestrial > Soil >...
CATTTGGATGCCGCGCCTCGCCGAACTGGTGCACGGGAATTGACAGTTCCCGCGGCTGCGTCATACGCTCGACGAGCGATGCATCAGAGGTCATGAGCTGCCCATGGTTGCGAAAACGAAGAGCGCAGGGCCCAATCCACAACGCATTCTTGTGGGGCCTGCCGGCTGGTCCTATCCTGACTGGAAAGGAATTCTGTATCCGCCGCGCCGCCCAAAGGGATTTCACGAAGCGGCGTACCTCGCGGATTTTTTCGACACCATCGAAATCAATACTTCGTTCTACCACCCGCTGAAGCCGGAATTCGCCGCGCAGTGGCTCGAACAAGTCGCCGCAAATCCGCGCTTTCTGTTCACCGCAAAGCTCTGGCAGAAATTCACGCACCAGGACGACACCGCGCCCGAAGACGTGAAAATCGTGCGCGCTGGCTTTGACGTGCTGCACGACGCGCAGCGCCTGGGCGCCGTCTTGCTGCAATTCCCTTTTTCCTTTCACCACACGCCCGAAAATCTCACCCGCCTGAACCATATTCTCGACGACTTCGCCATCTACCCGCTGGCAGTGGAAGTCCGCCACGCATCGTGGGCCAATAAAGAGTTCTACGATCTTCTGCACCAACGCAATGTGGGATTCTGCAACATTGACCAGCCGGTGATCGGCCGCTCGATCAAGCCCAGCGGACGCGTAACGTCTGCGATCGGCTACGTCCGCCTGCACGGCCGCCGCTACGACACCTGGTTCACAGACGATCCGGCCTCACCACCCTCGGAACGCTACAACTATCTATACTCCGAAGAAGAACTCGAGCCTTGGGCCAAACGCATCGAGCATGTGGCCGAAAGCGCGAGAACCACCTTCGTCGTCACCAACAATCATTTTGAAGCGAAAGGAATCGTAAACGCCCTGCAGCTCATCAATCTGTTGACGGGCAACAAAGTAAAAGTCCCGGAAAACCTGCGCATCCACTATCCTCAGCTGGATGCTATCGCGAATCAGCCGGCCGCGGAACCAACTCTCTTCCCGCTCTCTCCGAAATAGACAGAGCTCCGCCGGCCGAAACAAATTGACGAAACAAATCCAGCCGCTCAGTGAAATGGGCACAACCGCGAAGATGGAAGTTGTTACTTCTTGAAGAGATCTTCGAATGCCTTGCGCGCGTCGTTAGGACGTCCGGGGTTCATAGGCGCCGGCGTGGCGCTGGCGTAAGTCACCGGCGAAGTGTCTTTCTCCACGGTCATGCGGAATTCAAAGAACGTGCAATCGTTCTTGGCATCTTTCTTGGCGATGCGCTCGGGAATCGGCTGCGTGCACTCAAACTGCCTGCTGGTATCGAAATGCACGCACTGCTTGCAGCAATGCATCGCAGTGTGGCAACGAGGACATTCGCCATTGGGGTCAAACCCGGGCGCCAGAACCGCACCGCAGCTTGAGCATCGCGCCCTCATCACCGTGCCAACCATGCGCGGCGTGCGCGGGCCCATCGAATCCTGCTTGGGGCGCGGCTCTCCGCTGGGCGGACGCTCAGTTCTTTCTCGTTTCTTTTCCTGCGCGTCGCGGTCGCTGTAGCCCCTCTGCTTATACTTCCGGTCCATCGGACCTCCTAAGGGGATAATTCATGCTGCACCGAAAAATCTTCTGCCCATTTCGATCGCATGGGCCGTTTGCACGATCGGGTGTGAAAGGGTCATCGAGTCATGCGCGCTGAATCACGCCATCCGCGGGAAGAATCGCTCTGATGCACATCGCAGTGGTTTTGCTGGTAGAGGCGCTTTCTATCCGCCGCTGGGAGCAGCTTGTGCACACACCGGCGGATTTCGGGATGCGTATCAGGTAGAAAATCAGCGCGAGTACCGCGATTCCATGGCTGCCAAGAGCGGCCGCCATCCTCTGTATAGAACACCCCTGCGGCGGAAATTGCAACATCCATTTTCATTTTGTCGCTCGGCTCTGGAACGGTGGTATCGACGATCTGGCCGCGCTTCGCAGTGCCCATCAGTCGCACGTCCCCGCCTCCGCGCAGCCTGTTCGTGAACGCGTACCATTACCGCGGCCGGCCCAAAATTTGGAGAGCCCTTCGAACGGCAGATCCGGCTGCAGAAAACTGCGCGGCTCTCCGCGGTCGGCCAGCACCGCCTCCGCCGCCAGATAACCGCTGCGCACCGCGCCTTCCATCGTCGCGGGCCAGCCGGTGCGCGTCCAGTCGCCGCAAAGATACAGATTCGCCAGCGGAATTCTCTGCCCCGGTCGCCAGTGGTCCGAGCCAGGTTCCGGCGAAAAGGTCGCATTCACTTCCTTGATCACGGTGGCCTTGCGCAGTTGCGCCTCGCGCGTCAGTGGCAGCACCTCGGCAAGTTCGCGGCGGCACAACTCGATGATTTCCTGCCGGGAGCGTGGAATCAGATCGTACGAAGCGCTGATCACCAGCTGCAGGTATTGCCCGCCACCCTCAACCGTGGCGGCCTGCTCCTCGCTTGGACGCACGGTCCCATGAATCGTTTCAGCCGGCTTGTACAAAAACGTCTTGTTGAAAACCCACTGCGTGGTGTGGTCCAGCAGGGTCAGGAACGGCTCGCTCATCACCTGTCGGTCGTACCACAAATGCACGCCCGTGATCGGAGACGTCTTCAGATGCCGCAAACCCTCCAGCGGCGCGTTCGTTTCCGACCACTCCGCAGGCAGCAGTTCCCGCAACGCATCGTGCGGCACCGCTGAAACGCACGCGTCGGCGAAAACTTCCGTGCCGTCTTCCAGCAGCGCGCCCGCGAAACAATTTTCCTTTACGCGAATTTCGCGAATCCCGGAGCGCAATCGCACTTCCCCGCCCTGGCGCACAATCGCTTCGCGGCAGCCTTCATACAAATCAGCGAGCGGCACCGTCGGAATGCCCACGCGGTAGCCCGTGCTATTTCCCAGAAATGCTTTCCAGAAAACTTCGATTCCGTAGCGCGCGTCAGTGCGCGCCAGTTCTTCATCCAGCGCGCTCACCAGCACCACGCGCCAGAATCGCTCAATCGCATCGGGGGTCTGCTCCATGCGATGCAGCCAATCCAGCATCGAGATGCCTTCGATGCGCGGCGGATCTCCGCCGGAACGCGCGATGGCCAGCATGGCGTGCGCAATCGAGCGTTTGTCGGCAAGCGTCAGCGCGCGAAACAGCAGGAAAGACGGCGCCATGTGCAGCGGCGGAGGCAATGGCGCGGCCTCGATGGTCGAGCGCTGCCCGTGCGCGTCCGCAAAATGCAGGCGGTCGTAAAAGCGAATTTTTTCGCTTGCACCGACACGCGAATAAAAATCCGCCAAATTCGTGCAGCAGCCCAGCGTGACGTGCTGGCAATTGTCGACCTCGCTGCCGTCGGGTAACGTGTAGGAAGTGGCGCGCCCGCCCAGGTGCGGACGTTTTTCCAGCAGCCGGACCTGCAGCCCTGCTTCAGCCAGCGCGACGGCGGACGACAGCCCCGCCAGTCCGCCGCCGATTACTAGAATGCTTTGCGAGGACATCACCCTTCCACCAGCCAGCCCGTCGCGCCGCGAGGCCCGCCGTCAGCAAATATTGGATTTTTTCTGCGCTCGAGAGCGAAATGCGCCCGGAAAATACGTCGAATTCCCGCTCTTCGATGCGCGCCAGCAAACTGCTGTACGTGCGGACCAGCGCCCAAAGTGTAGCCCGGCTGTCGGCATTCACGCGGCCCACCAGCGGCGCGCCGTCCTGGTACATCTGCCACGCGCGCTCCGCTTCAAACTCGAGCAATTCCTGCAGCTTCGACGTGATGGGACCGCGCAATTCTTCCGCGCGGATTCCGAAGCGATTCAGATCTTCCTGCGGCAAGTAAATACGAGCCATCGCGTAATCGCTGTCCACGTCGCGAATGATATTCGTCAGTTGGAAGGCCAGCCCGAGCCGCTCGGCCAGATCAGGCGCTTTCGGGTCGCTGAATCCGAAGACGTGCAGGCACGTCAGCCCCACCGTTCCCGCCACGCGATAGCAATATTCGGAAAGCCGATCGAAGGTCGCATACGTTGTAACCGTCAAATCCATTTCCGCGCCGAGAACCAGGTCGTGAAAATATCGTGTCGGGATATGAAACCGCTCGATGGTGTCGGCCAGCGCCGGCAACACCGCATGGCCGCCCGTCTCGCCGCCAATCGCCTGGTCCAGCATCCCGCGCCAGCGCGCCAAAGCCTGCCGCTTCGATTCCAAATCGCCAGGCTCGTCCGAAACATCATCAATCAGCCGCATGAAAGCATACAGCGCGCACAACGCGTTGCGTTTTTCCTTGCGCAATCCAAAGAACGCCAGATAAAAGCTACTACGCGCCGCCCGCGCAATGCGATTGCACTCCGCATACGATTCGCGAACCACATCGGAATACGGCTGAAACTTGATAACGCTGCGATCGCGCGGAACGGCGGCCTCGCGCGCATCTTCGTTCAACGCCGGAGCGGATTTGGCAATCTCGTCAGCAGCCGTGCACCCCGAATCTCCACCGCGCGAAAATGCGCTCACCGCCAGCGTCTTCCCCAAGAGTTTCGCCTGCGTCCATTTGCTCAGCGAAGGCCGGTGCTCCAGCGTGTTATATCCAGACGCCTCAATCGCGTCCAAAATCGCCAGTCCCCCGCCACTGAACATCTCCAAATCCACGCGCAGAAACCGCTCGACAGATTGCGACAGCGGCAGCCCCGCCCGGAACAGTTCTCGTGTCCGCGCGATCAGCGACTTCATCAGGGCCGTATAGCGCGCATCGAATCGCTTCTCAACAATATCCGCTTCGCTCAGTCCATGCGCGGCAAGCGCTTCCAATGGAATGTAGACGCGGCCCTTCGCCAAATCGCGCGACACATCCTGCCAGAAATTCGCCAGCTGCAAGGCCGTGCACGTAAAATCCGAAAGCTTCTGCCGCGCCTCGTCCCGGTAGCCGCACAGATAAAGGACGAGCCTTCCGACTGGGTTCGCGGAATAAACGCAGTAATCGAACACGTCGTCCCAGGTGGCGTAGCGCTTTATGGTCTGGTCCTGCCGGAACGCGCGCAGCAAATCGCGAAAAGGATGCAGCGGGATAACTTTCGCGCGAATCGTCTCACGCAAAGCAATCAGCACCGGATGCGCCGGACCCGCGCCATCCGTATATATCAGCCGCAACTCTACTTCCCACGCATCCAGCAGCTGCAGCGCCCGCACCGGATCCGCTACTTCATCGCCCAAATCATCCGACCATCGGCAGTACGCGTACACGTTATAGAAATGCTGCTGCAAATCCCGCGGCAAAAGCCACGAAACCACGTTGAAATTTTCGTAGTGGTGAGTCGCCAGCCAGCGCGTGTAACGCTCGGCTTCTGAGGGAGCGCAATTCGCCTGCGGCAGATTGCGCGCGATTTCAAGTTCCGGTGTGGGCAGCATGGTGCCCTGACTTGCGCAAACGTCAGGGAATTACCGCAGTCTTCAATTCGCCGTTTCTGTTCTTCATGTCCTGAAATACTTTCGGCAATCCTTGTAACGTCACTTCGCCGGTGATGAAGTCGCTGGAGCGAATTTCGCCGCGCGCAATCGTGTCCATGGCCTCGCGCATGAATTGCGGCGTGTGGTGAAAAGTGGACTTGATGGTGATCTCGGAATAATGCAGCGCCGCGGGATCCATCTTCACCTCGGTCCCCGTCGGGCAGCCGCCAAATAAATTCACGGTTCCGCCCTTGCGCACCATCTGCAGCGCCCATTCCCAGGTAATTGCGCGACCCACCGCTTCAATCACGGAATCCGCGCCGCGCCCACCCTCGGTCAGTTGCCGCACCAGCTCCACGGGATTTTCGATTTTGTCTACGTCGAACGCAGCGGTCGCTCCCAATCGCTCGGCGGCCTTCATCTGGCTACGGCGCTTGCCGATGGCAATCACGCGCACCTTGCGCTGTGAAAGGATGCGGATGAACTTCAATCCGATCGGCCCGCAGCCGATCACCACCACCGTATCGCCGGGATGCACGCCGGTCTCGCGAATTCCACGCAGCACGCAAGCCAGCGGCTCGGCCATCGCGGCATCCTTAAAAGAAATGCCGTCGGGAATCTCGATCATGTTCTGCCGCACGATGCGCCCCGGAATGCGGATGTACTCCGCGTAGGCGCCATTGTTGAAGAGCAAATCCTCGCAAAGATTCGGCTGGCCCTTACGGCAGAAGAAACAAGTGTCGCACGGCGCCGAATTCGCCGGCAGCACACGCATACCCGGCTGCACGCCGCTGTTCACGTTCTTGCCCGTCTCTTCGATCACGCCGGCGAGCTCGTGCCCGAAAAGCGACGGCGGCTGAATCATGCGCGCGTGATATCCGCGCTTCCATACCTTCAGATCGGTCCCGCACGTCAACGCCACGGCCACGCGCACCAACACTTCGTCGTCGCCGATCTTGGGAATATCTACGGTTTCAATCTTCAGATTTTCGGCGCCATACAAAACTGCCGCGTTCATATGCCCACTGCCCTGCCTATAAGCGCTCATTCGTGCCTTATGACTACTTTCAAAGTATTATCCTTCGGATGTGCCGCTAATTCCAGTGCCTCGGAAATCTGCTCCAGCGGGAAGCGATGAGAAATTAAATCGCGCACCGGCAAACGCCGCTCGAAAACCAGCGCCGCGGATTCCGCTTGATCGTCCACGGATGCGCTGTAACTCCCCAGAATTTCTTTTTCTTCCACCCCCACAGCCGCCGCAGGAAATTCCAACTGCAGCACCGGGTCGTTATGGGCAAACAGTAACACGCGTCCGCCCGGCCGCGCGAGTGCCAGCGCCTCCGGCACCAATGATGGGTAGGGCACAGCTACCAGGACGGCGTCTGCTCCTCTACCACCCGTGCGCCGGCGAATCTCCTGCTGCAAATTTCCGGTGGTGGGATCAAAAACTTCCTTCGCGCCAAAACGCAGGCTCGCTTCGCGGCGACCCGGAATGGGATCGCTCGCATATACCTCTGCGCCTTCGTATTTCGCCAAAATCATCAGCAGCATGCCGATGGGCCCTTGCCCCATCACCAAAACTTGCTCGCCCACCGCGATGCGCGCCTTGCGCACAGCTTTCAAGCACGTATTCACCGGCTCGACGAACGTCGCTTCCTCGAAGCTCACGTCCGCGGGCAGCGCGATCATGCCGCGCTCCACAATCCACGGCATCGCGCGCACATATTCCGCGAAGCCGCCGCCGTTGGGATCGAATCCCGCCGTCAGGCCCGTCTTCTTATAACCCGCGCACTGCGAAAAAAGTTTCTGGTCGCAGTAAAAACAATTGCCGCAGGGGATGTGATGAAAACTCACCACCCGGTCACCGGCTTTGAACTTGGTGACGCCCGCGCCGACTTTTACCACCGTGCCGGCCAGCTCGTGCCCCAGTATTTGCGGCGGCGGAACGAAGCCATGATGAATTTTCTTGATGTCCGTGCCGCAAATCCCGCAAGCCGCGACGCGAAACAGCAGCTCGCTCTCGCCAATTTCAGGAATCGGCACCGATTCCACCACGACCTGCCCCTTGCCGCGGTACACGCCCGCGCGCATGTGCCCGCGCTTGGGCTGGTGCGCCCGGTGCGATCCGATTTGTTCGATGGTTTGGCTCATCTTCTTCGAATTGTCGCCGCCTACGACGCCGCCGCTCCCGTCCGCCGCTCCAAAGTCTGAAATCTTCCCGATACCATCGTGATGTATTTATCCAAAAAATTCGCCAGCGATTCCGCCGCCACTTTGCTGTTCTGTCCTAGCCGCACCAGTTCCGGAACGGACGTTGGATGCAGCGCAACTTGCCCGAGAACGCGCGGAATGCTCACTTGCCCTTCGTCGGTAAAGATCCGATTCATATCGAGCGGCAGGTCGTCATCCACCGAATCACTGACTGCACGGATGGCGATCGCCGGGATTCCGTACGCAGCCGATTCGAGCAACACTTCAAAACTTTCCATCTCCACGGCGTCCGAGCGCTCGCCCAGGTGGCTCTTCTCTTCCGCTTTGCCCACGACACGCACGGCGCTGTAGAACTGCTCAACCACCGTCGCGCCGCAATCCCCCGCGAAAGAAAGCAGGGGCGCACTGCTCTCCAGCAGATTGCTGCTCGGATCCGTCAACTCATTCTCGGTACGAACCGATCGCGCAGCCAGCACCTGCCCGATCCGGTATTCCGGCTTCAACGCGCCCGCCAGTCCGGAAGTAATGCACAGGTGAATTGAGTCCGGATCGCCCCCGAGCACTTTCGCTGTCTCTAGGTGCGCCTGCTTCGGTCCAGCACCGGTCAACAGAACACCCACTTCCGCCGCGCCAATTTGCGCACGATACACGTCAGCCTCGCCCCACTGGTCCGTACGAAACTCGCGCAGCGCGCGCCACGGCGCAATTTCAGTTTCCAGCGCCAAAGTGACCAGTATTCTCATCGCAGATCTCTATGCCGCCGCGGCCTGCGTCACGCGCTTGCTCCCCGCGCGATTCGCAGTGTAGCCATGCTCTTCGTACCAGCGCACCGCGCGCTCCAGCCCCGCTTCCACTTTCCCGGGCTTATAACCCAGTTCCCCCGCCGCCTTGTCGCTCTCCACAAACATTTTATGCCGCGACATTTTCACGCCTTCCACCGGAATCTGCGGCTCGCGCCCCGTCAGACGCGAATAAAATTCGTCTGCGTATCCAGCCGCCAGCGCAATAGCGTGCGGCAGCCGCACGCGCGGTGCCGGACGCCCGGTAATCGCCGCCAGCGCGTCCAGAATTTGCTTCAGCGTCATATTGCGCGCACCCAAAATGTAGCGTTCGCCGACACGGCCCTTCTCCGCCGCCAGCAAGTGCCCCGCGGCAACATCTTCCACCGCTGCCACATTCAATCCCGTGTCTACATACGCCGGCATCTTCCCCTGCAGAAAATCCAGAATGATTCGCCCGGTCGGCGTCGGCTTCCAATCGCCCGGCCCCACCGGCGCCGTGGGATTCACAATGACCACGGGAACGCCCGCGCGAGCTGCCTCCACCGCAACCTGCTCCGCCAGAAATTTCGAACGCTTGTAGTGCCCGATCATTTCCTCGAGCGTCGCCCGAGTCTCTTCGTTCGGCAACGCGCCATGCCGCGGCACGGCAATCGTCGCAACGGTGCTGGTATATACGATGCGCTCCACACCCGCGCGATGCGCCGCTTCCAGCAAGCGCCGTGTGCCCTCGACGTTGCTTTCGTAAATCTCCGCCGGCTTCGGCGTCCACAAACGGTAATCCGCCGCCACGTGATACACGCGCCGCACGCCCTGCATCGCGCGCTCGAGCGATGCTCCATCGCGCAGATCGCCCTCGACAGGCTCGACCCGCAAATTGTCCAGGACCGCCAGATTACTGCTGCGCCGCACCAGCACCCGCACCGCATCCCCGGCAGCGACAAGTTGCCGCGCAACGTGGCTCCCCACGAATCCCGTGGCGCCGGTTACCAGAGTAGTCATAAGGATGGACACATCCGATCGTGCCGAGCCGTTTTCTCTTGGCAGATTCCGCGGGTACGGCCACGTGCAGCCAACCTAGCCGCGTTGCAGGACGCATTGGAGATTCTCGCGCTGCGGAAGCCGCAGCAGCGATCTACAACCAACGCGGCGCGCATCGCCTAGGTCCGCAGTCCGTTGGGGTTTGCCAATTCCTCGGCGGGAATTTGCACGCCCAGGAATTTGCGCCGGCCGTGGCGCATATTTTCGTAGCGCGCCAAAGCATAGAGCGGGAAGGCGTTGCGATAGATGTGATACTTCAAATAGAAAACGCACGGAAATCCCGTGCCGGTAAACTCGTCTTCGTCCCAGGTTCCGTTTTCGTTCTGATTCGCCACCAGCCACGCGATCGCGCGCTCCACGCAGGCGTCGTATGGTCCACACACCGCGAGTAATCCAATAATCGCCCAAGCCGTCTGCGAGGCCGTGCTCTTTCCTTTCCCTTTCAGCGCCGGGTCGTAGTAGGAAAGAATCGACTCGCCGAATCCGCCGTCCGGATTTTGCACTGAGCGCAGCCAATTCGCCGCACCCTGGCAATCCGCGCCCTTCGACAATCCCACCGTTTCTAACGCGCGCAGCACGCTGCTGCTGCCATAAATGTAATTAACGCCCCAACGCCCGAACCACGGCCCTTCCGGAGTTTGATCGTGCCGGATAAAAGCCCTCGCCCGCTGAATAATCGGATGATTCGCGGACCAGCCCATCTGCCCCAGACACTCCACCGCACGCGCGGTCACATCCGCCGTCGAAGGATCCAGCATCGCATTATGGTCCGCAAACGGAATGTGATTCAAGAATTGCAGATTGTTTTCGTGATCGAACGCACCCCAGCCGCCATCCTCGTTTTGCATGCTGACGAGCCAATAAAGCCCGCGCCGCATCGAGCGACGCAAACGTTCGGAATCAGGGTCGGCCACACGCCCTAGCGCCATCAGCACGAACGCCGTGTCGTCCACGTCCGGATAATATTCATTCTTGAATTCAAACGCCCAACCGCCCGGCGCCGCATCCGGATTCTTAACCTGCCAATCTCCCGGACCAAGAATCTGATTCGCCACCACCCAGCGCTCCGCCGCAATCAGCGACGGATGAGCAGGATCGAGCCCCGCCTCTTCCAGCGAAACCATCGCAATCGCCGTGTCCCACACCGGCGAAATGCACGGCTGCACGCGCAACGTATCGGCTTCCGCGATCTCATACCGCGCCAGAAAATTGATCTCGCGCGCCACCAGCGGATCCTGCGCGTCCGCGCCCTCAGCCAGCAGCGCAAAAATCGAATTCATCATCGCTGGATAAATCGTGCCCAATCCCTCGCTGCGTTCCAACCGCTCCACCATCCAACGGCGCGCGCGTTCCAGCGCAACCTTGCGGAAAGGTTTCCAGCCTAGCCGCTCGTGCAATTTCAATCCGCGGTCCATCGCCAAAAACACATTGCGCCAGGAAATCACGCGCCGATCCCACCTGAAGGATTTCGGCTTCCCATGCGGAGTCTTGAATAATTCGCTTACCGTCACGCCTTCAGGCAGCCGCCAATCGGGCTTGTACGCGTAAACGATCGCCAGCGGAATCACAATCCCGCGCGTCCACGAAGACATCTCGTGAATATTGATCGGAAACCAATCCGGCAAAAGCATCAGCTCCGGCGGAATTGAAGGAACGATGCTCCAATCCACGCCGCCCACCATCGCCAGATAGAACCGCACGTAGGAATTCGTCGCTTCAAGGCCGCCCAGTTCCAGCACTCGCTCTTTCGCGCGCAGCAGCGCAGGCGCCGTCGCCGAATCCCCCGCCAAACGCAGCGCCACATAAGCCTTGACCGTGGCGTTCAGCTCAGATGGCCCACCTTCGAAGATGTTCCAACCGCCGTCTGGCAGCTGTTTGCGGCGAATATAGGTCGCAAGCTTCGCCGTCTTTTCGGATTCCAAATGGCCAAGAATGTGCAGGTAAAGGATGTAATCAGATTCCAGCGTGGTGTCCGCTTCCAGCTCAGCCCACCAGTAGCCATCCTGGGTCTGTGCGGAAAGCAGCCAGTTCGTGGTGCGAGCGACCGCTTGCTCAACCTGAAACTCAATGTTCCGGCTGCGAACGGTGGCTCTACCCTGCGCACTGCTTTCGTTCGGGGCTTCAACCTGCAGTCTTACTTTCGGTGTCATCAATCCCTCAGTACCTTTCGTCCACTTTCGCCCCGGTTCTACGAAAGCCGGTGCTCCTCAGGTACGAAACTCAGCAACTGCCCCCGCGGAGCTCCTCCGAGGTTTGGTTGTATGAAACTATAAATGGCCGACCGACCACTTTTAATCGAAATACCCAACGGCTCCGTGAAGGAGCCAAGTGGAAAATCGGTCCGCCCTAGCGACCAAATTCCACACACTTCACGCTAACGCTAACATTATGTTTGGGTTTGCCCTTACGGTCAACTAAAAACGGGCCACCCATTCCTAGAACCAGTAGATGTCAGTCGAGGCCAGAAGGCTGCTTGAAATGTTTCAGAATGGCAACCGATCGGCTAATAGTATGCAAAATTATTGCTAGGGGCTTTCCCGTGCCGAAGCGCGGATTCGGCGAGCCGCGGCCGAAAAGCGAATAGAAATCGAAATCAATGCCCTTGGTCGCATCGAATTCAGCGCCAGATTATTGAAGGAAGTGACTTCGGGGCACATCCGGCGCCTCACTCGCCCACTTTCTCCTGCTCCAATTTGCGGACTCGCTCCGCCAACTCCGGCAGACGCGACAACCATCCATACTGTTCCTTAAATCGCGCAAATGGCCTTGCCGGAGTGCCCCAGACCGTCTGGCCACGGCGAATCGTCTTACCGCTCGGTATGCCCGCCTGCGCGCCGATGACCGCGTCATCCTCCAACGTGCAGTGTGGCGCGATGCCCACCTGCCCGCCGATCATCACTTGAGCGCCAATGGTACAACTTCCCGAAATGCCCACCTGCGCGGCCACCACGGAGTTTCTTCCGATCCGAACGTTGTGCGCCACCTGCACCAGGTTATCGATCTTCACGCCGGTTGCGATCTGCGTTGCCTCCAGCGACCCGCGGTCAATTGTGGTGTTGCAACCAATCTCCACGTTGTCGCCAATTTCCACGCTCCCAATCTGCGGAAACTTGAGGTGTTGACCCTGTCCGAACACATATCCGAATCCGTCGCCGCCTATCACCGCGCCGGAATGTACTTCCACTGCATTTCCCAGCCGCGCGCCGACGTAGAGCGTCACCCGCGGATGTAGCCGGCAGCCCTCTCCCACGCGCGCGCCGCGTCCCAAAAAGCAAAATGCATCCACCGCGGTACCCGTGCCAATTTCCACTTCGTCTTCAATCACCACGTAAGGCCCTACGCGGATATTCGGAGCCAGCCGCGCCGTCGCTGCGACGATTGCCGTCGGATGAATTTCCGGCCGCAGCGCGGGCTTCGGCAGCAACCACGCCGCTGCTCTCGCAAACGCGAGCTTCGGGTTCTCTACTTCCAGCACGGTCTTCCCAGACAAAATCGTGCCGGCCGCAGTGATCACGCAGCGCGCCGCAGAAGCTTCAGCTCGCGCAGCCCGCCGCGGCGAGTCCACGTAGATCAGGTCCGCAGGCTTCGCGCTCTCCGGACTCGCCACGCCCGCAACCGGCGCGTGCGCATCTCCGTGGATTTTCGCCTTCAGGTATTCCGCCAGCTCACCGGCCGTGTGATTCATCACTGCACCTCGTGGGGAAAATAGATCGTCGCAAAAGATTTACGCGCTGCTGAGCGCGACACTCGACCTGCCCAATCTAAAACGGGTAAATCGGCGGCTCGCCGGGCGGCCGCGTTTTCCACCTTTTATGCACCCAAAGCCACTGCTCCGGATGCGCGCACACATATTCCTCAATCACCCGAGTGAACCGCTGTGTATTCTCCCGCACGTCCGCCTCCTCATCACCACTGCGCGCCAGCTCCACGGGCGGTTCGAATCGCAGCCGATACTTTCTCAGTGAGTCATCCCAGAAAAGAAAGCCGGGAACCACAGCCGCGTCGGTGCGCAATGCCAGCCGCGCCAAACCGGAAGTCGTGGAAGCGGGAATGCCAAAAAAATCCACGAACACTCCTTCTTCCCGCGCCGTATTGTGATCCGCGAGAATCCCCACCGTGCCGCCCTCCGACAAGACTTTCAAAATCGCCCGCGCCGATTTATTTTTATCAATGGGACGATTCCCAGATAAACACCGGTAACGATTGATCAGCTCGTCCACCCGCCCATTGGAAATGGGCCGCACCAGAAAATGCAGCGGGTGCCCGTACAGCGCGTGTGCAAATGAAGAAAGCTCCCACGCGCTCATGTGCCCGGTCAGAAACAGGACGCCTTTTCCGCGCCGTTGCCCCACAGCGAAATTATCCGAGCCGTCCAGCACCACGCTGCGCTCGATGTTCTGCGCCGTGTAGCACGGGAATTGCGAAAATTCGCCGGCCATCCAGCCGATTTGCCGGATCATCCTGCGAATCACGCTCTTGCGTTTCGCCTCGCTCCAATCCGGAAACGCCAGATGCAGATTAAACATCGCGGCCCGCCGCAGCGGCGTGCGAAACCCGTACGCCACCGCCGCAAACGACGCCCCCACCCATCGCGCCGCCGGCCGCGGCAGCAGCCCCAATAATTTCAATCCCGTCCAGGCGACCGCATATTCCAACCATTCCTGCATAGCGGGCCATTATGCAAGAGCCTGCGGAGCGTATGCCAGCAATCGTTGGACGATTGTGCGTTGCCAATGTCCATCGCAAGTGTCCATCTTGACTGTCCGTTGCGCCCAGCGTACGCAGCGCCGCGCTTCGCGAAACAAGATTGGCGACGAGGATGTTAGACTCATCGCGCTTTGCACGATTCGACTCAAGTTCAACGCAAGACGAACATCGCGGCCCTCGTCACCGCCGCGCTGGTGATTCTAGTCTCGCTGTTCGCGAATCTCGGCGCCATCGGCCTGGTCGGGCCCGACGAACCGCGTTACGCGTGGATCGCCCGCGCCATGGCGGAGACCGGCGACTGGGTCACGCCGCGGCTCTGGGGCATGCCATGGTTTGAGAAGCCAATCCTTTATTACTGGGTGGCAGCAATCGGATTCCAGATGCATCTTCCCGCGGAGTGGGCCGCGCGCCTGCCTTCTGCATTTGCGGCGCTCGCAGCAGCAGTCGCAATCGGCTGGTTCGCGTGGCGGCACTACGGCGGCGACGAGGATTTATCCACGAGCCCGGCTTTGCTCGCGCCCATAATTTTTTCCACCAGCGTCGCGGCGATCGCCTTCTCGCGCGCCGCAACTCCAGACATGTTATTCAGCGCGGCAATAACCCTGGCAATGGTCTGCGCTGCAAGCGTCCTCAGGCGATCCGGCGCGCTGCGCATCACGACCGCCGCACAGGCGAATATTAAAAACCGAGATCTCCTGATTCTGGTCTGGTGGGGCGCATCGCTGGGGCTCGGAGTGCTCGCTAAAGGGCCGGCCGCCGCAATTCTCGCGGGCGGCGCCGTAGGAATTTGGGCGCTCGCAACATCACACTGGCGCGCAGCTCTCCGTCTCGCTCATCCCATCGCGATCGCCGCGTTCTGCGCGGTCGCGCTATCGTGGTACGTGCTCTGCGCGCGCCGCAATCCCGATTTCCTGCACGTGTTTATCATGCAGCACAATTTCGAACGCTACCTGACGCCGCTGTTCCAGCACCAGCAACCATTCTGGTTCTTCGGACCAATCATCATCCTCGCGCTCCTCCCGTGGTCCGCCCTCTTGATCGCCGCGGCACAAGAAGCGCTCCGGGTGTGGCGCGAAAAATCCTGGAAAAATTCCCCCGGGTTCTTCGTCGCCTGCTGGGCCGTCTTCCCCATCCTTTTCTTCAGCTTCTCGCAATCGAAACTGCCCAGCTACATTCTCCCCGCAGTGCCCGCGCTCGCTCTGGTCATCGCAATCGGCGCCAACCGCGCATTCCGAAGAAGCCGTGCCAACGCGATAATCCTGAGCGCCGGAATCGGCCTCGTGTGGATTGTCCTGACCGCAATATTCCTGCACGCAACACACAAGCTTCCATCCACGGAAATGGCCGGCTCCATCGCATCGTTAGCGGCCATAGCGCTCGCACTCGCGATCGCAGTGGCCACCGCAATTCTCTACGCCGGAATAAACAGGAACGTGCGTCTTGTCATAATCCTCAGCAGCCTATGCGCCGTAGCAACTCTGGAAACGGCAAACACAGCCGTCCTGCCCGCACTCGACCCCTACATCTCCGCAAGGCCCCACGCCGCCTTCTTCCAGAACGACCTTCATCCCGACAGAATCTTCAGTTACGAATTGCGCCGCACCTGGAATTACGGCCTGGCGTTTTATTTCCATCGCGAAATCCCAGAATGGTCGCCGCAAGATCCAGATGCAGCTCTGGTGCTCACATCCCACGAAGGATTGGAAAAAATAGTAAAGGCTGGAAGATTTCGCAGCGTCGAGGAACCGCCGGCACAAGGAATTATCTACGTTCCCGTCGCGCCTGCTCCGCGCTATTGACCCGGTGCGCGCGAAGTCGCCGGCAGATTCAGCAGGAAGAAACTCACCACCTGGCTTTCATAATTCTTGCGGTCATCGTCCGACATGTCCGGATAACTCGTACGGTCGCGGATCATCTGCTTGGGCTCCGGCGCCAGCGTGAAGATGTTGGTCATATTCCGGGCCAGGTCGGGTCGGTCGTCCGACACAAAAAATAGTTTTGGAATGCCCTTGGCGCGAGCCAGCTGCGCGGTCACCGGCTGCTGGTGCCGGAATTGGTAATTCATCATGCGAAATCCCAGATCGCAGAACTTGCTCACGTAAGGCAGCACCGTCAGCCCCGAGCGCTTCACTTCGATCTGCACCATGTCACGCGGATCGGCATACGCATCATCTACGATAAACGCCGAAACGCGCGGATCGGAGACGGCGTTCTCCAGCACTACGTACCCGCCCATGTCCACGCCCCACAGCCCGAAATGTTTCGGGTCCACGTCGTCGCGCGTCGCCAAAGCTTGCATCGCCGCCTGCAGCTCGGCCACTTCATGATAGCCAAGCGTGGTGACGCCAGGGGTGCTGCCATGCGCGGTAAAATCAAACAGAAACACATTGAATTGCTGGTCTTGCAGCGCCGTAACCAGAGTCAACACATCCGATCGCTGCGAATGATAGCCGTGGCAAACCACGATGGTCGGTGAGCCGCGCAGTCCCGGGTAAAACCATCCGTCGCGCGTTCCCTGACCGGGAACCGAAAACGAGAACGCCACCGGATGGCCCATCATCACGTTCAGATCTATGGATGAGCCTGCGGCATGCGCGGTACGCAATACTTGATACAGCAGGAAGCCGGAAACGGCGGCGATGGACACAAATAGGAACAGCGCCATCGCGAAGAGTCCCGAGAGGAGCTTAGCGATACGCGTTGTTGGATAGCGTAGTTCTGAGAGAAAAGCCATCCGGTAAGCGCGGGCGCACGCAATTCTCGCCTCGGCGAATTGCATGGTAGCACAATTTCCAGTCACCGCACCGTAGGCTGATGGTACAGGCCGTTACACTTCAGACAAATTCCCCGGACGGTCGCGCCCTGCACAACCTTCTGCTCCCAGCCACCAGTAAGCGCCACCAGTTGGGTTCTGCCGCCGCCCATGGCTATAATGGCCCTTGGGGGTTGCGTCCTTCACTTCATGCAGATTGTTGATCTCCGGCAAATTCAGGCGCGCATCCTGGACCCGCTGTTCCAGGAAGAAACTCGCCATTGGCGCGACGAACTACATTGGGACTACCGCTCGTCGATTGAACTGATTCGCAGGTTCATCGATTCCCGTTCTCTGGGCGGCTACGTGGCGATGGAAGATGGCAGTCCCGCCGGTTACGGATTCTACGTCCTGGAAGATCACAAAGGGCTCGTAGGAGGGTTGTTCGTCTCCTCGCGCTTTTCTCAGGAGCCTTACACGCGCGCGCTCGTAACCGAAATGGTAACCGCGCTGCATGGCACCCCGCGCCTGGAACGCGTCGAAGCCCAGCTCATGCCCTTCGGCACCGAACTCGATCCCATTTTCCTCTCGCGGTATTTCAAGTTGTACACCCGGCAGTTCATGTTGCTGACGCTTGCGGACGCCAAGCTCAGCGGCGCGCCTCTTTCCAGCGGCCTGCGCCTGGAACCTTGGACCGACCGCGCGTTTGAATCCGCCGCGCGCCTGATCCAGCTGGCATATGCCGATCATGTGGACGGCGAAATCAACGACCAGTACCGCAGCGAATCCGGCGGTATGAAATTCCTGCGCAACATCGTGCTGCTGCCGGGCTGCGGCCAGTTTTTGCCCGAAGCTTCATTCCTGGTGCGTCCCGCAACGGGCGAACGTCCCATCGGCATGGTGCTAACCTCCACCGTAGCCGAACGAGTAGGCCACACCACCCAGATCTGCGTGATGCCCGGCCATCAAGGCCACGGCATCGGCCGCGCTCTGATGGAAAGCGCGATCCAAGCGCTGCGCCGCAGGCGCTACGATTCGCTTTCGCTCACGGTAACCAGCATCAACACTTCCGCCGTGCGCCTCTACGAACACTTGGGATTTCGCACCATCAAAAAATTTGCAGCAGGCGTCTGGCAGGTTTAGAGGGATTATTTCTTTACGCGATCTTTCAGCAGCACTTTCAACTCGTCCATGAATTCCTTCACGTCCTTGAAATCCAAATACACCGACGCGAAGCGCACGTAGGCTACCTTATCCAGCTTCTTCAATTTCTGCATGATGTGCTCGCCGATGTCCTTCGTGGTGCGCTCGCGCTCCGGCGCTTCGCTGACGAACTGCTCCGCCTCATCCACGATCATTTCCAGCTTGCCCACCGGCACCGGCCGCTTCTCGCAAGCCTTCAGCAAGCCCTGCAGCAATTTGGCGCGCTCGAATTTTTCGCGCCGCCCGTCCTTCTTGATCACCATGTAAGGAATTTCGTCAATCCGCTCGTAGGTAGTGAAGCGCCGCCCGCACTTCAAGCACTCGCGCCGCCGCCGGATCAGGTCGCCAGTGCGCGCCTCGCGCGAGTCCACCACTTTATCGTCCAAGTTCGTGCAGAAGGGGCATTTCACCGCGTTTCATCTCCCGGTTTCGCAGGATGCGAGCCCAACACAATTTCTTCCGCCTCGGATTCCGCCTCGTGCTCCGCAGCCGTTGCCATCTTGCGCAGTTCGCCCATGGACCACCCTTCGCGGAACAGCAGTGGCAATCCGGCCAGACTGCAAGATGCGAACGTAAGCAGCCATACGACAATGGACATCGTCGCCGCCGGCACCTTTTCTACTCCAAAGATCAGCGTCAACACAACAAATGTCGCCACCTGCGCGCCGCCACCCACGCCGGGAAATTGCACCGCCGACCCCACCATGGAAAACGCCAGCACCAGCGCCGCTCCCGCAAGCGTCAGTTCTCCCAACTTTCCGCCGAACGCGTGCGCCACCCACAAATAACACAGCACAATCAAAAACCAATGCACGGCCGAGAGCCCAATTAACGCTCCCAGATCATTCCACGTTCGTATCCCCTGCAACCCCTCGGCGAATCCTTCTAGCAGCGCAATAATCCTCCCGCGCCACCCAACGCGCCACTCCGGTTTCTGCAGCCTGCGCGCCAGCCATTCCGCGCCACGGTAGCGAAAATAAATCAGAAACGAGACCGCCGCCAGCAGCGCCACCAGCAGCAAGACTCCCGCCGAGCGCACCTTCAACACCATATCTTCCTCGCCCGGCGTCAAGCCCTGCTGCTCGAAGAACAGCAGAGCCGAGCCTGCAATCACGGCAGTAGCGGCCATATCGAACACACGCTCGAGCACGTAAACCCCGAACATGCCCGGTATCGAGAGTCCATCCTTCTTCGCGATCAGCACCGGCCGAATCGGCTCACCCGCGCGTCCCAGCAAAAATGTGCACGTAAAACCCATCAGCGTGGCGCTGTACACATTAAAAAAGTGCGTAGTTCCCAGCGTGCGCGAAAACCGCATCCATCGCAGCGCGCGTATCGCGAAACACACATAGATCGTCGCCACCGTGAGCACCAGCAAGGAAATCCGCGCATCGCGCAGCGATTGCCCCACCGTGGACCACTGAAATCCTTCCAGCGTGATCGAATTGCGAAACTTGTACGCCAAACCGCCAAGCGCAACCAGGGCCAGCAGCAGCAGGAAAATCCGTCGTGAAGTGCGCAACATTGATTTCGCACCGTAACAGCAAGCTTCCGAAAGTGTCAAGGCAGCATTCGCTTTGTGTCAAAGCTCTTTAGAAATGTCCCCTCGCTTACCTCATTAGAAATGTCCCCTTTTTGAGTTTTGGGTTTGTGGTGTTTGTGGATCGCTGGCCTTGCCCGGAGCGAAGCCCTGCGGAGCCCGAAGGGCGGAGCGCTTAGGGCGAAGCGGAGGGCAAGGCCAGCGACGGTCGCGGCGCTTGCGCCGCGCCGTGGGAGGCTCGCCTTTCACGCTTCTCCAGCCCTCGCTGCGCTGCTTCCCGCCACGGATGATTTGCTGGCGGTGTCCATTTCCTCTTTCTACTCGCGGCCACAACGCTCTCCTGTGGCCCATCAAGCGTGCGTGGTCTTGCCGGTGCAGGAATTTCCACCCAGCGTAACGCCTCTCCGCGCTACTCGATGCTGATGCTGCCGTGCCGCCCCTCGCACACCAGCACTTTGCTCTGCGCTGGCGCATAGTTACGACTCTGCGCCTGGATTTGGAAAAAGTGATTGTCATACCGCACCACCCAGTCCTGGCTAATGATGCGTTCGCTCTCCAGCCGGAAAATGCGCTGTAGTTCTGCAACCCGCGGCGCGCGTCGGTGATAGTCCTCCGCCTTGCCAGCCACTCTCGCGAAACGCTGGTTGTGCTCTGGCAAATATTCCCGCTCCAGATATACATTGCCTACGCTATGACTGCGGATATCTCTGCGCCGCAGTTTTTTCACCAGCCGATCCTGATGCGTGCCGTGAACCCGCTCTACCCGCCCCTTGGCCTGCGGCGAACTAGCGGCGATGACCGCGATCTGCAACTTCGCGCACATGCGCCCAAATTGCGTGATCGGTTCTTCTCCGCGCAATCGCTCGCCCGCATTGGCGGGCCGCTTGTATAGATTCTTCCAGTCCACATACAGCGCCAGCGGCACCCCGTAGCGTTCGATCCACGCGCGCAAGGCATCCGCCGCCGCCCAGATGGTCTCTTGTTCCCCCAGTTGCGCCCACGTCGTGTTGGTCGCGTCATCCACCATGTCTATCAGGCAGCCCTCTGGGCCGCGATCCTCTAGCCAGGCGTGAAAGCTCCCGTCCATCTGCACCAACTCACCAAAGTGTTCCTTACGCTCGCGCCGTCGGCGGTGTGCGCGACGCTTCCGCTCCCCACTCCACAAACCCTCCGCCAGCATCCAGCGCCGCAGCGTTTCCGCATCGAGCTGCAGCCCATCTTCGCTCGCTAAATGCTCCGTCGCCAACGTCGGCCCGAACCGCTCGCCTACTGGCCCACTGTACTTCTGGCGCACCAACTGCAGCACCTTCGCCCGAAACTTCTGCTGGTGCGCGCGATTCGATGCTCGCCCGGCGCTGCGGTGTTTCAGACCTGCAGCACCTTCCTCCCGGTACCGCTTCCACAGCCGCTTCGCTTGCCGGTAGCTCACACGCAGCAATCGTGCCGCGTCCACTACCCCCAACTGCTTGCTGCGCACTCGCGCTAACACTTCCACTCTTCCTAACTCTCTCTTGCTCATCTCTGTCCGTCCCAATCTGACCTCCTTCCGGAAGTCTTATTAGGGGGACATTTCTATCGAGGACAAAAGGGGACATTATCATCGAGGCACAACAGCACCAAA
>Ga0209274_10000569_pt1 | contig 21254 bp, 19 predicted proteins | sample HubBroMetageREF1_FD_188343 | JGI IMG/M metagenome (GOLD analysis project Ga0209274, IMG submission 188343) | Reference soil microbial communities from the Hubbard Brook experimental Forest, New Hampshire, USA - Hubbard Brook CCASE Soil... | ecosystem: Environmental > Terrestrial > Soil >...
TGACGCTCATCTGCAGCTGTGGCGTCGTGAGCGGCTCCGAGACACTCTTCTGCTGCCAGTGACCGGACTCGCAGCTCGGCCTACGCCAAGGGGTCCATGAATATGAAGGCTCGACTGCGGTCGCTCGTGCTGTTCGCCCCCTTCGCGCTCGCCGCGTCCGGCTGCCAGGTCGAGGCGGACGTACCGCCGCCTGCGGTGCCGCCGCCTCCCACCGTGTCCGTCACGGCGCAGACGCAGCCGGCGCCGCCGCCCCCCGCGCCCCCCCAGCCAGCGCCTCCTCCGGCGCCTCCGGCTGCGCCCCCTCCTCCGGAGGCCGCAGCCGCTGCTCCGCCCGCGGCCGAGGTTGTGGTCGAGGTTCCTCCGCCCGCGCCTGCGGTCGTCGTCGAAGCGCCGCCTCCGCCCTCGCCGGGCGTCGAGTTCGTCTGGGCCCCCGGATATCACCGGTGGTGGGGGGATCGATACGTGTGGGTTCGCGGACACTACGAGCGCCGTCCTCGTCCGGGTGCGCGCTACTGGCCGGGCCACTGGGAACGGCGCGCCCGCGGGCATGTCTGGATCGAAGCTCACTGGGACTGAGCCGACTGCTCGCTTTCCTGGGACGAGCTAGAGCTAGCCCCCGCGCGCGGACCTCTTGGCTCCGAGGGCGCGGACCAGGGCGACGTCCGCGGAGCGAAGCTCCCTCGTTGCGACGAGGATGCCCGCGTAAACGAGGGCCACCGCCGCGGCTATCACGGGGGTCGCGAGTAGGCCGAATCTCGGCATCGCGAAGCCGATCCCGAGGCAAGCCCCCACAGCGAGAAGAACGCGCACCCCTGTCGCGAGGGGGACGAACGCGCCCGTTTTCGCGCGAACGATGGCGCCCGCGACGACCAGGGTCGCCACGAGGCCGAGCCCCGTCGCCTGCGCCGAACGAACGAGCTGCGCGGGACCGACCGACGTCCCCGGGACGAGAACGGTGCAAGCGCCCGCCACAGCGACCACGGCCGCAAGCGTCACGAGCGCGGCTGTCCGCTCTCGGCCCGTGCTGGTCAACACGGTCGTCGCGATGCCGAGCATGGTGAACGCGGCCTGAGCGAGGGCCATCGTCCGGAGCACGGGAGCTCCACGGGATGCGTCCGCGGCGCCGTAGGCGAAGGCGAGCATCGATTCGGGCATGGCGACGATCACGGCCACGAGCAACCCCGCGAGGATCGCGGCCAGCCTTGCGCCACGCGCGACGTAGGCGCGCACGGCCTCCCTGTCGCCCATCGCGTGCGCGCGGGCGAGCATGGGAAAGAGGACGAGCGTCACGCTGAAGAGAAGCTGGTACGGCAAGAACGCAAAGGTCTGGCACTCCTTGTACACCGCGATCCACGGCGTCACGGCCGCACGTCGGGCCTCGTCGGCGAGCCCGGCAGCCGCGGCTCCGTCGCTCAAGAAGCGACCGAGGAGGAAGATGTCGACTTGAAGGAGCAAGTTCGTGCAGAGCTGAGCTCCTGCGATGGGCAGCAGGATCGCGAGGTAGGCCCGCGGCGAGATCACGGGTGCGGCGTCTGCCGCCGCGTCCTGCGTGTCCTCGGCGACCGACCGAAACGCGAGAGGCACGATGAGCGCTGCCGCCGCCACCCACCCCATCGTCGTGCCCAGCGCGCCCGAAAGTCCGCGCGTCACGAACAACCGCCCAAACGCGACGAGCCCCACCGTGCGCAGCGTGGCAAATGCGATATCGAGAGCAGCCTGCCGCCCGAAGCGCCTTCGCCCGTTGAGGTAGCCGATGAGCGGCGCATAAATGCCGTAGAGAAGAGCCACGAGCGCGAGAACGAGCAGCGGCGCCACGACGTCGCGCGCTCTCTCGAATCGCCCATAGAGCGGTGCCGCCACGGCCATCGCTCCCGCGATGACGACGGCGGCGACGGCGTGGATACGAAGCACGCCCCGTAGCGCGTGCCGCTCGCGTCCGGGGCAGCCTGCGACGACGCGGCTCACTCCCTGGGTCCCGGTGGAGACGACCACGTTGTTGACCGTGTTCGCGAGCGCCAGGGCTTGGGCTAGTGCGCCGAAGTCGTTCAGGCCGACCGCGCGTCGCAGGAGCGGCTGCTGGACGAAACCCGTGATCAAGAAGAAGACTTTCGCCGCGAGCACGGCGATGCCGCCGCGTCCCGCTGCGCGCGTGCCGTCCTCGGTCGTCGCCGGGGCTCTCGAAGAAGCGTTCACGTCGCGGAGGGTACCCTAGGGTACCCCGCGCGATCAGTCGACATGTACCGGTTCGATGACGCGGCCCTCGGGCGTCAGCCCAACAGCCCTCCAACGGGCCGCCTCGTCCGGCAGGTCGGGCGCGGGAGGCGGGGTCGTATCGCGAATCTCGACGCGCGCACCGTTGGGAGACCGGCCCACATGGACGCGAAACTCGCGGCCGGGGGCGGTGGGGATCCGAACGCGCTCGAACGTCGCGGACATGTCGTCTTCTTCGAGCGAGCCGCCCTCGAGATGCGCCCGAAAATACCTCGCGAGCGGGTGAACACCGATCTCGCCGTGGGCATAGACCGCCTCCGCAAAGGTCGCTTCGACGTGAAGGTCACGCGGTAGGACGAGGCCGAAGGCGTGCGCGTCTCCCTCCGCGAGCTCGCCGGGAGCCAAGTGATCGACCGGCGCGACGACGACCGGCGCGGGTAGCGCGCTCGCCAGGGGCTGACTCTCGTCGGCCTGCGGCGTTCGCGCGCACGCCGCGAGACCGGCCACGGCCGCCCACGTGGCCCAGCCGCGCGCTCTTCGTGTCACTCGACTACCGAGGCCCAAGAGTCGATCACCGTGGGCCCGACCGGATTGGTCAGGGTTTGCGACTCCGTCTGCGGCGTGCCGTTGGGCTGCGGAACGTTGAACTGCAGTGCGAACGAACTCGCCGAGACGTTGCTCAGGGCCGTATGGGTCACGCCTCCCGCGACAGCCCCGGTCGCCTGCGTAGAGCACGCGGGCGTCGCCAAGATCGCCACGCCGGGCACGACATCCGGCTGCGTCCCGGGAATCGCGCAACTGAAGCCTGGGTCGAGCCAGTCTTGCGAAGCGCTGCACGTCAGCAGCCGATTTCCGCCGAGCCCGATGGCCCCGGCCTCCGGCTTGATGAAGTCGAACCCCCAGAGCTTCGCGCGGCCCGGAGTGCAACTCAGGGTCGGGTTGCCCGCGTAGTAGGTGGTGAAGTAGAGGGTCCCCGCGAAGACGGTCATGGGCCCCGAGACTCTCTCGCCCGGGAGAAGCGGGGATGGGCTTGTCGTGGTCGTGTTCGTGGGCGGGATAGCGGGCGGGGGAAGCACCGGACTCCAGAACCAATTGACGGAGGCTCTTAGCTTCGTGGGGTTCGACGCCGTCCCCTGGCCCCCGACCTTCTCGCTGACGGAGTAGAGAAATTCGATTCCGGTGGTGTCGAAGGTTTGCGTCGTTCCGCTGGCGATGTTGAGCACCACGCTTCCGGTGTTGTCGAGAGAGGCCACCATCGGAACGGCGAAGGGCTGCCCATCGTTCCAGCTCGTTGCCGACGAATCTGCATCCGCGCTGTAGAGGTCCAGAAAGGCGTCTCCGAACCAGAGCGCCGGGTTGGGGTTCGAGACGTCGAAGCGCCAGACCGTGCCATCGGCGTCTCCGACGAAGATTCGGGTCGCGACCGAGCCCACGTCGTTCGGGTAGACGACCGGAGTCCCCGTCATCGGCGAATCGAGCTGAGTATCGGTGACGACGCCGCCGCCGTACGTCACCAACGTGTCGGTTGCATTGAAGTCGCCGTGGCCGCTGCTTTCGCCGCTCGCGCGAGCGAAGACGCGCACGATCTCACCCGTATCGAGGCGAACGATCGAGAGAGACCGACCCGGGACCGGGTCCGTATATGTCGCGGTCGGGCCCCAGCAACGCACGTAGGCGCGCTCCTGGTAAAACGGGGCACTGGTGTTGTATGGCTCCGAATCGGTTCCCGTCCCGGTGTGATGGTGAATGCGCTCGCAGGACGCCGTCGTGCTCGTCGGGCTTCCATTGCTTCCGCCGGGCAGAACGGCGACACCCACCTCAGCCCCGTTCAAGTTGACCGTCGCGATCGCCGGAGTGGCCGAATACTTCCCGAAGATCTGATAGTTCGCGGGCGGCCCCGGCGGCATCGTCGTCAGCTGCCATTGAAAGGATGGGGCTACGGGGCTGGTGACGTCCACGGCGTAGTACCCCTGCTGCGCCGACCCGTAGCCCGCCACGAGCATCGTGTGCCATGGGCACGTGCCTGTTCCTGTTCCAGTCGGCGCTGACGTCACGGTCGTCCCGCTCCCGCATTCGGTCGAGTTGATGGTCGTCCGATTCCAGACGACGTCCTGGACGACCGGCGACCCGTCGAGCAAAAGCTCGTCGGTCGCGGGATACGACTTCACGAGCTCCGGCAGCCCGAGCGGCATGAGCATCGCCCACGCCTCGTTGTTCACCTCCCCCTCGTTCGCATAGAAGGCGTGAAGCAGGCCGTCGTTCGTCGCGGCGTAGACGACAGGGCTGCGCGGCGAGCCCGTCCCCCCATCTCCCCCGCCTGCCGTCGAGGTGACGAAGGTACGAAAGCCCGAGTACGAGGCGTCGTCCAAGAGAGCTTCCGGCGCTCCGACCACGACGGGCTCCGCATGATAGATGTCGCCGAAAGCGCTAAATGCGCCTACGCCCGTGTTTCCGGGGCCGCACGACGGGCAGCGCGAGACCCATGGGAAATTGGAAGGAAGGGATGGCTCTGCCTGCCCGAAAATGAAGCTGAGAGCCATAGAGCGCGTCTGAGTCTGGTTCAGGTACGCGGTCGCGGTCCCGGTTCCGTTTATGGGCGTGTACGGGTAGGAGTTCCCGACGGGGACTCCGGGCGGGATCCCGAGCGCATCGAACGAAAGGTTCGTGGTGGCCGTCGAGGCATTCACGAGACCGGAGACCGTGGCCGTTTCGAAGGTCGTCAGCCCGTCGCTGGGTGTTGCAGGTGCGTGCGGACGGATGCTCTGCGTCCCGTCATGAACCGTGTTGAGAGCGTTCATGGGCTGAATGGTGACGAAGTTGCGGAGCGCGGGGGTTAGATTGATGTTGGTGGAGAAGTCGTCCCCGTTCAGGGGGTTGGGGGCGGTCGGCGTGGGCGGTCCGCTGTTCGGCATCGTCGGGCAGGCGTAGGTCGTGCGGATGATGTCGCCGGTCCAGGGGCCACCGACATTCGGCTGAAACGACGCGCTGTACTCCTGGGCGTTGCCTGTGGCTGACAGCACCGGGGAGAACGCGGGCGTCGTGCGCGTAGTCTGCCCCGTGTTGATCTGCCCGAGGATGGTCTGGAGCGCACTCTGCAGATCCAGGGCGCTCTGCGCGAAAAACGCGTGCCCGCCCTGCGACCCAGCGACCGCGATTTGCTCGAGCGTACAGCAGGGGGCGTACGTCGGATCGGGGGGAGGGCCGCCCAGTATCCCCGTTGAATTGTTGCACACGGACGCCAGCGTTCCGCTCGTGACGAGGCTCCTGCAATCGATGGGGTTTCCGCCGTCGTTGGCAAACGACGACGTCGCGAAGCCGATCACGTAGGTCGTGATGAACTGCTGGGTGCCGTTGGGCATGCCGTTGTTGAAAAGGTTCGCGGCAATCGCTTGCGGAATATTGAATGGGCAGCTGCCACTCGCACCCCCTTCGCTCGGCGAATTGCACGACGGTCGCAAATCGAGATTGGGGGCGCCGTCGGTCACCAGGATGATGAACTCTTTGCGACACGGGGTGCCGCTCGATTGCACGAACGGGTCGCTCTGAGGGCCGGCGGGGTCGCCCTGAAAGAAATACTGCGCCGCGGTGAACATTCCCGCGAGCGGGGTTCCGCCGTACGGCCGGCTGCCGAGGATCACCTGGCCAATTTCCGTGTTGATCTGCGCCTGCGTGGGTCCCGACGACGTCGGAAACGCCACCATCCTCCCCTCCCACGGAGGAGCCGCGGGGTTACGCGCGCCAACCGCCATCCACTGAGGCGTGGAGCAGCCGACGGGGTCGCCCTGGCAATTGGGTGCAAAGGCCCCCCACGGCGCGAAGTTGCAGCTCGCCCCCGTGTTCCACCCGGGAAAGTAGCTCCACATGCCCGTAAACGGGGAAGGCCCGACTACAAGGGGGGGGCCTGGCGTGATTCCCGTGTGCGGATCGGGATCCGAGTCGAACATCATCAAGCCGTAGCGCATGAATGCCGTCGTGTTGCTGATGATGCCGTTCGGAAGCTGAGTGAAGTTGCAAGCGGCGCTTCGAGGAGACGTGAGTATTCCGTACTGGGTATCGATGAGTGAGCTGGTGGAGTAGTCCGTGGCGGAGCCCCCCGCGGAAAGCGTCGCCCCCGCGGGTCCTACCCCGTTGGGCGATGTGGCTCCCGGGAGTGGACCGGGCCCGACGACGCATGCGACTCCCGCGGCACCCGTCCCTGCCGTGGTGTCCTCCGCGACCATTCGATGGTAGTTGAGGTAGTAGTTGAGGTCGTAGGGGGGGTTGCCGGCGATCTGATACTCCTGCGAGAACGTGCTATTGGCAGCTCTCGGCATCGCGACGCAGTTGAAGCCCGCGTTCGCGCCTGCTTGGGCCGCCAGCGACCCGGTCATGACCTGCTGAAGCGTATTCCAGCGGTTCGGATTCGGTGAGCTGGCCGCGGCGTTGCTCACGTCGGGGAACGTGCACGTCGGAGCATGGTTCGGACCGTTGTCGATGCAGTTGCACGCGTTTGCCGGGTTGCTCTCGGGAATCGTCCCGTCGATCATCCGCTCCATCGATCCCGAGTTGTCGATCAGAAGGAGGACGTTCGGGGCGGGTGGGTTGGTGTCGACTTGAGCGAAGGAGGCCACCGACCAAAACAAGGTGCTCACCCCGAAGGCCACCGCGACCCGCATGACGATGTGCGCCTTCATCTTCGCATCCCTTCTCCCGCCCGATTCCGCTCGCATGGTTATTGGCATATGGCACCCGAAACAGGTCCCGCGATGAGGCGAGCCCGCTGTGTCTCGATGCCCTGCCCCCCGAACGGAGTCGCCAGCGTCGAGGTCTGGGGCATCGTGCTGCCATAGGACGACGCGGTCATCTCGACGAAGCAGATGTTCAGATTGAGAGCGTAGTTCGGAGGGCTAGTCGCCTTGGCAAGCCCGGTGTACTCCACGATGAAGTTGGGCGTCGCCTCGGGTTGGCCATAAGACGTGGGGAACGTATTGCCGGAATCCCAGCTGTCTGCGAGGGCCATCTCGGTGCTCGCGATGTGACTGCAAGCCCTCGAGATGGGGTCGGTCAGCAAGCTCACGCTGGGGGGGAGCGACCAGCACCCCGTATCGGGAGTGCTGATCATCGTGGCGAGGTAGGTTTGTGCTTTGCTCGCCGACATCAGGTGTGCCCCCGCGACTACGCCGTATTCCGCCAGATAGTGCGTCTGCGTCGCTTGCCGGGCGCTACCACTCGCCTGGACCTCGCTCGTCGCGGCCGCGAGCGCGTACAGGCCGACCGACGCAAGCACCGAAAGCACCATCGTGACGAGAAACATCACGGCCCCGCTCTGGCTTTGGCGAAGTGCGGCGCGACTCGTAGCAAGCTCTAGGCGGTTCATCAGTAAAAATTCCTCGACAGGTTCGGCAGCGCCACCTCGGTCGAGACGGTTCGCGCTCGCGCATACGTGAAAGGAGGCGGGTAGACGCCCGCCGGCAGGCTGTAGCGGTATGTGAAAGTCTGCGTGCCGTACTGAGGGGGGGTTATGGCAATGGGCGCGGAGCGATCGGGTAGGGCCGCGCGCGTCGTGAGCCGTGCGCGTACGCTCCGGATCCGCTGCGGTCCCTGAGGCTCGACGGCCGCATAGGCCTGCTGCGCCCAGGCGGCGTTGCAGGCTCCTTGCTCGAAAGCGCACGAGGTCACACTGGTCGTCGCGGCCGGCGCGAGGCTCGTGCCGTTATCTCCCGTAAACGCAAACGAGAGGTCGACGGCGTACTCGGCGACGACCTCGCTCGTAGCGGCGACGATGTTCCCCTGCGCGTTCAGGAAAGACCGCATGAGGTCATACTTGTCGGTGTCGGCGGTCTTCATCAGGGGCAAATAGCCAATATTGATGTTCGGGGTTGGCTCGGTGTCGGTACCGCCCCCGCTACTGTTGGTGATCTCCCACTGCACGATCTGCACGGGGTTGACCATGCATCCGGCACAAAAGCCGCTCACTCCGCCGACTGTGCTGATGTTGTTCGCCCCCGCCGTCGCGTACAGAACGGGCGTGTTGCCCCCATCGACGGTCACGTAGGGGTTTAGGCTGGCGTCGATCCCCGCCGCGAGGTTCGCCCCCGCGGTCGGACATGTGGCCAAAAACTGCGCGTGCCCCGTCTTGTCGACGAGGCGAAGCAGGTAGCTCGAGCCGCCTGCGTCTGGCGCGAAAATGTTCTGTAGGACGACCCCGAGAGCCGATGAGTTGGCGGCCGTCACCGCTCCGCCGAGTGTGCGCAGCATCGCCGCCGAGTTGGGGTAAAGCGTGATGCGGGTGCCCCCGGCTGCACACGCCGCGTTGTTCGCCGCGACCATCTGGACGTCGAACTGCTCGGAAGTCGTCATATTTCCCGCGATCTGGATCAGATCCGGGGTCAACGCGGGGCTTTGAGTGGCCGAGAGCCCGATGTTGTTGACGGCCGATCCATTGTCGAGCCAATAGAGCGACGCAAGGTTCTGGAGACCGAACATGCCGACGGCGCCGGCGGCGCCCGCGGGGGCCGCAGCTACGGGCCTGTAGGCGGGGGCGTTTCCTAGGCCGGGCAACGATCCCGGAACGTGGGCGACACCCGGATCGACCAAAATGTTGCCCGTGCTCATGTATCCCGCGCGCTGCACGTCCGCTCGCAGCCGTTCAATCGCAATCCGCAGACCCGCCTCGGCGGCCGTGGTACGCGCTTCTTCGTTGAACGTGTTGGTCGCTTCCCTCGAGAGGCCGACGATTCCCATGGCGACGATGAGCCCCGCCACCAAGGCCACGGTCAGCTCGATCATCGTGAAGCCGGCTTGCTGCCGCCGTCTTGTGCCACGCGAGGATCCCGAAAAGGGAAAGCGACGGGCGCTCATTGCGCGGGGTTCTCCGTGATGGCCGTCGTGACGTTGACCGCGCGAAATAGCGTGTAATCGAACGTCGCGTAGGGCGGAAAGGTGTGAACGGCGTCGACGCATGGCCAGTTGTTGCCGTTCGACGAGAGGGGGGTGGCGCCCGCCGCATTCGGAACCGACACGATTTCGCGAGGCCACACGACTCGCACGTCGACTCGATAGGCATAGTTGGGGAGCAGCTCTGTGAGCTGGACCTCGACGCAGAACGCGGCATTCGTGGGAATGTCGGCCGCGGCCAAGTCGCGACCGAGGATGTCGAATCCGTAGCTCATTGTCTCGACGCTACCGGCGGGCGTTTGGGACGCGATCATGTCTTGGGTCGGGCGAAACCATCCGCCGCCGATGTGACTGGCGAGCCCAGGCACACCCGAGAGATTCGACGTCGGGTTGGTGGAAGTCGGTTGAGTCCAGCGCACGGACTCGTGGCGGATACGCTCGACCCAGGTGCGTGCAATCGAGCCGGCGACGTCGGCTTTTCGGGCGTCGAGATTGGCCTGAATGCTCGTCTTTTGCATGGTCATGACGGCGGCGGCGCCCATGAACATGATGGCCATCGAGATGAGAACTTCGAGCGCCGTGAAGCCGCGCTCGCGTCGCGCGGGCAAACGGCTGACGCGAAGGCGGTGAACCGGGCCATCCACGGAAGGGCGTTTGGGTAGGGTCATCCGAGCTACCAGAGGTGGGAAAAGACGCGCGCCGACCCGTTGGGGAGCAGCACCACGCTACGATTGAGGGCGCCGGCGCCGCTGGTCAGGCCGACGCCCCGCGTCACGACCGCCACCAGCGGATAGACGTTGGCCACCATGGAGCCGATAAACAAGGGTGTTCCGGCAGTGGGCAGCGCGATGTACGAGTGGCCGAGTGGCGTGAAGCACATGTACGCGGTGCCGTTGGTGAACGCGGTAGCCGTGGGGGTGTTGTAATAGGTGAGCGCGGTCTGGATGTTGGCATCCACCTCCGCCGTTCCCGCGGGACCGTTGAGATTGACGGTGTCGATCTGGGCGATGGTCCCGGCGGCGACGTTGGCGGCCACCGGAGCCCACGCAAAACCCTTACAAGAGACCACTGAGCCGGCCGTCACCGGATTGCTCGCAATGTAGGTTCCGAACGTGCCGCGATCGGCCGTGAGGTTCGCCGACATGGAAACGAGCACCGGGACGCTGTGGGCGACAGCCCGCGCGTGCGCATCGCGAAATAGCTGCATGATCGCGCCTGCGTCGTTGTAGGCATGGCGCTCGTACGTGGAAAGGCGCATCGAGGGCGCCGCGGCAACCGCAAGGACGCCGATGATCACGATGACGACCATCAGCTCGATCAGGGTGAAGCCCCGATGTCTGCCCCTGGCGCTTACCGACGCCCGCCTCCCACACCGTGACGGAGGCAAGGGATTCGCCGTGGGCGACATGCGACGAAAAGCGAAGAGGGCCACCTCAGAAGGAGGAGCAAGGGGTGTGCCCCGATGGCGATGGCGAATTTACCTCATGATATTGAACTCTTGAAAGCTACACGTGCCCATCGAATTCAGAAACAATTTCAACGCCTCGCAAAAAGGTACGAAAGTCGGAGCTCAAAGCTCGCTACCGTCGGTGCGACGCGCACATGGGCCCGCCGCTCCCAAGGGCGGCTCCGGTGGAGCAGAAACAGCCGCCAAGCCCGCATGCGCGGTGGAGACGAGAGACAGATGAGATGGATTCGCTCTGACGCGGTGCTCGCTTTTCTCGCGCTCAGCGCGTTCAGCCTTGCCGCGGCCTTTGCTCCGAGCTGCGACACCAAGAAAGGCGACGAGCCCAGAAATGCGCCGCCCCCTTCACCCGCTCCCGCCGGCTCCGGAGCTCCAAGCCCCTGCGCGGGCGGCGGCGGGCAGGACCCCGATCCGATAAGCGCCCCCCTCGTGCCGCGCATGGTGGGCGGGTTCTGCCTCGACCCGCAAAGCGAGCCCAAGACCTACGGCGATCAGGGCAAGCTCTCGATGGACGAGGTGTGCACGACGGCGTTCGACGGCGAATGCGAGGTGTACAAGCGCTTCGGTCTCGATCGGGTCGTCGTGCTCCGCTACGTCGACGGCAGCGGGGCCCCGAGCAGCGTCGAGGTGAATCTCTCGCGGTTCAAGACGCTCGATGGCGCCTACGGCATGTTCACCAAGCGAGTCATTGCGGACGGGGATCCCGCGCGTGCCTCGGTCAAGCCGCTGGCCGCTGGCGCCGCCGCCGCGATGAGCAGCAGCAACGGCTACGTCTGGCGGGGCGCTTACCTCGTCGAGCTGACCTTCGTCACCGAGGACGCCAAGATGACGCCGGAAGGTATGGCGCGCGAGAATGAGCGGTCGACAGGGGCGATCGCTCAGGCCATGGGGACCTTGCTCCCTTCGGCGCCGCCCCTGCCACCTTCTGCGCGCTGGCTCCCGGTCGGTAGCCGCATTCCGCTCGGCATCGCCTATTATCCGAAAGACGCGCCCGCGCTCACGGGCATCGGCCCGGTGGCGGTGGGTTACTACAAGGATGGCGACAGGAGGTGGCGCGATCTTGCCGTATCGTCCGCCGATTCGGAGGCTGCCAAGGAGACTTTTCGTGCGTTCAAGCTCAAACCCGGCAGCTCGCCGATCCGGGGCTTGGCGGACGAAGCCGTTCGTCTCGTGATTCAGGAGGCTGCGGACCGACCGAAGGCCGAATATGTAGTCGCCCGCAAGGCCGCAGTCGTCCTCGCGGTCGGCGACGAAGAGCTCGTGCTGGACCCGAGCTTGCCGGCCGAAAAGCTAGCCTCCCTCAAGCTCACGAAGGACGAGAAAATCCAGAAGCTAGCGGCTTGGCTGGGAGCCCCCGCGCCCTAGTCCTAGTGGCGAACGCCCACCGCTTGCCGTTCGAAGCAATCGTCCGGCAGGCCCCGCTTTTTTCGCGAGAGGCGAGACGCGGCGATGAACCGCGCGGTCACCGGGTCGTGGTATCCGCTGGCCTCCACGAGATTCGGGTCGACCGCGCGGTGATAGCGAACGACGCGCGCCATCAACACTTCACGCACCCATTTGCCGACGAGTGACGCCATGCAGACGAGCAAATGGCTGTCGTCGGCATCGCGCACGAACGCAATCCGACCGAGCCCGGGGACCGCATACTCGCTTCGCGCCCGCCCTTCGACGGAGACGGCGTGTCGCCAGCCCTGCATGGGTCCGAAGGCGGCCGGGTAGTAGTCGAACCCACCGACCTTCCCGCAGGTGGCTACGACGTCGCATCCGACGCGATCGCGGGAAAAGAGCGCCAGCCGCTCCATCGCGTGAAGATCGAGGTCGAAGCGGCTCACGCCGCGAGCCGCCGCGTCGTTGAGGCGTCTGGCGCAGACTAGGACGCACGCGGCTTCGAGGACGCGAACCCCCTGCTCATCGAGTCGCGCGAGATCGCGCTCGACTTGACTCACGAGTTCGGGGTCGGCGGCGAATTTCTCGTCTGCCGTGCTCCAGCACTGGTCCGCGTGCCCCTCCGGGCAAGGCGAGCGAAGGGTGTCGGTCGTGTCGAGCGAAAGCGCACGGATGAGTGGCTCGGGCGTGTCGGGCACGCGGGAGCTCGAGCGCGCGGAGATCGCCCTCGCCCAGGCTTCCCCCAAGGTTGCATCGCCGAAGCGAGCCAGCTTTTTCGAATCGCCCAGGCGAAGGCGCAGGCCCCCACGGGGTCTGCGCTGCGCCCTCTCGGCCCCGGTGCCCCAGGTTTCCGCCCAGACCGCGGTGACCACGAGCGGTCCGAGCCTCGGCCCGAGGCCGTTCTCGTCGATTCCGACGCGTATGGATTTAGGAAGCGTCATTGACTGCCGAGGGCGCGATGTTTAACGTACCTGGCCCTCGTCGGGGTATGGGACATTCCAGCCTGTGAACCGACGGCGATTCGAGGTCAACTGTGAACAAGGCGACCCTCAAGAAATTCCGAACGCTCCTGACCGACAAGCGCGACGAGATTCTCAAGAAGGCCAAGCAGACGCTCGAGCAAGACATGGCGCTCGATACGGACGACTTGCCCGACGAAATGGATCTGGCATCGAGCGAATATCTTCAATCGTTTACGTTTCGTTTGCGGGGACGGGAGAAGAGCTTTCTCGACAAAATCGAGAAGGCGCTTCGCAAGATCGACGAAGGCACGTTCGGCATCTGCGAAGAGTGCGGCGAAGAAATCTCGGTCAAGCGGCTCGAAGCCCGTCCCGAGACCACGCTCTGCATCCGCTGCAAGGAGGACCAAGAGCGGATGGAGAAAGATTACAGCTGACGCCCACAGACTGACGCCCACCGAGGGGCCTCTCGCGTTACCGACGCAGCAGCACGTAGACGGCGCCCGGCCCTCCGTCGCTTTCGCGCGCGGTCGCAAACGCGGCGACATGCTCGCTCGACGGCCCCTGCGAGAGCCACGCCGAGATCTCTCCCCGGAGCACCCCGAGACCCATGGGAGAATGCTCTCCCTTCCCGTGGATGACAAGGACCGCGCGCTCGCGCCGGTCGCGCATCGCGCGAAGAAATAGCTCCACGCGGGCACGTGCCTCGCTTGCCACCATCCCGTGGAGATCGAGACGCGCGTCGACGGGAAAATGGCCTCGCCGAAGGCGCCGCAGGAGAGCTATGGGGACGTCGGTGCGGCGACCTTCGACGCGGTCGCCCTCGTCCGAGACCTCGAACGGCGTATGGCCCCACGCGAGAAGGCGGAGTCGTTCGTGCACGACGGCGTCGGCGTCGAGCGGGGCGGGCGCCTCTGCGGTCGGGGTTGTCCGAGCGGAGGGGGAGGGCTCCAAGGGATGGCGCGCGCGAGGGCCTTTCGAGCGGTCGAGGGGCTCGACCCCTGTGTAGGCCCGGCGAAGGAGTCGCGCGTTGTCTTCCGGTCGCTTCGGTGGGCGGACGGGCGGGGCCGGAGGCTTTTCCCGAGGGGTCGTCCCCTCCTGCTTCTTGAGGGCATCGCGGAGCTCCCGGAGAGCCTCGAACCCGCTCCCGCGGGCCAGCCGCTTCTTCTTGCTCTTGTCGCTCACCGATCGCCCCGACCTTCGCGGCGATGCGAACGCAGGGCGGTCGCCACGCTCTGGATGCCCGTCAGCAGACCGTCCTCGAATTGCCAGTCTGGATCGCTCAGCTCGGGAAAATCGTGCGGGTTGAGGACATCCTCCGAGGTCAGCCCCGCCCGCAGACGTCGAGCGAGCTCGAGGACCTTTTGGGTTTGCAGTTCTTCGAGCTGGCGTACGACCCGCTCGACCTCGTCCCAAGTCGTCATCGCGAGCTTCGCCTGCGGCAGTACGCCTCGAGCGCTCCTTGGACGAGCGCGTGCGTGATCTGTCCGCCGTCGAGGAGATCCCCCAGACGGGCCACGGGCACCAAGACGGTTTCGAGCTCTTCTTGGGGGTCGAAGCTCGGACTGTGCACTCGCCGGGCCGCGCGAGAGACGAACGTGAAGCAACGATTGTTCTGGATGGCAGGGTTCGGCTCGACGACGAGCAGCGGAACGAGCTCTTCGCCCTGATATCCGCTTTCTTCACGAAGCTCGCGCTCGGCGGCGTGGATGGGCTCTTCGCCCTCGTCGACCACTCCGCCCGGAATCTCGAGCGACAGCGCGTCGCTCCCGAAGCGATATTGCCACACGAGCACGATTTCGTCGGACGGCGTGACCGCCACGACGTTGCACCAGTCGCGGCACCGTACCGTGAAGGCATCTCCACGAGAGCGCCCCGCGCCGTCCTGCAGCTCGACACGACAGACTTCCAAGATCCGGAAGGAGCCGACGTGTTCCCGCGAAAGCTGAGTCCACTTTCGGAGCTTCGGGGGATCCAGGACGAGACGACCCATGGCGCTCCAGGCTAGCCCACGCGCCCGCGATGCTAAGCTCGTTTCCACCGAATGCTTGGATGGATCGAAAAGCTCAAGAGCGCCGCCGAACTCGCTCGCGAGGACATTCACGCGGTCTGCAGGAGCGATCCGGCCGCCCGCACCCCGCTCGACGTGGCGCTCGTCTATCCGGGTTTGCACGCGCTTTGGTTGCACCGCGCCGCGCATGCTCTCTGGCAGCACGACGTCAAGCTCGGGGCTCGGCTGCTGGCTCACGCGAACCGCTTCGTGACCGGGATCGAGATCCATCCCGCGGCTCGGATTGGGCGTCGGGTGGTGATCGATCACGGCATGGGGGTGGTCATCGGGGAGACGGCCACCGTCGGGGATGGCTGCGTGCTCTACAAAGGCGTGGTTCTGGGCGGGACGTCGCTCGATCGCCGCACGCGTCACCCCCAGGTCGGGCGCGACGTCGTCATCGGCTCGAACGCGTGCATCTTGGGCGCCATCCATATTGGCGACGGGGCGCGCGTGGGCTCCGGAAGTGTCGTCATCAAAGAGATTCCGCCGGGAGCAACGGTCGTCGGCGTTCCGGCGCGAATCATCGTCCCGAAGCACGCGCGCTTCGAGGCCGCGCTCGACCATGCCGCCCTGCCGGACCCGGTCGCGGACATGATTCGAAGTCTCGCCGAGAACGCGGAGAGACTGCAGCATCGAATCGCGGCTCTCGAGGCGCGTCTCGGGATCGAGCAGGAGGACCCCCCGTTTCACGCGAGCTTCGACAGCGCAGAGCTGCCGCCCGCGGACGGCGGTTAGTCGCCCATGGCCAAACCTGCGTCGACGGGCGAGGCGCTCATCGTCAAGAACCGCAGGGCGCTCTACGACTACGAGATCGAAGACCGCTTCGAAGCCGGCATTGCGCTCGTGGGCAGCGAGGTGAAGTCCTTGCGGTCGGGCAAGGTCGACCTCTCGGACGCCTACGTGGTCGTCGACGCAGGTCAAGCCTGGTTGCGGCAGATGTTCATCGCGCCGTTCGAGCAAGCCTCCGCTTTTCCCCACGAGCCCCGGCGAGCCCGCAAACTCTTGCTGCACGTGCGCGAGATTGCCGAGATCGACAAGGCGGTCGCTCGCGGCGGATACGCCGTTGTCCCGCTTCGCCTTTACTTCAAGCGGGGCCGCGTCAAGGTCGAGCTTGCGAAGGCTTTGGGTCGAAAGAAGTACGACAAGCGAGCCCATATCGCGAAGCGCGACGCCGAACGCGAAGCTCTCGTGGCCGCGCGGGGCAGCCACCGTTGAAGGAGCCGCACGTTCGATGGGTCGTAGGGGGAACCGCTGCGATTCTGTCCATGGCTGCCGACAAGATCACCTTGCGGTCGACGTGCCCGTCGCCCCCGGGTTCCCGGATCGAGGGTGCCGTCGAGGGGCCACGGCCGGTGACGTTGCGGGTGAAGGTGCACGCGTGCCGAAGGCAGCCAGACGGTGCCTTCGTCTTGGAAGGGCGAGCCCTCGATCTGACGCGAGCGGACCGCGAGGCGCTCGCCCTCACGCCCGACTGACGCGTACCGAGCTTCAGCGTCGCTTCGTGCCTCGGCATGCCAGCATCGTGCAAAAAACCATCATGCCGAGCAGCATGATTGCGCTCCAGCGCTCGGAGAGGTTCAGAGGCGACGCGCCGCCGAGCAAGTTACGCAAATGGCCGCGCGGCGTTGCGAGCGCGGTCGGTGTCCCGGCTCCGCCGAGCAACCAGTCTAGGCCGAGCAAGAGGAGCCGGCCTCCCCCTCTTCGCCCGATCGTCGTGCCGAGCGCAAACCATGTGGCGTAGGCGGCTCCGCCGAGCCCGCCGACGTATGCGCTCACGATGGCGTCGTGGACGGGAGGCGGATCCGCGGTGCCGTGGGCGACCAGCGCCACCAGAGCGGCGAGAGACGCTCCCACAAGCGCGGTGGCGAGCGTCGCCACACCCGTGGAAGCGAAGGCCGCTCGCCAGGGCGCGGCGCCGAACGCCACGAGAGGCGCTGTCGACGAGAGCATGGATCGCCCTCCGAAGGCCGCTCGCGCGATCGCGCAAGCGATGAACGGGAGCGATAGAGCTCCGAAGGCCGTGGAAAGGACGCGGTCAGCGCCGTGGGCCCATCCGTGCTCGCGCGCGACGACCGCAAACGCCAGGTCGAGCGAGCACCAGACTCCGAGGCTGAGCCAGAGCCTCGAGGAGCGCACGATGCGTGCTGCCGATAGGCGACCGAGCGACGCGATCATGGGGTCTCGCGCCGAATCTCGATGACGTTGACGTTGGCCTGGGTAGCCGCCCGCGCGACGGCGCGTGCGAGCGCAACCGGATCCGCAGCCCGGACCTTCACGACGCTTGCGAGGAGCTCGACCCCAGCGACCTCCGCTTCGCTCGCGAGCGCTGCGACGAGGCGCCGCGCGTCCGTCGCATCGCGCGCGATGAGGGCAAGGCCGGCGCCGTCTGGGGCGACGCTCGCGAGGGTGTTCACGGACGTCGTTTGACCGACCAAGGTGCCGGCGCGCATGAGCACGTAGTCGTCGGCAAGATCGCCCGCATCGCGCAAAGACGCGGTGGCGACGACGATCGCGCAACCGCTCCGGGCCTTGTCTCGTAGGGTCTCGACGATTCGACGCGCGGTCCTCGCGTCGCTCGACGACAGCGGTTCTTCGATGACGAGGACGGCTACCCGCGAAGAGGTCAGACCCTCGGTGAGGGCCACTGCGCGGGCTTCGCCGCGTGAGAGTGAACGAACGGGCCGGCGCGCGAGGGCCTCCAGGCCGAGGACCGAGAGGCGTTCGGGGGCCGCCCGGGGCGAGTCGCCCCGGAGGACCGAAGCGAGGGCAAGAGCTTCGTCGACCCGAAGCCCGTCGGGCAGCGACGGATCGAAGCCGACGCGCGCGATTTGCGGACGAGCTCGCGCGTCGGTCGGAGCTCCGTCAAGAACACGGATGCGGCCACCCTGGACTTTGGCGGCTCCTACGATGACGGCGAGGAGAAGCGCGCAGCCGTCTGAGAACGTACCGATGACCGCGTGAACGCCTGGCCCCCATTCGACCGTCACGTTCTTGATCGAAGCCGGCTTTCGTCGCGCGCTCACACCCTCGAGGGAGATCACGGCTGGGCTCCAGCCTCCGCCTGCGCGAGCCGCGCCCAGACAGCAGCAAGGGAAAGCGCGATGATGGCTGCGAGCCCGGCCATGGCACGCACCATGTGCAGCAGCGACGGACCGCCCGATCGGACCCCCGCTGCAACGGCGGAAAGAGCGGAGGGAATACTCGTCAGCTCGTGCCAGCCGGCGGGGAGCCGTGGCTCCGTCCACCCCGCCAGGACCTCGGGCAGGGCGAGAACGGCCAGCAAAGACAAATAGCCGACCAGCCGATTGCCAGTCCCGAGAGCTGCCATGGCGAGCGGTCCCAGGGTGGCGGCAAAGGCGAGCGCGTAGGTGAGCGCCGCGAACGCCTCCCGGGTCGCCGCGAGCCGATCTTTGGAGTCGACGATGGTCGTGAAGCCGACCCCCAGGGTGGCGGCCCCGACGGCAAGCGCGATGAGCGCCGTCAGTCCCCAAACGCGCCCACGAACGTAGGCCAAGAGACCGACCCCCCGCAGTCTCGCAAGGGCGACGACGCCCTGGTCGAGATCACGCCGCAAGGCCCGCAGCGCTCCGCCAAACGCCACGGAGATTCCCGCGCTCCATGCAACCCCCATCGCGGCAAGGGTTGGAAACCGCGAGGCCAAGGCGCCGACGTGACCTTGGGCGAGGATGGCGGTGGCGATGGCGGTACCGGCAGCAAGCCACAGCCCGATCCGAGCGAGGCCGGTCCGCGTGGCCAGCCAGATCCCAAGCGCCAGTGTTCGCGGTCGCCTCTCAGACCCGCGCATGAGGCAACGAGACCACACCGGGGGGCAATGCGCCAGTGAACGTGCGATAGACTCGGGCTCTCGCCATGCCGGACGCGCTCACGACGAAGCCGGCGACGCCTTGGCTGCGAAGGATGCTCGTCCTTCTGACCGTCGGCTACGTCGGTACTTTCGCGGTTTGGACGCGCGGTGCGCGAGGCCCGGGGACGTGGTGTGCCGCGACGGTCGGCCTTGGTGTCGCCGTCTTTGCGGGTCGGCGGACGGGCGCGCCTGGCGCGGTGCTTTGGGGCCTTGCGGTCGTCCTCGCTTCGCTCGGGGGCTCGCCGGCGAGCGCCGCGCTCGGCGCCCTGGCCGCTCTCGGCGCCTTCGCTTGCGTGGCGGCTGCGTGCGTCGCCCTTGCGGGTGTGCCCGCGGAGGGAGGCGTGGCCCCTACGAGGCAGGTGTCCGCCAGCTTGCCGTTGGCCATGCTCGCCATGGCCTGCGTGCTCACTCTCGGCCCATCGCTCTATCCGACAGCGTCCGCGGCGGCTTGGATCGCCAGGCACGCAGCGCCGCGCGATGCCGTAGCCATGATCGCGAGCGCCGGCGCGCTCCTCGCGCTCACCGAATGGACGCGACGGTCGCGTCGCTTGGAGCTCGGAGTCGTCGAGCGCACGCTTGCTGCGCGTTCGCTTCAAGGGATGATTTTTTCGTTCACGTTCTTTGTGGCGCTCCTCACCCCTCCACAAGCTCGTTCGATCGGCCGGTTGGGGCTGGGCCTGGCCTCGGCTTGTGTGGTGGGGGCTTGTGTCGCTTCGGATGCGGTGCTCGTCGTTCGCCTGGCGCGCCGAGCGACGGCGCTTGTGGTCGTGGGCGGCGGGGTGGCACTTCTCGGGGCACTCGCGGCTCAAGGTTCGTCCGCCGGCTGGATCACCGCGCTGACCGCCGGCGCCGCGCTTGCCATTGGGTCCAGCGCGACGTTCGTCGAGAGACCCTTGAGACCGGAGGGCGGCGCGTGGCTGGATGCTTTTGCGCGCGCTCGAGAAGATTCCGTTCGCGCGGAGCCCGACGATGCGATCCGGGCGGTCCTCTTGGCTCTGCGTGCTCCGAACGGACCCGGACAGCCCTCTCCCGAGCTATGGACGCTGGTCCCGCCAACGCTGACCACGGTCGACGCGGCTGGATATGTTCGCGAGCAAACCGCAGAGTTGCCCGCCGATCTGGTGGCGGTCGTCACCGCCGAGCCGGACGGCGTGCTGCGATCGGAGGTGCTCGACGCGCTCGAAGTTCGTCGTCCCGACCTGCGCCCTCTTTGTTCGTGGATGGCCGCGCGCGGGTGCCTTCTCGCAGCCCTCATCGCGTGGGAGGGAGAACCCGAAGGAATCCTGGTCCTGCCGCGCGGTCTTCGCCGGGAGCGCGTCGCGCTCGAAGAGCTTCGAGCGATGCGAGCTTTGGCCGACTGCCTCGCTGGCGCATGTCGCGCGCGGGGCGCCGCTGCCCGGATGCGCGCGAGCCTACGGGAAGCTGCCTTGCTCGTGAACGCGGCCGAGACGCGAGCGCAGCAACATGGTTCCGAGCACGCTCTCGTTGCGGCCCGGGGAGCCCAAACGGAGGAACGTCTGGCGCGTCCGGCAGAAGTGGGAGTCTATTCGGCGGTCGCCCGGATGGCCCTGGACGCACTCGAACGCCGCCTTGCCGCGGGGGGCCCGGTCGTCGTGCTCGGGCCGAGCGGTCTCGATCCGGTTGCCTTCGTCGCGCGCGCCCATCTGGGCACCGCGCGGGCAAGTTCACCCCTCGTGGTGGTGGAGGGGACCGACCCGCGCGAGCAGAATGTGGGTCGCTGGCGCGATGCGAGCACCTCCCCGTTGGCGCTCGCCGATGGGGGCACTCTCGCGATCGTGGATGCAGCGGCGCTTCCGCCCGACGTTCAGGCCACGGTAGGGCGCGCTTGTGCCGATCGTCGAGCCCCGTGGGTCGGGGGCACGCGGCTCACCGTCCAACTCGTCGCGATGACTGCGCGAGCACCCGGCGAGGGTGCAGCGTTCGAGCCCGATTTTGCGGGCGCGCTGGGAAGCGCGCTGAGCGACCCCGTCGTGCTCCCCCGACTGAGCGAACGCTTGGATGATCTTCGCTCGCTTGTGATCGAGGGGCTTGCGCGAGAGGGCATGCGGGCCGCGGGCAGGCCTATCGGAATCGAGCCTTCGGCCTACGCGCGCCTTGTCGACTACGAGTTCCCAGGCGACGTCGCGGAGCTCAATGTGCTCCTGCAGCGGCTCGTGGCGGGCTGTGCCGGAGATACCGTCCGCCTGACCGACGTCGAGGTCATCGGCTTGGGCGCTTCGAACCGGGGGTCGCGCGCGTCAGGGGGTCGTGTGCGGAAAGATCCGATGTCGGCGTGAACGGCGAAAACCGCCCTTGTCTCGAACGTTTCGAGCGTGTTACTCGTGCTGCGCGGCCGCGCTTCGAGCTCCAGGAGGCCAGGGTGGACAATGGACAGAGTCGATAGGTTTGCGCTGCGCGTGCTCTCGATGGTGGTGCTGG
>Ga0209274_10000571_pt1 | contig 21210 bp, 17 predicted proteins | sample HubBroMetageREF1_FD_188343 | JGI IMG/M metagenome (GOLD analysis project Ga0209274, IMG submission 188343) | Reference soil microbial communities from the Hubbard Brook experimental Forest, New Hampshire, USA - Hubbard Brook CCASE Soil... | ecosystem: Environmental > Terrestrial > Soil >...
TGACGTGCACCTAAAGTTCTGAAAGACCGCGGCTTCCGGCCATCGGAAGATTAACTCTTTGCCGAACCCTGCCACATACCTGCTTTGTACTAGACGCCGCTATCCTCTTATATAGGGGCAAGTCTGCCCGATCTGCCCGTACCTACCCGTGATTCCCTTGGTAACCCGTTCGTACACTCCCTTTCGGTAACCCTTGGTAACCATGCGCTTCGCCCCGCCCAGCCGTACAATTGCCCTTGTCCGACCGGCCATCTCCAAAAGAGGAGTTTGGCCACGTGCCGTTCTCCCGGGCAAACGCTTCGGGAGTCGTCATCGGTTTCCAGGTGTCGAAGTTTCTCGGTTGGATGTTTCACGGTCAGGATGTTTTACGGTCAGGATGTTTACGGTCAGACCCAGGTTCTGGAGTTCGTACTCATATGGCGTTCGGTTTCGGGTTCAACAAACAGAAAGTTCTCAGCGCTGCGGAGAAGTATGTCCAGCAGGGCAAGATGCAAAATGCCATCGCTGAGTACGAAAAGGTCCTCAAGGCTGATCCCAAGGACCTCACCGTCACCAATACCGTCGGCGACCTTTACTCCCGCCTCGGCGAAGCCAGCAAGGCTACCGAATGCTTCAAAGCTGTAGGCGATGCCTATGCCAACCAGGGTTTCACGGTTAAGGCCATCGCCATGTACAAAAAGATCGCTAAGCTCCAGCCCTCGCTCGAGAGCGTGCTGAAGCTGGCCGAACTTTACACCCAGCAGGGACTCTTCAACGATGCCCGCGCCCAGTACCTGCAGGTCGCCGAAGAATTCCTGAAATCCGGCGAACTGGAAAACGCTGTCCGCATCTTCCAGAAGATTCTGGAGATGGATCCGGAAAATACCGCGATGCGCATCCGCCTGGCGGAGGTTTACGTCCGCCTGGGCAAGAAGAATGAAGCCTGGCAGATTTTCTCCGCCGCCGCCGAAACCCTCCGCGCCAAGGGATCGCTGCCCGCCGCCGAGGAAGTTCTGCAGCGCATGCTCACCCTCGACCCCGGCAACGGATACGCGCTGCTCATGCAAGGCCGCAATCTGCTCGAGGCCGGCGACGCGGAAGCCGCCGTCGCTGCCCTGCAGAAAGTCTCCGATCTCGATTCCAATCCCGATGGCCTCCGCGATCTGCTCAAGGCTTACCTGAAGACCGGCCGCCTCTCCGACGCCGGCACTCTGGCCAACAAGCTCCTGACTGTTCACAACGACCTGGCCTCCATTTCCATTTTCGCCGACGCCCTCATGCAGGCCGGCCAGTTCGAGAACGCGCTCCAGGTGTATGACCAGCACGCCGAGCGCCTGCTCGCCGAAGATTCCGACAAGGTTCTAAAAAACCTGCATTCCATAATCGGGCATGTGCGGGACAATCCCGCTTCGCTCGAAAAACTTCTCGATCTCTTCCACAAAGCCGGCGAGACCACTCACGTCACTGAAGTCACCGAGTTGCTGGCTCACGCCTCGGTTCAGTCCGGCGACCTGTCCCACGCCCGCGATCTCTATCAGAAGCTCGCCACCATGGAGCCCGGCAATCCCCTGCACATGAGCAATTACCAGCAGGTGGTCGGCCAGCTCGGCGGAGATTCCGGTGTCACGCTCATTACCCCGGAAGAAGCCACCGTCATCGTCGATGAACTGGAAGCCACTGCTCCATCCATCCATCAGCATTATGCCGATGCCGTCGCCCTTGCGGTTCGCTCCGCCCTTACCGACGCGGAACTTTTTATTTCCTACAATATGCCCGCCAAGGCGATGGGGCCGCTGCTTGCAGCCCTGCCTCAGGCGCCTGCGGATTTGCGCCTGAACCAGCGTCTGGCCGCTCTGCACACCCGCGCCGGGCGTTTCGCCGAAGCTGGTGTTTGCTGCCGCACTTTGCAGCAGGTCTACTCCGAAGCCGGATACCCGGAAGAGGCTACGCGTTACGGCGAACTTGCCGATCGCTATCAGGAGCGCTCCGGAGCTTCCGCACTCGCTGACTCCGTCGCCGAAGACGCCGTTTTCATTGTGGCAGACGAAGCCGAAGAAGAGACTTCTGCTCCGACTTCAGCCTCGGCTCCCTGGCCCGCAGCTCCGCCACAGCCCGCCGATGATGCCGAATTCGCCATCGTCAGCGATCCCGACACCGACCAAGCCGGCCTCCAGGAAGAAGTACAAGAGGAAGCAGAAGAAGACCAGGCGCTGCCCGTCGCCGAATCTCACTCCGCTCCTGCAGAAATCGACCTGTCCTCTGAGTGGGACGACTCGGTGACCGTCGAAGCCGACGCGTCGACTGCGGAAGCCGCGGAACTCGAGATCACCGATGCAGCATCCGAACCTGAACTACCCGCAGGCGAGGTCGCTGACGGAAAAACCGCCGAAACCGTCGAAGAAATCCGTTTCTACCTCGATCATGGCATGCCCGAGCAAGCCACCGCGGCTTTCGAAAAGCTTCAAACCCTCACCAGCGACGAAGCCACCTTGTCGGCCATGGAAGCTCAAATCCAGGCCGCCTCGCAGTCCGTCGCAGCCGAAGCACCAGCAGAAGAAGCGCCAGCAGAAGAAGAGGAAACTGCAGTCGAAGCCGCCTCGGAAATCGCCGCCGACGAGCCTCCTGCCGAAATCACCATCGATGAAGCTCCAGCCGACGAGCCCCCGGCTGTGGTCGAACAAATTGCTCCCGCCCCACCGGCCCACGTGGCGAAACCCGCTGCTTCACCGGTGTGGCACGCCAAGCCTGTCGCGGCTGAGCCTCCGGCCGCGCCCGCTCCGGCCGTCCTTCAGGAGTTCGTCTCTGATCTTGAATCTTCTCTGGGCGATAGTTTCCTTCCCGGAACAATCTCCCATGAAGTCGAGCCTGCAGTCGAGCATGCCTCGGCCCACGCTCAACCCGAACTTGAGCCCATCGGGAACTCCGCTCCCACCACCTTCGGCGTGCCGGATGCCGAGCCCATGGGTGAGTTTGTAGCCGACCTCGAAGCTTCCCTTGGTGAAGACTTCCTAAAGGGCGCTCCAGTTGCTGAACCTCAACCCGCAACCCAGTCCCATCCCGCACCCCGGATCGAGACTCCGGTCGCCTCCACTCCCGCGCAGCACCCGCCCGCTCCGACGTCTGTAACAACGTCCGCAGCGACGTCTGCGCCGCAAGCACCCATCGCCGCCAGCGCCGCAGCCGCTGCAGCATCGGGCACTCACACTTCGCCGCATCCGCCAGCTCCGGCTCCGCAGAAATCTGTTCCCGTTGTCGCGCCACAAATTTCTCCCGGCACTCCCAGCACTCCGCCGGCGCCCAAGTCTTCTCCCTTCGGCGAGGATGCTGGCGTCGATCTCGCCGAAATGTTCGGCGAACTCAAACACGATCTCGAAGTCGGAGCTTCCACCACCGAAGAGGATCCTGAAACCCACTACAACCTCGGCATCGCCTTCCGCGAAATGGGCTTGCTCGATGAAGCCATCGGCGAGTTGCAAAAGACCTGCCAGGCGGTCGAACGCGGGCATTCCTTCCCGCAAGTCATGCAGACTTACACCTGGCTCGCGCAATGCTTCCTCGACAAGGGCTTGCCCGAGGCCGCCATTCGCTGGTACCAGAAGGCCCTGAACGCTCCCGGCATCGACGAAGAAACCCGCACCGCTCTGCACTACGAACTGGCCGCCGCCTACGAATCCGCCGGCGACAAACCCTCTGCCCTCAAGCATTTCATGGAGGTTTACGGCCGCAACATCGATTATCGCGATGTCGCCGAGCGCATCAAGCCCCTGAAGTCGTAGAATAGCCCGATGGGTTTCGCCCCACATCGTCATCCCAAACGACCTTGCCATCCCGCGTGGGACTGTCATCCCGAGCGAAGCGAGGGACCTTGGTTCTCGCGTGCACCATCCCCGCACCGGAGCGCCCAGTGACCCCCGACCCCAAGCTCCCCGTCGAAAATCGAACGGCCGCGCCTCCTGCCCAGTCCGCGCCGAGCCGGGCCAGCACCACGCTCCTCGACCCACCGCCCCCGCACCTCGCGCCACAACCCCAGAACGGCCTGCAACTCTGGTTGCACCGCACTTCCGTCTTCCTTTTCGTTTTGATCAGCGCCATCGCCGGCGTCCTGCTCGTGATCCTGCCCTGGACCCCCGAGTGGACCGACAATTATCTGCTGCTCTCATTTCCCTGGCTTCGTACCTTCGTTTCCACCGGCTTCTTTCGCGGCCTGTGCAGCGGCTTGGGACTACTCGACATCTGGATCGGCTTCTGGGAAGCCCTCCACTACCACGAACAACAGTAGAAAACCGCCCAGCAATAGCCCCGGAAGGGGCGACATGTGAAAGCCCGGCACGGCAGTGCCGGGATAGATGGAAGATAGAGCAAGTCCCGGAGGGACGGCACGAGTTTCCCTCGAGCTCTGCGGTCGCATTTTAAGGCCGCAGCGAATTCTTCCGCAGCTGCTAGACTTTCAGAGAGTTCCTGACATGACCAACAAGCTCAACCCCGCGCCTCTCGCTTACCAGAACGAACCTTTTCTCAGCAGTCCCGACGGACGCATCCTCCGCATCCTCGCCGAGTATCAGGAACCCTTATCCCGCTTCCGCCGCGAGCAGATTCAGGACACGGTCGTCTTTTTCGGGTCCGCCCGCTTCCAGGGAACCGACGCCGCCCGCCAGAACCTGGCCACCATCGAGAAAAACGCGAAAGCGCCCGCCGCCCAGCAGGAAAAAGATCTGAAACGCGCCCTCGCCGCCGTCGACATGGCTCGCTACTACGAAGACGCGCGCCGCCTGGCTTTCCTTCTCACCGAGTGGTCCATTCAGATTCCCGCCCGCCGCCGCCGCTTCGTCGTCACCACCGGCGGTGGTCCCGGCATCATGGAAGCCGCTAACCTCGGCGCCCACGAAGCCGGAGGCAAGAGCATCGGCCTCAACATCAATCTGCCATTCGAGCAGTATCCCAATCCGTACATCACGCCCTCACTCAACTTCGAGTTCCATTATTTCTTCATGCGCAAGTTCTGGTTCGCCTACCTGGCCAAAGCCCTGGTAATTTTCCCCGGAGGCTTCGGCACCATCGACGAACTCTTCGAAATCCTCACCCTCGCCCAGACCGACAAACTAGCCAAGAAAATTCTCGTTGTAATCTACGGCAGCGAATACTGGCACCGCATCATGAACTTCCAGGCCTTCGTCGACGCCGGCACCGTCTCCCCCGAAGACTTAAACCTTTTCAAATTCGTCGACACCCCCCAGGACGCCTTCACCTTCCTCCGCGACGGCCTCACCGAATACCACCTAGGCGGCGGCCAACCCAAAAAAGAAAAAGAACAAGAAGTTCTCCCCGAAATAGCCAAAACCAGACCCTAACCTTCTGTCATCCTGAGCGGAGCAAGAGCTTGCGCGCTGAGCGCAAGCTCTTGTGTAGTCGAAGGACCCCTTGCACCCCCACATCAGCCTCGGCTCCGCCCAGGCACTTCTATCTCGGACCTTGCCTTCTTGCTCTAAACTGAAAGCCGACATCATGCTCCTCTACTACATCACCGACCGAAAAGCCTTCCCCGGAGACGAGCAAACCCGCCGCCGCCTCCTCCTCGACAAAATCGCCGAAGCCGCAACCGACGGCATCAACTACATCCAGCTCCGCGAAAAAGACCTCTCCACCCGCGACCTTGAATCCCTGGCCCGCGAAGCAATGCAAATCATCGTTGAAAAAAGAAAACTGACCACTGACCATTGCCCACTGCCCACTGCCCTCCTGATCAACTCCCGAACCGACGTAGCAATAGCCACCGCTGCCAACGGCGTTCACCTCCAATCCAACGACATCTCCCCAAAAGAAGTAAGAGCAGCATGGCACAGCTCGTGTGGCGCGGGCGCCCTCGCCCGCGAAACCCAACCACAAAACCCGCTGATAGCAGTCTCCTGTCACTCGCCACAAGAAGTAGCGAAAGCGGCCGAAAACCAAGCGACCTTCGCCGTCCTGGCTCCAGTCTTCGAAAAAAAAGACGCCCCCGGCATCACCCCGCAAGGCCTCGAAGCCCTCACCCAAGCCTCCCGCGCAAAAATCCCGGTGCTAGCCCTGGGAGGTATCACCCTACAAAACGCTCAATCCTGCCTGCAAGCCGGCGCAGCCGGCATAGCCGCCATCCGCCTATTCCAGGAAAACGACATAGCCACAATAGTCCGCCAGCTACAAATAGCCGCCGACCATGGAGCAAGCCAGTCGTAGAGACGTAGCTTGCTCCGTCTTGCCGGCGCCGCCACACCCGTAGCGGGTCTCGCCTCAAGCTCCGCCGAATAAAAAAGGCCACGCCTCGAAGCGTGGCCTTAAACAACCCAACCTATTGTGACGGAGTACTTGCCGCCACAGGAGCACTCGCCGCAACCGGCGCGCTAGCCGTCACCTCGGGGGTAGGACTGATCTTCACCGTAGCCAGAATCTTCTCCAGCCGCTGAAAGACCTCCTTGCTATCCACATGCTTGCCGCCTTCGGTCTCGACCCCAGTAGTCGCAACCTTCAGCGCAAACTCATAGCAAGCCCCATTCTCGAAGACGTGATAATACTTAGCCGCTTCCTCGCGAGCCCCCTGACTGGCAAGGGTTTCTGAGGACTGCAGTTCCATATCCCCGATCATCATCTTCGACGCCTGTGCCGCAGCCGGAGCTGTAGCATCCGCACCCAAAGCAGGCTTGCCTTCAGAAAATTCGCCGCACTGTTCCGCCGTAAGCGTCTTGTTCACGCTAACGTCGAAAAATGCCGCAGCCAGATCGCCATTCGGATACACAGACGTGGGCAATGTAACCGCCGCGATTGCAACTCCACCCGGCTGCACAAAATCCATCGGCACCGGATCGGACGAGACAACTTCATCCGCGGCGTCCCCAGTCTCGAGTGAATACTTGCGCAGATACTGGAACGAGACGCCAGAAGTCTTGTCCGCATAAGTCACAGTCGCAGGCGCCTTGCGAACCACTTTCTTGTGCACCGGCGTGGCCGCAGCTGGCACAGCCGGAGCAGTCGGCATAGCAATCGGCGGCATCGGCTGAGTCATCGCCACCTGAGTTGAGTTTGCGGGTTGAGGTTTATCGCTGGAACATCCCACGCCCACCGAACAAACGATCAGAAGCGCAGCGAACACCAGCGTGCTGGTAGTTTTATCGAAATTGATCTTGCCCCAGCAAACGGAATCCAGAGTTCCCGGGTTACCGTGAATTGGGATAGTGCGAATGGTCTTAACTGACAAGTTGCGAAACAGATTGATACGGCTCATGTGTGGTCACCCCCTGCTGCCAAGCAGCGCAAATGAAATTGCAAGGAAGAGGCCAAGCACCGAACCATTGATTTAACAAGAGTTAGAGCAATGCAAAACCCCGGCAATCGTGGCGACCCAGACACGATGTGGACCGCCGGACACGACAAGACAAAGAAGGATCCGTATCTAGGGAAAGGTTCGGGGAAAGATTCGTATCGGGGTATGCCTTTAGGCATACCGTTGCTGGCGTATTATCGACCGCGCACCTCTCTCGATTCGTCAAAAATGCAGATACAATCTCCCGGCCTTCTCTGTGTCTCTGTGCCTCTGTGGTGAAAATCTCTTGTTCCTCACTCAAACTGCTTCCGAAAGGCCGCCAGCTGCTCCTGTATTCCCGCCACTTGTTCCTTAAGCTCCGCCACTTCACTCTCGAGGATAGTCAAGCGATCCTGTCTCGAAGGATTCTCCACAACTCGCGCCGGTTCCGAGTGAACCACACCCCCGGAAAGCAAATGCATGTAGCGCGATTCCTTAGTCCCCGGCTCACGCGGCAGTACCGTCACTAGCGGAGGCTCGCGCTGGCCCAACCTTTCAATCGTCGCGAGCACATCTGCGAGTTCCTCAAAACGATACATGCGCTCGGTTCGCCCTCGCAGCTCACCGGGAGTCTGCGCCCCCCGCAGCAGCAGCACGCACAAGATGGCAGTCTCCCGCCGATCGAAGTTAAACACTTCCTGCAGCCGGTGCTCGTATTTCGTAACCCGGCTGTCGGCCCCGCTGGCCGGCCCAGCCAGCCGCTGCCCCTGCAAAGACTCCAGCGCCGCCCGCACCGCCTCCTCATCAAGCCCCATCACGGGATCGCGGTTGTTTTTCTGGTTACACGCATTCACCACCGCATTGAGCGACAAGGGATAGTAATCGGGAGTAGTAATATCCTTCTCAATCAACGCCCCCAGCACTCGAACTTCCACATCACTAAGAGGATTCACGCCGACACCATCCATCCCTAGAACAACGCCGTCGGACGCCGCACCCACGGCTTGCCTTTTTCCTTCGAAACTTTCTCCATGTCATTCACATAAGCGCCCGTCTGCGTAAGAACGTGGTGCAGGTCGTTGCCCACGCTGATAAATGTGAAGCCTTTTTCAAGAAACTCGCCCACCCGTGCCGTCCCAAACAGAAACAGTCCCAGAATGACGCCATTCTTGCGCGCATGCTCAACCAGTTTCCTGGTCGCTGCATCCAGCTCCGGCGATGTGTACATGTGCGGAAACTCATACTTGTTGTAGAGGCCCATCGACATACACAAATCGTTCTGCCCCAGGAAAAGAATGTCGACCCCCGGCACCGCCGCAATTTCCGCAATATTCTCGATGCATGAAGCCGTCTCCACCTGCAGCGCCACGATCCCGTCCTTGTTAAAGTTCCCGGCGTAGCCCAGCAGCCCAGCCTTGTTCATGCTGCGCTGCGGAAAATAAACCGACCGCGTCCCCACCGTCGGATACTTCGTGCAACTCACCGCCTGGCGCGCTTCTTCAGCTGTATTGATGTAGGGAACCAGCACTCCGTCCGCGCCCAGATCCAGCGCCTGCTGAATCCCCGGACGGTCGTTGTATGCCCCCACCCGCACCAGCGATTTAGCGCCTCCGTTTGCAATCCCACTCAGCATCGCCGAAAGTTTTTCATTGTTCATGGGACCGTGCTGCGTATCCACCAGCAGCCAGTCATATCCGCTGTAAGCCAGTTGTTCCGCAACCGTGGGACTGTGCGAGTTAATGAACAAGCCCATCTTCGGATTTCCATCATGCAATTGTTTCTTAAATTCAGAACCGCTCAATGCAGACCCTGACATAAAGACATTCCTCCCTGGACCAAATTGACTGATGCAAACCGACTGATGCAAATTGAATTGTGTAGTTTATCCCACCCCAACGCACCGAAGGCGAACGCAAAGTGAATTATTCTTGACCCTCGGACAACCTTGTCATCCTGAGCCCAGCAAGCTCCAGCAAAGCCGAAAGCCCCACGCGAAGGACCTATGTATTTTGCATGTGCCCCGCCGATGGCTAACCCTAGATCCGCTGGACTCAGGCGAACTCACCCATCCCCAGTTCTTGATATAGTTCCAACCAGCCCGGACTCCCATCCGGCGCAAGGAGTGAAAATGCGGCTGCTCTTAAACTGGGTTCTAAGTGCGCTGGCCGTGTGGATCGTAGCCCGCATCGTTCCAGGTATCTCCATCAGCGGCCCAGTGTCGGCTCTGATCGCGGCCCTGGTAATCGGCTTCATCAATGCCACCATAGGAGTCCTCCTGAAGATTCTCACCTTCCCCCTGACCCTGATCACTTTGGGACTCTTCTGGTTCGTGATCAACGCCCTGATGCTGAAATTCGCCTCAGCTCTGGTTCCGGGCTTCCAGGTGCGCACCTTCACCGCCGCGTTCCTAGGCGCCATCCTGCTAAGCCTGGTAAACATGATCCTCAAATGGCTAGTCCACCCGTCGCAAGACCGCCACTAGATCGTGTGGGGACGGACGCACTCGTCCGTCCCGCCAAGCGCAGCGAGGCGTCGGAGCGTCCATCAACGCGATCAAAGCCACGAAACAAAAGGGTGGAGCAGGCCTTCAGGCCTGCGTCAAGAACACCAAAAATCCCCAGGGCTTCAGCCCCCGAGGTATCACCCAGTCCACTTAGCCCCAGTTTTCAGAATCCGCATAATCTTCTCCAGCCGCCGCAACCGCGTCTCCTCCTGCTTAGCTCCAGTGATAGCCAACGCCATTTCTTTCTTATGGGTAAACGAAAGCTTCTCCCAGTTCGCCTGCGCAGCTTTGTTTTTCGCCAGTTCCTTCTTCAAAACTGCCGGAGCTTCCACCGTTCGCTCTTCTTCGTCACGCTCCATCACCACATCCACCATATCGCCCGGCTGCACGCCCGCGCCCTCGCGCAGGATCTTGTTCACCGGCATCATGTGACACGTTCCGCATGGCGACAGCGACGAACGAAACGGATATCCATTGATCGTCCCTCGTATCGGCACGCGCGCCCGCGTCCCAAAAAACTTCGGCACATCCACCGGCGGAGTGATCGCCGCCACCACCCCAGCTTCCTTCCCCTCGATTTTGGCTCGGAACCGCAGCTCCTGTTTCCCCATCGCAGCCCTCCATAACCGCATGCTGCTAAACTTCGGCAGTTTCTGATTTCCCAAGACGCTCATGTGGAGACAGCCGCCTCGGCTGTCGGCCAAGCGTAGCGAGGACAGCTCTCATCGCCGCCGTCAGAAGACAGGAGTAGACTATCTCGACCCTAACCGCGCGGCAACAATCAAGCATGCCAGCAGCTCACTCCCACTCCGAACCCGGCACAACGTCGCCGATCGAGCCCCACCTGGTCTCCATCCCAGAATCCTCGTTCCTAATGGGTTCCGCCGCCGGTCAGGATTGCGAACGCCCCGTCCACCGAGTCTGCATAGACGCATTCCTCCTGGCTGCCACTCAGATCACCAACGCCGAATACGAACGCTTCGTGAACTCAACAGAGTCTGACCCTCCACCCTTCTGGCATGACCAGAATTTCAATCATCCTCAGCAGCCCGTAACCGGCGTCTCCTGGTTCGACGCAGACCGTTACTGCCAGTGGCTGTCCACTCAAACCGGCCGCGCCTACCGTCTTCCCACCGAAGCCGAGTGGGAGCGCGCCGCCCGCGCCGATCTCGAGCAAAACGATTTCCCCTGGGGCAACGACCCGCCGCAATCTCTCCCCAACTACTCCACTCGCTGGCAAACTGGACCCGAACCCGTAGCCCGCTACAACCCCAACAGCCTCGGTCTCCATAACATGTGCGACAACGTCCACGAGTGGTGCAGCGACTGGTACGATCCCAACTACTACGCCGTTTCTCCCGACCGCAATCCACGCGGCCCAGAACCTAGCCAGGGGACTCCCCAGCGCAAATCTTCCCGCGGCGGATCATGGCGTCATCACGTCAAGGTCTCCCGCTGCTCCGCCCGCTCCAGCATCCCACCCGACTTCCACTACGCAGACTACGGCTTCCGCCTAGCGTGCGACCTCATATAATCTTGTCATTCCGAACCGGGCGAAGCCCGATGAGGAACCTGCTGTCAGCCGCCACAACATCAGAATCGGAGGCGACCACGAATGTTCACCAGCAATCTCCTAAGCAGCAAGCGCATCCTGATCACCGGCGGAGGCACCGGACTCGGCAAAGCCATGGCCCACCGATTCCTCCAGCTAGGAGCCACGGTCTACATCTGCGGCCGCCGCGAAGAAGTCCTTGAGCAAACCGCTGCCGAACTCTCCGCCGCCACCAAAGGCCCAATCCACGCTCTCCCTTGCGACGTCCGCAATCTCGACGCCGTCGAAGCCATGATCGACACCATTTGGAAAACTGCTCCACTCGACGTTCTGGTCAACAACGCCGCCGGCAATTTCATAGCCCGCACTGAGGAGCTTTCTCCGCGCGCCTTCGAATCCGTAATCGGCATCGTGCTCCTCGGCACTCTCCACGCCACCATGGCTTGCGGACGCCGCTGGCTCAAAGCCTCTCATCCCGCCACGGTCCTCAGCATCTCCGCCACGTACGCCCCAGTAGGCTCGGCCTACGTAGTACCCTCCGCCATCTCCAAAGCTGGAGTCGAAGCCCTAACCCGAAGCCTCGCCGTCGAGTGGGGCGATCGCGGCATTCGCATGAACGCCATCGCCCCCGGCCCCATTCCCACGCAAGGCGCGTTCTCCCGTGTCCTCCCGCGTCCCGATCTAGAAGCGCTGGCTCTGGATCGCAACCCCATGCACCGCTTCGGCACCACGGAAGAGCTGGCCAACCTGGCCGCATTCCTGATAAGCGACGGCAGCTCCTACATCAACGGAGAAGTAATCCGCATGGACGGCGGCGAATTCCTCCAGGGCGCCGGAGAATTCAGCACCCTGGGCCGCGCCCTAACCGAAAAAGACTGGCAATCCCTAAAGCCGCCCAAGAAGTGAAAGAAGTGATTATGTAGAGCGGGCACCCTCGCCCGCTGCTTTTGATTTTGACTTTTGCCCTTGCCTTTGACTTCGCCATTGCCCCCAGCGGGTGGAGCAGGCCTTCAGGCCTGCGTCAAGACCACCAAAATCCCCCGGGCTTCAGCCCCTGAGGGTTGTCCCCCGAAGCAGGAATCCCAACCCACCCTCCCGCATCCAATCCAACAATGGAGGTCCACATGTACGTCATTCTCGGAGCAAGCGGCAACACCGGACAAGTAGTCGCGAAGAACCTTCTAGCCCGCCAGCAAAAGGTTCGCGTCGTCGGCAGAAACTCAGCTAATCTACAACCCCTCGCAGCGCAAGGCGCGGAAATATTCATAGCCGATGTAACCGATCCATCCGCCCTGGCCAAAGCCTTTCACAGAGCAGATTCGGCCTATGTGATGATTCCACCCAACCCCGCCAGCAACGATCCGCTCGCGTATGCAGAACGTGCAAGCGACGCCATCACCGCCGCCATCAAAAGCAATGGAGTCAAGAATGTGGTTTCGCTAAGCAGCTTTGGAGCCGACAAGACCGAGCGAACCGGACCCGTCCTCGGCCTGCACCACTTCGAACAAAAACTCAATCAGCTCGACGGCGTGAACATACTCCACCTGCGTGCCGGCTATTTCATGGAAAATACTCTGCCCCAGGTAGGAGCGATTCGCATGGCCGGCTCCGTGATCGGGCCCCTTCGTCCCGACCTCAAAGTTCCCATGATCGCCACTCGCGACATCGGAGCCACAGCCGCCGACGCCCTCTTGAGCCTCGGATTCCACGGCAAGCAGACTCGCGAATTGTTGGGACAGCGCGACCTCGACTACACCGAAGTTGCCACCATAATCGGCAAGGCCATCGGCAAACCCAATCTCGGATACGTTCATGCCCCCGACGATCAGATTCGATCCGCGATGGTTCAGACGGGAATGTCCGACCAGTTCGTAGGACTTCTTCTCGAAATGTGCGCCTCACTGAACTCCGGATACATGCACGCACTCGAACCCCGCACATCCCGTAACACGACGCCGACGGCGTTCGAAGACTTCGTCGCCGAGTCGTTCGTCCCAGCCTATCAACAAAAACCAGCAGCCTGAGCGCCTCGCGCCCAGAACCAACAAGGCCACGCTCTCCACAAGCGTGGCCTTATTCGTCCGATCTTTGCCTTGCTCTTGCCTTTGCCTTTGCTCCAAGCGGGTGGAGCAGGCCTTCAGGCCTGCGCCAAGAACCACCAAAGATCAACAGGGCTTCAGCCCCTGAGGTACACGCCTCAGAACTCAAACCGCACTCCAAACTGAAAGAAGCGCGGCACCTGCAGAGACGTCCCATTCACAGTATCGCCGGAAATCGTCCCGAAAAACGGATTCGCCCCCTCCGCACCGCCCACAGCCGAATTCGGCTGCCCAAAGCGCGGATGATTTGTGAAGTTGAAAATCTCCGCCCGCACTTCCAGCCGCATGCCTTCTTTGGGCACGAACGACTTGAAAAGATTCAGATCCGCGTCGTGAATGCCGTCGACCCGTAACCCAGAAAAATAGCGTGGCGCATTGCCCGGAATCTGATCTCCCGGATCGGCAAAGCAATTCGCATTGAAGAAGGTCGCCACCGGAGGAAGGTTATTGTTTATAGCCGCTGGGTTCGTCTGCCAGTTCAAGGCCACGTCGTGCATGCTGGTCCCGCTCTTGAGTTGGGAACAGACAGTGCTGGGACGCTGGCTGCCGTTGGCCAGGCGCGCGTTCGCCATCCCGATAGCCATGGGTTGCCCCGATTGCTGAGTAATTAAGGTTGCGATCGACCAGCCTCCAATCACCGCATCCACCGCTCGGTTCATATCGCCGCCAATCCATTGGTTCCGGCCAATGGGCAGGTCTACAACCACGGCCCCCGCGAGCCGCTGCGGCGCGTCACTGGCGCCAATGCTATGCTCCGCCGGCAGATTGTCCAGTTGTTGCGGAAGCCCGAGCCCGAGCGCTCCCACCCAGTTGTTCCGCCCTGCCGAAGAATAGTCAGTTTCCTTCGATATCGTGTAGCTGCCCTCGAAGCTGACGTGGTGTGTGGTGCGCTTCTGGAAGCGAATCTGCAGCGCGTTGTACCAGGAATTCGCGCTCTCCAGCATCAGGCCCTCAAAGTCGCCGGCAAATTGCGGATACTTATTCAACAGATACGACAACGGCAGCGTCGATTGGCCGTAGTTGGAATTAACTTCATTGAAGCAGGGATTGGAAGCGGTCGGCGTGCAAGGCGTATTGAACATGCCAAAAAACGGGTTCCCGACCGGCGTCTGAAGAAAATTGCTGACGCAGCTGTCCGTCTGGCAGGTCGAGTCGGTGGGAGTTACAGCCGCCGCCACCTGCGACACCACAGACGATGGGATGAAAGCCCGGTTGTTTGTGCCGGACCAGGGCAGATGCGTGCTGCGGTTCGACACGTAGTCGGCGCCAACCACGATCTCGCTGGGCAACTCTCGCTGCACTCCCAGATTCCACTGGTAGATGTCGGCGTCCCGCGCCGCGGTCGTGCCCAGATCATTCGGGTTTTGATACCCCCAGTTCGCAAGCTGGCCGTACTGCCTGCCCTGCGGACCGGTAAAGCCACCGGGAAACGGGTTTTCCAGAGTCGCAGTCCCGGGACAGTTGCCATCGCCACACCCAAAATCGTTGTTGGTAAAAAACAGGTTGGCCGTCTTGCGGAACGCCGAGCCGGGATATTGGAAGTTTGTGGCCGGGCTCATTCCAAAATAAATGCCGGCTCCGCCCCGCACCACCGTCTTCTGATCGAACGCATAGGCAAAACCCAGCCTCGGCCCAATGTCTTTACGATACGTCGGAACCGTCCTCATGCTCGATGTGGCGAACTGGGTCGTGCCGTACAACTCCTGCGTCGTCGGAAGATTCAGCCCCGCGCTCTGCATCGTCCCCTGAGCGCTCATCGCCCCCTGCGCCTGCGCAGCGGCCGGCAGGCTGGTAAAGTTGATGCCCACCCCGGTGTCCGCCGTGAAATTGCTGAATTCAAGCTGGTTTGTGCGCGAGGTGTACGGCGAACTCCACTCGTAGCGCAGACCCAGATTCACCGTGAGTTTCGAATTTACCTTCCAGTCGTCCTGAATATAAAACCCCTGCTCCAACGACCGGTTCGCCACCGAGGGTGTTACGATCAGCTGATTCGTAGCGTTGACGTTGTCACCGTAACCAAAAGCCAGGCTCGCAAGTGGGTTGCCCGTCGTGATGGGCACGATATTGTTGGGATTACTGCAGGGTCCCTCGCAAATCTCCGTAGTGTCGCTGTTCGCCATCGGAGACGTGACGTCATCCGTAAAAGTCAGCAGGCCCGTCGGGTTGTTCGGCTGCCAGAAGTTGTTATAGAAAATTCTCTGTTCCCCACCTAGCTTGATCAGGTGCGATCCCCGCGAAATCACCAGCTGCGACGAATAGCTCACCAGCGTGTGGCCAAATTTTGTGAAGATGCAGCACTGATCGTAAAGGTCATTCCACGGCAGATTCCCCTGCATCATAAACGTCGGCATCTCATCAACCCCGTTGGCCTGCTCGAACACCGCAGGCAATTGCGAAACGCCGGCGGCTGCTTGCGCCGCATTGAAACTGGAGATTGTCGGAATACCCGGCACCGACAATTCATGCACTCGGTCGATCGCTGCATGGCTGGTCCAGATGATCCGCGGGTTCACCGTCCAGGAATATTCGAACGAGCCATTTTGCGCCACCGTCACACCGCTCGCAATTCCATCATTATCAAAGCTGTCGCCTAAGGTCAGCGGAACCGTGTAGTTGCTCCAGCCTCGGCTGTAGCGCCCGCTCACGCGGTTCTTGTCGTTGATCTGGTGGTCTAGTTTGATGTCAAACTGATGATCCGGCGCCTGCGCGACCGTTGTGTAGTTATAGTTACCAAATTCATTCGAGTTAGTCGGTTGCGGATAGAGATTCAGCACAGCCATTCCAATGGGATCCTGTTCGCCCACCGGAATGATCCCTCCGTTCGCCACTGGCGGCCGGCACATGCCAGTTTCTGGCGCCGCACAGGGAACGAGAGGCTGCTTCGGATCATAAATAGGATTCTCAAGTCCCGAGAAGTTGCCCTGCCGTTCCGCCATGGTCGGCACCGTCACCAGCCCGCTCACCGCGCTCGAGCTTCTCACCTTCTCGAAGTCAACAAAAAAGAATGTCTTGTTCTTCAAGACGGGCCCGCCCAGCGAAAAGCCGCCCTGGTCGCGACGGCTGTCTGGCTTGGGATTGGGCGTGGAATCACCCAACTCATACTTCGGATTAAAAAAATCCCGCGCGTCCATCTGCGGACGCTGCAGAAAATACCAGCCCGTGCCGTGGAAGGCGTTGGTCCCGCTCTTCAGCACCATATTGACCACGGTCCCGCCGTTGTTGCCGAACTCCGCCGAGAAGCTGTTGTTCTCAACTTTGAATTCCTGCACGCTGTCCAGCAACGGCTCGTAGTACACGTTGGTGTTTCCGCCCTCGCCCTGTTCCGGCGCGCTGATCAGGGCCCCGTCCAACCGTATCTCGGCGGTGGCGTTGCGCTGCCCGTTCGAAGTGAAGTTTGTTCCCGAGGGATAGTTATCCGACGTCCCTGACCCCGACACCTCCGTAACACCCGCCGCCAGGAACGTCAGGCCAAAGAAATCGCGGCCCATCAACGGGATTTCGTTCACATACTCGTGGGTAATGTCGGTGCCCAGCGTCGCGTTGTCGGTGTCCAGCAGCGGCGCCGTCGTCGTGACCTCCATCTTCTCGCTCACGCTCGCCGGCGTCAGAGTGAAATTCAGCGAAGCCTCCTGATCCACAGCCAGCACCACGCCCGTCCGCTCCGCCGCCCGGAAGCCCGGTTGCTCAGCCTTCACCGAATACGTCGACGGCCGCAATCCCGTGAAGAAGTATTCGCCCTTATTGTCGGTATGGGTCACGCTGGCAATATTCGTTCCCACGTCGGTGATGGTTACGGTCGCACTGTGAATCACCGCCCCCGTAGCATCCGAGACCACGCCTCGCAGCTGTGCCCGGTAACTGCCTTGTCCAGCCGCAAAAGTCGCCAAGCCTCCGCAGAAGCACGCCACCAAAATGCAACATAGAAAAAGTCGTCCCGGTTTCATAAGAATCCTCCGTTGATCACTGTCATCCTGAAGCGACAGCTCTATCGTCGCTGAAGGACCCGTGCCAGCCGCACGAAGCGTCGCGCAGCTTCTGTTAAGTAACGCCGCGACGCATTAATCGCGCGTCCGGCTCGCTTCCATATAAGACCAACCCTCACGAATGTATATTCACACCCTGCACCACCCGGCTGATCGCCCCGTTCGGGCTCGGACGATCCGGCCGCAACTCCCACCGCAACGAACCAAACAGGCCCAGCAATTGCCCGAAAATTACATCCACCGCCGGCCGGTAATCATCGACAATCCCGCTCATCGCACTGGACGCCAAATGATGTTCCGCAAACGAGTCCTTGCCGATTTCACTCCCGCCCACAACCACCCGGCATCCCACCAGCCGCTTCTTTCCAATCTCATCCAGCAAATCCCGTTCGTACTGCTGCACTCGCCCGTTGCCCGAAAGAAAGCAAACGAACAGCGTGCCCTGATCCAAAGCCGCCATCGGACCATGGCGCAGTCCCAGCACCGATTCCGACATAGTCAGCGTCTTTCCCGCCGTCAACTCCACCAGCTTCAGCGCAGACTCCTTCGCCACAGCCTTCAACGCTCCCGAACCCACAAAGCAAGCTTTCGTGTGCCGGTCCTTGGCCAGCGCCGACGCGCAATCTGCAGCACGCGGCAGAAAATCCCAGCCCGCCTCCACCAGCCGCTGCAGAATCCCCTCATATTTCCCGGGATCGCTCGCATGCGCCAGGCATTGCCCGAAAATCACCATATTCGAGAACGAACTCGTCATCGCCAGCCCGCGGTCATTTACCGCGTCATCCAGACAAATCCCCAGCACGCGCGGATCGTCGGCACTTTCCCGGATCATTCGCCCCTTCGCATTGCACGACACCACCAGATGATGAATCTCCGGATGGTTCTTGCGGGCGTTTTCCAGCACCGCAACTCCCTCCGGACTGTCCCCCGAGCGCGAAAAAGAAATCCAGAGATATTTCTTCTCCGGAATCATCCAGTCATCCATGTGCGTCAGCAGATCCGTGCTGGGCACGGCAATCACTTCGCATTTCCAGCGCCGGCGAAGAAGGTAGGTAAGAGACTGCCCAACATAATCAGAGGTCCCCGCGCCAATAAGAAAAACCGTAGGCTGGGGACGAGGACTGGCTCCCATTCCCGCCAGCGCCAAAAATTCCCCAATCTGCTCCCGCTTTTTCCGGAATACCTTAAACGTCGACAGCCAGGTCTCAGGCTGCTGCGCAATCTCCCCCGGAGTATGCTCCAGCCCACGAGCAGCTTTCTCACTCCCCGGCAAATTCAACAATTCAGACAACGCACTCACGCGCAATCTCCTCCAATCCCCATGTCACCCCAAGCAATCGCCCTTAATGTGGGGACAGCCGCCCTCGGCTGTCCACTCGAGCGCAGCTCGACTTCTTCCATCGAGAGAGCACAAGCAACACAAACGTGCTTGTCATCCTGAAGCGACGGCTCTATCGTCGCTGAAGGACCCAAGCGAGCCGCGCGAAGCGTCGCGCAGCTTCTATTAAGTAACGCCGCGACGCAATAATCGCGCGTTCGGCTCGCTTCCATATCGCCCTCCCTACGGCTCCCACCAGAACACCGCACCCTTCTCAATCGCCGGAAGCTTATAAACAACACCACCCTCCCCAGCAATCCCAGTTACCGCCTGCACCTCCCCAAGAAAAGGAAGAAAGAATCCATGCCCGGACCGCGCGCCAGCCACCGTAACCTGAATCCCGGTCTGCGGCGTCTGCACCGGATTCACTCCCCCCTCGAGCCCCGCAAAGTTCGCAAAAAACACATGCGTCTTCCCCTCAACCTGCGCGATCGACGTGGCCACCATATGCGAAGCCGTAACCCGAACCGCGCTCTCCGCCTTCAGGCTCTCCAGAAATTCCCGCTCCAGATCAGGATTCGCCTCGGCCACGCTCTTCTGCAAAGCCGTGTAGTAATCTTTCCCCGGACACTTCCCGAACCGCACCACGCCCGCCGCGCCGCCCACCTGCGTGGCATCTTCCCCGGTAATCACCAGCCTGCCGCCGCCCTCCACATACTTCCGAACCCAGGCCTTCTCACTGTCGCCCATCGCCCGCACGTCAGGAAGAACCAGAGTGTGTCCCCGGAACTCCGCCAGCGTTCGCGGAGTGACGATCTGAAACTCCAGATGCTTCTGCATCAGAAGAATGAGGACGCCGCGGTAGGAAGAAATGAATTCGTCGGCAGAATAGTTCCGCGTCTCCGGAGAAAAATAAACCCCAATCGGAGCGATCACCGTCCGCGGCTTGTAAAAAGTATCTTCGTGAGTCTTGATCCACGCAAAAATCCGTTTCCGTATCTCATGATCGTTCGATCCCCCCATCGAATGCCCGGGCGCATCCCAGAAATTCGATCCCGTCATGATCTGCGACATCGCCAGATTCATCATGGCCTCGCGCTTGTCGACTTTCTTGTCGCCATCCCACGAGTAATTCAAAATCCATGTTGCCTTGCCCTGCGCGAACGCCCGAAATGAATGCATCCCCACCTGATAATTAAACCAATCCAGCGGCTTCCTCCCTGAAGCCATGTGGTCGCCTTCGCCGAATTCATATTCATGCGCAATCGCGTCCACCACTCCGTACAAGCTGTAAACATCAGCCCCAACCCGCACCGACTCTTTCTCAATCCCCGGATAAATCTCCGGAATCGTCTTGATCGCCGGATTCACGCTCTTGGCATTCCGGTCAATCTCCTGCATGAAGTCGGTGAAAGTTCGAATCCTGAAATCAACCCACTTGCGAAAGTTCCCATCCGAAAAATCTCCCAGCTTGAGATCCTTCTTTGCATCGAGCCCACTCTCTTTCTTGAAAGCGGCCACGGTGTAGTCGTCAAAGCTGGCCCACGTGTCTTCCCACCCGTCGAAGTGCGTCATCCAGTACGGGATGTCTACATAAATCCCGTCAATCCCCGTCCCCGCAATCTGCCGCACCCGTTCCATATAAATCTTTCGCCACTCCGGCGCATAAGGACTCACCCAAACATCCTCATCCCCTTTGCGAATCCAGAAAGCGCTCCCGCCCCCAAAAATTGCAGGCTCTCCCGTAATCTTCCTCTGCACCCAGTCTGGATGTTCCTTGTACAAAGTGTGCGGAGTCTGATCCGCGTTAGCCGTAATGCACTCCGTCCCAGCGATATAAACGAAAGCGTAATTCCCCGCCGCGTGCGCCTTCTCAGCCACGGCGTGAATAGCCTTCAGCTTCTCCTCGGGATTAACAAAACTCTCATACCGCCCCTCAATGTCGTTGTCGACCTCGATCCCAAACACGCCATCTTCCGCAGCGCTCTGGACAATCCGATCCGCATTGTCACTCCGCAACCCATAAGCCCCGATGCGCACATAGTTCGTCCAGTTCTGGTTTCCCCAGTTTTGCTCCGTCGAGTAAGGACTAGCCAGCAGCGCGCCAGAAAAAAGCACGAGAACAACTAAAGCGCACCCCGCCACCACAGACCTGACCGTGGACCGCGAAGCAACCACCCCAGCTTGCGTATAGTTTCGTATCATTGCGTCCGTTAACTTTTACTTTCGCCCACACCCGCCTGTCAAGCTAAAAAGCGCTCGCGGACGGACGCCCGATAGCAGCCATGCACTTCAGCTCTGGGGACAGGCTGATTGTCATCCTGAGGCAGCGGAGTCCTCGGCGAAGCCGAGGACTCCCAACGAAGGACCCATGCACTTGGCAGGCGCCACCACCCCCGCCGGCTAGGTCGAGACCCGCAAGTTCGCGCAAATTCCCTTGACAATCCCAATAAAACAAAAGTAAATGGAATCGTTCGCAATACGCCCACACCATGAAAACCCCGCC
>Ga0209274_10000572_pt1 | contig 21152 bp, 13 predicted proteins | sample HubBroMetageREF1_FD_188343 | JGI IMG/M metagenome (GOLD analysis project Ga0209274, IMG submission 188343) | Reference soil microbial communities from the Hubbard Brook experimental Forest, New Hampshire, USA - Hubbard Brook CCASE Soil... | ecosystem: Environmental > Terrestrial > Soil >...
TGCCAAACGTTGTGTCCAGACTGCCGTCGGAGTTGTACCGCACCAGCACGGTCTGGCCGGAAGTATGTTTGTTGCTTCCATCTACAAACCCAGCCACCAGTATCTGGCCGTTGGGTTGCACAATCATTGCGGAGACCGTGGGAAAAGGTCCGAGGGGCTCAGTCGTCACCAACCCGTCGGTACCGAAGGCTTTGTCGAGTTGTCCATTGGGCTTGAAACGTGCCACGCCGAAGAATTGCGGGGCATCAATTGAACCCTGTGCCGTCGCCGCGACCACGATGTCGCCGTTGGACTGCACTCCGACCGCACTCGGGCTGCTGATGCCGTCGACGAAGAATGATGCAATCGTGGTGCCGATCAGTGTCCCGTCCGAGGTGTAGCGCACCAGACCGATAACTTCTCCGTTAGGGTTGGAGTCGCCCTGGTTGTTGAAACCGGTTACCACCGCGATGTCGCCATTAGGCTGCTCGATGGCGGTGAGGGGACTGAGGTTCTCGCCGATGTTGGTCGTCACGATTCCGCCCGTGCCGAAGGTTGTGTCCAGCGTTCCCGCCTGGGCTTGTGCGAAGTTAGCGCCAAACGCCAGGCCAACTGCTAATAGTCCGGCGATCGTATGAAATGTATTCTTCTTCATTGTCTCTTCCTTTTATTTAATTCGGTCCACCGCTGGCGAATCAGATGCTGTCCGGTTTCCTGAACTGAAAAGTAAGACGTTTCTTCCCGGCTGGGTTCGCTACTCCGCTTCGCCGCGTTTGTTTCCACTCATGGACCGTAGTAGGGAATTTACTTTCGCGAGGTTTGGCGATTGTCAGCAGGAAGTAACCGTTGTGTATGCTTTCGGTAAAAAGCTCTTCAAGGGTCTTCAATGCTCAGGCTGTTCGTTACGATCGTCAACCTGTGGCTTTCCTGCGGGCCACTACGGCCCAGTTCACTAGCGCTAGCGCGATCGTGGCGGCGACGATCAGAGACCGGCTGCGGTCGACTTGTGTCAGCAGCGCGGCGCATATCAGGACGGCGAGTCCGGCGAAGAAGTTTCCTGCGGGCAGGCGGAAGCGGGCATCGGCCGGTTGCTTGCGGCGGAGCACGGGCAGCGCGGCGCAGCACACGGCGTAATAGAGCAGGCGGGCGACGGCGGAGAGTGTTACGTTCCACTTGAAGTCGCCGGTCAGCGCGAAAGCCCATACCAGCGCGGCGAATACCAGGATCGAAACGTAGGGCGTGTGGAAGCGCGGATGAATTGCGGCGAAGGCCTGGGGGAAATCTCCTTGCTCGGCCAGGGCGTAGGTGACGCGGGGCATGGCTAGAATTTTGGCGCTGAGATATCCGTAGAAAGAAATCAGCGCGCCCACTGCGACCAGGGCTGCGCCGAAGGAACCGACCGCGACCCGGGCCACGTCGGCCAGCGGACGGAGGCTGTGCGCCGCGTCGGGAAGAACTCCGACCACGACCCATTGGATGAGCGCGTAAATTACGGTGCAGACCGCGAGAGCGGTGAACAGAGCGAAGGGAGCGTCGCGGCGGGGATCCTTGGCTTCGCTCATGGGCGCGAGCGCGGTTTCAAATCCTCCATAAGCGAAGACGAGGAGCAGCACGGCGTTTAGCCACTGGCTGGTGTTGATGGGTACTGGTGTCGCGGACGCGGGCGACGCTGCCGCGGGATGCGCGTGCAGCACGAATAATCCCATCGCGATGACGGCGAAGAGCGGGACCAGTTTTGCGGCGGTGAAGAAGTTGCTGACCTGGGTTCCGGCGCGCACGCCGCGCACGTTGATGAATGTGAGCACTCCGACCAGAATCGTTAGGATGAGTGCGCGCGGCAACGGGTCGCGGGCATGCGGCCAGAACTCGGCGAGATAAATCACAAACAGATTGGCGTTGGCGGCCGGGGCGGCGACTTGCCCGAGAAAAAGCATCCATGCCATCTGAATGCCCATGCCGCGCCCGAAGGCGGCGCGGGCGTAGAGGTAGGGGCCTCCGGCTTGCTGGAAATGCGAGGCGACCTCGGCGAAACAGCCGAAGATTATGCCCATGCCAACTCCGGCCAGAAGCACGGCCATCGGGCTGAATTTTCCGAGAATGCCGGCGACGGTGGAGGGGAGCCCGAATATGCCGCTGCCGATGATGGAATTCACCACCAGCGCGGTGAGGCTCCAGCGGCCGATGGCGCGGAGGAGTTGGTGGTTTGGGGGGATCGGGGGCAGCGTTTCCGGCATCGCGTGGTTTTATCACAGATTCAGGTGGCTCGGGCAGTGCTCGCGATTGGCAGTTGTGGCGCCTGGGCGCGGGCTTCGCCCTGCTTGGACGGCCGAAGGCGGCCGTCGCCACATGGGTTTTCTTGGCTGCGACTAATGCGGCTGGGTAGCCGCGCCGATCAAGGCATTTGGCTACGGTGACCTTTTTTCGATCCAAGGTAACGGGCAGAATTACCAAAGGCGCATGCCCGTGGGACATCTATTCGCTGCGCGTTGCCGATGAGATGTTGGATGAGCAAACGGAATGGCTAGCGAAGACATGAGCGACCTTCACCTCCGAATCGCGCGCGTCACCGAGGACCTGCGGACCATCCAGCAGGAACTCAACTGCGCTGCCATGCAGGCTCCGAGTGATCCGGAGTTGATGGAAGCGCTCAACTCGCTGGCGGAGACCGAGCCCATTGACACCCTGCGTTCGGCGCTTGACCAGATGCGGCATTTCCTCTGGTTCTATTCGCAGGTGACGAGCAACGAACCGGAGCTCGGCGACAAGATGCGGCAATCCGATCCGGTGAAAACCGCGAAGACTGAGCCGACGAAGTTCGCAAGCTCTTTTCTGGATCAGCTCTCCCGCGCCGATGAACTCGTCCTGCTGCATCAGCTAGCCGAGGCGAGACGCCGCAAACCCAGCTAGATTCCGATTCTCAGAAACCCAGTTTGTTGCATCACCGGGGCTGAAGCCCGAATGATTTCTGCGCGCCTTACGCGGCGCTAAAGCGCCGCTCTTCCACACTCGTCTGCGATCTTCCACGCCTTTTCACCTCCGCTCCGGGGTTTGCTCCCGGCTGGCGGCTGCGAAACCGCGAAGGCAGATATAGGTCGTAACCGCGAGCGTGAGCACTCCTGCTATCGCCCATTTGTTCCAGTGGTAGCCAGCGCTCGGGTGAACTTTGAACTCATGCCCAAAGCCGAAGATCTGGTTGAAAGGGACCGGCGCTGTAAGGTAGAGGTAGAGCGGCAAACAGAGCAGTGATGACGCGAGCCCGATTGCTGCAGCAACTCGTGGGAACAGAAAAGTCACAACCAGAGCGAGCAGAAACAGGACCATCCCGATATCGGCCATCGAGAGCAGAGGGCCGGTAAGCCAGCCTCCGCTAAATTCCGTTCCGTCCAGCCCCTTCGTGTTTTGCAGGGCCACGAACACGCCCACCAGGCAAATGAGGGCCAGAGCCACCTGATGCGTTCCGGGTCTCTTCATGGAATGGCCTCCACCTATGGACTGGGCGATTCAACTCTTACAGATTCGATGGAGAAGGCCTTAGAACCCGCGACCGCGAACGATTGTCTTGAGCACTTCTCCGGCGGGGCTGAGCACGGTGAAATCCGCGACTGCGCCCTTCGCCAGAATTCCGTGATGGGCCGACAATCCGACGGCCCGGGCAGGATTGAGCGTGGCGGCCTGAACCGCATCGCGCAGTTTCCAGTTGGAAAACTGGGTTACGTTGCGCACGGCGCGATCCATGGTGAGCACGCTTCCGGCGAGGCTGCCGTTCGACGTGCACTTGCCGTCTTTCACGTCGACCTCGATGGGGCCGAGCTGGTAGCGGCCGTCGGGCATGCCGGTAGCGGAAATCGCGTCGGTGATGAGCACGGCGCGGTTGCGTCCTTTGGCGCGCAGGAAAAGCTTTACGACGGCCGGGTCCAAATGGATTCCGTCCGCGATGATGTCGGCGCTGATGCTGTCGTTGCTGAGCACTTCGCCGAGGATGCCGGGCTCGCGATGGTCGAGCGGGCGCATGGCGTTGAAAGTGTGCGTAGCGTGCCGCGCTCCGGCTTTGACGGCTTGCTGTGCGACGGGCATCTCGGCGTCGGAGTGGCCGATGCTCACGCAGACGTTGCGGCGCGCGGCCTCGGCGATTACTTCCAGGGCGCCGGGAATTTCGGGTGCAATGGTCAGCATGCGCACATGTCCGCGAGCGGCCTGCCAAAGCCGCTCGAACGTCGCAACAGTAGGCGCAACCAGATATTCCGGTGGATGCACGCCGCGGCGCTTGTGGCTGAGAAACGGGCCTTCGAGGTGAATGCCCAGCGGGCGGGCCTGCACGGCATCGTCTTTGGTTGACCGGGCAGCGACTTCAATGGCGTCGGCCAAGCGTCCGAGTGCGGCGCAGGTGGCATCGAGCGGCGCCGCGACGGTGGTGGGAAAATATCCGGTCACTCCGTGCGTGGTCAGGAACTTGCCCAGGCGCGGCAGTTCGGTGGGCAGAGCACGCATGAGATCGAGGCCGGCGCCGCCGTGCATATGAATATCGACAAACCCGGGCGCGACCGCAGCATTGCCGAAGTCGACTAGTTTAGTCTTGCCGGGGGCGTCTTTGGTGGCGCGCGAGGAAACGTCGGTGATCATTCCGTCTTCCACTACGAGCAGCGGATTCTGGATTTCCTCGACGGGAGTGTAGAGCCGGGCTGCGGTGAAGGCGATTTTCATGAGGCGGTGTCTGGCCGAAACAATTTCTTACCCAAGCAATGTCTGGCGGAGCAGTTGCGGCGAAATCTATCGTAGTCGCAGGTCAGGTTTCAGACAACTTGCGGGAACGGATGTTTTCGGGGGATGGGCTGCGGGAGTTTCGAGCCGCGCTCGCCGGACAGCCCCGAGGGCGGCTGTCTCCACATGGTTGTTTCGCAAGCTGAGGTGCGGCTGCGCAGAGGCACCGATACTGGCGCGCGTGCAGAGTGATATAATTTCGGGGTTATCCGGAAATTCCTGCGAAGCGCGCCCAGCAATTCCTCCAGCGCGCCGGCAACAAAGTCGGGGAGTGGCTCAGCCTGGTAGAGCACCTGGTTCGGGACCAGGGGGTCGGAGGTTCAAATCCTCTCTCCCCGACCAATTAATCCCAATGCCTCGTGAATGTTCGTCTGCCGTTCCTAGACAGTTAGTTTTTCAGGCCGATTCTGGACCGCGAGTAACCGCTGAAGGGCCTAGGGATTACTTCCGTATTGCCGCCTACTCTGCAAGGTCGGAACCGGTACTTTAATTATGGCTACTATTTGACAACAGGTGTTGCCAAGCCTAGCATTTGGGTGGGTAAGCCACGTCTCCTTACTCTTTCAGGTTCTCTGAACTAAGGCAGCCCATCTGAAGTTTCTTCCTCTTAGGCAACCCCAAAGCATAAGGAGTTCGCATGCGGAAGCGGTGGCGATTCGCGTGTGTGGTATTGGCGGCCGTCCTGGTGGCCAGCGTGGCGAGCGCGCAGCGTGTCGTGACTGAGTCCGGAGGGATATCCGGATTACGCGAAAACGGGTTGGACGTCTACAAAGGAATCCCATTCGCTGCCCCGCCGGTGGGCGACTTGCGTTGGCGCCCGCCGGTACATGCCGCGTCGTGGACCGGCACGCGTAAGGCGGATGCGTTTGCTCCGGCATGCATACAAGTTGGAGTGTCCATGCCAGGCGAGACGGCTCCGGCAGTGAGCGAAGATTGCCTCTACCTCAACATCTGGACGCCGACCAAGAACGCGCACGAGCACCTGCCGGTGATCGTTTGGATATACGGCGGGGGATACATCAACGGGTCGGCCTCGATGCCTTTGTACTGGGGCGACCGACTCGCGCAAAAAGGCGTCATCATTGTCACCATCGCTTATCGCCTTGGTCCGCTTGGTTTTTTGGCGCTACCTGAGCTAACGCGCGAGTCCCCGCAGCACTCGTCTGGGAACTACGGCGTGATGGACCAGATCGCCGCGCTCGAATGGATTCACAGCAACATTGCGGGATTTGGCGGCGACCCGAAATGTGTAACCATCGCCGGTCAATCTTCCGGTTCTATCTCGGTTAGCATCCTGATGGCCTCGCCGCTGGCGAAAGGCTTGTTCCAGCGTGCCATCGGAGAGAGCGGAGGCCTGTTTGAGCCGCTCCAGCTTGGACCCAAGTTCCTCTTGGCCAATGCTGAACGCGACGGAGACAAGTACGCCGTTTCGCTGGGTGCACCTTCGCTCAAAGATTTACGCCGGCTTCCAGCGACCCTGCTCACCGGCAACGCCGGCGGCATTGTCCACCCGGTGATCGATTCCTATGTGCTACCCGCTTCGCCCTATGAGGCTTTCACAGCGGGGCATCAGAATGATGTTCCGCTCCTGATTGGTTCGAACGCCGAGGAGGCGCGGGCTCTGGTGGATGTCTCGCACGAGACCGCCGCTACGTTCGACAGCGACCTGGAACAAAGCGTCGGTCAACTTCCCCCTGCGCTGGTTTCGGCATATCCGCATGCGACGGACGAAGAGGCCAAGCAGGCTCGGCTCGGCCTTGAGCGCGATCTCCGCTTCGGCTGGGATATGTGGGCCTGGGCAAGGCTGCAGGCCGGAACCGGCAAAGGCGCCGTGTTTTATTACTCATTTCGACAGCAGCCGCCGTTCCCGGCTGGCTCAGTGTACGCCGGGTGGGGAGCGAGCCACTATGCCGAGCTCTGGTATGTCTTCGACCACCTAGACCAGTCGCCCTGGAACTGGACTCCCGCAGATCGGAAGCTGGCTGAGGAGATGTCCAGTTACTGGGTGAACTTTGCGCGAGCGGGCGATCCAAACGGTCCGGGGCTACCCCCGTGGCCAGCGTTCGGCAATGTGGAGAGCAAGGTTCAGTATCTGGGCGATCCGATTACGGTGAGCGGCGTTGCAAACATCAGTGGCCTGGGCGTCTTTGATACGGTATATACGACCGTGCGTGGCAAGCCCTTTGCCGCACGGTAATGTATCGCGGATTTGGTGTCGAGGAGTGCCCGCCGCATCGCATATCTTTTTCGTTACTGATCTCGTTTACGCCGGCATCAGGTTCCGTCCTGTTTGCCGACCAAGCGCCACTTCTACTTCGATTCGGCGGAGAAGTCCGCAGCGCTGAACTTCCTCGATCGGCTCAACTCCCGGATAAGAGCAAGGGGAATGCCTTGCCTGAGTTGTCGCCGCGCCGCTCTCAATCGTGATTGTGAATTAGAATGATTCGCTTGAGCTTCAGTCGCGGTTAGCCAGGAGAAACATCACCGACGACGGAGTTTGGCGAAGTGTTCGTTGGCTTTGATCCCCTGTTCGCGATTTGCTGCATCACAGTCAATGTGCTTTGCATTCGACCCTTATGCACTCCAGGTACTTTCGGGTATTCGCCCCGGCTGCGATGTTCTTCCTGCTGCTAGTGGGGGCAGGCAGTGGGCAAAACGCGACGCTGATCAGTCTTGATCAGGCCATCGACCTGGCGCTGGCCCATAACCACGCGCTGCTGGCCACGCGCACTCTCATCCTTCAAAATCAGGCTCAGGAGATTACCGCAAACCTGCGTCCCAATCCGACTCTGGGTGTAGATTCGCAGTTCGTACCTTTCTTCAGTCCGCAGGATTTTTCCAGCGACAATCTGAACAACATTCAGCAATTCGATGTTGGGATCAGCTACCTGTTCGAACGCGGGCACAAGAGGCAACGCCGCCTGCAGGCTGCCCGCGACCAAACCGCGGTTACGCGATTCCAGGTCACCGACGCCGAAAGAACTCTGGCTTTCAACGTGGGCCAGCAGTTCGTCAGCGTATTGCTGGCGGAATCCACGCTGGATTTTGCCTTGCAGGATCTCAAGAGCTTCCAGGAAACCGTTGATATCAGCGCGGCGCAAGTCAAAGCTGGGCAACTCAGCGAAGGCGATTATCTGAAGATAAGCCTGCAGCTGCTGCAGTTTCAGATGGATGTCTCGGCAGCGCGGCTGGCGAAGGTGCAAGCGCTGGTCGGGCTGCGTGAGTTCCTCGGCTATAACGCGGTGCCCGCCAATTACGACGTGATTGGCGACCTCGCCTACGAAGCGCTCAAAGGAAACGAGGAAGACTTGCAGATGAAGGCGCTGCGCGAGCGCCCCGACTATCGCGCCGCGGAACTGGGAGTGACCGCCGCCCAGAGCCAAATCCGGCTGGCCAAAGCGAATGCCAAGGTCGACGTAACCGGCACCTACGATTTTACCCACGTCTCCGGCGAGAATACCGCGTCGCTTTTCGCCAGCTTTCCCTTACCCGTCTTCGACCGCAATCAGGGCGAGATCGCACGCACGAACTACGCGCTCGCCCAGGCGCAGGAGCAGCAACAGGCGGCCAGCGATACGGTGCTCTCCGACGTGTCGAACGCCTACGAAGCGGTCAAGAGCAACGACGAGGTGGTCCAACTCTATACTTCAGGGTATCTTAAGCAAGCGCAGGATTCGCGCGACATCAGTGAGTACGCTTACAAACGTGGGGCTGCGAGCCTGCTGGATTTTCTTGACGCCGAGCGCACCTACCGGGCGACTCAGCTGGCGTATCGTCAATCGCTCGCATCCTATATGACAGCACTGGAGCAACTGAAGGAAGCCGTGGGAACGAGGAATCTGCCATGATCATGGATGGTTGGCGGCGGTTCGGTGCGCTCGTCCCGATGGCGGCACTCGCGACTGTGCTCCTGATTCTGTTCCTCACTCTGTTTACCGGTTGCACGGGGCCGACCGAGCAGGCCGAGAAGATGACTTCATTCTCGGCGGCAGAGAATTCGCGGTCGAAAGCCGAGCTCTTTTCTTTGCCCACCGATCAGATGGCGCACATCCAGGTAGTAACGGTCGAGCAGGGCCCCATGGCGCGCATCCTGCGTCTGACTGGAGCCGTCGAGTATAACGACTTCAAGACCACGCCGGTGATCGCACAGGTGGGTGGGCCGGTCAGCCGCGTGATGGTGGTGCAGGGCGAGCACGTGCACGCCGGCCAGCCCCTGCTTTACATCGCCAGTCCGGACTACTCTCTGTTGCGCGCGTCTTTTCTCAAGGCGCGCGACGCCTTCCAATTGGCGGACAGATTCTACGTCCGCGCACAGGATCTTTACGCCCACAAAGCCATTGCCCAGGCCGACCTCGAGCAGGCGCAATCGAACCGCACGCAGGCCCAGGCCGATCTCGAGTCCAGCGCCGACGCCATCCGTGTTCTCGGCATTGCCGACCCGGAGACCATCGTCACCAAGCCTCCGTCACCGGAAATTCCACTCTACTCGCCGGTGGCGGGAGAAGTCGTCGACCGCACATGTTCCCCGGGCCAACTGTTGGCGGCCGGCGCTACTCAGTGCTTCGCGCTGTCGGACATGAGCTCGGTGTGGATTCTGGTCAACATCTACCAGAACGACGTGGCTTACGTGCACGTGGGCGACGCGGTCACGGTTGAAAACGAGTCGTATCCGAATGCCGTGCACGGCACGATCGAATACATATCTCCCGCGCTCGATCCCAACACGCGCACGCTGCAGGCGCGCATTGAGGCTGCCAATCCGGGCGAGCGCCTGAAGAAGGAAATGTACGTTACCGCGCAGGTGCAAGCCGGAGTCATTCCCAACGCGCTGTTCGTGCCCAACTCCTCGGTGCTGCGCGACGAACAGAACATGCCCTACATCTATCTGCAGACCGGACAAAACCAGTTCGCCCGGCGCGATGTTACGTTGGGCGAAACAGAGGCCGGGAAAACGCAGATCCTCACCGGGCTGCAGGCCAAGGATCGTGTGGTGGGCGACGGCAGTCTTTTTCTGCAATTCCAGAATTCGCTGCAGCACTGAGGAACGCTACCGGGGATGATTCATCACATCGTTCAATTCGCCCTCCGACAGCGCTTCCTGATCCTGATGCTGGCATTGCTGGTGCTCGTGGCCGGCACGCTCTCGTTTCAGCAGATGCCGGTGGACGCCTATCCTGACCTTTCTCCCCCGCTCGTCGAAGTAATCACGCAATGGCCGGGGCACGCCGCCGAAGAGGTTGAGCGGCTGGTCACGCTGCCGATCGAGTTGCAGATGAACGGCGTGCCGCACATGGTGTTCATGCGGTCGATCTCGCTTTATGGCTTGTCCGACGTCATCATGACGTTCGAGGACAACACGGATAACTACTTTGCCCGGCAGGTCGTGTTTGAGCGGCTCTCGACTGCCAACCTGCCTCCGAGCGTGACGGGCAGCCTGGCCCCGCTGTCGAGCCCGTCCAATCTAGTCTATCGCTATGTGATCGAGAGTCCGGACCGCACTCCGCAAGAGTTGAAGACCTACGAAGACTGGGTGATCGAGCGCGCCTACAAATCCGTGCCCGGGGTCGCCGACGATTCCGGCTTCGGTGGCACGGTCATGCAATACCAGGTGCTGCTCGATCCCGCCAAGATCTACAGCTACCACATCCCCTTGCCGCAGATATTGAATGCCCTCGCGGCCAACAACGCCAACGCCGGCGGCGGTTTTTACTCGCAGGGTTCGCAATTCTTTTACGTGCGCGGACTAGGGCTGGTGACCAAGACCGAAGACATCGGCGACATTGTCGTGGGAAATAATAATGGAGTGCCGGTGCGCGTCCACGATATCGGCGAGGTCACCATCGGCCACGCTCCCCGCTTGGGAGAATTCGGGTTCCAGAACGATGACGACAAGGTCGAAGGCGTCATCCTCATGCTGACCGGCGAGCAGACGCAAAACGTTCTCAAGCGAGTGGAAGAGAAGACCAAGGAGATCAATCGCGATCTCCTGCCTAAAGACGTCAAAGTCCGTCCGTACTATGACCGTAGCGATCTGGTGCAGGTGACCATCGATACGGTGGAGCACAATATGCTCCTGGGCATGGGCCTGGTCTTAATTGTCCTGATCTTTTTCCTGGTCAGCGTGCGTGCCGCGATCATCGTCGCGTTGACCATTCCGCTGAGCCTGCTGTTTTCTTTTATTTTCCTGCATGCTCGCGGTATTCCGGCGAACCTGCTTTCCATCGGAGCCATCGACTTCGGAATCATCATCGACGGCACGGTAGTGATGATGGAAAACATCCACCGCGAATTGGCCGCGCGCCACGGCCAGGAATACAAACTTCACGAAGTCATTCTCGCGGCGGCACACGACGTGGACCGGCCGATTTTTTATTCCATCGCCGTCATTCTCGCCGGATATATTCCCATCTACGCCCTCACCGGACCGTCGGGCAAGCTCTTCCATCCCATGGCGGAGACCATGTCCTGGGCGCTTCTGGGCTCGCTGATCTTTACCTTGACCCTGGTCCCCGTGCTCGCGTCTTACTGGTTCACAAAAGGGGTGAAGGAAAACGCGAACCGCGCGTACGACTGGTTAAGAGACGAGTACGCTTCAGAGCTCCGCTGGTGCCTCGATCGTCCAAATCTAACCATGGTTTTCGCGACCATCATTTTCGCCGCTTCACTGCTTCTGGTTCCCTTCATCGGCGGTGAGTTCATGCCGCACCTGGACGAAGGAGCGATGTGGGTGCGGGCCACGATGCCGTATACGATCTCGTTCGAGGAAGCGGCCAAGTTCGCGCCGCAGATCCGCAAGATTCTGATGAACTACCCGATGGTCACCGAAGTCGGTTCGGAGCTGGCTCGTCCCGACGATGGCACCGACCCCACAGGATTTTTCAACTGCGAGTTTTATGTCGGGTTAAAGCCCTACAAAGATGCAACCTGGAACCAGGGGGCGATCCACAACAAGGCCGAACTCACGAAAGACATTCAGAAAAAGGTCGAATCGTATCCCGGGGTGATTTTCAACTTTACGCAACCTGCCGAAGACGCCGTGGATGAAGCGCTCACCGGACTGAAAAGCGCGCTGGCCGTGAAAATCTTCGGCCCGGACTTGCAGGTGCTCGAGGACAAAGCGGTCGAGATCAAGCGCGTGCTGCAGCAGGTCCCCGGCTTCACCGAGCTTACTGTGGTGCGCGAACTGGGACAGCCCAGCGTGCAGATTGATGTGAACCGCGAAAAAATCGCGCGCTACGGCATTAATGTCTCCGACGTCGAGGGCGTGATCCAGGCCGCAGTGGGCGGCCAGGCGGCCACGCAGGTCATTCAGGGCGAGCAGTTGTTCGATCTGGTGGTGCGCATGAAGCCGGAATATCGCTCGAGCGAGCACGCCATCGGAAACTTGCTCGTGCCCACTCCTTCCGGACAGCAGGTTCCGATTGCCGAGCTGGCCACCATTCGCCAGGGGAACGGGGCTTCGTTCATTTATCGCGAAAACAATTCGCGATACATCGGCGTGCAGTTCAGCATCGAGGGCCGCGACCTGGCCCGCTCGGTGGATGAGGCGCAGAAGGCGGTGGAGTCGTCGGTGAAACTACCGCAGGGCTACCGGCTGGATTGGGGCGGAGAATATAGCGAATATGTCGCTTCACGAAACCAGTTCGCGGTAATTGGCCCGCTCGCCATTCTCCTGATCTTCATGATCCTGTTCGCGCTCTACGGAAATTTCAAGTTCCCGGTCACGGTGGTCATTGGCGTGGTGATGACTGAACCGGTGGGCGCGCTGCTGGCGCTCAAACTTACCCACACCACCTTCAGCGTCTCCTCAGTTCTCGGCTTACTTGTACTAATGGGCGTTTCGGCGGAGACCGCGATCATCGACGTTTCTTATATCAATAAGCTTCGTCTCGAAGGGCAGAGTATTCGCCAGGCCACGCTCGATGGGTCGCTGGTCCGGCTTCGCCCCATCATGATGACCGCGCTGGTGGCCTGCCTGGGTCTTCTGCCTGCCGCGCTTTCCACCGGGGTGGGCTCGGACTCACAGAAGCCGTTCGCTATCGTCATTGTGGCGGGACTCATCTCGCGGCTATTTCTCGGCCGAATCGTAAGCCCCGTGCTCTACCAGATGGTGGCCCGCGATGGCGACGTGCTGCAGGTCTAGACCAAGGCCGACCCTAAGACTGGTATGCCAGTCAAAATCTGTTGAGCCGGCCACGGCGAGCCGCAGAAGCTTTAGTCGAGGTCAGTGTGAAGCTCCGCCGACGTAGTTGCCGTAGCCTACAATCACCGTGGAACTCACCAAAACCAATAGACTGAAAGCCACCAGCAGCTTCGTTCTGCTTCCCGCGCCCTTCCACTCTTTCAACGCAATGCCCCACAGCGTGCTGAAGATGATGATGCTGGCCATGTGCAACGTCCAACTGGAGAACTTGTATTTTCCCATCTGGGTCTCGCCCATCGTGTAGAAGAAAAACTGCATATACCAAGTGGTGCCAGCGAGCGCCGAGTACAAATAGTTGGCGAGCATCGGCGCCTTGAAGGTTGTGTCTTGCGCAACCGCAACAGCGACCGCCATCTCTTCCGCCGGAGCGTCGGTGGCCTCTTCCAGAATGTGCTCTTGGTTGCGAGCCGGAATGCTGCCACGAAGTTGTGAGTGGAAGTACTGGTAGCCGGTACGGTTGCGCACGTTGAGGATCACACACCAGATGAAGTTGGTGGTGAAGCCGCCGGCAAGCACCACGACGAGCACGGGCAGTCCCTGCCACAACACAGGAGTTCCATGCTGTATGGTGATGGCCTTGATCGGATCTCCGGCCGCAAGTCCGTACGCAAAGCAGGCGCTCATCACGCCTGAGAAAGTGGCGACCAGCAATCCTTTCTTCAAGTCGAATTCTTTGATCGACGCACGCTTCTGCTCGGTCGACATTTCGCGTTCTTTGGAAACTCCGGCTGCGCCCGCGAACGCGATGCCGAGCAAGCAGACCGCAACGCCGCCAAGAATGATCAGGCCAGGGTGAGTGCCGAGGACTTCGGATGCGAACACTCCCCGGAAAATCGGCGGCATCAATGTGCCGAATGCGGCGGTGTATCCGAGAACCATGGCCATGCCCAGCGACATTCCGAGATATCGCATGGTGAGGCCGAAGGTCAGGCCACCGAGTCCCCACAGCACCCCAAAGATGTATGCCCAGATTAAGCTGCTTGAGGGAGCTTCACGCAGGACGTGAGTAAGCTCGTGAGTCATGGTTAACGCCAGGATCCATGGTGCGATGATCCAACTGAAGAATCCGCCCGCCAGCCAATAGGTTTCCCAGGCCCAGTTCTTCACCCCACGATAGGAAACGTAGAAGCTGGCCGATGCGAGACCGCCAAGCCAATGCAGGAACACTCCCAGTGCGGGGTTCATGGCGAATCCTCGTCTCTGAATTTAGAGGTGAAAGACTTCTTCCAGCGGTTGCATGGCACGATCGGGCAACACGCCGTCGGGTTGAACGAAAAATTCGCTCATCTCGCCTTGCCAGCGGTCGTTGATTGCGCGCTCTGCCATTCCGGCGCGAGCGCCTTCAAAATTTTCTGTCTCCAGGTAGCCGACGAGAAGGCCATCGTCTCGCAAGAACAGAGAATAGTTTCCCCATCCCGTTTCCCGGAGTGCGGCCTGCATCTCGGGCCAGATATTTCGATGGCGTTTTTTGTACTCGTCGAGTCGGTCAGGCTTCACCTGCAATACAAAGCAGACACGTTGCATACTTGCTCCTTAACGCCCTTTAACGCCCCTTAGCGCAGGAAGGCCTCGGAAAGGCCGCCGTCCACCGGAATGATGTGCCCGGTCGTCTTCGCGCTCTGATCGCCGGCCAGCCACACGATGGCCGCGGCACAATCCGAAGGGAGGATGGGACGCTTGGTCAATGTGCGTTGTGCGTAAAAATCGGCGAGCTTGCTGCGCAGTTCCTCGGTCGACTCCGAATCTTGGAATGGGATCTTGTACTTTTCGAGCGATTGCATCACGCGATCGCGAGGGAACATGGTGGAACCGGAGACGACGGTCGCGGGTGCGATTCCATTCACGCGCACGTGTGGACCAAGTTTGACCGAGAGTTCCCGGATCAAGTGGTTCAGCGCTGTCTTGCTGGTGTCATAGGCCTCGCTGCCTTGCTTGGGGACCACTGCGTTGGCGGAACTGGTCAGCACCATGGCTGCCGGCAGGCCCTGGTCTTTGAATATCCATTCTGTCTCGCGGGCAAGATGATAGTTGCCGGTGACATTCACGAGAAAGGTCTGCGCCCATTGTGCTTCTGAGAGTTCGCCGTCAGTGCCGGGCACGGGATAGATCGCAGCCGTGTTGACGATGATGTCGACGCCGCCAAACTGAGAGACCGTGAAGGTCACAGCCTCGGCTAGAGAAGGAGCCGAACCGAGGTCAACCCGAGCGTGTGCGACGAACTCAGACGAGGCGATGGCGCCGGCTTCATCGGCAACTTTCTTGGCGCCTTGCTCGTCGAAGTCCGCGACCACGACGTGGGCGCCTTTGTGCGCCAGCAGCAGCGCAACTTCGCGGCCGATCCCGCTGGCGGCTCCAATGATGAGCGCAATTTTGCGGCTGAATTCCGCTTCCGCGGGCATGCGCTGCAGCTTAGCTTCTTCCAGCACCCAATATTCGATACGAAAAGCCTCTGATCGCGGAAGGGCAACGTAGTTATGGAACTGCGTGAACTGCTGCGACTGCTCCGCATGTCGAGCCTGCGGTAGAGGATCAGAGACACCCCCATCTTCCAGTGCGTTCGCGCCGGCCATCACGTGAATGGCATTGATGAAGAACTGGGTCGTGATCCGCGCCTCTTTCTTATTCTTGCCGAAACCGAACAGTCCCAGGCCTGGAACCACGACGACAGAAGGGTTCGAATCGCGCAGCCGAGGTGAGTCGCTCGTCGCCCACGCGTCGTAATATTTTTTATACGTCGCTCGGTACTCAACCGCCTCTGCCTGGATTCGTGACTTCAGCACGCTGACACTTTCCTTTACCGGATCCCAGGGAAGGAACAGAGGGCAGACCCGCGTTCGCAGAAAGTGGTCCGGGCAGCTCGTCCCCAGCGAGGCCAGTTCCTTCGTCCATTTCGATCCGGCGAACGTCAGAGCATCGTCATCGTCGGCATAGTGCGCCACCACTCGGCGATTCGAGGAGACCACTCCACGGAGTGAGGGGAGGATTTCAGTCGCGATCTTCTTGCGATCCGGCGCGGACGCATGTACAACTCCACCGAACAGGGAGCCCTTCTTCGATTGATGCTGCAGAATGAATTCACCCATCTGATCGATGGTGCGAATGCTGTTCCAATAGCAATCGCGATGCGTCGTCCCCCAGGTGAACAATCCATGGCCACCAAGAATCAGGCCTTCGGTGCCGGGACTTTCTTTGACAGCCCGCCCAATCATGAGCGCCAGTTCGAATCCAGGGCGTTGCCAGGGCACCCAGCCGATCTTGCGGCCAAATTCTTTATTGAACTCCTCCAGTTTGCGCTTCCCATTCGCACTCGCCGCCAAGGCGATGGCCCAGTCGGGGTGCACGTGGTCGACGTGATCGAAAGGAAGGAATGCATGCAGAGGAGTGTCGATCGAAGCCGCCACGCGGTTCTCACCAAACGCCGAGAGTGGATAGTAACGCACCATCTCGTCTTCATACGGTTCGCCGCGATATAGCTGCTTGAGTTGTTGCAGGCGATCGAGGTAGAGCAGGGCGAATCCGTCCTCGCGGATCGAGCCAAGATCACCGCCACTGCCTTTCACGGCCAGCACGCGAACCGGGCGGCCGGTGAACGGATCAGGGAGCTCGAACTTGGAACTGGTGTTGCCGCCGCCGAAATTGGTGATGCGCAGGTCCGCGCCCAGCAGGTTCGAGCGGTAACGCAACAGCGCCAGCTGATTGCCGGACATCTTTTGCGCTTCGGCGTCGTTCCACAGATCCTTCAAGTAAGTTGTCTCTTTGATTTTAGGCATAAATGGATTTCAGGCATAAATACTCCCACAATATTGCTCAAATCTTTCGGCGTTCTGATCCCACTTGTCGGTTTCGAGCGGCTCGAAAACTTCGGTTGGGAACGATCGGTCGACGATGGACCGGACTCCCTGCAATGAGGCCGCGCCTCCAGTCGCGAGAATCTGAATCGCCACGTTTCCCAGTGCTGTGGCCTCGGCCGGTCCGGCCAGGACTTGTCTTCCGGTGGCGTCGGCTGTCAGTTGGTTCAGCAGACGATTCTTCGACCCGCCGCCGATGATACGAATCTGCACAATGCGCCTTCCAATCACGTGTTCCAGATTGCGGAGAATCAAGCGATATTTGAATGCCAGGCTCTCCAAAACGGCACGCACGTATGCGCCCGGTTCTTGCGGAACCGGCTGGTGGGTCCGGGAGCAAAACTTGTCGATGGCAGCGAGCATATCCGGAGGACGCAGGAAGGATTCGTCATCGGGATCGACGAGGTGACGAAACGAAGTCTCGCGCGCCGCCAGTTCCATCAACTCGCGATAGTCATAGCTGCGGCCCTGCGCGGCCCAGGAGTGGCGGCAACACTGCAGCATCCATAGGCCCATAACATTCTTCAGCAGTCTCGTGGTTCCATTCACGCCGCCTTCGTTGGTGAAGTTCAGTCGCAACGCATCGGGATTAATCACAGGGGAATCCAGCTCGGTGCCCAACAGCGACCATGTTCCAGAACTGAGAAATGCTACGCCGTCGCGAGCCGAGATGGCCGCGACCGCCGAGCCCGTGTCGTGGCAAGCCGGCGCAATTACGGGCGTTCCCGCAAGAGCGGTGTGATCAGCGATGTCCGGCAGCAGCGTGCCCACGATCGAGCCCGGCTCGACGATGGGACCGGGCAAATGCGCTGGAAGTTCGAGGCGCTGCATCAAGCCGGTGGCCCAGTTGCGCTTCACTGGGTCCACCATCTGGGTGGTAGTGGCGTTGGTAAATTCGCAGACCGCATTTCCCGTCATCCAATAGTTGAATAGATCGGGGATGGTGACTAGATATTTTGCTGCCGCGAGTAGCTTGGGAGTCCGACGTTGCGCGGCGAAGAGTTGATAGAGAGTGTTGATGGGCATGAATTGAATGCCGGTCGCCGCGTAGATCTCGCTCTTAACAACCTTCTTAAGGACATCCTCCATAACTCCTTCGGTTCGCCGGTCGCGGTAGTGGTATGGATTTTCCAGCAAGTCGCCGCGCTCTCCCAGCAGGGCATAATCCACGCCCCAGGCGTCGACGCCGATGCCCGCCAGTTCTACTTTCTCCACTTGCGAGAAAGCTCTCCGCACTTCGAGCCAGAGTCGGGCCACGTCCCAATGGAGTGCGCCGCCGTATTCCACGGGTTGGTTCGGGAAACGGTGTAGTTCCTCGGTCGTGAGAATTCCTGACTGAAGATGCGCCAGAACGGCCCGTCCACTCTCGGCGCCGAAGTCAAACGCGAGATATGGCTTCCCATGAGTGCGGTTAAGCATAGGAGGAGACGTTCTGTAGATTTCGGGCCGCGCGTTCCTTCGTGATGCGCTCGAGGTAGCCGCTCTGGCGAAACGCCTCCATGGGATTCTTCGGCAGGCCCTTCGAGCCGCGCCATTCCTGGATGACCGAGCGGACATCGGTGGCGAATGCATCCTGCAGCAGCGACTCCGCCCCGACCAGGTCACATTTTTTCTGCGCGGTCGCAAGCTCTCCGTGATCGACCAATGCTGCCTTGCAGAAGAGTTCCTGCGCCATGGTCACGGTTTGGATCGCTTCCTCAATTTTTCCCTTGAGGTTGTGACTCTGATCAACCATGTAGGCGATGTTGGCCTTTTTTCCGCTTTCCCACTCGAAGAGAAGAATTTCGTGAAAGATCCGGAAAACCTGATAGGGATCGATCGAACCTAGCGTCAAGTCGTCGTCGGCGTAACGGCGGTCGTTAAAGTGAAAACCTCCCAGCATGTCCTCAGAAAGCAGCCAGGCGACGATTTGCTCTATGTTTTGTGCCGCATAGTGATGTCCGGTATCGACCAGGACCTTCGCTTGCGGGCCCGCGGAGCGCGACAGCAGAAGAGACATGCCCCAGTCGGCGATGTCGGTGTGGTAGAAGGCCGGCTCAAATGGCTTGTACTCCACCAGAAGCCGCTGTTCGGGAGACAGAGCCCGATGGCACTCCTTCAGCATGTCAGTGAACCACTGCTTACGCTGCCGGATGTTCGCGGTTCCGGGATAGTTGGAGCCGTCGGCAAACCACATGGAAATGTCGCGGCTCTCGAGACGTCGTGCAATCTCAATGCTGTCTTTGGTGTGGTTCAACGCGCGCTCGCGAATCGCTGGATCAGGATTGCCGAAGGAACCGTACTTGTATTCCTGATCCTGGAAGAGATTGGGGTTGATCGCACCGGGAAGAACTCCATAGCGCCTGGAATATTTCTTGATGTCGCCGGCGCTGTTGGCGCCGTCAGGACAGTCCCAAAGTACATGCAATGCCACGGTCGGGCACACGCCCGTGAGCAGGTGAACTTGTCCCGCGTCGCTGAATTTTTCCTCGGTTGAGGTGGCCGCGGCGGGTTGGATAAATTTCCCGAAGCGCGTGCCAGTGTTTGCGAAGCCCCACGACGGCAACTCGATCCGGAAGGTCTCGAGAGCATTGATAGTCTTCTCACTCTGCCGTGCGTCCATAACGGACCTTTCTTCGGATTCGACAGTCATCATCCGGCATTCAGCAAGTCACGGATATCTTCCTTAACAGTCGTTTCGCAATCGCAGAACGCACAGCATAACACTCCGAAGCGCCAAACGGGCCGGAGAGCGAGACATGGGGAGCAGGGTGCACCGGGATACAACGGAAAGGGCCGGTTTAAAGAAACAGTTCTGGCTCACTAGAGCTGGCGGCTTTTCTTGAGGTACACTCGCACCGTGAAAAACCACGTTGCTTTGATCTGGACAGTGCTGGTCGCGTTGGTCGCGTTGCTCATTGCGGCATCGCCGGCTTCTGCCCTGCCAGTTCGCCTGCGTTGCGAGTATCTGCAAAATCCTCTGGGGATTGACGCGGTCAGCCCTCACCTGTCCTGGCAGAGCGACAACGCTGAGCGCAACTGGAGGCAGGTCGCGTACCAGGTCTGGGTGGCCAGCAATGACGACACTCTGAGAGCCGGAAAGCCTGACATCTGGGACAGCGGCAAGATAGACTCCTCGGAGTCGGTGGGAATTGTCTATCGCGGCCCAGCGCTGGAATCTCGCAAGAGATATTACTGGAAAGTTCGAGTATGGGATGCAGCGGGGCAAGTCTCGGAGTCCGCGGGAGCATGGTGGGAGATGGGTCTTCTTCATCCCACGGACTGGAAAGCAAAGTGGATTCGCTGGCAGAATCCGGACGATGATGCCGACCGCCGCGGGATTCGTTGGATTTGGATGCGGGGCCAGAATGCGCTTGCGGCGGAGCCGAGTAGCGCTGTCACTTTTCGCGTCAGTATCCATCTCGACCAGAAACCAAGAGATGCAGTCCTGTTGTTGGCGACGCGCGGAGATTTTGTCGCGAAGGTGAACGGTCACCAAGTCGATGCCAAGACCAGATGGACCACCTTTGATCGCAGAGATATCAGCGATCAATTGGTCGTAGGCAAAAACATTGTTGAAGTGACCGTCACTGCTCCCAGGCCACCCGAGTACGGGCCGAATACCGGGGCCAAAACTTCCACGGCCGCGCTGGCGGCGCTGGTGAAGATTACAAGTTCGGGCGGAATCACTACGCGCTATCCGACGAACGAGCACTGGAAAGCGAATCTGGCGGCAACATCGCAATGGAAAGCAGCTCAAGTGGTAGGGGACTTGACCGACAAGCGGCTGGGAGATCCAGGAGACCTACCACAATCGGCCGCGTATCTGCGGCGAACGCTCACGCTTGCGAAGAGCGTGCAAAGTGCCAGGCTCTACGTGACAGCTCTCGGCAGCTACCATGCTTTCGTGAACGGCAATCGGGTTGGCAGCGACGCTCTGACGCCCGATTTCACTGACTACCGCAAACGCGTCTTGTATCAAGCCTATGATGTCACCGGTTTGTTGGTCCACGGCGACAATGTGATCAGCGCACTGCTGGGTGATGGCTGGTATGGCAGCGGCTTGACGTGGTTAGGGACGCATTTTTTTCCTCCTCCCGAACGCTTTGTGGCACAACTCGAAATCGACTATACCGACGGCAGTCATGACACCGAAGTCACCGACGACTCGTGGAAGGCGGCGGCTTCACCCATTGTCCGATCGGAGATTTATGCTGGGGAAGTGTATGACGCGCGCCTGGAGCAGGCAGGGTGGGAGAAGCCCGGGTTCGACGACTCCCATTGGAAATCGGCGGTTATCTCGGATACCCCATCCATTTCCGTATCCAGCCAGATCACCGCTCCTGCCCGAGTGATTGCAACGCTGAACGCTAAGAGTGTGACTC
>Ga0209274_10000573_pt1 | contig 21141 bp, 23 predicted proteins | sample HubBroMetageREF1_FD_188343 | JGI IMG/M metagenome (GOLD analysis project Ga0209274, IMG submission 188343) | Reference soil microbial communities from the Hubbard Brook experimental Forest, New Hampshire, USA - Hubbard Brook CCASE Soil... | ecosystem: Environmental > Terrestrial > Soil >...
TAGGGGCGGCCATCGGTGCCGCTGTCGGCGCGGTGGCTGGGGTAGTGACCGTGGTTGTAATAATCAACAAAGTGTCGAATGCGACGAAGGCCGGCATGCCCGCGATTTTTCAATACATAGTCCAGAAGGTTATCGCACCCTGGTTCACCGAGCCGGCCGGTATGGCCATGGCAGCGGTCAGTATCGTTCCAGCCCCCGCTCCAGCCCCCGCGTTGCCGCCGGACGGCAACATCACGGTAATGTACTGCCCGAAACCGAGCGGCGGCACTGCGGGTGGAGTCGGGGTCCTTCCAAATCCGCGGGCGAGATAGCGGAAGTGGGGGCGGTCGCAGAGGAGGGTGGCCAACAAAATAGCGAGCCAGGGCGCGGAGATCGCCCAACTTAAGCAGCAACTGACCGCGCTGCTGGCGGTACTACGCAAGCTGCAGAGTAAGGACGAAGTCGTCGCAGGGCGCTGATCGTGGGCGACCGATGGCGTTGCCCGCTTTCGGTCAGGGCGAGCCGCCACCGACCTGGTTGCCGCTGCCGAGGTTCCTCACCTTGACCGGATCGTTCGAGTACTCGTTTGACTGCACGTTACCGCCCGTCGAGCCCTTTTCGAGGACGACCGCCGCCGCCATGTTGTCGAACAGGTTCCCGGTGATCGTGCCGCCACCGGCCGTGGGGCCGATTTCGATACCGACCGGGTGGCTGGATGTCATCGAGGCACTGCCGCTGTTGAAGGCATTCCCGACCGCGCTATAGAGGTAGGCCCGCTCGAGCAGGATCCCGGTACCCGTGTTCGGCACGATGAAGAGATTCGAGCTGAACAGCGTGTCGGACGTGTAGCTCCCGACATAGACGCCGGCGAGCGCGCAGTTGAACTGGCTGCTGGTGACGGCGAGCTGATCGAGGCCGTTGAGGCCGTTCGGGACGAAGATCCCATAACTGTCACCGGTGAAGTTGGATTGGGAGATCGTCACACCCTCCACTTCATTGCCGTAGACAAGCCCCTTGAGCAGGTAGTTGAAGGTGGCGCCGGCGATGTTGAAGACCACGAGCGGATCATCGGCGCTGCCTTCGAGCACGACCCCCTGCCCATGCGACGCGTAGGCCTCGCCGCCGGGCCCGGTCACGACAAGCCCGGTCATGTTGACGTTGGAGACGCCGACAATGGCCACGCCGGTCTCCCAATAGTCGGTGACGGCATAGCCGTCGGCGCCGTGGATGCTCACGCGGGACACGTCCGAAAGCGCATTGTCCGCGGGATTGCCGCCCAGCTTCGCGGATTGCTGGAGCACGAGCGCGCGCCCGGCACCCGCTGTGCCCGTCGTCAGCGACAGGTCGCGTACATGGACCGAGTCGTCCTGGCCGACGAATTCGAAGGTGAGGCCGCCGCCATTCGGCCAATTGAGCTCCGTCACGTCCGCCCCGGCACCGCTCAGCGTGACTGATGCACTGCCGTCCGGCAGTCTGAACGTGACGGCGGAGGCGAAGGTGAAGCGCCCCGGCGGGAATGAGACGCACTGCCCATCGCCCGGCGACGCGGCCAGCGCCGCCACCAGGGCCGGACCGTTATCGGCGCTGCCGGTCGAGCCGCCATGAGTTTCGATACTCGGGCAGGACTTCACCGCGCCGGACAAAACGGCGTCAACCGCCACCCCCGGGTCCATCCGGAACTTCGCCGTTTGTGCCGCGGCGATGCTGGCGCAAAGCGCAATTCCAAGGACGCTGGCGATTTTCCTCATGCGACCTCTCCTTCCTGCCGCCGATCTTGGAACGGCAACGAGTGGCTAGCCCCTCGATCAACGCCGGATGCTTCGGAGCGTTGACTGGTCATAGCCGACCCCGCCAGTCGAAGGCGTGTCAAATTGCGGCCCGGTAGACCGGCGGGAACGGTCTTTGAGGCTCCTGGCGCTGGTATCTCTGAATCATGCGCCGAGTTCTCGCCTCATAGACTCGGTGCGCGCCACGCCTATTGTTGACTTTCGATTTCTCCAAGGCTAGAAACGTAGATGACAAAGAATAATTCCGCTCAATTCTCGAGAACGACTAATAAATCTAAGCGGAGGATCACATGTCGATTCGTACGCTTAGCGCCCCATTGGTCACGATGTTGCAGAAGGGGAGGATCCAAGAATGATGTCCGTTGGATACAATAGTCTTTGGGGCCTGCTGGTACTTGCTGGCGACATCTGGGCGGTAATCAATATCGTTCAAAGCTCCGCTTCCAACGAAAGGAAATTGATTTGGATACTAGTGGTGGTGCTCCTGCCGCTGCTGGGTCTGATTCTGTGGTATTTCCTTGGGCCACGTGGTGGCAGGGTGTAGGTTCGAACGCATGGGGCCTTGACCCGGGTCGCTCGGTGGCCTGCACGTACGGAATCGTGGTAGCGGGTGCGTCCTATGCCATGTTCCCGGAGGCCGTGTGCGGCCATTTGGAAGTATGGGACGCGGCGGCCTCAATGCCGCCTGACCGACGCGATCGGCAGTAAAACGAGCGATGCTAAGCATACCCAGGCAAACCAATCTCCGAGCCGCGAATAAATTGTCCGTACGCCTCTTGTCGGCACCTGCGTCACCATCACTTTGTCTGTACTGTGGTAATCATCCATTGCGGCCAATCGGCGACCTTGGTAATCGAATGCAGCCGAGAGTCCCTGGCTTGTGTGCCGAATCAGATTGACGCCTTGCTCGATGGCGCGGAAGCTCGCCATCTGCGTGTGCCACGGGTCTATCGCCCGCCAGTCGTTGGAGGGGTCAAATAGCACATCGACTCCCGACACCCCTGCCTGCGCCAGCAATTGCGGGAAGTCTGCGTCGAAGCAAATGATCGAACTCAACCGTCCGTAAGGCGTGTCCAATACTCGCAACTTGCCGTCGCCGTGTATTTGATGGGCGGCTTCAGCACCTGGGATCGGCCGAGCTTTGTCGTACTCCCAGGCTACTTGGCCGTTCGGCTGCAACAGCACTAGCTTGTTCTGGCAGCAAGGCCTCTGGCCGAGGCTTAATACGCCCATCGCCATGCCGAGATAGGCGTGGTATTTCGCCGCCAAGTCACCGCCGCGTCTGACGAAGGCTGTCTCCTCTTCCTTCAATACGAACGCGTTCGTTTCACCCCAGAACACAATTTTGGCGCCCGCCTGCATCTCTCGCTCTGCTCGGGCAAGCAAATCGTCTTCATTTGCCGTGGCCCAGGCTCGGAATTCGGCGATGTCAGCACTTGAGGCCGGTCCCTCGAATAATCGCTTTACGGCGAGGGTGCTCAAAGGAGGCGCAATGCTCCTGGAAATCGAAGCCACACGGACTGTTTGCGAGGACGGAGGCAATAGGGCCAGCCGTATACCACCCAGCAGTACCACTGTCGCAATCGTTCCGGCGCACATCCAGGCTCCCGCTCGCGCCCGCTGGAAATCGAGCCCGTTCTCCCAGAGCGAGTTGCACGCCGCCGCGAACCAGCCCAGCAGAAATGTGATGCCCCACAGGCCTGTGACCGAGAGAACCTGCAGCAAAGGCAAATTGCCGTACTGCGAATATGCCGCCGATCCCCAACTCCCGTACGGGCCGCGAGCGAGGAGATACTCCATGGCGGTCCATGCTGTAGGGAATACCAGAGTTGCCTTGAGCCCGGCGAGCTTGTTGGCTACCAGGCGATCAACGACGTAAGGGAAAACGAGCGGGATCCCCCATAAGAGGAGAAAGATGAGATACGTGACTCCCGGAATCGGCACCATCCCTCTGAACTGAAAGGCGAAGCCTGCCGCAAGTAGCATGTAAGCGATCGGAAGCCCAATCCTGAGCTTCTGTGAACGCACAAATCGCAGCAGGAACACCGGTGCAAACCACGCGGCCAGTGGCACGTTGTTCGCTCCGTTGGAGAACAGCAGAAGTGCAGCCGCTATCGCCAGCCAGACCGACGCTCGCACCCTCGACGGCGACCGCCGGCCGGCCTGTTGTTCCGGTTCGCGCCGTGGCGATTCTTTGACTGACGATTTTTGCTTCACGTTCTGCTACTGCCTTCGTGGTTCTGCAATCAGACTTGCCAAAGCTGTATTGATTACCTGCGCGATCAGTTTTTTCCGGGATACCCACGGGAACGTCGGCCTCTGGATCAGCAGTGATGTGATTCCGTGAACAGACGACCACAGCGCTTGGGCAGTGGTCTCCACATCTACCTTCCGAAAGTGCGCGGTCTCCACACAGCGCCTCACCATCTGCCGCAAGACCACAAAGGCAGGATGTACTTTGTACGGGCGGGCCTCCACCGGAGGCGCCAGCATGAATACAAAGCGATAATCGTTGAGGTTGCGCAACCCGAAATTCACATAGGCGAACATGCCTGTTCTGAGTTCCTCCACCGGATTTCGGCTTTTCCACGTGTCCCGCATTTCGAGCAAAGTCTTGTGGAGGCGCTCGAAACTCTCATCTGTAAGGCACCGGAACAATTCTTCCTTACTATGGAAGTGCAGGTAGACGCTGCCTGGCGAGTATTCGATCCTCCCAGCTAATTTGCGCATCGAAAACTTTTCATAACCTTCGCGCACGAGAATTTCGCGGGCAGCGTCCAGGATGACTCTGCGCAATTCCCCTTGGTATTTGCGACGGCGGGTGATCGCGCTCATGGGTATGATAGGGAGAGTCTCCTGATCGCAATATCCGCGGCGACGGGCTGAACGGCGTTCAGTGTACTGAACACCGTTTATTATTTAAAGAGTTCTTGCGCAGAAAGCGCTACGGTGCCAAGTCCGCGGAAATGCTGGCATTCAGGGAGACCGGCTTCGCAGAGGCGGCTCTGAGACGAGCCGCCGGGAACACGGCAAGTATTGTTGGTAGCGGGGGCATGCTACCTATTGATCTACCCGACGTGCATCTGACACGACGTGGCTGCGGGCTCGGCCCAGCGGCCCAATAACTCTCAGCTCGGAAACTTCAACTCCCGTATCATCGCCTGGAAGCGCGGCTCCTGGCGCAAGGGGTCGATGAGCGGGTCGGTCTTCGATGGCTCCAGGCCCGGGTCACGCAGCCGCAGCGCGGTGTCCAGCCATTCGAGCGGCTTCCCTGCAGACCTCCGCCTGAAGGGCCTCAGCTCAACCTGCCTCAATAAAATCCGTAATTTAGGCCCATCCTTCGTCTCCCCGAATAATAATTAATTAAATTACGCTCTCATGTCGATTCGGCCACACCCCGTTCGACGTATCAGCAGAGAGCGAGTACGAAAGCGAGCAATAGCGATCCGACTGCGCTCTCATTCTGAGTTCAAGCCACCCAACCATCGCTCAACCCAAAGGAGATTTCGCAATGCGATTCATGGTCATCGTCAAAGCGACCGCAGAGTCAGAAAAAGAAGGCGCCCTTCCCGATCCACAGCTCATGGCCGAGATGGGCAAGTACAACGAAGAGCTCATCAAGGCTGGTGTCCTGCTCGCCCTCGATGGCCTCCATCCCAGCTCCAAAGGCGCACGCGTCAAATTCTCCGGCAAATCTCGTACCGTCGTCGACGGTCCCTTCACCGAGGCCAAGGAACTCATCGCCGGCTTCTCGATCTTGCAGGTCAAGTCCCTCGAAGAGGCCATCGAGTGGGTCAAGCGTGGCCCCAACTGCGGCGCCGGCGACTACGAAGTCGAAATCCGCCAGGTCTTTGAGATGGAAGACTTCGCACCCATCCTGTCCGAAGAGCAGATCCAGCACAAAGTAGAGCTCCGAGCTGAGCTGCCAAATCAGACCGCCAACAAATAGCCGCACTTTCATCCATGGATCGAAAGCTGGTGCGATCGGTAGCAGTGAAGGTCCGCAGCGTGGATACAGCCGATTGAGTGGTCGAGGCTCTCGAAGAGCTGGGGCGCTGTCAGGTGTGCCACCCGTGTACATTAGGGCGGCTCATCGTGCCTTTAGTGCAGGTGCGGCTCACCGGCACGTTTTTTTGAGGGTTCAGTGAGAGATGCCGGCCAGATCCAGCAGCGTTTCGGCCGCCTGCAAGAACGCGCCGGGTGGTGGATTGAAGCGATGGGCCTCAGAGGACTTTCCGCCGCGTAAGACCTCGAGCGTCCAATTCACACCGTCGAATCCCGGCGTCGGGGGTTGTTCGGGCGTCTCTGGCAGGTCCAGCGACCGCAGACGCTGAACAGCCGCTTCCGCCTTGTCAGACTCGAGCTTACGCTCAGCATCAACTTTCAGCCGAGGGTAGCGACACCGGCTAGGATCGTTCTGTCTGCGCGACATGATGCAGCGGATCAGCACCTTGTTGACCAGAAACTGTTGGGCCTGAGTGCGCACCGAAAGCACCCACACACCCCGGCGGTGAGTCAGGCGCACGATTGTCAGGTCATCGAACGGCGGCTGGTACCAAAGCCGGTAGACCTCATCCGCACCCGGCAGACTCGCCAGCCAGACCGGCTCGTCCATCTCCCACAGCGCACCGATCCGGAGGAGATCGAGACGCCTGGGAGTCTCGATGTAATCTCCGTCGACGATCATGGCCTCATCCAGATGCTCGCCCGGTAGCGGCGAGGACCTAACCCCTGCGTTCGCCGAATCCGGAGACTGCGCCGCCGCGCAGAGTGTGGTGGTCCCGATCAGCAGAAGCGCGCTCACGAAGGATGGCAAGATCACACGGTCCTCCACATGATTCGATTCCAAGGCTGCCAGCTCGATTAGAAGAATGTCTTATGTATCCATCCGATCACGCCGAGCAACAGGAGAAGCCCGAGGAGCAGGATGGCAATATCCATCTGAGTGCCCAGAAAACGTGTTGTTGGAGGCTCTTTCACCAGCATCCTTAGGTTATCGGGATGTCGGGATCTGTTGCGGGATAACAGAGCCCCGACGAACGGTACGACTGTCACGAGCAGCACCAGTAGTAGCAGGAAGGCCACGACCGGCGTGTCGATGAGAAACCGGAGAACTGTCATCCGATCGTCCTTTGCCGCTGTCGCGTGACCTGCCTAGTGAGCCCGGGCCGCCTGACGACCCCCTCTCTTAAGCATGTCCCCGGAACAGACATGCAGCATCGAGCAACTCTGAGTCAAGTCCTAAAACTTGATGCTTTCAATTACTTGGAGTTGAGTCGAGGTGAGTGAAACTGATGACGCAGTAGTTACCGCGACCGGCGGCCGTTCGACGACAGTTGTCCATTGCTTGCGATACGGCTTCATCTTCAGTGGCTGCAATGCCCCAACCGAATCCGGGTGTTCCGTCAGCTGGGTCCATGGCGACGGAAAGCCACTGATGGTCGAAGTGAGCGACAACCGTACAGGTAGAATTGCGATGCGTGCCGCGGTTGTTGTACTGGTCCAGACAACGAGCCATCGCTCCCTGTTCGGCTTCCTGAACGCTTGCATAGTTGAAACCATCGCCGATAGCCAGACCATCATGAGCAATGTCTGCTGGCTGGGCGATGACAAGAGCCGAGTGAGCCTGTGCAACGAAAGGCATAATAGCGGCGAGAAGAATGAGTAACGATTTCATTTGGGATCTCCTTTGACTAGATATTGATATGACCAATCGTCGCCTTTGCCCGCATACGCCTGACGGCAGAAACGCCCATGAGGGCGGTCAGCAGGATGGTTGGCAAAGCGCGCATAAGTCCTCTCCCGGAACGGTCTTGCAGGGGATGAAGTCACCGGGTAAGAGGGGATGCTACGGTCACCAGGGTAAAAGTGGCTTTGGTAGTTCCGAAACGGGACGAGTCTCACATTAGGTAGCCTTCGGGATGCCAGGAGCTCAAAGGGCTCGTGGGCTCGATCCGAGTCGTCGCAAAGCCTACGGAAATGCTGTTGTATAGCGAGACCGGCTTCGTCGAGGCGGCTCTGAAGAGAGCCGTCGGAGGGATGGCAAGTATTAATGGTAGCGGGGGCGTGATTTGTTCTGTTCCTAGCACCCCTGGAAGCGCTCGCGTGAAGTAGGGCGCTAAGCAACAAGGTCGAACAGTCTGCGGAACCTGTCGTAGCGGGACTAACCTAGGTCGGGCGGCCCGATGAATACCAAGTTGCGAGGAGCACTGACCGAATGACACATCGCCTCAGCTTGTTTGCCAGGATACTGTTTGCGACCCTCGCCTTGCCAGCGATGGCGGGTGAGGTGCGGCCGATCCACGGCCTTTGGGTGTGGAAGGGTCCAGCGATTCTCGGAGCGCCGCAGGGTGCCGAACGGCTGCGGGACTTCTGTCGTGCCCAGAACATCAACGAGGTGTATGTCTCGGTGTTCACCCATGGCGAGCTTGCGGACATCGACGCTCTCACGGCAACCATCGAACTGCTGCACCGCTCAAATGTGCGCGTGGAAGCGCTGCTATCGAGCACCGATGCCGACGAGGCGGGGACGAAGCACCGCGACAAACTGCTAGATCAGGTGCGTGCCATCATGAAGTTCAACCAGCAGCACCGTGGCAGCCGCATCGACGGGATTCACCTCGACATCGAGCCGCAACAGCGCAGCGAGAACAAAGGTGCGGGCAATCTGCGCTTCCTGCCGGGGCTCGCGGCGGCCTATCGCGCGGTGCGTGCGCTCGCCGAGCCCGCGGGCCTCACCGTCAATGCCGATATCCAGAACAAACTTCTCAAGGGCAGCGCCGATCAACGCCGTACACTGCTGCAATCGTTGCCTCGATTAACACTGATGCTGTACGAACTCAAGACGGGCAAGGACGGCAGCTTCGAGCAGAAGGCGGCAACGCTACGGGCGGCAAGTCGGCGGTCCCTGGACATGGCCTATGACGGTCTGCACGATTCCGGCCTGGCGCAGATGGTCATCGGTCTGCGAACCCCCGATTACGGTGAGCTGCTGCCCAGCATGCTCGAGATCCTGAATGAAGCGAACGGCGATAGCACGCACTATCTCGGGTGGGCCCGACACTCCTACAACGATGTAGCGGAAGGGGGGCGGTAACGCGCCGAGAAACCGGGCCCAGCCGCCGGATCGCGATGCGAGGTAACTGCCGTTAGCCTGCCCTAAAGCCGCCGTTCGCGACCGGCAAACACTTGTCTGCCATTGGAAAGGCGCACGTGCCGGGGCGCAACGTGCTGTTCTCGATGTTCGGCGGCAAGGTACCGCTGCGTCTGGGCACGCCAAAGCCCGGCGAGCTGCCATATCTGATCGCCCGCGTCGGACTCAATCGCTCAGTGTTGCTTCAAGCCGCGGCGAGCGCCGCGGGTTGCCATGCGGTGGTAGGGGCTCATTTGGCGATCAACCCCGTGTGCAATGGGCTTATAGTTAACGGAGCTATGAGTGACCTCCTGGATGCTGCGGCGCGGCGGGCGAGCCGCTATCTCGAATCTCTCGCTGCGCGCTCCGTCGCTCCGGCGAAGGAGGCGATCGCCGCACTCGCCAAATTTGACCAGGGTTTTCCCGAGCATACATCGACCGCTGAGGCAGTACTTGCCGAACTGGATGCAATCGGCTCGCCGGCCACAATGGCATCGGCCGGCGGACGATTTTTCGGATTCGTGATTGGCGGGTCGCTTCCTGTGACGGTGGCGGCAAACTGGCTTGCAGCCGCGTGGGACCAAAACGCCGGTCTTGTGATCACGTCGCCTACCAACGCCGCACTCGAGACCGTCGCTTTGCGCTGGCTAAAGGACATTTTTCACCTGCCGGTGCAAAGCGCTGGCGGGTTTGTCACCTGTGCGACAGCGGCGAACTTTGCAGCGCTCGCCACTGCGCGACACGCATTGCTTGGCCGCATTGGTTGGGATGTTGAAGCGCAAGGGCTATTTGGAGCACCGCCGCTTACGCTCGTGGTCGGCGACGAAGTACATGCGAGCGTGCAGAAGGCGCTCTCACTTGTCGGTTTCGGGCGCGAAAGAGTTGTACGCGTGCCCGTCGATGCACAAGGACGGATGCGCATCGACGCGTTCCCGTCCGTCGACGATCGGACGATAGTGTGCGTGCAAGCGGGCAACGTGAACACCGGCGCTTTCGATCCCATCTCAGAAATCTGCATGCGTGCTCACTCGCAAGGCGCCTGGGTACATATCGATGGCGCTTTCGGTATGTGGGCCGCGGCCGCGCCGGCGCGAGCGCATTTTGTCCACGGCATCGAAGACGCCGATTCCTGGGCCGTCGACGCTCACAAGTGGCTCAATGTCCCCTACGACAGCGGCCTAGTGTTCACGCGCAACGCTGATGCTCTACGGACGGCGATGTCCGTCGGCGGTGCGTATCTCGTACAGGATGAACACCGGATCCCTTATCAATATACGCCCGACTTCTCGCGCCGCGCACGCGGTATTGAAGTCTGGGCCGCGTTGCGCCAACTTGGCCGCCCAGGTCTCGCCGACCTGATCGAACGCACGTGCCGCTACGCCGGACGATTTGCCGAGGGGCTCCTTGAGGCGGGCCACCGCGTGTTAAACGACGTCGTGCTCAACCAAGTCTTGGTGTCGTTCGGGAGCTCAGAGCGCACGCGCGAGGTGATTGCACGTGTGCAAGACGAAGGCACCTGTTGGTGCGGTGGCACGGTCTGGCAGGGCCACACGGCAATGCGCATCAGTGTGTCGTCGTGGGCCACGACCGACGCGGATGTGGAGCGCAGTCTTGCGGCGATTCTGCGTGCGGCTGCCTCTTGACTCATTTTGCGGCGGTTCAGGTTGAAACGGCTGGCGAGGCGGGTGCCGCTGGGTCTGGGACGGGCCGGTGCGATCGAGATGACGGGGTCCGGGGATATATTCATCGCATTCTCGACGGCCAACGCGGGTGCAGACGAGGGGAACGGTGCCGATTCAAATACGCCGGCTCCCTCAAGAGGTGTCATGGTCGAGCGATTGATCAGCGAGCAAATGAATTCGTTATTCACCGCGGTAACGGAAGCGACCGAGGAGGCGCCGTGGACAATGCACTAATCGCTGCTCGGACGATGACCGGCCCAAACTATTGATGTGTATCGGCAATACCGCAAGACCAGCTGAAGGATATTCTGCGCAAACACAATGTGCTGAAAGAGTAATACGCTCGAAGTATGACCAGCAGATCAGCCACTCGCCGAACTCGGTAGCGCTACTGCCGAAGAGCAACGCGCCGATGAATATCATGACCGCTCCATATCGAATGAGGAGTCATGGGAATGCTTAATTTTGATACGGTGCGGGAGCTTGGTATTGCCTTACCCGATGTTGTCGATGGCACCGCGTATGGAGCCCCCGCGCTGAAGCTGGGTGGCAAGCTCCTGGCTTGCGTCCCCACGAACAAGTCCGCCGAACCAAATAGCATAGTCGTGAGTATCGATCTCGAACACCGTGCCGAGCTGCTTCGGCAGGATCCCGATACCTACTACATCACTGATCATTACGCGCCGCACCCCAACGTGCTCGTGCGATTATCAAAGATCACTCGAATCGATCTGACCGAGCTCCTGTGTGATGCCCGCCGCTTCCTTATGCCTTCGGCTGCTAAGACCGCGATTACCGCTGGCCGCCCGAAATCGGCCGTTCGGCAATCGGGTATGCGGAAAAAACTGAGGAAGCGCTAAACGCCCCTTCGCTGCTTCCGGTGAAGTCTGTCTGGAGTAACTAGTGAGTTCACCGGCCGCTTACAAATCCGCGACTATCCGGTGAGAGCCGCGACACACCAGCTGAGGCGGGAGTTCAGCGGTGCAGTCTAACAAGGAGATATCCAATGAAACAGAACGTTACGTTAACCATCGCATCTCTCCTCTCGATCCTCTTCATGACGTTTCACCTGACGGACGACATCGTCCGGTGAATGGAGCCAGGAACGCTTTCAAGCCTGATTGCGCTGCCCATTCTTGTCGTCCAGCTGTACGGAACGCTGGTGCTGGCCGGAAAGCGATCTGGGTACGTCTCATCTTCCTCGGGTCGCTCCTTTTATTGGTCGTCCCCGTCATCCACATGAAGGGGGCGGGAGTCGGCGGAGCGATCGCCAAGTCCAACGGAACCTTCTTCTTTATCTGCACGCTCCTCGCGATCGGCGTGACCGCTCTCTTCTCCGTCATCCTCTCGGCGCGCGGGCTGTGGGAGCATTTGCCATCGCGGACCACCGCGCAGCACAAACAAGGTGCCCCTGAGTGAGACTCTGATTTGTGCACCGGAGATTTGCCAGGGGTCCTTATCTTTCGGGACAGAACAGCCTCGATGAGGCGGAGCGGGCGATCCGCAGGGCCATCGAGCTTCAGAGCGGTGCGACGTCCAATTACTATGTACTCACGATCATCGAGATCCAGCGCGGCAGCGCGCAGGGTGCACTTGCTGCTGCGAAGCGGGAGACCCCTGGATTCTTTCGGGACAGCGCGCTCGCCTTGGCACTGCAGATCGGCACGGTCCGGAGCGCGGCCGATGGGGCGCTCAAGACGCTGATCGAGAAGGACGCCAACAGTTTTCCTTATGCGATCGCCGAGGTGTACGCGCTTCGCAACGATGCGAGGGCGACCTTCGAGTGGCTCGATCGCGCGTGGAGCAGCCGCGATACGGGGATCGTGATCCTCGTTTACGACCCGTTCATCCTGCGTTACAAGGACGATCCGCGCTTCGCCGCTTTTTGCCGCAAGGTCGGCCTTCCGGTGCCGGGGGACGCTGCGGCACGCAAGTCATCCTGAGCCGGGGTTTCCGCGGACGTCCGCTTATCGCAATCTGAATGTCAGGGCTTTGGTAGTTCCGAAACGGGACGAGTCTCACATTAGGTAGCCCTTCGGGATGCCAGGAGCTCAAAGGGCTCGTGGGCTCGATCCGAGTCGTCGCACTAGCGGGACGGATTGAATTCCACAAAGCAGACATTGGGAACGATCTCTTCAACCGGTGTTGGTGATGACCAGCGATCCGTCGCCACCGTTCGTCGCGCTCGCCCCGCCGTTCGATCCCGGAACGAAAGTGGTACCGGCTGGCCCGCCGCTGCCGCCTGCACCGCCACCCGTGCCGCCCACTGTTCCGCTTCCGCCCCCACCATAGCCTCCACCGCCACCACCGGCGAGGTCATTGTTGGTGTCGTTACCACCGGTGCCGGTCCCAGAGCCGCTGCCGCCGGCGCCCCCTGGATATGGACCATTGTGTCCGCCGCCGCCGCCGGCGCCACCATTACCGTTGCCACCCGCGGCGCCGCCCGAGCGGAATATGAAGGAGCCACCCGTACCGCCGAAACCGCCGCTGCCGCCACTCCCCCCGGTTGAGATACCGCTCGCTCCGCCGCTCCCACCGGCACCATTGACGCCGCCGCCCGCGCCGCCGGGCGTGGCATTGTTGCAGCCGCCTCCGCCCCCGCCGCCCCCGCCGATGACTTGGCCGGTGCTCCCGGCATCCACACTGCTCGCACCGCCGCCACCGCCGCCCGCGCCGCACGACCCGTCGGGGGGGCTCGTTCCCGCTCCGCCGCCGGCGCCGATCACGATGTTGAACACCTGACCCGCGGCGACCGCGAGTGTGGAGGTGACCACGGCCCCCGCCCCTCCCGCCTGGCCGGCGGCGTAGGGACCAGATATGCCTCCGCCCCCGCCGCCACCGCCCGCGGCGACGACCTGCACCGAGGTGACCCCCGCGGGCACGGTCCAGGTGTACGTACCCGGTAGCGTGAAGCTGACGGAGTTGAAGCTGCAAGCGACATTCACGTTCGTTACGTTGGTCGCGACCTGCGGTTCCGAGGCGTTCGTCACCGTGCAGGCCGCGGCGTTGGGCTGTGTTGCAACCGTTACGTCATACGAGCCCAGGTAGGCTATCGGTGTCGTGAAGGCGAAGGATCCATTGCTCGTGAGGGTCACGGGATCTGCGCCGTTGTTATCCAAGGTGACCTGCGCGCCGCTCGCCAATCCGGACAACGTGCCACCGACGGTAAAGATTTCCGGTGAGCACGTGACCACGATATTCGCAATATTGCCGCTCAACTGACCGCCGTGGGCATTCCTCACGGTGCAAACCGCGCCGACCGGCTGGGTGCCCACGGTAACGGCATAGGAACCTGTAGCTGCCACGCGAGCGGTAAAACTGAACTGCCCGTTTGCGCCGACAGTCAGGTTGTCCGCGCCGTTGTTCTCGAGAACTACCTGCGTGCCGCTGGCAAGACCGTTGATCGTGCCGCCGACGGTATAGGTATCGGCAGAGCAGACCACGTTCGCATTCGAGATGGCGGCGGTGACGCCGGCACCGCTGCCGTTTGTGACAGAGCAGGTCGCCTGGCTAGGCTGAGTGCCCACCGTAACCAGGTAGGACCCGTTAAAGGGGACCGGCGTGCTGAACACGAACGCGCCATTCGCGCTGAGGGTCAGCGCTTCGGTTCCGTTGTTCTTCAGGATCACTTGCTGCCCGTCGGGCAGCCCGGACGCGGTGCCGCCGATCTCGTACGTATCGTTGGCGCAGAGAACGCTGACGTCGGTTACGTAGGAGTTCGCGGTGCTGCCCTGACCATTGGAGACCGTGCAGGTCTGCCCGGTGGGCTGCGTGGCGAACGTAATGTTGTAAGAAGTGCCAGAGCCCATGCGCAACGAGAAGGAACCGTTCGCGTGGACGGAGACCTTGGAGGTCCCGTCCGCGATCACGAACGTGCCGTTCGGCGCGAGGCCGGACACCGTGCCGGCAATGCTCGACTGGCTCGGGCTCGAATTCCAATCGCAAGCGCTGAGCGCTGCAAGCAGGATTGCGAAGACGAGGAATGCGGACCGGCGGACTGCCGGGATTGCGTAGTTCATGGATGGCTCCCCTGGGCTTACGATCGCCCAACGGTGCCCAACGCCGCGCGCTGTGATCGGGCACCCGGCCGTCTCACTGGGGTCGATATTCAACCACCTTCGAACCGCAGCCCAACGACCGCGTCACTAAAAGGTCACGCTACCTGGTAGTTGTGATGAAAGTGAGACTCTGCACCGCGGGCAACTCATACGAAGTGCGAAGGAGCAGGCGCGGCATAGTCTGCTCTCGCGCTAAAAAGATGACCGCTTTCCGATCGGACGAAATCTCCGCTTCGGGTCAAGAGCTGCCAGTGAGAGCGCCGAAGAGCGGCGATCCGATCCCCGCCGCCCCCATAGCCGCGCGGGTGACGGGCGGAGTGTTCGCAGTGTCGCTCGCCGGCGCGCCGCATGTGTCCAAGGGCAGGCCCGAAGGCGCGCCGATACATGGTGCGGCGCACGCCGTACCTGGCACGCGCTGGTGACCGCGAACGCAATGGACATTTACCCTACCGGGGGCGTGTAATCCGTGAGTGGTTTCTCTAGTGACCACCACGTCGTTGTTTACAAACTTCAAAGATAAGCGAAGTGGCAGTGCGTTGCGGATCACAATTCGCCAATGCCTAAGTAAGTCAAGGAGATCGGGGTGAAATTCGGCTAAATTTCCGGGCCGAATTTTGCCTGCTCCTTCGTGGGCCAACTGTATAAATTTCAAAAATTCAGGGGAAACTAATGAGAAAAGTTTTGTGGGCTTGTCTGCCTGTCGTCATGCTGTTGAGCGCGCTTCCCAGTTACGCGCAAAGCCCGAACTATGATGTTGGGCGGGTGTGGCGTGTCACGTACTATCACATTAAGCCAGGGCAGTCCGAGGCGTTCTGGAAAGATTTCCGAGAGCACTTGAAGCCGGTGTATGAGGAGGCGAAGAAGCAAGGCCTGCTCAGCGATTACAAAGTCTGGAACAACGTAACAGCGGATCGCCCGGATGATTGGGACGTCGCCGTGGCGACCATATATCCCAACTTTGCGGCGATCGATCAGATAGACGCAAAATCGGCGACTATTTCCATCAAGCATTATGGCTCGCGAGAGGCCATGCTCGAAGCGGGAAGGAAGCGCAGTGAGATACGCGAAGTGGTGGCGAGCAAGTTGGCGCGCGAGGTGACGCCGAAGTAAGAGTGGACAGAACTGGAATGAAACCGGCGGGCCCCGAATGTTTGTTGCGAGGCGTTCGGGGCTGCCGTTATTGAGGTGGCGGAGTTCCTGCGACCACTTGGATAGGTAGTCGGGTTACCCGTGCCCACCCGATAGGCGCCGTTCGCGACCGGCAGAAGCGGGTCAATCGCTGACGTTGCGGTGCGGCAGCTAAGTGGTAGTTGAACCTGCGACCTTTGGGTTATGAGCCCGAGAGTCGTAGGTTGCTCCCAGCGATTGTTCTTCTGACGTGCAGTGTAACCCTGCTTTGCAGACGCAATCGTAAGGTTTCGTTGCCAGCGCCCAGGCTGTCCGCGACACTGTTGGACGGGTTGTAAAGGGGAGCACGCATGGCGGAAGGCGGCGATATTGAAGGTCTGCTGCGGGAAGAGGCCGATCGCCCCGAAGCCGCTCCCGGGGTCGCGGCTGCCGATGCCGCTGCGCTTGCCGTAGCGATGGACGCCGCCCGCTATGACCCGGAACTCGCTCGCAAGGCGGGTGACTATCTCGATCAACAGCACACACTCGTCAAGCTCCAGGTAAAACACTTCGACGAGGAGCATCGACTCGGCATCGCCGCGGCAAAGCGCAAGCGATTCGCCGATCGCATCCGCAACACCATCGCTGCTGGCGTGCTGCTGATTCTCGGGATGGTACTGCTGGGATTCCTATGGATGACAATGGATGCGATGCGCTCACGCCAGGTCGTAGTTGAGCCTTTCGAGGTTGCGCCGGGTCTGGCGGTACGCGATGTGAGCGGCAGGATCGTTGCCAGCCGGGTACTCGATGAACTTATCCGCCTGCAGGCGGCGACGCGCTCTTCCACCGAGAAGGCGCGGCTCACGAACGGTTGGGACGGGGAGATCAAGATTGAAGTACCGCAGACGGGTCTGTCGGTTGGCGAGATTTCACAAATCCTCCGCGACCGCTTCGGGCATGACGTCCGGATAGCAGGGGATCTGGTCGAAACTCCAGCGCCTGGCCTCGCGCTTACTGTGCGCGGTACGGGGTTCGTGCCGAAGACCTTCTCGGGAGGTGCAACGGACCTGGTGAAATTGATTCGCGATGCCGCGGAATACATCTATGGGCAGTCACGGCCCGCTCTTTGGGCAGGGTACCTCGCCGGGAATGGTCGCTATGCCGAAGCCATCGCCTTCGCCATCTGACTGACTCGGTAAATCAGACCGGGGAACATTGGGCAACTGCCATGATTGCTGATGAGCGGGGAAACGCGAGCCAGGCCACACAGGAATGGGCGCAGGCGCTCGCAGGCTATTCAAACCCGCTGATGTTTGACACGGTACCGCAGCTGCCCTGTTACGCCGCGATTTCCTTTGAGCGCGCCGGGCGGCCTGCCGATGCGGATCACGCGCTCGCCGCCGTCGGAAACCTTAAGTTCGTGGATTGCTATCGATTCCGCGCGGACATCCTCGACGGGCGCGGTGACTGGGAGGGCGCGCAGCAGGCCTACGCCGATGCAGTGAACCTCGCCCCGGATTTGCCTGCCGCCTATTACTCGTGGGGCGTTGCACTCGCCAGACATGGGGATCTTGAGGGCGCGATTGCGAAACTCGCGGAAGCGAACCATCGGGGACCGCACTGGGCGGATCCACTGAAGGCCTGGGGTGATGTCCTGATGAAGCAGGGCAAGACACAGGAGGCGCAATCCAAGTACGACGACGCGCTCAAGTACGCGCCGAATTGGAAGCAGCTCCGGGATGCGCGCGAGGTAGTCGCGAAGCTGAATGGCTGATCTACGTATTGACAAGAAGACCAACTATTGCGCGACTAGACCGCTCTATCGCCGCCCGGGGGCCGTTAGAGTTGAAACGCGCGAGCCTCTCGCCAGTTCGCGTACTGCGGCTCCCGGATTCGCCCACGCGCGCTGGTGGACAAGGCCATGCGTCAATCGGTGATATCTTGGGACTAGGGGACGGTTCGCTTGAGCTATGCGGAAACGCTGATCATCGGCGCGGGGCCTGCGGGCCTTGCAGCGGGCGCATGCCTGCGCAAACGAGGCGGGTCCTTTACCGTCCTCGAGCGCGGGGCAACGATCGGCTCGAGCTGGCAGCGAGCCTACGACCGGCTGCATCTGCATACCGATGCACGCCACTCTGCGTTGCCGTATCAGGACTTTCCGCGAGGGACACCGCGCTATCCCTCGCGCCAGCAGATGATCACTTATCTCCAGCGATACGCACGGCACTTTGATCTCGCGCCGCTGCTAGGCGAAGAGGTGTGCAGCGTGCGCCGCTGCGACGGTGAGTGGGTCACTACGACGCTGTCAGGAAACATCTATCGCTCCGGCTGTGTGATCGTGGCGACGGGCCGCAACGCCATTCCCTACCTGCCGGGATGGCCCGGCGCGGAGCGCTTTCGAGGCCGCATTCTGCACAGCAGTTGCTATCGCAACGGTGAGCCCTTTCGTGGCCAGCGTGTGCTCGTCGTCGGCCTGGGCAACAGCGGCGGTGAGATCGCCATTGATCTGTACGAGCACGGTGCCCGGGTTGCGGTCGCGGTGCGCTCCGCGGTCAACATTGTGCCCCGCGACATCCTCGGCCTCCCGATACTCACAGTCGCTATTGCCCTGAGCCGGCTGCCTGCGCGCCTCGCCGATGTACTAGCCGCACCGCTGTTGCGATTGACCCTCGGGGATCTTGCGCGGCTCGGGTTTCGCAAGCCGGAAGCCGGACCCATCACCCAGATCAAGACGACGGGGCGCATTCCACTCGTCGACATTGGGACGGTCGAGCTGGTGCGCGCCGGCCGCATCGAAGTATTGGGTGGTGTGCGGTCGCTGAGCGAGACCGAGGTGGCATTCGATGACGGATCTTCGCAGCGCTTCGATGCACTCGTGCTCGCGACGGGCTTCCGCCCAGGGACGGAGAGTTTTCTGCAAGAAGCCGGTGCTCCGGGTGCGAATGCGATCGGCCGAGAGCGGATCGGTGGTAACGCCGGACTCTACTTCTGTGGCTTCTATGTCTCCCCGACCGGAACGTTACGCGACATCGCCATGGAGGCACGTTGGATTGCCGAACACATCAGCGCGAGGCCGGGCGCGTTGGCGGCCTAACTGTGTACACGGCCTCTGCCGACGCCGCGAGACCGTGGCGCCCGGGGCTTGAGCTTCCTATCAGGTTCTCGGCGCGTGCCACCACTCAACGTTGTTTTTCCAGTGTGTAAGTGACCGTCTGTCCGCGCGCAATATCTTTGTCGATGACCGCGATCGTGTTCCCGTCCTTTGCGAGCGCCAGACGAATCTCATCGACGACCTTGCCCTGTCGATGATCGGTCTCCTCGACCGTGGCATCGTCGATCTTCTTGAGCGACACGGTGGTCTTGCCTGGATCGCCGGCGACCGGATACTCCTTGCCGTCGAACTTTGCGTCATAACTCTGGCCGTTCCAGCGCATCTGGAATCCCTCGGCGGTCATACGATACTGCACCGGGCGCAGGTCGCCTCCCACGTGCTGTTGCTCCAGCCAGGAGCCAGAGAGGGGGTGCGAATCCGCAGGCGCGGCGGCCACGCGCTTCGCCGTCAACTCATCGGTCACGGTCTGCGCGCCAGCATTATTCGTGACCTTACTGGTGAGCGTCGTGCTATCGGCAGAGACGGTATCGCTGAAGCGCACAAGTTCCTTGCTTCCCTGCTTCAATACAATCTCAGCCGAGTTCGGCCCAGTCACGTTCACCTTTACGGTGTCAAAGTAAGCTTGGCCAGTCACCTTATGCTCAGCACCGTCTGCTTTCACCGTGTACGGCGGATTGCAGCTCGAACAGGTGTATTCGTCTCCGGCAAGCAGCAGAACGATTGGTTTCCCGGTCGTCTTCAGGGATTCCATGTTCGTCTTCCACGTGCCGTCGAACCCGGTGCCAGCGAGCGCCGCCGCGGGCAGCAGCAGTGTTGGGAATAGAAGCCTCATCGCACCTCACCTGTATCAGTTGTTCTGCTTAGTGGGGCCCATGGGGTCGTCCCCGAGCCGCGGATAGTATGCCGACGTGGCACAAGGTACTAATGCTGCGGCGCAGGACCGTTTGCGTGCTCGAAGCAGCTGCAAGGGCAGACGGTTCTTGTCGTCTCGCAACCGAGGCTGGAATCCGGGAAATGTCTGCTGTCCGGCAAATCCAGGAGGGCGCGCGACCGTTGCAGCGCTAGCGGGTTGATTTCGGCGGTTTTCTGGCGCTGGTTGGCTTGGCTCATCGAAAGCGTTCAAGCTACGGACTTCGCAGTGCCGCAGCAACGTAACAATTGAATTCTTTGACGAGATCTATCGAGACGCAAGCATGGACTCGGCCATGGCGGCTGAAGAATTCCGCTTTGTCGTCCAACGGTACGGGGGGCGCATGCCAGATATTCGGAGGATGCAGATGCGAATCGTGATGCGTTGGCACGCGCTGCTGGGCGACATGCCGAGGTGACCCGAGGATCATCCGCGAATGACACTAACCGAAAACATTATCGTTGCAATTGTCTCGATGGCTGCGTCTTTGCTCTTGATGGCAGGGCTGAATCTGCTGTGGCCGGCAAAGATGCGTTATTCCAGAGACGATCAGGTTGGCTGGCAACTCAGCGTCTTGGGCATAACTTACGCGGTTATATTGGGATTCATGTTTTTTGCTGAATGGTCGAACTTTACCGCCGCGGAGCTGAATGCTGATCTTGAGGCTAGCGCTTTGAGGAACATCTTTCGCTTGGCTGAGGGCTTGCCCCCGCAACAACGTGCGCAACTTGAAACGCAGACCCGTGCTTACGCGGCTGCGGTGCTCGATGAAGACTGGCCGGCGATGGCGGGTGGTCAGACGCCGGAGAAAAGCCATCAGATCAACGACTCAATGTGGAAAACGTTGACGTCTGTCAAGGCAGGCTCTGCGTCCGAGGCGACGGTGGAGGATCACGCGCTTTCTGAATTGAGCACTCTTACAATGCATCGCCAAACCCGAGTGGTTCAAAGCGCATCTCGACTGCCCGTTATTTTTTGGTATGTCCTTCTCGTCGGAGGAATTCTGACGATCATCTCAGTCACGATGTTCGGATCGATAAATTCCAGGATACATGCATTCCAGGTGTCCTCGCTTACTCTGCTCGTCACACTCTCCATGCTGGCTATCGCCGATCTCGACTGCCCGTTTCGTGGATGGGTTCACATCAGCAACTATGCCTTTGAACGCGCGCAGCAGTACATGCGGTAGATTCAGGTCTCGCAATTCCAGCCGGTCAATGAGCCGGGAAAAGTAGGCGAGAGTGGTAGCGGGTGCGCGCTGCATCCCGTCTCACTCAGCGCGGTGGTCCGGCTGAATCGAGCCGCCTGAAGGCCCGCGGCGCCTGGCCGCGGGCCTGTCGGACGCGCTGTCAGAACGGCGGCCGCATGTTCCAC